>OBEQ010557318.1_pt1 | contig 10083 bp, 10 predicted proteins | sample 1670901 | NCBI WGS metagenome assembly OBEQ01 (sample SAMEA104232315, study PRJEB22302) | groundwater metagenome | biome: forest; feature: aquifer; material: groundwater | place: USA | collected 2011-08-07 | depth 5.4 m | reverse complement strand
GCTGAACGACGCGCGCGCGGAGACCCGGGCTGAAAACCCTGCATTCCGCCGGCCGTTACAACGGCAGCGCTGTTTGATTCCGGCCGATGGGTTCTATGAGTGGCAGCGGCTGGACACCCGAAAGGTCCCTCACTGGATTACGCTGACATCAGGGGAGGTGTTTGCATTTGCGGGTCTCTGGGATACTTGGGCGGATCCCAAGACCAATACGGCCAGGACGTCGTGTACAATCATCACCACGACACCCAACAAGCTGCTCGCTCCGATCCATGATCGCATGCCCGTGATTCTTCCCCGTGAAAGCGAGGTGGCCTGGCTCAGCGATGGACTCAGTCCCGAGCAGGCCCGCGCCCTCCTGAAGCCGTATCCGGCGACACAGATGAACGCCTCGGCGGTCTCGACGTTGGTTAACTCCCCAAGCAACGACACGCCCGAAGTCCTCAAGCCGGAGCTGCGCCTGCGAACCAGCAAGCCCCTCAGCCGATGAAGCCCACGCTTGAACAGATTGAGTCAGCCTTGCGCCGGTGGGCTGAGCTGCATCCGCTCATCAGGGAGATTCATATCTTTGGCAGTCGGGTAAAAGGAACCGCTCATCCTGAAAGCGACCTGGACCTCGCCATCCACGCCGACCAGCGGCCTGGGGATAGTGGTGCCACGACGGTTCATTTTGAGCAAGAAGACTGGCAGGCCGAACTCTCTCATTTGCTTGATATTCCGGTGGATGTCGAGGAGCTCACCGATGAGCACGTCTGGCAATATGTGCAGGAAGCCTCACGATTGGTGTACCAGCGGGCTGATGCGGAGTTGATCACAGCACGAGCACCAACGACTAGGCCAGCATGAGCGACTGGAGGTTTGGGTACAGTCCGGAAATATGGGGGCGAGCGAAATCAGAGATCAGGAACCTGCTGATTCAGGTGGCGCGAGGCGCAACACCAACGAGGACGGTTACATATCACGAAGTCGCTCAATCGGTGCAGGCTATTGAGTTAGACCCGCGGGATCCTAAGTTAAACGCGCTCCTCGGTGACCTCTCAAGAGAAGAAGTACAGGCAGGACGCGGAATGCTGTCAGCGCTTGTGGTAACAGCGGATTCGGGTCGGCCCGGAGAGGGCTTCTTCGAATGGGCGGAGGAGCTGGGTCTCACGGCTGAGGATCCAGAGGATTTGTGGCAACAACAGTTCAGTTTAGTAATAGCCAGCCATACAGGAACGGATCCAAGAAGCGTCTCAACGAGCAACACCTAGAAAAGGTGGAAGTAGCCCAAGCAGTCCCGCTTGGCCGATCTGGGCTGGCACAGTTGATGGAACGCCCACCACTCCAAAATAGCAACTTGGGTGCACTGTTATAGCGTTTGGAATAGCTATCCAAGCCAAGGTATGGGCCTCAGTTCCTATTAAATCCGCTCTTTCAACAGAAGCCCACTGAAAAAATAAAATGGCAGAAAAGAATCCCAGATCGGTCGAATACATTCGAGCCTTGGTCGCCAAACTCTGCGACCGGTGCGACGTGGAGACCTCCTATGACGGCAACCGGTATCTTTTTAGGGTTTCGGCCAAAGGTGAGAGTCAACCTATCAATCTGATCTTTGGCGATGAGAGACTCGATGATTTTGAAGAAGTACTGAAAGCCAACGACCATTCTTCCTACGGCATGGCATTCAGAAACTTCGTGCATTTTAGGGTCTACGTTGCCCTTGGGAAAGCCGGGCTCATTCCATCCTTCAGAGTGTCTGAAGAGTTCTTGAAGGAAGAGCGTAACTGGTGGACTACCCAACACGCTCCGGTCCTGATTGAAGAAGATCTGTCAAAAGTCATCTACAGGGGGTTGAGGAAGATCGAGGTTTTACTCTCAACTATTTTGGAAAGTAGCCCTCAGCAAAGTGCGAGTTTGAACGAGATTAAAGAGGATTTAGAGAGAGCGAATGGCATCCTCAACTACTATGAGACTCACGAGCAGTCCTTCAATGAAAGGTCGGCTAGCGTTAAGAGCTTGAGGCTCCTGAAAGCAGCGGCACTGGTAGAAATTATTGAACTGGAGGCTAACAAGTCAGGCAAGACTCCGACTGGGATCAACGCTATCGATGAAGTCATCTATTCGATAGTCGACTTCTTGCGAAAGGACACGTTTCTTGAGATCCAACTGCCTCGGTGGATACGTGACTATATTGCCTTCCTTGAGCAGCGAAAACAGACTGGCCCGACGCCTCCTAGTCCACAGCCACAGGCTGGCGAGGGAATGGTCGTTTTTCTCAGTTCTACCTGCGTTGACCTTCTTGACCTACGCGAGGCTCTTGCTGCATTTCTAACAAGCCGGGGTGTTCGAGTCATTCGGAGCGAGGAGCCAGCATTCCATGATGGCTCTCAAGTACATCCCCACGATATCTGCCTCCAAAGGGTGGATGAGACCCCAAACTTTCTGCTCGTGGTCGATAAGCAGGCTGGGTCAGAATATCGGGGCAAGGATCCACAGCACATCGGACTCACCATTACCCACGCCGAGACCAAAAGAGCAAAGGCGAATCCGGAAAAGAAGGTGCACTGCTTCGTAAGGCAGGATGTTTGGACTTTTTACGATGCGTGGGTGCTAAACGGGCGGCAGGACGAATTCAAGTGCCGGGATATTGATAAGCGGGTCTTCCAGCTGCTGGACTACGTCGTTGCCTCCGAGACATGGCGGATGACCTTCAGTGACGTAGAGGATCTTAAGCGAAAAGTTCAGGCACAATTGAAAATCTAATGGGCAGGGTCTTTTTACTTGGAGCGGGAGCATCCCGCGAACTGTTCTTCAACATCAATCACATTGATGGGGGCTACAACACCCTCAAGAAAGAACCGCTCAGTTGCCAAGGACCTCTCAGTACGGGGTTTACCTGGGATGCAGACCAGTTGATGCGCGAGGTTGGGCCGAAGATAGCCTTAGCGGTGCCGGCGAAACTCTCGCCCGCTATCACGAAATTTATACTGCCGTATGCTCATGCCAGATCCATCGATGATGTTGTTCTGCGTCGAATGAACGTTGAGGAGCTATTTCGAGCGCTTGAAGATGCTATTGAGGTCGAAGACACCAAAAGTCCTTCTATCTCGAAAAAGTATGCCGATTTGTTTTGGGCCAAGGAGGGGTTGGAAACTTATATCGTGGAGGTTCTCAGCTTCATCAGCAAGAACTGCTACTCGCTCACCCACGCTATCCTAGCTGAGCATCTGATCAAGGAAGGCGGAGACGTTGTGAGTTTCAACTGGGATATTTTGCTGGACGAGGCGCTAGCTGAAACGGGCCAGTGGAGGTACGAAACCGGCTATGGCTTGCGCTTCAAGAATTTCCCAGTTGAGAATGCCTCAGCGCCTCGAAACCTCGTGCTCAAACCGCACGGGTCAATTAACTGGTACCGAAGAGAAAACGATGACCCCCACCTGCTCATTCCCGAGCAGAGGAAGCTGAGGGCTGGGACCATAAGCAGGCTGCGTAGGGCTGAACAGATTAACGGGCAGATAATGTACAGCCTGATCATTCCACCTGGAAGAAAGAGACTGGCATTTCCGGAAGTATGGCAGCAAGTGAGGGGTGTGCTTGAAGCGGCTGAAGAAGTGATCGCCATCGGGTTTTCCTTCAACAGCAACGACGGGCACATTAAAGAGTCTCTGGAGAGTTTTAGCTTTAAGGATTCGCTTAGGGTGCGGTTGGTCAATCCCAGCGGCGCCGAGTTGGTGCGATATTACAAAGAGGTATTCAGGACGGACGATGTCCAGATACTGGCGGAGAGTTTCTCAGCTTACTGCAAAAGTCTTGGCCACGATCTACAAGCGGCCGGCTATGGCATGCGTTGAAATTGCGCTGCCTTATCCTTGGTCACGGGGATTTGAGGCTTGCGGACGTGTACCGCTCGGATAGCCTAACACGTCACCCCCTGAGTCCTCTCCTAGCAACTTCTGGAATTGGATCTTCTGATCCTCAGCGTCTTCCAAGCGGGCGATGGGCCGAAGGGCGCGTTCGCTGATCACCGACCGGCGGATTGTCTCAGGCATGGACAGGACGTGCTGCTGGATCTCGGGGGCCAGGCGGAGCATGATCATGACCTGCGTAACCCGGACCCGGCTGATACCCTCACGGCGGGAGATATCGGCCTGGTTTTTGGCTTCACCGGATGCGAGCAGCGCCTGCCACTCGAGGGCCTTGCGGAGGAACTCAACCACCCGGGGCGGCTTGGGCTCCTTGGGTAGTTTAGGCTTGCCCCGAGGCGGAGGGACGGCGCTCACGACCTGGTTGGCGGGCACCCGGCGCGTCAGAGTACCGATATTGCCGTTCTCGAAGGCCCCGTGAGGCCCCAGAGCGATCTCGACCGTCTGCTCACGGTAGGTAGCGGAACCAGCGGTGTTTTCAAGGGTTATGTGAACGACCCGGAACCACACCTCAGGCTCCGCGACGCTCTCCCGACGGTTAGTAGACCGGGACATTAGGGGAGCCATTTGTTACAGTCTTCGAACCCTCGACGGTTTGGTAACGCGTACCAGACCTCGAGGGTTCGTCGATCATGCACCAGCACCTTCTTCACCAGCCGGTGGAGAAGGTGCTTTTTTTGTGGATTCGCGCCCTCGGCCATCACCCGCTCGAAGTTGTCCACGATCACCGCAAGCATCTCCCGATCGATGGCCGGCAGCTCCAGCCGTTGTCGCCGGGCCTCGAGGTCCCGTTTCTCTGATTCCAATTCTTCCAGCCGTGCGCGAAGATTCCGAACCTTCTCGTTGCAGAGTTCGGCCTGCAGCGTCCCCGCTTCGAATGCCTCGAAGTAGCGATCCATGGATGTTTGGGTCTTGGTGATCTGCGTCTCGATCTTCTCGATTTCTTGCTCCAGGACTGGCTTCTCGGCACCGAGCCGCGTGTTGGCCTCCGCCCAGATCCGGGCCATGAATGACTCGTCCCGAAACATCGTCTTGACGTCGTCGATCACGGCCGATTCCAGCAGCTCGGCCCGCACGTAGTCCTGCGCACAGTCGTGATCGTTGAAGCGCTTGGAGCAGACGTAGTAGGGGACCTGGACGCCCTTTTTGTAGCCGCCACCTCCGAACATGTGGCTGTTGCAGCGCGCGCACTTGATGATGCCCGTCAGCAGCCGCTCATCGCCGTTGTGCCACCGCCGGCCTTTGAGCTCCTCGTGCCGTTCCTGCAGGACTTCCTGCACTTTCTCGAAGAGCACATCCGACACTAGCGGATCGTGGTGTCCTTGGTAGAGGACCTCGCGCCAGCGGATCTTGCCCACGTAGACGGGGTTCTTGAGCATGTAGAGCATGACGCGCCGGCCCCACTTCCGGCCGTGGCGGCTGCGGTCCCCCGCCTCGTTGAGCTGGTGGCAGATCGCGGAGGTGCCTTCCTTGGCGAAGGCATACATCTTGAACATCTTGCGGACAATGAGCGCCTCGTCCTCTTGCACGAGCAGGCCCTTCTCTGGTTCGAGCCGGAAGCCATAGGGTACGTTACCGCCGACGAACTGTCCGCCTTTGGCTTTCTTTTCCATCCCGACTTTCGTGCGTTCCACGATGGTCGCATGCTCGAACTCGGCGAAGACGCCCAGCATCTGGAGCATCATCTTGCCGGCGGCATTGGCCGTATCAAACGGCTCGGTGATGCTCTTGAGGACGATGCCGTACTTGGTCAGCTCATCGACCATCTGCGCGAGCTCGCGGACCTTGCGCGAGAGCCGGTCGACGCGAAAGACGAGCAGCGTGTCAAACGCTTTGGCCTCGGCATCGAACAGCATCTCTTCGAGGCCAGGGCGGTTCATGTGGGTGCCGGACTCGGTGTCGCGGTAGACCTTGAAGAGCGTCCACTCATCGCCGTGCTGGGCCTTGCAGAAGGCTTCGAGGCGTTCCTTCTGTGCGCCGAGCGAGTACTTCTGGTGATCCTCGTCGGTGGAAATGCGGGTGTAGTAGGCGATCCGCGGCACGTGGCCGTTGCGACTGGCGTTGGTGTGCTGTGGCATGTGATGGTCTCGCGTGGGCCCTGCACCCTAACTCGCCAGGCGCCCCAAATCAAGGAAATTCCCCCAGGTGCTCATGGGAGAAAGGCCGTTCAGAAGGCGCGTGCGGGGACGCGATCACAAAGCGCTTGTAGCCTAACGGTCGTTAGGCTAGAATGCACGTCATCTTTTCGGAATCGGTAGGATGCGTGGGAGCCGAGTAGGCGCTGCGGCACCGATCGGAGGCGTGATGGCCAGACCTGAAACGACAGCACTGACCGCCCGCCAGCGGCAGGTCCTTGAATGGGTGAAGGCCTTCATCCGCGAGCACGCGATGCCGCCCACGGTGCGTGAGATCGGCGACGCGTTCAGCATCAAGAGCTCCAGCGTCTTCGATCTCTTGAAAACGCTAGAGCGGAAGCACTACATTCGGCGCGGCGACCAGGGCGCGCGGTCGTTGATCGTCGAAGGCATGAAGAAGCGGTACGGCCTGGGCCACGACATCGTGGAAGTCGCGATCGTCGGGCGCATCCCCGCCGGACAGCCGATCGAAGCGATCGAATACGACTGCGGGACCGTCGCGGTCAAACGCGAGGTGCTCCGCGGACGCGAAGCCTATGCCCTTAAAGTTGAAGGCGACAGCATGGTCGACGCCGGCATCCTCGACGGCGATTGCGTGATCGTGCGCAAGCAGGACACCGCCGATGACGGGGACATCGTGGTCGCGCTCATTGAGCAGGAAGCCACGCTCAAACGCTTGTATCGCGACGGCGATGGCGTGCGGCTGGAGCCGGAGAATACCCGCATGCGGCCCATCCACGTGCGATCCGGGGACTTCAAAATTCAGGGCAAGGTCGTTGGAGTGCAGCGCACGATCAGCGATGTGAAATAATCGAGCGGCGGTAACATGCGAGGGGGCGTCATGGCGCGACTCAGATTCAAGCGGTTCAGTGATCTCGCATTCTTGCAAAGCATCGATAAGCCCCAGTACCTCGCCCCGCTGCTCGCGCCCTTCAGCGAGTATTTCACGCGCCAAGGCTTGGATGTGGCGCACCTGGCCAACACTGACGCGACGGACCGCAAGCTGCTGGAGGTCTTCACCCAGCCGGACGAGGACATGCCCGGCGATCTCTTGGAACGGCTCTACGTGCTCGATGATCTCGCCGATGATGCCGGCCACGATCGCATCCTGAATGAAGTGGTGCAGTGCGGCGAGCCCATTGGCGGCCTCGATAGCAACATGACGTGCGGGGAGTACGCCATTGCCGTCTATCAGGCCAAGCCCAGCGTGATCCATGCCTGCCACGAGAAAACGACGCATCGCAAGATCAAGAACTATACGGAGTATCAGTCGGCCAGCACTGCGCGCCTGACGCTCGCCGACGCGCGGCGCGGCAAGACCGAGCTTGAACAGGCCTTGGCCAAATGGTTCGACGGCCGCAACCGCGGCATGGTCTGCGAGATCTACGTCTACCAAGAGGGTCCGGAGATTCGTTTCATCGTGACCCACGGCCAGACGTATCGCTCCGAGGGGAGTATCGATAAAAATCTGCGGAAGTCCCGCGTGGCGTACCGCCCTCAGAAGCACGACTCCATCATCTATGACACCCGCACCGGCATTGTGAAGCTCAATGCCCCGGCTGCGCCGGAAAAAGAGGAGTACCGCCGGCAATTCGGGCGGGTCTTCTTTAACGACGCGGAGCACTTCCCGCCGGGCGACATCTATACGCTCGCCCCGATGCAAGCGGCGCACTTCGAGCTCAGCCTACCGCATGGCATTGATGCCGCGCAGCTATGCGAGGTGTGGGTCCAGATCCACGACGAGCAGCACATCCTACAGATCGCCAAGGGCTACGACCTACTCAAGAGTGCGAAGGCCAACGCCGTCCCGAACCTCGCCGTGGGGGAGATTATTCGGGCCGCGTTTCGGGTGAAGTATCGCAGCGGCGGCCGTGCCCGCCGGCTCGATGTTCGGCCGCCCAATATCGCGATCTATGACCACGACCGCGATGGCGCGGCCGCCGAAGCCTTCCTGCGCGCGAATCGGTTCATGAATGTCGGGACGGACGCAATGGTGGCGGATGCTGCTGACGGGATTCTTTCAGGCGCTCGAAACTAACTTTCCGCTCTGCGGGGTTCGAGCGGTCCTGGCGAAGCAGATCGGCGCAGATGCCACCGAAGCCTTGGAGCGGGTCGGGATCTTCTCGCTGCTACGTATCGCCGACACCTATCCGTGTCCACAGCCGAGCGGCGCGGGGTGTCCGCGTCGTCTCGTAGAGACCACGCGCGGCGCCTACATCGGCATCTGTGGAAACGAGCCGGCCGAATGCAGCGAAGTGCGGCTCACACCGAAGGACGTGGAATGGCTGGGCGTGGTGCCTGAGCGTCTGCTGGAGCAGCTCCGACCCCCGTTGCATCTCAGCGGTGCGGTGCGCAAGCTCGAGGGCCTGGCGCACGCGTATCAAGCCGGGTTCTTCATTCCACAACCGGCTGTGAAGCACCCGGTCTTCTTCACGGTCGCCGTCTCGGCGTCTGCCTACGCCATGGTGATCGACGTGCTGCGCTCGCGCGCCGAGGGCGCGGCCTTTGCCGTGCTCACGCCTACCGACCGATTCGTCTCGCCGGACACCGTCCGGCAATGCCGCCTGAGCGGCATCCCCCTCTTCTCGCTCGCGGAGACGATGCAACTCTCACCCGCCGGGAAATTCGAAGCGGTCACGCATGTGCTGGATGTGTTCGCTACCATCGGCAAACGCACCGCCACACCGGTGCGGTCCGCGAGCGATATCGTGGCGGATGTGCTCACGGCGGACGGATGGCAGAGCCTCACCGAGCCCGAGTATCGCCATCTACTTTCCACCGCAGGCCGGTATCAGATCTTCGCGGATGAACGCACGAGGACTGCACACAAGCTGGACGGCCGCCGGCGCACGACGACCGGCATTCAGCCGAGCTATTTCCGGATGGTGCGCAAGGCAACCGAGGTCTCGGGCCGCTTTGATCCCGGCGTGAACGGCCTGACGGACGAGCAGCTCTCCGGCAAGCAAATCTTCCAACGAGCCCGCAAGGCCATCGACCTGGAGCGTGCGTCGGGCTGGGCGCTTTTTAAAACGGAACTGATCGACGACCATGCCGAATATGTCTTCCGGCCCGACGCGGACATCACGTTCGCGCTGATTTTCCTCCCGAAGTCCTGAGTTCCCGCTTCATCCGCCACTAAATACAGCCGGTCTACAGTCCGGCTCCGCTTCGCATACAGACGCGCCTCGCATACTGCCTCCCAGCTCGACAACGACGGAGGCGACACGATGGATCGGGAATGGCGCTGTACGCGGTGCAGGAAGCTGCTCGGGCTGATGGAAGGCGACCGACTCCACATCCGGTTTGCCCGCGGGCATGAGTATCTCGTCGGCTTCCCCGTCACGAGTATCTGCAGATCCTGCCGCACACTCAACGAGCTCGCTGAGCCGTGTTTGGCACAGCACGCTGAAGCGGTTCAGTCCAAGAACTAACCCCACCACCCACGAGGCGCTCGACGCCCAGATCGGCCAGTAAGAGGCGCATGACGCCCGGCCAGAGAGGCCAGGCGTTATGGCACGCGTCTCACGGGACCAAGATTGTGCGCGACTCGAACGGGAACTTCAGACCGACGACTATCAGCACCTGCTGAGAACGCTTCAGCAGCACGCACCCTTCCTTCGGCAGTTCAGGACGTGGGCGGCCGTCATCGGCTTTATGCGCCATGGCACGTCAGACGACCCGCGCAAAGACGAGCTGCTCCGCCCGATCTTCTCCGCGCACGCGCAGGATCAAGATGCCCGCTGGCGCACCATCCTCCTCGTGATCTTCTGGCCCGGCCTGCTCTCGATGCACGCCCGCAAGCACCACTGGGATGCGGATCCGCACGAGCGCTGGCAGAACATCGTGTGGATCTTCCTGCAGGTCGTCTGCCGCGTGAATGTGACGCAGCGTCCCCATCGGCTGGTCCAAAAAGTCTTCAACGACACGCTCCACCGCCTCTATGACGAGTACCGGCGCAGCTGGACGCGTATGCACCGCGAGATCGCGATGGATCTTGAGGAGCTCGAAGCGCTGGCGGGAGGCATTGAGAGCACCGACATCGCCGGCAT
>OBEQ012479665.1_pt1 | contig 10084 bp, 9 predicted proteins | sample 1670901 | NCBI WGS metagenome assembly OBEQ01 (sample SAMEA104232315, study PRJEB22302) | groundwater metagenome | biome: forest; feature: aquifer; material: groundwater | place: USA | collected 2011-08-07 | depth 5.4 m | reverse complement strand
CCCAAACTTGGTGGAACTTCCAACCGCTCCAAACGTCCTGGTACACTCCTTAATGATTCAATCCCTTTCTTAATAACCTCTACCTCAAATCCCAATGCCAATCCGGCAGCAGCAGCAGCCAAGCAATTCGAAACATTGTGTGCACCACAAAGCGGAGTCAACATCTCCATGCAATGATGGCGAGTCACTAACATGAAACGGCATCCTGCAACCGAATGTTCTACAGATTCAGCGTGCACATCAGCAGAGGTATGCAAACCGTAAGTGATAACCTGAACTCCCTCTCGCACTACCTGGCATAATGATTCTGCCCGCGGATCCTCAAGATTCAGAACCGCAGAAGCTTTTTTAGGACCATATCCCAATTGCTGAAACAAAAGTTTTTTGGCCCCAAAATAAGCCTCCATGTCTTTATGATAATCGAGATGGTCCTGCGTTAAATTGGTAAAAATTGCAATATCCCATACCACCCCATCTACCCGATGCTGAACCAAAGAATGCGAACTAACCTCCATCACCACTGCCTTCATGCCCGCATGCAACATTTGGGCAAGCAATTCCTGTAGATCATCGGCTGGAGGTGTTGTATTTGGAGCAGGTAATTCGCGATTTCCAATTCGATAAGCAATGGTTCCCACAACCCCTGTGGGTGTGCCAGCAGTCTCCAAGATCGATGCTAAAAGATAACTCGTCGTGGTTTTGCCATTGGTCCCAGTAATTCCAATCACCCGCATCTTCTCCGAAGGTCTTCTATAAAAATTTATCGCAAGATGCGCGAGAGCAACACGCCCATCTGCCACACGAACTTGAGTTACAGAAAGGGACACCCCCACAATCATCCGCTCACATACAACAACGGACGCTCCTGCACCAATCGCTTCCCCAATAAAATCATGACCATCCAATTTCTCTCCGTGAATGGCCACAAAAATATCTCCTTTCCGTACACGACGTGAATCACTGCGAATCCCATTCACCTCAACATCCAAATTACCGATGGACTCAAGAATCACAAGATCTGCTAAAATAGCTTTGAACTTCATGGGAACGCCTCTTGATTAATTTGGCGAGCAACCGGTATTACCGGAGAAGTTGCAGGCATAGAAGCGATGACTTCAAAAGATGGTTTCAAATCCAAGTAAGAAGCGACTCGTACCGCAACGTCATGGAAAAGCGGTGCCGCCACGGCTCCGCCATACTTCATATGACTTTTTGGATTATCCAACATCGCATAAATACATACTTCGGGATTGTCCGCAGGAAAATAACCACAAAAAGAGGCAATATATTGATCATGAGAATACTGGTTGTTCACCAACTTCTGTGAGGTTCCCGTTTTACCAGCCACCACAAACCCTGGAATTGCTGCTTTCGCCGCGGTTCCCTCTTTGCTCACAACTTGTTTAAGCGCTTCGGTAATTTCTTGGGCAGCCCTCTGATCCACCACACGGCGGCGTACATGGGGGAAAAACTCTCGTACCGTATTCCCATTTTGGTCAATGACCCGTTTAACAATCTGCGGGTGCATCAAATTTCCACCGTTGGCGAGCGCACTCATGGCCATAATGATTTGGAGTGGAGTGGCAGCTATTTCATGACCCATGGCTACGCGAGTGATGGATACCTTAGACCAATTTTGAAGAGGGTGCACTGTGCCCCGGCTTTCCTCAGGCCAATACTCACCACGTTGATTACCAAAAGCTCTCTCCCCAAAACCAAAATTTCGCATCGTCCGATACATCCGATCGTTTCCAAGTAACAAAGCAATCTTGGCAGCACCGATATTTGAAGAATGTTCCAAAACCTCCGTTACCGTAAGATTGCCGTACGGTTCGGAATCGTTAAGATACCGCCCTCCATAAAAAAACCTTCCATTCTCACACCAAATGGTATCTCTTAAACCCACGATCCGATAATCCAACGCCGTGGCAACTGTAACAATTTTGAAAATGGAACCCGGTTCATACTGATCAGCAATCGCACGATTTCTGAGAACTTCGATTTGTTCTCCGATCTTATTGGGATCGAAGGTAGGATGATTTACTAATGCGAGAACTTCCCCTGTAGAAGGGCGTGTTACAATCATTGTGGCAGAATCCGGTCGATACTTCTGCAGAGCACGATCAAGTTCCTGCTCCACAATATTCTGAATCACCTGATCGAGTGTTAAGACAACCGTATAACCCTGGCGCGATGAAAAGTCTTCGCTACGATAGATCACGATCTCCATTCCCCGACTATCACACTCAATCCGGCGCCAACCATCTTGTCCTTGAAGATCATTTTGCATGACAAGCTCCACCCCACTCATACCGCGTTGTTCCGAATTCACAAAACCCAACACGTGACTCATGAGAGAACCATTCGGATAAACTCGCACCTGGTCATCCTCAAAAATCACACCGCGAAGCCGCCGCTGTTTCAAAACCGCCTGTAATCGTAGTGTCGCCTCTTCGGAAACCTTGCGCTTAAGAATCACATAATGGCCTGATCGACTTAACTTTTGCTCAACTTCATTTCGAGGTAAGGCCAGTTGTTCACTTAAGATACGTACCCGTTCGTCGTGCCGAGACTGGGAACGGTTTTTATCCTGCTGGGCATCCTCTTTACGTATGATTTGCGGATCAGCAATCACCGTGTGAACAATCACACTGTGTGCTAAAATGTTTCCATGACAATCTAGGACTGTTCCTCGCATTGCTGGAAGTCGAACGCGCCGTTCGTGCAAACGATTAACCGCCTGAGATAATTCCTCATGGCGGACAACCTGCAATGTATAAAGACGGTACCCCAAAGCGGCCATTCCTGCGAGCAACAGAAAAGCAATAAAGAGAATACGAATACGATGATGTGGAGCAATCATCATCAAGGATGTCCTGGCCGCCGGACATAAGAATCGGCCTGTACTAAAATCCTAGGCCGGATTACTCCATCGGTATCATCCGACGGCTCCACGAGTCGGCGGATTTGGCCTTCCGACGGGCGAATCATTCCTAAATTCCAGCGAGTTAATTTGTTCTCCAATTCACGGGGAGTTTTGGAATACGTCAATTGAGCTTTCAAACCACCCGTTCTTTCTTGGGCAATCTGTACTTCGCGTTCCAATGTGCGCAGTTCATCGCCTAACTTTAAGTTGCGATTTTTCACAAACAAAATTTCCAAGAGAACCCCCACGACCAAAACAAACAGAAGCAAACGAACAGCGATCCATGAATAGGTAACTTCTCCTTCAACTTTTCGACGATTGCGTGCCATATCTCCTCCTTGGTAAATTTTTAGTTTTGGATTCTGAATTTCAAATTTTTTGATCTTCCACCCGCCTCCACAGGGGGCCACGGGCTCCCGCCCATGAGGGAATGCGGGTATCTCGCCGAAGTTCCGCGATGCGGAACGAAGGCGGACTGGAGCTTCGGCGAGGTGTCGCCGAAACCGTAGGTGCCATGGGCTCCTGCCCGTGGGGCTCCACTTTTTCGATTGCTCGTAGTTTTGCACTGCGTGCTCTCGGATTATTTCGAATTTCTTCTTCGGAAGGTCTCATCGGTTTTTTGTTCAAAATCTCTCCTGCTTTTCCTCCTATTCCCCACTTGCGAAATTGGTTTTTCACAATCCGATCTTCTAAAGAATGAAAACTAATCACCACAAATCGCCCTCCAGCCCGGAGGCATTGCCACGCTCTCTCCAACCCGTCTTTCAAAGCTCCCAATTCGTCATTCACTACTAATCGAATCGCCTGAAATACTCGTGTTGCTGGATGAATCTTCCTACCTCGCACTGACCGACAAACGACCTGTGCGACCAAATCCGCAAGTTCCCTCGTTGTTCGCAAAGCGCGATGCCTTCGTGCCTCCACAACCGAGCGGGCCACCTGGCGTGAATATCTTTCCTCACCAAATTCCCAGAAAATACGAGCTAGCTCTTTTTCCTGCCACGTATTCACAACTTCAGCTGCCGTTAACTTGTCTTGCGGATTCATCCGCATGTCCAGCGGTCCATCCTGCTGAAAACTGAATCCACGTTCGGCATGAGCCAGCTGATACCAGGAAACTCCCAAATCCATCATCACTCCATCCACAGTCGATGGTTTGATCCACTCAGTCATTCTACAAAAATTCGAATGGATCACTTGAAACCGCTCACCGAATTCCACCAACCGCCTCGAAGCAATCTGAACTGCCTCCGGATCTCGATCGAACGCCATAACGCGAATATCCGGACGACATCGAAGCAACTCCTCGCTATGTCCCCCTCCCCCAAGAGTAGCATCCACAAAAAACCCACCGGCCTTCCCTCTCTTCGTAAGGCAGTCCACCACCTCCCGAGGCATCACCGCTTGATGGTAATCACTCATCCATCCCTCAAAAAATATTCAAAGAACATTCGCTTAATTCCCATAGGGTATCCTTGTCTTCGCTTTCGTTCTCATTTTTGCTCTTCACTCCCATTCCACATCCAAAATTTTGAAATCCGAAATTTGTTTATCGCTCTCGTTTTGCTACCTCCCTTTGCATACCGCAGCTCAATACGCGAAAACGTTTGGCATTCTCAACGGATATCGCCGGAACCATGCCATCAAAGGCAAATTCCATCTGCAAAGCACACCTCGTCGGAAACTGTTGCCGTCCAGATTCTGTATTCATTTGTGTGGCTTCGCCAGATTGTGATCCGACATTCGGTAAAATTGATTTTTTGATCAGCTTAACCATGACACGGATTCTAGATTCCAAGTTCTTCGAGAATTGCGGTCCTCTTACTCTTAAGCACCGACTTTCGCTGCTCCCACGCCTTTGGGTTCCAAATTTCAAAACGCTCAACACCACCTACAAAAACCACCGCATTCCGAATTCCGATCTTCTTCAACAATTCTGCATCCATCGTAATGCGCCCTTGTCGATCGCAAGTCACTTGCTTGGCACTCGAAAAAATCTGCTTCCGATCCCGTTTCTCTTGATGATTCAAATTTGAGGCAGAATCGATATTCTGCATAATTTTTACCAACTCAGCCTGAGTCAGTACCGCGAGGCTCCCCTCGTCCCGTACCAGCAAAAAAAATTCTTCGCTCTTTCCCGTTCGCCACTTGGCCGGAATCACCAGTCGATTCACCGAATCAATCGTGTGCTCGTACTCCCCTGTAAAATAACGGCGTGTGGCAATGTTCATGGTTAAAGATGGAGTATTGCTCCAATCTATTCCAAACTACCCCAAAATAAACCATAGGAATGTTGATCCGTCAACTGACTTTTCCGATATTTTTTACGACAGAATTCTTACTCGCCTTCACCAGAAAGCTCCGTGCGGGAGCACGGGGTAATTCACTCAACCCCGCTGTTGCTTGACGAACTGCTCGTCGCAAGACCATTCACTGCAAGCATTTTTTGGATTATTTTTTAACGGCTCCTCATTTCACATTCCACAGGTCCGCAATTTCCTTGGTGGGAAGCGGTACACGGAACCCCGCAGGCACCATCTCCTGCTGTTCGAACGGAAAAACCTCCTGATTCACGATGTCCCCCACGAAAGCCGGAGTACGAAACGATTCCGGCCATGGCTGTGACTGCCCTTTCTCAGAAGCCAACAAATGCCTGGAGAGATCCGTAAGACTTTTATCAAAGGCCTCGCGTTGGGCGCTCATACTCAGGGCATATTCAAAAAATGCCAAACCAAGTTCATCCGCAACGGAACTCTCGGAATGGCCCAATCCCACGATGGCCTTGAAAACCATGGGATAGCCCAGCTTGCGGCAATCCGCATAAAAACGTTTGGCGCGTTCATAGCCAGCATACAGTTCGCCGGTGGTGAGCAACCACATCACTTTGTTCGCCTCCACAGTGGGTTGGTCGAAGCTACCAGGAATGTGGACATGCACTGCGAGAAAATAATCCGGTTTACGCAAGGCCAAGCGATGGGCCCATTGGGCTGAACCACATATTCCCCAGAGCATAAAGTTGCGCTGAGGAATCCCATACTTTTGACTCAGTTGTTTCACGCCGAGTTCCCAAGCCTTCGCCACCTCGTCGAAGGATTTATCCATCTCCCGGTTGACTTGCCGGGTTTGTTCGTCATAGCTGGCATTCGGACTCCAAAGGCCGCAAGATCCCCATGCGAGAATCGCCAGCTTGTGCTTTTCAGCAAAACCGAGGATGCCTTCAACCTCCTTACCTGGTTCGATTCCTTGAAGTTGGCGACGGATTTCCTCCACACTATTTGCCAGCATGCACATCGCCAACACCCCTTTCACCTGGCTGCCGTCCGTCACGCCTTGGGGCGGGCGCAGGAAAAGCGTGATCTGCGGTTGCCGGGGATTATGTGTTTTGACCACCTGGGCGATCACGGGGTCCATCGTGGCTTTGCGTTCGACCTTTCCACCCATTTTTTTTCGACAAGTGCTTTTTCGGGAAAATCATAAGCGAAAAGATTGCCGGAAGGATGAGCCAGCGCCACGGTTTCATGCTCATCGCCGAAAATCACCACCACACTCCAACCCTGGGGAAGTTTTTCAGGAAGAGTGAAAAAGAGATTGAGTATTTTGTTCTTTGGGAAAAGTACCGGCATGGCATAGGACCCTTCCTTGCCATGTTCCGCAAGAGAAGGAGCATCCTGCTTTTCGATCAATTGCTTGTCGGCATCATAAAAGCGTGCCCGAGCGTAGAGCGCCTTCGCCGTGATTTGCTGGGCAGTTTCAACACGAACTTCGAGACAAGGGACAAAAAATTTGGGCTTCCTATTCTCCGGATCGTCTTCCCTCCGTTTCCAGACGCCGAGGTCTTTCTTGACCGGTTTCTGGTGAATCTTAATGGAACGAATTGCAAAGAAATCTTCAGCCTGAAGGTTGGCAAGACACACCATCGACAAAAGAACCATCTCAACGATTCGTGTTTTATGGTTCATGAATTTTCCTCCAGTCTTCATCTAATCGTGCATCAGGCAGCCATCCGGTCACGGATCGATTCCGGTCCGCTTCCTCGGGCGAAACCATTTTTCTTAAATCCACATCCACCCACTGCCCTTCACCAGGCTTTTCATTCAGCACAGCCGCAAAATATTTACGAACAAAATCTTCGAGCACTCCGGAATATCCATGGCCGGTCTGGGGCAGGCTGACCCAGAGCCAAGATTTGCCAAGGGCGCGACCTTGCTTGAAGTAAATGAGAGAGGCGCCGTAGCGCTCATCATAATCGCCACAGGCAATGATGCCAGGAGGATTCTTTTTTGCTTGTTTCGGCTCGTCCCACCATCCTGCGGAATAGGCACACCAGGCAACCACTTGGTCTGGTTTCCATTCCACAAACCGAGCCGTGAAATGGGCCCCGCCTGAAATTCCATAAAGAAGAAGCGGAATCCTCTTGCCATAAATTTTTCGGATGCCGTCCAGAAGTAAATCACCGGATCCTTTGGAAGCGTAATAATAACCGCGACCGTTCATGAGAAGCAACGTATCAGAGGCAAAGGAAAGACCCACCAGTCCGAGCTTGTGCTTTTTTGCAAATCTCTGCCAGACAGGCTGATGAATCAGCCCTTCACCGCTTCCGTTGCAACCTGGACAAAGAACAAGCGCTGCTTCGGGGTGAGAAAACCCCTTCCATACAAAGAGATCTGCCCACTGCATATCCGTTGCCGGATGTAATGACACTTTTTCGATTTCATCCGCGCTTAGAAGCACGGATTGCAAGAGTAAGAAAATAAAAGGAATGGAACGCAGCAGGTTCAGCTCAACTGTTCTCATAATCTTTGCGCGAATGCGCGTCAATCCACAAAACTTGTTGCTTCTAACCTGAAACGTTTCACCTTGCTCGCTCCCAGCACGGCGATAATCACCGGTAGAGTCAGGATGATATTTCGGACCGCAGAGCTCTCCCACTTCTTCAAACATCAAATCGCAAAAGGCGCTCCGAATCTGCCCTCGCATATGGTGTTGAAAAAGCTCCTTACTGTTATCGCTGCCTTGCAGCAGCGCCTCTTTTTATGTTCTGCTCATTCATGGATGGTTCCTTTCTTGTTTTGTTTCCACTCCGGCCTGTAGCCGGAGTGGAACCATCCGCAATCTCAAGTTTTAACGATCAAAAAGGCACGTCCGGTTGAACATGGATGTTTTTTATGAAGGACACTGGCGATTGGATTGGGGATTAGGCAATCCCAACAAAACAGCTATTCTCATTGTCGAATTAATCTTGGTTTCCTGGGGTTTTGCCTATTGGAAACGTTGGGGGTTTTGGGTAAGTCTAACTTTATCAACTGCACTCGAACTTTGTCTTGTTTCAACTTATTCGCGTGGAGGATTGGCTGCTTTAATAGTGGGGCTAACTATTATTTGTTTATTCATGCAACGTTTCTGGTCTAGGATTCAATTATCATTCATCTTTTTTAGTTTTATAATTTTGGTATGTTTCGCTTTTTACGTTAAAGCGGCTTCGCGTTACAGTCAGGTTCTTGGACAAGAAGATCTTTCTATTTCAAATCGATTGGAGATTTGGAGAGTTGCACCAAGAATGATGCTCGATGCACCACAAGGTTGGGGCATTGGGAAATCTGGAGATGCTTACATTCAATGGTATCAACCAATGGACCGCTTGGAACAATATCGCACTCTTGTGAATAGTCATCTCACTTGGCTTGTTGAAATGAGTTGGTTGGGTCGTATTTTATACATTCAAGCATGGATTTTAGTGCTATTATTTTTACGCCCATGCCCAAGCTCCACATCAAACTGGTTCTGTATCCCATTTGGAGTTTGGGTAGCTTTTGCTATAGGAGCTTTTTTTAGCTCTGTGGCTGAGTCTGTTTGGCTCTGGATAATTCCAATCTGCCTTTTACTGACTGTTTTAATCACTCGATTTCACCAAAAAAGATGGCCGCCACTCTATAGATTGAAAATTTCTATTTTAGTAGGACTTCTAATTTTTATTAGTTTATTGATTATCGGCTATTTCACTTCGCAAACTTTTGTAATTCAAGGTAGCCCTTCCATGGTTCAGATTTCTCTCGGACCTAAAAATACTAAGCCGGAGTTATTCTGGATTATAGACCCGGATTATAAGATTGTTGGAAAATATTATGGGCATTCTATACGAACAGCAATTCATTCAGGCGAACTCTCTTCTGTTGGTATCGTAAATTCTTTCCGAGATGTCCATATATCTGATTTCGATACGGTAGTCATGATGGGAGATGTGGTTCAAAATTATCCAACCACCCCTTCTAAACTTGTGGTTCTTAATCCACGAGGAACGCCTGCAAAAATTTCAACCTCAAGTTTATCAACAGGATCATTCAAAGTTGTTTGGGGAGAATTTCGTCAAAATAGTGACCTTCCTACTTGGGAGGTATGGGCAAAAAATTTCAAGGGGGGCGAATTTTATGAGGCTCAAGGTGCTGCTGAATACATCCCCAACTGGATAGATTATATTAAACCCGATAAGCGGATTTTTCATTATTAAACCGACAATAGTGCGGTTTAACGGAGTTTAAAGCACGCGCTGTTTTACGGTTGACAGCTTGGCTGGTTGCTCCATGATTCTGCGTCCGTGTGAATTTATCTTCATATATGCGGGTCGTAAAGGAATCAATTGAGAAGAAGTCTTCTTTTCGATCAATCGCAAAAGAGAAAATCAACCGTTGGAATGATTCGCCGACATGGATTGGTTTTAAAGTTTTATTTACGGGGCTTTTTCTCATTTTTCTAAGACTTGATATTAACGCAAATCAAACTTCGTCGGCGTGGAACTTTCCAATAACGCACTTCGACTCTGTTGATGCCCTAGGCCATCTTTCTTATTGGTTTAAAATAGGCGAGTTAAAACTAGATGACACAACTGTGATTCCAGTAGGAATAAATTTCAATTCTAGTCGAGATTCAAAGTCGTCTGTTTTAGGCCAAGGATGGTTCATAGGACCACTCGGCTCATACGCAGTCCAAACAAGCGAAACCGAGCTAAGCCTAATCCAGCCAGACGGTATAACGCGAAATTTTAAGAGCAATAGACATTATGCGGAATTGTGATTTGGGGATGAAGATTCCCTTTTTAAGTTTTCAAGCATGAGCGGATCTGAAATCTGTTCTGAGGTTATGGAGTCCGCAAGCGATTTTCAT
>OBEQ010460562.1_pt1 | contig 10084 bp, 8 predicted proteins | sample 1670901 | NCBI WGS metagenome assembly OBEQ01 (sample SAMEA104232315, study PRJEB22302) | groundwater metagenome | biome: forest; feature: aquifer; material: groundwater | place: USA | collected 2011-08-07 | depth 5.4 m | reverse complement strand
TGCCCGCTGCCGTCGCCGCCCCCGCTGCCGCCGCCCCCGCCGCTGCCGCCCCCGCCGCCACCGCCGCCGCTCCCGCTCCCGCCCCCGCCGCTACTCGCGACTCATGGGCGGCCCGGTCACGGCGCGGGCAGATCGATCGCGCCCACGAAGGCCGGGCCTGGCACCTGGGTCAGCTCGCCGACGCTGGTGAGCGCGCCGCTCGCGGCGTCGATGTGGAAGCCGACGATGTTGCCGCCGGTCTGGTTGGCGACGAGCAGCCCCTTGCCGCCGAGCACGAGCGAGAAGTGGCGCGGATTGGCGCCGCCCGTGGGCGCATGGCCCTTGGCGGTCAGCTTGCCGTCGGCGCCGACCGCGAAGACGGCGATCGAGTTGTGGCCGCGGTTGGACGAGTAGACGAACTTGCCCGACGGATGGACCTCGATCTCGGCGCCGGTGTTGGCGCCGTTGAAGCCGCCCGGCAAGGTCGAGATCGCGCCCAACGAGGCGAGCGAACCGTCGCTGGCGATGGAGAACATCGAGATGTTCGAGGTGAGCTCGTTCATGACGTAGGCGAACTTGCCATCAGGATGCAGCGCGATGTGGCGCGGGCCGGCGCCCGCCGGGCTGGCGGTGGGCGTGCGCGCGGTGAGCGTGCCGGCGCTGGCGTCGAAGCTGTAACGGGCCACGTGGTCGTCGCCCAGGCAGGGCACGTAGATGTTCTTGTTGCTGGGATCGGCGACGATCTGATGCGCATTGGCGCCGGGAGACACGGTCGCCGTGGCGGTGCCGAAGTCGCCCGCGCCGCTGATGGGCAGCACCGCCGCGTTGCCGCTCGTGTAGTCGGCCACCAGCACCCAGGCGCCCGTGCGGTCGAGCGAGACGTGCGTCGGTCCGTCGCCACCCGAGCCGGCGTTGTCGCGGGGCGAGAGCGCGCCGCTCTGCGCGTCGATGGTGAAGCTATCGACCCGGCCCGCGCTCTCGTCGACCGCGACCAGCCAGCGCGCCGCCGGGTCGAAGGCGATGAACGACGGATCGTTACCGGCCGAGGTGTTGCCCGCGGGCGCCAGCGCCAGGGTCTCGCGGTCGAGCACGAAGGCGTGGATCTGTGCGTCGCTGCCGCCGACGTACACCATGGTGCGCAGCGAGCCGGGGCGCGCGTCGGGGGACCCGCCGCTGCCATCGGGTCCACCGCCGTCGCCGCCGCTGCCGCCGTCGCGGAGCTGGCTGGCACCGCCGCAGCCCAGGCTGCCCAGCACGAGGATTGCGACGCCCAGGCAACCGAATGGAATGGCCATCATGTGGCGCGACTTTAACGCGGAAGGCGGTGTCGACCAGGCGCAGAACCGATCCGGAAGGCGGTCAGAAAAAAACCCTTGTTAAGACCGCAAACGATGGCCATTCTGCCCGGAAGGCGCGGTTAGATACACGTCTAACCATATTAGGTTCACCTGGCTTTGCTTCCCGGCGGAGGTCTCCCCATGAAGCTCGCACGCTCGTTGCTTGCCCTGTCCTTCCTGCTCCTGCTCGGCGCCGCTGGCCCGTGCGAGCAGCCGCCGCCGGCCACGCCCGACGCGGGCACCACGCCGCCAGGGCCCGACGCGGCCACGCCGGCCGACGCGGCCACCATGCCCCCGCCCAGCCACTGTACGACCGCGACGCATGCGCCCATCTCGAGCGATCCGACCGTCGCCGCGCTGGCCAGCGCGACCGCGGCCTTCCGCGCCTCGCTCAACCCCACGCTCCTGGCGCAGGCGTCGTTCTGCCTCGAGGACGACGAGCTGCCCTCGTGGAGCTTCTTGCCCGTCTTCGTGGCCGGCCGCAAGGGCGTGCAGTTCTCCGACCTGTCGCCCGCGCAGCTGGATCTGGCCTACGCGGTGTTCGCCGGCTTCCTCAGCACCCAAGGCTACGACCGCCTGTACCTCATCATCAATACCCTCGACGAGATGATGCGCATGCAGTGGGGGGGCTTCGGCTTCGGCGCGGGCCTTTACCACATCTCGCTCTTCAATGACCCCGCCACCGACGGCGCGTGGGGCATCCAGATCGACGGCCATCACCTGGCCATCACCTTCGTCGTCGATGGTGATCACGTGTACACCACGCCGGCCTTCTTCGGCGGCCAGCCCAACGTCATCGGCGGCGTCAAGGTCTTCGGCGGCGAGGAATCGGCCGCCTTCGCCTTCGTGGCCGCGCTGTCGAGCGAGCACCTGACCCGCGCGCTGACCGCGGTCAAGGCGCCCAACGACGTGGTCACCGCGCCCGGCAACGGCGGCCCCGACGCCGCGCGCAACTTCGACTACACCCAGTTCGTCCACGTCGGCCTCGCGGCCGCCGACATGACGGCGAGCGAGCGACAGAAGCTGCGCGCGCTCATCGCGCAGGTGGTCTCGTACCAGCACGGCAGCTTCGCCGCCGCCAAGATGGCCGAGATCGACGCCGTCTTCGACGAGACCTGGTTCACCTGGATGGGCCCGACCGATGGCAGCGGCCGCTTCTACTTCCGCGTCTACAGCCCGAAGATCCTCATCGAGTACGATCTCAGCACCGTGGTCGGCGAGGCCACCGACCACACGCACATGCTGATCCGCTCGCCCGACCAGGGCGACTTCGGCCCCTTTGCGCTGCGCACGCCCTCGCTCGAGCAACACCTGCGCAGCGACCCGGACCACCGGCGCGAGCGCGAGCGCACCGCGCTGCGCATGGACGTACGGCGGCCGAGCGCTGCGCTGGCGGCGCGCCTGGCCGAGCTGGTGGCCCGGCACCAGCGCCGCGCTCACATCTGATCCACCTCCACGAAGGCGAGCTTGTTGTTGCGCGCGCTGGGCCCGCTGTCCAGGGTCAGCTTCCCGTCGCTCACCGTGACCGTCGCGGTCGCCTCGATGAAGCGCATCGACGTCGTCGGCGTGCCGCTCAGGATGGTCGTGCCCTCCGCCGTGATGTCGAAGACGCTGTCGAAGAAGCCCGAATCCCCCGCCACCACATGCACCCGGTACGTGCCATCGGGCACCGCCATCTCCCACGACTTGTTGCCCGTCTTCTGCGGCAGGATGGTCGTGTCGTAGCGCTGGTCGGGCGCGAGCGCATTGTCGCGATCGCGCGTGGCCGTGGTGTTGTCGGCGCTCCAGCCATAGCTCAGGCCACCGGCGCGCGCGCCGTACACCGAGCCGTCGTCGATGACATAGCCATTGCCATACGCGGGTGCGCCGGCCGGCTGGTAGTCGACCTTGGCGTGGAAGAGCGGCGGCGGCGGTGGCGACGGCGCACCAGCCGCGGTGATGTCGACGAAGCAGATGCGGTTGTTGACGCCAGTCGGGCCGTTGTCGATGGTCAGCCGTCCGTCGCTGACGGTGACCGAGACCGTGGCCTCGATCCAGCGGTTCGACGTGCTGGGCACCCCGCTCAGGATGGTGTGACCCTCGGCGGTGATGTCGTAGGTGCTGTCGAAGTAGTTGGCGTCACCGGCGACCAGGTGCACCTGGTACGTGCCATCGGGCACGGCCATCTCCCACCGCTTGTTGCCCGCCTTCTGCATCAGGATGGTGGTGTCGTAGCGCTTGTCGGGCGAGGCCGGGTTGTTGCGCTCGCGCGCCGCCGCGGTGTTGTCGGCATTCCAGCCGTAGGTCAGGCCATTGCGCGCCGCGTACGCCGAGCCGTCGTCCTCGAGATAGCCGGCGGGCACGACCGCGCTGCCCAGCTGGAAGTTGATCCTGGCGCTGAAGGCCGATTCCTTGAAGCGCGCCGTGTAGGTCGTGGCCGCGGCGGGCGTGATCACGCTGTGCGTGCCCGCGCCACCGTCAGACCAGGAATCGAAGACGTAGGTCTTGCCCGCGACCACCTGCGGCGGCGCGCCCACGTGCAGCTCCCAGCCCTGCCACGACGTGATCTGCGCGCCGTCGCCGAGATCGCTGGCCTCGACGTGCACCTTGAGCCCCGCCGGGACGGTCCTGAAGGTGAGCGGCAGCCGGTGCGGCTGCAGCTCGAGCGTGGCGGTCGTGCTCAGCCCGGTCGAGTCGGTCGCGGTGACGCTGATGCGCAGGTGCGACAGCTCCGCGGCGCCCGCATCCGGCTCGGGACCGTCGGGCACGATGTCGATGCTCGTGCCCGTGCCCGACTGGAACGGGTGGGTGTGATCGTCGTGGACCTTCTTGACGTCCCAGACGATCGACGCACCGCTCAGCGTGCCGTCCTGCGCGTCGCTGGCCTGGGCGCGCGCCAGCACGTGCTCGCCCACCGCGTAGAGATGGTCGGCCGCCGGGCTGGTGATGGACACGGAAGGCGGCGTGTTGCCCGGCTGGATCACGACTGCCGCGGGCGTGCTGCGCCGGGGCGGCGTGCGCGCGTCCTCGACCACGAGCGTCGCGGTGAACGAGCCCGCCGCGCTGTAGGTGTGCGCCACGGTCGGGCCGGTGGTGGTCTGCTCGGCCGAGCCGTCGCCGAAGCTCCAGATGTAGCGGGTCACATGATCACCGCTGTCGGGATCGAAGCTGCCGCTGCCGTTGAAGCTCACGTCGAGCGGGCGCGGTCCCGAGGTCGGCGCCGCGCTCACCACCGCGGTGGGCGGCCGGTTGGACGACGCGGGGCCGTCGATGCGCGCCACCTTGTTGCCGTTGAACGACGTGTAGTACAGGCTGGTGCCCCCGCTCGGGTTGGGGCCGAAGGCCAGGTGCACCAGGCTCGAGCTGCCGAAGCCGGTGGCGAAGGTCGAGCGCTGCCAGGTGCCGCCAGCGTTGCGGGTGATCTTGAACAGCACGCCGCAGGTGTAGTCGCCGAAGAAGTAGGTGCCGTCGTAGGCGGCCGGGAACGCACCGTCGGGCGTGAAGGCCCCACCGGTGATGCAGCGGCAGGCATTGCCGCCCACATCGTCGCCGATGGCGTAGGTGTAGATGGGGTTGGTCGTGGCCGAGTCGCTGGTGCGGCCCTGGTTGCGATTCCAGCCGTAGTCGGCGCCCGCGTGGCCCTCGTTGATCTCTTCCCAGTCGGAGCCGATGTCCTGGCCGACCTCGTTGATGAAGAAGGTGTTGGTGCCCGGCTTGAACGGGATGCGGAAGGGGTTGCGCAGGCCCCAGGCGAAGGTCTCCTGGCAGGGCTTGTTGTTGTCGAGCGGGTAGCTGGCCGGCTGGTTGGGATCGCCGCAGCGGCGCGAGCCGGGCGCATTGATCCAGGGATTGCCGGGTGCTGGCTCGCCGGTGTCCTTCTTGATGCGCAGCACCTTGCCATTCAGGATCGACTTGAAGCGTGAGTTGTTGTTGCCCCAGCCGGTATTGCTGCCGCCATAGTTGGCACCACTGTCACCCACGCCGAAGTAGAGAAAGCCGTCGGCGCCGAACTGCAGATCGCCGGCGTTGTGCCAGCCGTGCCAGGACAGGATGTGGTCGACCAGGATGACCTCGTTGCTCATCTTGTCGGTGGCGGTGTCGTAGGTGAAGCGCGAGACGCGGTTCTGCGCCCCCGCCTCGTCATGGAAGTTGCAGTTGGCGTGCTTCGACGTGTAGTAGACGTAGACCTGCTTGTTGCCGCTGAACTGCGGATCGACGGCGATGCCGAGCAGGCCGCGCTCGCGCTCGGGACACACGCGCGAGGACAGATCCACCGCCGGCGTGGCCAGGAGCGTGGTGCCGTTCTTGATCACGCGCACCTTGCCGCCGCGGCCGGTGATCAGGATCGTGCCGCCGGGCAGGAAGGCCAGTGCGGTCGGCTCCGCGACTCCCGTGGTGATCACGGTCTCGGAGAATCCCGACGGGACTGATATCTTGCCCTCACGCTGGGCGAGCGGATCGTTCTGCTGCTGGCACGAGGCGACAAGGAACATGGTGAACACGTGAAAGAGACGCGCGCGCATTCGCATGCCGTACTCCTTTCTGAGGACACACCTCACCCCACTGGCAGTGAGGGAGGTACAGGGCGAGTCGCCGGAATGGGCGGCTCGAGCACCCGCAATGTTTCAGTCCTCGACGGCCGGCCGCGTACGTTTCGTATCCAACCAGTGTGCAATACCGGTCGTAGCGAAGATTGTCATCGCCATTCAGCAAATGGCCGCATCCGCCGCATCGGGATCGCGAGTGTGCTCGCGCCGCTGCTCGCGCTCGCCTTTACATCCTTTGCATTCCAGCGCCGCGCGCGCGCCGACGATGCGTGGATCAACCTGGGAGTCTCCGAGATCGTCGTCATTCCCGATCCGCAGCACTATGCAATCTATGGCTATGTCGCAATCACGCTGCCCGTGGCTCTGGAATGGCAGCAGCTCTACCTCATTCCCGGGCTGGGCTTCGAGTACGCGCCCGAGGTCGAGCGTGGCGGCCTGGTCGGCTACCTGACGCTCGAGCGCAGCCTGAGCGAGAAGGTCGCCGGGGACTTCGTGGTCACGCTCGCCCACGACCAGCCAGGTCTGTCGTTGGACGAGGCGGTGTACTCGCTCGGCGTCGGACTGGGCGTGTCGATCACGCTCGGGAGTGTCGTGCTCTCGCCATCTTTGAGCGTCTACCGCGTGGTCGATGCGCCTTCGTGGTCACTGGCACCCACGCTGAACCTCTCGCGCGCACTCTGAGTTTCACCATCTGCACCTAACGACATTAGACTGGGCCCAAATATCCCGCGCGGCGTGACCATGGCATTTACGGTTTCGCGCAGACGATGTTCATTTTCATTGCCCGCGCGCACTCACTGCCTCACCCTCCTCTCAGCCGAGAGGAGGATTCTCATGACGAGACCGAGTCGGGGGTACCTCGCGTGGTCGCTGTTGATGGCCCTGGCCGCGCCGAGCGTGGCCGCGTGCAGCGACGACGGAGCGGCGCCGGGAGACGGGCCGCCCACGGGCTACGTGCGCTACGAGCCACCCGACGTCACCGTCGGGCCGGGCGAGTCGAGGACGTGGGTGCAGTGGGTGGCGGCGCCGTTCGATCACGATCAGAACGTCGTCGATCTGATCGGCACGCAGGGCGTGGGCGGGCACCATGCCCTGCTCTACACCAGCAAGGAGATCCAGCCCATCGGCACCACGCGCGAGTTCCTCAACGAGGACCAGGCCGACATCCAGCTCATCGGCGGCGTCGGCGGCGAGGGTGGCAAGTCGGTCAAGCTACCGGCGGGCGTGGTCATGCGCGTGCCCGCGGGGCGCGCGCTGCTCATGCAGACGCACTACTTCAACGGCGGCGACATGCCCATCCAGGGCCACTCCAAGGTCGACGTGAAGTTCGCCGAGCTGTCGCCCGACGACAAGGTGGCCAGCTTCTTCGTCTCGACCGTGCACCAGCTCGAGCTGCCCGCGCACGCCGACTTCGAGCGCGAGGTCTCCTGCCTGCTCAAGAAGGATCTGCCCATGCTCATGGTGGCCAACCACATGCACGAGATCGGCGTGTCGGTGCAGACCACCATCACCGCGCCCGGCGGCGTGCCCGAGATGGTCAAGGACGACCCGGCGTGGAATCCAGAGTGGACCTTCAACCCCGAGTACCGCAACGCCACGGTCGAGGCGCCGCTGATGCTGAAGGCGGGTAGCACCGTCACCACGCACTGCAGCTGGCACAATGCCACCGACAAGGTCGTGGGCATGCCCAACGAGATGTGCGTCTTCTTCGGCTTCTTCCTGGGCGAGAAGGACGTCACCTGCGTGGAAGGCAACTGGTACGAATAGCCTACGCGAACGCCCCGCTCTCCTCGCGACCCAGCACGAAGATCTTCTCGATACGGTCGTAGCTGGCGTTGCAGCCGGGGCAGTGCTCGCTGGTCTCGCCCAGATCCTGGGCAATGATGGTGGGGCGGTCGAACTTGCACAGCGGGCAGCCGCGCGAGGCCAGCTTGCGCGCGCGGCTCCATGGGTGGCGCACGATGGGCGCGAAGCCCACGGCGGTGTGCAGCCCGGGATCGATGGCGGCCTGCGCGCAGCGTCGGCGCGCCAGCTCGAGCACGTGAGCCACGTCGGCGTCGGGGCTGGCTGACTTCTCGGCCAGACCGCAGCGCGGGTTGCACACCAGCTCGATGGTGTCGTGGGGCACGAGCAGGTTGGCCCGCCCGTCGGAGAAGACGAATTCCCACGCGTCGGTGGCGCCGACGCGGATGTTGTACAGCCAGGTGAACGCACGCACCTTGTCGCGCACCGCGGCCAGGTCGCCCGCCACCAGTGCGACGAATTCGTCACCTCCGGTGCGCCAGACCGCGCCGATCCGGCCCAGCCCCTGCTCCACCGCACGCAGCACCTGGTCGCCCACCTCCAGGCCCATGACGACGTTGAAGGCCTTCATGCTGTTCATGTTCACGGCCACGAACACCGCCGGGCCGGCGTGCTCGGACGCCGCTGCGAGGATCTCGCGCTCCCGGCGCGCGCGCAGCTCGTCCGGCGGCACCGACGGCGCCCGCGGCACCGCCGGCGGCACCGACGTGGCACGCGGCACAGGTGGCGGGACCGACGGAGCCCGCGGCGCGGACGGAACCGAGGGTGCGCGCGGGGCAGACGGATCGTTCGAGTGTCGGTCGTCCATGATCAGGCTATCCTCACGTGGGCATGCTCCAGGTCGTGCGAAAGCCGTGCGCCGCGCTCGCGCCGTTCGTCGAGACGTTCTGGTACTTCGAGGGCGACCTGCCGCACGCGCGTGAGCGAATCCTACCCAATGGGCGGATGCAGCTGATCGTGAACTTGCACGAGGACGAGCTGCGTTCGTACCACGGGCAAGAGCTTGCCAGCATGCATCGCATGCGCGGCGCCGTCCTGTGTGGCGCGTACGCCGGGCACTTCGCCATCGATACGGCCGAACAGCGCCAGATCATGGGCGCCAGCTTCACGCCCGGCGGCGCATTCCCGTTCTTCCGCCCACCCTGCGACGTCACCACCGAGACGCACGTCGAGCTCGACCAGGTGTGGGGCCGGGAGGGCGAGCTGGTGCGCGAGCGCCTCGCCGAGGCCAAGACACCCGAGGCGCGCCTGGGCCGGCTCGAGGCACTGCTGCTCGAGCGCGCCCTGCGTCCGCTCGAGCCCGACGGCGCGGTGGCGTTCGCGCTGGCAGCGTTCGAGCGTGACCTGCCCGTTGCGGCGGTGACCGAGCGCATCGGGCTCGCGCCCAAGACGTTCATCCGCCGCTTCAGCGAGCGCGTCGGCCTCACGCCCAAGCGTTTCGCCCGCATCCAGCGCTTCCAGCGCGTGCTGGGCGCGCTCGAGGCCGGCCGCTCGGTCAACTGGGCCAGCGTCGCGGTCGGCTGCGGCTACTTCGATCAGGCGCACCTCATCCACGATTTCCGCGCCTTCTCGGGCATCCGGCCCACGCAGTACGTGAGCGGCGGCACGGGCGGACGCAACCACGTGCGCATCGATAACCAGAACGACGAGGACGGAGGCGGGGGCGGAGGCGGAGGCGACTAGGGAAAATTCTTACAAGCCCGCGCGCGAGCGCGGCGTCAGAGTCCACCCAGGAGCAAGCCCATGACCAAGATCGCGACCAAGCTGCACCCGCGTCTCATCGTCGCCGGCGCCGCGCGCGCCATCGACTTCTACGTCGAGGCCCTGGGCGCGCGCGAGCTGGGCCGCCACACCGACGCGCGCCTGGGCGGCATCGTCGTGAATGCAGAGCTCGCCATCGACGACGACGTCAGGTTCACGCTCGCCGACGAGCACCGCGAGTGGGGCAACCACGCGCCCACGTCGCTGGGCGGCACGCCGGTCATCCTGAGCCTCGAGGTCAGCGACGCCGACGCGGTGGGCGCGCGCATGCAGCGCGCCGGCGCCAAGGTGGTCTTCCCCATCGCCGACCAGTTCTACGGCCGGCGCGAGGGCCGCTTCGCCGATCCCTTCGGGCACCTGTGGATCATCTCGCAGCCCATCGCCGAGCTGTCGTCGGCGGAGATCCAGGGCAAGATCGACCGCGGCCAGATCTAGATGACCTGATGGGGACGTCGCCGCGTCTGCTGTGCGGATCGCCACTATGGCGGGCGCGCCGATGCAGTACGCTGCGCCCGTGCTGCTGGAAGCCAAGGCGCTGAAGAAACGATTCGGCAAGCTCACCGCCGTCGACGGGGTGAGCCTGGGCGTGGCCAGGTCCCCCCGCTCCTTCCGCTCCACAAACCCCCGCACCTGTTCCAGCGCCTCCCGGTACGTGACCGGCGCGAAGGGAACCCCCAG
>OBEQ010956928.1_pt1 | contig 10085 bp, 25 predicted proteins | sample 1670901 | NCBI WGS metagenome assembly OBEQ01 (sample SAMEA104232315, study PRJEB22302) | groundwater metagenome | biome: forest; feature: aquifer; material: groundwater | place: USA | collected 2011-08-07 | depth 5.4 m | reverse complement strand
GGCTGTGGCGCACACACGGGCAGAAGCCGAAGCTACGGAAATGTCAAACGCCGCAGCCCTGCGCCAGCTCAAGCTCAGCGAGTTTGACAACCTTGTACGAGTGGCAAAGGACGCTCTTGAGGCGTTGCTTTTGACTGGCTATTATCCAGCAGCACGGGCGCATCTCAAGGCCGTCCTCGACGACATCGCGGCCCGCCGCGCAAAGCTGAAGGAGTAAACATGCCATACGATGATACGACCGTCACCACCGTCAAGACGAAGCAGGCGATGGAGGCCCTGTTCAAGCGGGCCAACTGCCACGCTTGGAGGTTTACGATGCTCCCGGCCTATCATATCGTGGAGTTCAGCTACATGGCGAAGGATGGTTTAGTCTCCACGTATCAAGTCAAACTCATACCCGCGTTCAGCCATCAGGACTGGGATAAGGCGCTCGCGGGAGAATATCGTGAGCGGCAAAAGAAGGCCCTGCAGACCCGGCGCGCCGCCGCGTGGGAACAGGCCCAGCGTCAAATCTGGCGGGTCTGCTACCACTGGCTCAAATCCAAGTTCGAGGCTATCGCGTTCGGCCTGGTGGAGATGCGCGAGGAGTTTCTGCCATACCTACTGATGAGCGACGGCCAGGGCCACTCGGCGACGGCGGGCAAGATATTTCTGCAACGGGCGCAGTGGGACGGGCACGAGCTGGCCGATGTGTTCAGCGGAGTGCGGCTGCTGGCCCCAGGAGCGGTAACACCATGACGACACCGGCAAAACCTTACCGCACCCACAAGCTCAAGGATGTGCAGTACCACCTCGGCGCCAGGTGGCCGCAGCACCTCGCTGCCGCCTACAACAATGGCGGCGGCAGCATAGAAGGCGCGGCTTTGGCGCTAGGCGTTGAGCCGTCTACCATCTCGTACCAGATGCAGAAGTGCGGCCTCCGCATTGTCCACGCCGCCCTGCTGCCGGGACAGCGAATCGAAATCGTTAGCACAAAGGAGCAACCATGACCACACAGGAAACGCCTACCAAGACCGTGCAGACCACGGTTCAGTCCGTGGGGCTGTACAACGGTAGCTGGAAACTTGAAACCACACCTGAGCCTGGCCGAGACTACCCTGAGCAGTACTATGACCAGAAGGAGGATATATTCTCCGGCCTCAGACCTGGACAACTCGTGACCTTGTACCTGAAACGGGGCAACATCAAGCACCGGAAGGACAAGACCGACTATGACGGTTCCAAAGACTGGATGTATTTCTGGAACGTAGTGAAGGTCGTTCAGGGCCACGCCGTCCCGCCAGGCGGGACTCCACAACCCACTCCCGTGCCGGCGCCCCAGGCGGCTCCCAAGCCCACCCAAGCGACGGCCCAGGCCCAACCAGCGCCCGCCCAGGCCCCGTCTGTGCCGCCTCCCACGCCCCAGGCCGAGGAGCGTGAGTACTGGGAGCGGAAGCAGATGCTAGAGCGCCGCTCCATCGAGCGGCAGGTGGCGCTCAGGTGCGCCAGCGCGGAGGTTGCGGCTCAGGTCTCGGCCAACTACCCGTTTGCGACGCCCCCGCAGGAAACGGTGCTCTATTGGGCCAAGGCTTACATGCGGCTGCTGGAACTTGGGCCGCTGGCGGACCCGATTGCAGCCAAGACCATCGCAGACGTTGAGGCAGCATTCGGCGGCAGACAGGAAGGGGAGTAGCTATGCCTGTGCCTATGAAAGTGCTGACCGAAATCAAAGTCTATGAAGTAAACGGGAAACCACTCCCCAAAGGACACGCCCCCGTCTCGATGAGAGTAGCATCGCATCCCGACTTTTCTGATTTAGTAATCCTTGATCTCCCCGGCGGTCAGACGTATACCGTGCAATTGCTGCACCTTCGACAGGCTGCTGAAAACATCAGAACTACAATAGGAGGATTTAGATGACCACCATCGCCGCGGCGCCCATCAGCGAGGCACAGGCGCTCCAGGCCATCGCCGCCTACGTGAGCATCCGCACGGAGCGCGACACGATGGAGCGGGCCAGGGTAGCAGCAGGCAAGCTCCTGTACGAGTACATCGAGGCCAACGGTCAACTGACCGACGCCGAGACTGGCTACGTGGCCCGCCTGATTGAGCGCGGGGGGAACAGCAAGACGTACGACGTGGTCTCCCTGGCTGAGAGTAGCCCTAATCTGCTAACTTGGCTTGGGCGTCACGGATGCCTGAGCATCGACACCAAGGCGGTGCAGGCCATGGCCGGCAAAGCCATTGAGATGCTGGACCTAACGCGGTACGCGATGCCAGGGCCAGTGAGCCGGGTGTTGACGGTAACTAAAACGTAACCATGAAACGCTAGCTTGATGAATGGAGCGCAATCATGAGCAGCACCGAGCATCTCACGCCCCCCCCCAAGGGGCACATAACGATTACAACCGAGCGGGGCGGCAGCGGGCGCATTGTAGTCAAGACGCGCCACCGACTGACCGCCGAGACGTGGGCCGCGATAGAAGCCGCGCGGGACGCTATGGGTATCAAGGAGCTTGATCTGCGCCTTGTGGTGCGGCCCACCGCCGACCAGGTGGTGCAGGCGGCGCTGATCACCTTGGGCCATTGGAAGCACGTCGACACGGTGTTCAAGATCAGCACCATCGCCTCGCGCCCGCAGAGCAACGCGGGAGAGCGCCTGCCTGGTGTGAACGCTGTGTTCCTGGCAGGCTCCCATATCGACACGAGCGAGGGGGCCACGCCTTAATGCTGATTTACGCCCTCGCCGTGTGCATCCTCATGGCCTCAGTGCTCCTGTGGTGGTGGCAGGCCGACTATCGCAATGGCGACGCCAGGACACGGGAGGTCAGCGAGGACCTGGGGCGGTATCTGGAGCAGAGGAGAGGAAAGTGGAAGCCATGACCATCGACGCCAGGAGTTGCCACCTTTGTCTGCACAAGCCCACCTGCCAGTTCCAGGCCCTCGTGCGGGCAGCGCCTGGGATCGTGCGGCCTGTGAACGGCAGGGGATTTATCGAAATGGACGACCTCGCAATCGTCTGTGGGTACTACGCGCCCAAGGTGACCGTGCAAAAGGAGGAGACAAAGCCATGAACCCACTACTTCCGCTGTCGCCGGAGGACGAGGTGCGCCGTTTGCAACTCCAAGCCTCCATTGACCAGGGCGAGGAAACGCCTGCTGTACTCGAGGAGTTGCATAGGCGGGCGATAGCCAGCCGCAAGGCCCAGCAGATGCCTAAGAAGGCCCTCGCTAACGTCTTAGAGCGCGACTTCCAGGCGAGCATCATCGAGGCCGCGCACCTGCACGGGTGGCGCGTCCATGCCGAGCGGCCAGCGCGGACGGCGAAGGGTTGGGCTACGCCAATCCAGGGGGACCCGGGCTTTGTGGATATTGTGCTCGTCAAAGGCACTCAGTTGCTCCACCGCGAGGTCAAAACGGAGCGAGGGTTTTTGACGGCGGACCAGGCCGCGTGGATTCTGGCGCTCCAGGAGGCAGGCGCTGACACGGGCGTGTGGAGGCCGGGCGACTTCCCGCGCATCCTCGAAACGCTGCGAGGAGCGTAATGGCGAAATATCGCAAGGCCGTTATGATCGAGCCGATGCACGGCGTCAAGTGTAGAGCTTGCGGCTGGTACGAAGTAGTGCCCGCCTTGATGGAAGATAGCCGGGAGGTGGCGAATAAGGTCCGCGATGGTCATACGTGCCCCAGGCAGGCGGAGCCACAGGCACGTTGGGCATTCCCGCCGAGAGTTGAAGGGAGGGCTGACCGAACACGTATATGAACTGGCAGGGGCTACTTGCCTGCTCCGGTTATGCCGGATGGCACCCCTGCGAGACGCGGCGCTGGTGGCTTCATGCCATAAACCGCGCGTATCGGGCCAGCGCCGCGAGCGACAACGAAACGAGAAAGGACGCAAACCCCATGCCTAACCCTGTGACCAAGACCGGCATCGCCCTTGTCCACGGCAAGCATCAGCGCGATGGCGCCGAGCACGAGGAGTGGTACGACCCCGCTTGTGGCTGCGCCTTCCATCCTGAGCCAGCGCCCCACAAGCACCCCTGCGCGGCCCACAGCGCCACGCCCGCGCCAAGCAAGCTCTTGCGGCACGAGCTTGAGGCCGTCCTGAAGCACTGCGAGATCACACTATCGATGGGCGAGCCGAGCCAGCGCGACGAGGATAGCATGGCCTACATCCTGTCGTACTGGACGGCGCTCCACATCGCCGCGCTGACCGCCGAGCGTGACGCCCTGCTTGTAGAGAGGGGTGAATGGAAGCTTTTGACCGAGACTGCGGAGAACCAGGTCAAGCGGGCGCGGCAGCAGGTGGAGCGGCTGTGTCGATACGTGAAGCACGACCAGATATGTGCTCTGCTAGAGAGAGGGCGAACTTGCACCTGCGGGATGGATGCCTCGCTTGCCGCCCTCACCGAGACTCCCCAGGAGGCCAACGATGCCTAAGCGCATCGAACCGTTGACACCAGAGCAACGAGAGTCGGCACGGACTGAGAGGTCATGGCTTTTGCTTGATGGCGACCCCCGCGTCGTGACGACTTGGCTCGCCCGCGACGCTCAGGAATTGGAGGACGCGCTGTATCAGATGCTCTATTTTCTCAGCCATTTCCACGGTGCAGCTGAAGGGTTGGACGAGGTCTGCGACAAGGCCCGACGCCTCGTGCCTAAACAGAAGGAGGCACAATGATGGGCGCCTTGTTCACTAACCTGCCACCGCCTTATTGGAGTGAGTTTCATCTTCGCTACATCCCTTGGCACGAATGCCCCTCCTGTGGCAAACGATGGTCGGGGAGTCACACGCTGCACTGCGCGATGCCGTCCGTGTCCCTGTGCGACAATTGTTACTGGCAAGCCCGTGAGGCGCAGCCATGAGCGCCTACTACGTGCCCCAGGGCCTGCTGGACGCGCTCAAGGTGGGCGCGCGGGTGCGCTTCAGGCTGGGGGAGCGGACCTTACCGCGTCGATGCTCAAATTGCGGCCTGGACATCTCTACTGATTATTTGAACGTATGGAATGGCAGAGAGTTTACGATTGAGAAGATATGGAGTGAGACCGGCCCGTTTAGTTGCCCGTTTTGCAGATGTGCCATTGCCGACGCAATTATAGGGCCGTTGAATTATGGGCTACATCACCCGCACATCGCCTATGGCCGCATGTACCCAGGGTTTCTTGCCTACGCCGCCGAGTTAGACCCCATCGAGGAGTCCCGTTGAACGGGAGTAGCGCCACGCTCCATCCGCCGTGCGTCTGCGGGCACACGTGGAAGGCGCACCGCAAGTTCTTCGGCGTCTACTTCTGTGGGGACCGCTGCTGCTGCCACGCCTACCACCAGCAGGCGCCCACGCCATGAGCGCCAGCGTCCTGCCTGGCGACGCCAGCGCGGGACTGCCTGCCACCGACGCTGAGGTCGTGGACTTTGAGACGCGCCTGAACTTGGGTATGGGTAAGTGGAACTCGCCTGACCCAGAGATGCTACGCACCGAGACGAGACGGCTAGGCCGTGCTGTGTTGGCACGGCTGCGGGTGGCGGAGGCCCGCTGCTGCTGCCATGCCTACCTATTGGGATGTGCAATTCATTCCGGTAAAACCCCACCACGCAGCAACGGCCCAATCGGGTGGGAGAGGGAGGTGACAAATCATGGAGGCGAAGCAACCGACGACCCGAATCTTCCAAGGTAACGCCCTGGATGTTTTGAGAACACTCCCAAGCGACAGTGTTGACGTTTCGGTAACTTCGCCTCCTTGACGCGCTTTACTGGGGCCTCCGCAGCTACAAGGGCCTCGCGCCCGTGACGTGGCCTGATGGCTGGACGGGCGACCTTGGCGCCGAGCCGACCATCGAACTTTATGTGGCTCACCTGGTCAGCATCTTCGCGGAACTGCGCCGAGTCATTAAACCGACGGGGACGGCGTGGGTTAACTGCGGCGATTCGTACGCCGGTGGTGGTAACTACCGAAGCTCCACGCTGGAAAACCTCAGCGACAAACAACGCTCCAATGGCGGGGCGCACGGCGAGAACGGGCCATCGATAGTTCCCCCTGGCCTCAAGCCCATGGACCTCTGCCTCGTTCCTGAGCGCCTGGCCATCGCGCTCCAAGCCGACGGTTGGTACGTCCGCTCCCGCATCGCTTGGTGCAAGTCGAATCCGATGCGCGAGTCGGTCAACGGCGTGCGTTTTGAGAGGTGCAGGGTGAAAACCGCAGAATCGCCAGCAAAGTTTGCCGACTGCCCTGGCTGTCCTCGCTGCGCCCAGAACGGTGGCTACGTGCTGCGTTGGGGGTCGTGGCGGCACACCCGCGCATGGGAGCACATCTGGATGCTCACCAAGACGGAAAGATACTACGCGGACCGTGAGGCCGTCAAGACGCCCTACAGTGAGGCCACTCTAGCGGACCGTAGAGATAATTCGGATGGTCATCGCTTACAAAGAGGGTTTCCAGGCGCGCCTTCGAATGGAGGGACCAACCTTGGTGGGCAGCGCAACGGCGGGGCCAACCCGCTGAACTGGTGGGTGCTGAACGCCGACCCGCTGGGCCTGGAGTTGTGCGAGGGTTGCGGGATGCTGTACAAGAGCGCCGACTTCAAGCGGCTCAAGGGCAACCCCAAGAAGTGCCACCAGTGCGGGGCGTCCCGCTGGCTCTCACACTATGCCTCGTACCCAGTGGAGCTTTGCCGCCGCTTGATCCTCGCGTCCACGCCGGAGGCGGGGGTATGCGCGGAGTGTGGGGAGCCGTGGGCCAGGATGGTGGAGCATGAAAACATGCAGATTGCCAGGAGTGACCATGCCGAACGGTCGGGTATCCGTATTATGCAGAGCGGGACGATGGTGGAACCTGCGTCTACCTTAACCTTGGGCTTTCGCGCCACCTGCTCCTGCAACGCCCTCGCGCGGCCCGCTGTGGTCTGTGATCCATTTCTCGGCACGGGCACGACGCTCCTAGCCGCGCAGCGCCTGGGGCGGGACGGCGTGGGCATCGAGTTAAGCGAGGCGTATCTGCGCCTGGCCCGCGAGCGGCTGCGCGAGGACGCCCCGCTCTTGGCCCACGCGGGCGAGCAGGAGGCGTGATGCACATTGACACGTTGATTAGATTCCGGATGATGCTCTACCCCCCCGTAAAGGAGGCCCCCATGCCCAATAACACCGCGACCCTTGACCTCGCCGCCTGTCTCGCGCTTCTGGCCCCGACGTATCCGGAGCTGCGGGTGGTGTGCCCATGCTACGCAAGGCTCGGCGGGAAAATGTGCCGCGCTCGGTACATGCCTGGCCTGTCAAAACGAGAGAAGGCAGAGGCGATGAAGAAAGACTGCGCGGCGACCTGTGCGTGCAAGGGGCTTCACTACATGCCAGCGCCCACCGATTCCGCCTTGGCGGAACTGCTGCAGGTGGCGCGGCAGAAGGTGGTGGAGGTGGTATTCTGCTGGCTGCGCCCCTACTGGCCAACGCGCCCCAACGTAGTTAGCTGTTACCTCTATCCGATTCAGCAAGCGCCGATCATTGGCTACGGCGACACCGAGGCACTGGCCCTGGCGCGGGCGCTGGTGAGCGTGGAGGAAAAGCGATGATATTTAGCATTGGGGATCGTGTTCGTATAGTCAAGGCGGAAGGCACATTACTCGACGACGGGGACCATGTTTACACTAGAGCAGACCCCCATCCTGAGCATGTCGAAAAACTAGGGACAATAATAGCAATCAGAAAAACAGGTGGTCTCAAAGGAAGCCCGAAGATTTTGCTGGATGACGGTACGATTATCTGGGGATATGAGTGTTGGTGGACGCCTGCATGATGTACTACAGCTACGCCGCCCCGCATGAGCATGTGTGGATTTGGACCTTCGCCAGTAACACAACCACTGAACCGCCATCGACCTACTACGCGCATTGCTGGGTATGCGGTGTGCCGATGACTAAGGAGGAGAAGAGGCCATGATTTGCCAAGTTTGCGGCCATGACCATCGCTTGTTCGTCGCTTGTCGGGAGGTTGTCCACTCGTATCCGATCCCCGACAATGCCGGCGCTGCTGACATCGAACGCTGCGGCTGCATCATCACGCGGCCAGGGGAGCTTTGCGGCTATGACTAAGACCTGCCCCATCTGTAACCACGCCCTGCACTTCATGGTAGCCTGCCGCGAGGTAATCCATCCCTACCCCAGCACTGCCGACGCGTGCACCTTTCCCGCCGGGCGGGAATGCGCCTGCATCATCACGCGGCCAGGGGAGTACTGCCGCTCTGACGACTACTAGAAAGCCCACGCTGCCGAAGGAGAGCGGCAGCGTTGGCCAGGGCGCGTAGTCCCGTGGCAGGGGACTAGGGTTGTTTATCATTGACGCCTGTCGCCACATCAATGTTGATGACCCTGATGGCGTAGGCGGCTTTGCTCTTTTCATCTGCTGAGGCGTTTGGATCAGCCAGGATCGCCTGTTCCCGCTTGAGTAACGTAGCAAACGTCTCCTCTGGCGGTGGCCCTCCGCCCTTGTAAACCGCTGTGTTCTCGGCCTTAGCGACCGCAACCTGCTCCTTGACCTCATCTACCGCGCCCTGAGCCTTCACGTAGCTCGCGTGGCCCACGATAACCGTCAGGATGCCTCCGATCATGGCAGCGGCGGTAGCGGCTGTCTGGGCCGTGCTGGGGTTGACCTCGTGGCTTGCGGCGATACCACCGAGAGCGGCGACCACCACGCCGATGATGTGGGTCAGGAATGTCATGGTGAACTTCTTGGACTGGAACATGTCGAGCATGTTGACTCCTTTCAGCTACTTGATGTCGTCGCCGTATTCTGGGCTTGTGGGAAGATAGCCGGTGGACATCCTTGCCAACAATGACCACATGGATGGCGGGGCGGCTCGCTCCCCGCTCCGGTATTGGAACTGGCAGAACGAGCAGAACGACGTGACCATGTGGTCGATGTCGGCCCCGTCGTTGCCGCCAATGAAGGTGTTGCCGTCGAAGGTGGCGGGGCTGCTCGCCGTGAACTTAGCCAGTATTTGCTCAGGGGTGTTAGCCGGCAGAAACAGCCCGGGCCAGTCGGCATCGACGCTGCCGGACGCGATGCTTGGCGGGTCCGCCTGAGCGCCGTAGAGTTGAATCTTGGCAAACCTGCGGGTCTTGTCAGGCGCGGCAACTCTCCCGTTAGCAACGTCGAGGTAAAGGGACAGCCAGCCAGTGAGGAAGGGTAAGTTCATGCGCAACACCTGCCACCAGAACGAATGGACGAACTCGTGGATCGCGGCCTTGGGCGAGATGGTGTTCAACACGCAACGCGGCTCCCATCCGTAGGTCAACCCGCCGCCTGTCGCCGTCTCCCACTCCTGAATGACCACCTTGGTCTTCCGTATCGCGTCCTTGAACGCTGGGGTGCAGGCGTAGCGGGCCAGGACGGTCTCAGCGAATAGCTGCTCAGGCGTCATCGTCTCAAGCGGCGAGGTTGGTGGCATGGTCAAGGCTGCGCGACAAGACACGAGCGCCAGCTTTAGGTCGGCTATCTCCTGCTGCTTCGCCCGCAGGAGCGTGTCGGGCGTGTCGTCTACCGAAGGCAACTCTGCCACATTACTCCTTCTTAGGCTCCGCAGAGCGGAGGTCCTTTTCGATCATCGTTTCCAAAGGAACGCCATCCTTGATAGCCCTGCGTATCGACACGAGTGCGCCCGCCAGGTACTCGCCAGGAGTGGCGCCGAACCGCTGCGCCCGCTCTGCGATGCGCTCCATGCCCAGGTCTTTTACCAGGTGCGCTATGATCTCGGCGTCCGTAGTCTTGCTGTTGGAATTGTCGATGACGTGCTGAAAGGCCTTGACGACCTCGGGATCACGTTTCGCCCACACCCGCCGCTGATATTCGTCGGTAAGCTGGAAGTCTGACTGATGTTTCAAAACCCCCTTCCGCTGCATGGCCGCCTGCGTATCCGCCAGGTAAACCGCCCACATGACGCCGTTCTGCAACGTCAGCGTGGTCAGTTTCACCGTCATGGTGTAGAACACGCCCAGCACGGCTAGTAGAGAGAGGACAAGAGCGAGACCTGAGGTAATCTGTGTCATAGTGCCGCCAGCAGGAAGGATACCAGATACTCGCGCCGCCGGTTGGCCTCGTTCGACAGTTCCGTCTGCCGCAAGCG
>OBEQ010479924.1_pt1 | contig 10085 bp, 12 predicted proteins | sample 1670901 | NCBI WGS metagenome assembly OBEQ01 (sample SAMEA104232315, study PRJEB22302) | groundwater metagenome | biome: forest; feature: aquifer; material: groundwater | place: USA | collected 2011-08-07 | depth 5.4 m | reverse complement strand
GTCCCATGAGGGTAGCGGGGAAAGGGATGAAGAGCTTTCTTCCACGGTACCCCTACCCCTTTCAGGATGACTTTGAGCTGGTCTCTGAGGTGGTAACGATGTGTGTACCCAAGTTTCAAAACAGCATCATATGGCCTTGTCAGGGTATCATTTTTTGCCTACAATCCCCGCTCGATGCTCGTCATTCGCCTCCAACGGACCGGCCGCGAGAACCTCGCCACCTACCGCATCGTCGTTGCGGACAAAGCGCGGGCGGTGAAAGGAAAGTTCCTCGAAATCGTCGGCCATTACCTGCCGCAGCAAAATCCCCCGGTGCTGAAGGTCGATGCAGATCGCGTCACGCATTGGATAGGGAAGGGTGCCCAGCCGAGCAATACACTCGCTCGACTGCTCAAGCACGAAGGAGTGCAGGGCATGGATCGCTTTATTCTTCGCTACGTGAAACGGAAACCCAGGGGAGAAGAGCCGGAAGCGGCGACCACCGCCTCCGCAGCGGCTCCCGCCGAGGCGAAAGCATGATTGAAATTTGCCGGTGCAGGAGTATTCTCTATTCGCTATGACAGAGACGACTCAGATGGCCGATATTCCCGGACTGTCCTTCCTGCGCTACGTATTGGAAGCGATCGTCGAGGACAAAGATGCGCTCCACATCGAATCCAAAATCGACGAACTCGGTGTGCTCCTCACGGTCCGTGTCAGCGACCGCGACATGGGGAAGCTCATCGGAAAGGGCGGCCAGACCGTGAAGGCCCTGCGCACGCTTCTTCGCTTGATCGGCGGCAACGCTCAGCAGCGCGTCAATTTGAAGATCCTCGAGCCCGGTGCACTCGCCGCATAAAATCTTTTCTTTTTTTCTTTCCCCAATCTCGTATGCTCCGTGACCTCCTCGAACAGGGCAGCATCATCGATATCGTCGCGACCTTCATCGCGCTCGCCCTGATCGCCGCTTCTATCCTCTGCCTCATCTTCATCATCGTCGGCGGCATCACATTCATCCTGTCAGCGGGCAACGAAGACAAAATCAAGAAGGCCGTCCATACGATTCGTTTCTCGATCATCGGTCTCATCGTCACTTTCGTCGCCTTCTTCGTCGTTGCATGGCTCAGCAAACTCCTCGACATCCCCTTCGACCTCAACTTCCAAACGATTGTCGACTTGATGCAGGAGATTTTGCGGTCACTCCGATGATGATGACGCGGGTAACCGAACCCGCGCTGCGGAATAATCGAGAATACCGTACAAGAGGCTTCGGAGGGCAGGCAGTGGGCCCAGGTTTCGAGCAGCGATCCTGGCAAATAAAAAAACGATCGCTCTGACCACATGCTGTTCTTCATCATGGTGCATTATGGGTTACAATGAAAACGGGCGGCTAGCTCAGTGGGCCCAGGATTCGCCGCAGCGATCCTGGCAATAAGAAAAGACGGTCGCTCTAGCCACTGGCAATCCTGCATCTTGGTCATTTTTGGATTATGATGAAAATGGGCGGTTAGCTCAGTGGCTAGAGCGACTGGTTTACACCCAGTAGGTCACAGGTTCGACCCCTGTACCGCCCACCACGTAAAGGAGCGGAGCAAACTTTACGTCCCACGTGACGGCGTAGCCGTTTTACGTCGCTTCTTGGCCGCTCCAACGTGGCGCGGCCACAATCCTAACTGCAGTTCAAGCCCTGGACGGCGCTCCATAACTATTCTACACTCGCCCCATGTCGTTCTTCATTGCCCTTCAGGCGGTCTTAAGCATGTGTGTCTGCTTCATGATTCTACTCCAGCAGCGAGCGGCGGGGATCACGGCGACATTTGGCGGTGTCAATACGATCCAGGTCCAGCGGCGCGGCGCAGAGAAGTTGATGCATCAACTCACGATCGCGTTCAGCATTGTCCTCGTCGTCCTCAGCGTGATTGAGTGGTACGTCGTTTAAATTCGATGAGCATCCTCTACCAAACCCTCGACCTGCTGATGAAAGGGTACGCTCGTTTGGAGCGGTGGCTGTTTCTGATCCTTGGAATCGCCTTCGTTCTCAGCCTTGGCTATCTTTTGCTCTGGTTCCACCGTGACGTCACCATCCTCATTCCAACGACGGGCGGTACGTACATCGAAGGATCCGTCGGAGATCTCCAGCCGCTTAATCCTTGGTTTACGATCACTAACGACGTCAACCGTGACATCGTCTCCCTCGTCTTCGCGGGTCTCCTCAAATACAATCCCCAGACGAAGAAGATCGAGGAGGATTTGGCGACGATGCGAGTATCGAATGACGGGCTCATCTATACGCTCCGCTTGAAGGAGAATCTTTTTTGGCACGATTCGACACAAGCGAAACCACATCCCGTCAGCGCGGAAGACGTCGTCTTCACGTTCAAGACGATCCAAGACCCGGAGTTCCCCAATCAGCTTCTGCGTCAAAACTTTCGCGGCGTGCAGATCGAGATGCTCAATGAGCATTCGGTGCAGTTTCGCCTCGACGAGCCCTATAGTTTCTTCCCGAGCAATCTGACGTTGGGGCTTCTTCCCGCCGCATCCTTCAGGGATATTCCCGTGAAGCTCCTCGATCAGGCACTCGATTTCGGCTTTCAGCCGATCGGTGCGGGACCGTACCGCTTGAAGTCGCTGCTCCAGACCGACCTCAGCACCGAAGTCACACTCGAACGTTTCCCGCGGGCGCTCAAGCCGGAGTACCGTCTCGATCAGATTGTCTTCCGGATCTTCTCCGATTACACCACGCTCCTCTCGGACCTTCGCAGCCTCGACGGCATCCGTGCCGTCCCCCGTACCAACGACGGCCTCCCGGCCGTTCCCCGTCGCTTCACGGCACTCAACTATACACTCCCTCAGTACGTTGCACTGTTCTTCAATCTCGATCATCCGAATCTTCAGGACCAGAAGCTGCGTCTCGGCTTGCAACTCGGGACAAACAAGCAGGACATCGTGAACAAACTCCATGAATCGGTGATCGTCGATACTCCACTGCTCGAGCTCGACACATCCGACTGGCGCTATCAATTCGATCCTGAGAGCGCCCAGGGAGCGCTCTTCGCCTCAGCGTGGTACTTCCCGGAGAAGGTGCGTTTGCAGAGGCTCCTGGAACAGCGCGAAGCGAACACGGTCGGACCGCTCAGGATGGATCCTATCGTTCTCGTCGATACTGGTGCTGAGCTCACGCTCACGGGATCCTACCAGCGCGGCGTAACGCCATCGGCCGCCATGAACGGTGTTCCTCTGGAGCCGGGATCCGCGAGCGGAACGTGGATCGTGAAGCTTCCGACGACGGGCAGCGGCGCAATTCATCTCGGCGAAAATCTGGTGAAACTCGCGGACGGCAAGAGAATCATCGATTCGTTCTATGTCTGGCGAACGAGCAGCGTGAAGGAATTTCGTTTTGCGACCGAAGAGCAGCGACTCATCGATTTGTTTCTCCAATCGAAGGATCCGTCTGTCCCGGCAAAGGACAGAATCTCCGTTGCTGACCTCGTCATGGATCGAGGGTTTCTGCGACGCAGAACGGAGGGAGATCCTGTCGGGGTGCGTATCAACGACAGAGGTCAGCCCCTCGTGCTGACGCTCCTCACGAGTCCCTCGCCCGGTACCTACAAGGAGGTTGCGGAGGAGATCAAACGGCAATGGGCGCTCCTTGGTGTCCAGGTCAATATCGACATCCCCGAGTCACGCAGTGCTTTTGAAGAACGACTTCTCAAGCGTTCCTACGACGTGCTTCTCTTCGGTCAGTCGCTCCTCGACAATCTCGACAGTTTTCCCTACTGGCACAGCAGCGTTGTTCAGAAACTCACGAGCAGCCGCAACGATCTGCGCCTCGACGCCTACAATCTCTCTCAGTACCGCTCCTTCGAGGCGGACACGCTCCTCGAGACGATCCGGAAAACAACCGATGAGAAGGAGCGAAACGATGCGCTGAAGAAATTACGCGAGGTCCTCAAGCGCGATGTTCCCGCGGTCTTTCTGTACTCCCCTCTCTACACGTTCGGCCACCGCGAAGGCATTCTCGGCGTGGAGCTGGGGCACCTCTCCCTCCATTCCGACCGTTTCCTCACCCTCCACAATTGGTACGTGGAGCAAGATCGCGTCTTTCAGCCCGGAAAGAATTGGCTCTCCTTTTTCGAGTGGCTGTCAAGCTTCTTTTGGAAAGATACCGAACCCTCGAACGTCTCATAGGCAGTAGGTCACCTCAGCCAGACTCCGACCATTGACGCCCCCTAGGCACACGCGTAGGATTCCTTGGCTCTATGGCGGCTTCCCCCCGTTCCCAACCACCGATGGAAGTTCTCCTTCTTCAAGACGTCAGCGGCATCGGGAAAAAGAACGATCTCCTCGTCGTGGGAGACGGCTTTGCGCTCAATTGTCTGCTCCCGAAACGCGCCGCGCTCGTCGCGACGCCGCTTGTCCGTAGACACTACGCAGAGCAGATACGAAAGCGCGCGGAGGAGCGAGAGACCGAGCGGCAAGTGAGAATGGGAGCCGCGCAGGCGGTGGCCGGAAAAACGGTCACCTTCACACGCAAGACAACGAAGACTGGCAAGCTCTATGCCGCGATCAACGAAGACACGATCTCGGACGCCCTCAAGAATCAGCACGGCATCGAGATCAAGTCGGACTCCATCGACATCCCCGCACAGATCAAGGCAACCGGGACATTCCAAGTCAAGGTGAAGATGGGCGATCAATCCATCGCGCTCAGTGTCGTAGTCCAACCCGAGGCGGTGAAGGTGGCGGCGTGAGAATTCTGGTGGGCCAGGATGGGATTGAACCATCGACCACCGGTTTATAAGTCCGGGGCTCTAACCACTGAGCTACTGGCCCAGGATCATTATAATCCAAATATCGCCACAATGGATTTCAAATCATCGATAGCCAACTATTCCGCACCCAGGCACGGGTGCTGCTGGATGCTTACGTTGTGATCGCACTGAAATATAAAACCTAGCAGCATCCCCCTCGCCGGGCGTAGCCTTGCTTGTCGGCCGAAGCTCGAGCGAAGGCTGGGCGAAGCCTGGTCCGCGGGTGCGGGAATGCTCTACACCTCCATCCTCCGAAAGAGCATCGTCCCGATGATGAGGAAGATGATCGTGACGGCGAGAAGGACTGTGATGTCCAGACCGAAGCCGAAGTGGAGATTCCCGAGTAATGCGCCTCGCAGACCGTCGATCCCGTACGAGAGCGGATTGAGCCAGGTGATAATCTCGAGCGCCCGGGGGAGGCCCTGGAGCGGGAAGAGGGAGCCGCTCAAGAAGAAGAGCGGCATGACGAGGAAGTTCATGATGAGCGGGAAGGCCTGCATGTCTTCGAGCGTGCAGGCGACCGCAGTGCCGAGTGAGGTGAAGAGGAGCGCGATGAGCGCCATGTAGAGGAATGCAAGCGGGAGGAGCGTGATCGACTCGGGACGGAATCCCACGAGGAGCGTGAGGATGAAGACGACGACTCCTTGAATGACTGCGACCGTCGCGCCCCCGAGCGTGCGGCCGATCATGATGTTTGTCCGCGAGACCGGAGCGACGAGCGTCTCTTTCAGGAACCCGAACTGACGATCCCAAATGATTTCGATGCCGGAGAAAACGGCCGTGAAGAGGATACTCATCGCGATCACGCCCGGCGCAATGAATTGGATGTAATTCCCCTGTCCTGCCATCTGAAAGATCGGCCCGAAGCCAAAACCGAGGGCGACGAGGAACAAGATCGGTTGTCCGAGCGACCCGATGATCCGTGCACGCGACCGCGCATAGCGCTTGAGTTGTCGAAGCCAAAGAATGTAGATAGTACTCATACAAGCTTGGTGATTAGCGCCGCCACATGCGACGACCCTGCCGCAGTGCATCGAGGGCGGAGGCCTGCTCTTCGCGAATGATGTGGCCCGTGAGGGAAAGGAAAGCTTCCTCCAGCGTCGATGCCTTCGTCTGACTTTTCAGTTCCTGCGGAGTTCCAATCGCGGCGATTTTGCCATGGTCGATGACCGCGACACGATCGGCAACTTTTTCCGCTTCCTCCATGTAGTGTGTCGTGAAAAAGACCGTCAATTGCTCTTCCTTGTTAAGCTTCCTGATGTACTCCCACATGTGGTTGCGCGTCTGGGGATCCAGCCCGATCGTCGGTTCGTCGAGAAAAAGGATTTTGGGGTGATGCAAGAGTCCCCGTGCGATTTCGAGTCGGCCCTTCATCCCGCCCGAAAAGTGCTTCACGAAATCATCGCGCCGATCGAGAAGGTCGACAAAAATGAGAAGCTCTTCGATCCTCTTCGCACGGACGGATGGATCCACGCTATACAGCACCGCATGAAAATGCATGTTCTCCTGCGCGGTCAATTCGTCGTCGAGACTGGGATCTTGGAAGACGATCCCGAATGTCCGGCGCACTTCCTCTTGATGTGTCATAGGATTATGTCCGTCGATCTCGATGTGCCCTCCTGTCGGATGGAGAAGGGTCGTGAGCATCTTGATCGTCGTCGTCTTCCCGGCGCCATTGGGCCCGAGGAAAGCGAAAATCTCACCGCGGTGCACCTCGAACGAGATGTGGTCGACCGCGAGGAAGTCGCCATATTTCTTCGTCACTTCATGAGTTTTCATTATGGTATCCATGCGCAACCACACTAGCATGGCGGGTTTCATGGTGCCAGAAAGTCAGTCGCGAAGTGATGCAAGAAACGTACGCGCCTCCTTCTTCGTTGTGATCGTACCGCTCATCTGCGCTTCATGAAGTTTCTGAAGCACCTCTCCCACCTTTTCGCCAGGCTGAAGTCCCAGCATCTCCATTACTTCATCCCCGCTCAGAAGGGATTTCAGCGGTCGCGGATGCGAGTCGAGGAAGCGATGATAATCGTTGCGAATCGAATCAAGGAGTGAATAGTCCGCGGGATCCGTTCCGGCGATGTCCAGTTCCATGAGCTCGAGCAGTTCCGGAAAGCATGGATGGTAGTACCAGTGAGCCTTTCGCTCATCGTTCATGGATGCGAACGAGCCCATCATCATGTGGTGCTCGATGATCCAGACAATCTTGTCACGGCGCTTGCTCGAGCATTGCAGACGGTCGAGGATCGCTTTCGAAAGATCGGCGGAGACCGTCGCGTGGTGATCGAAGCGGATCCGTTCCTTTAACGAGAAGGTTTTTGCCTTCCCGATGTCGTGGAAGATCGCCGCGATCCTCACATCAATGCCATGTTCGTCATGGAAACTGCGGGCAATACGAAGAATATGTTCCCAGACGTCCCCCTCGTGATGGTAATCGGCCGGCTGTGGAATGCCTTTATTGATAGCGAGCTCCGGGAGGAATTCATGAAGGATCCGCAGCTCCCACAAATCTTCGAGCGCGCGGTCGGGGTGCGGACCAAGGAGCATTTTTTCGAATTCCTCCAGTTGCCGGGAGCCCGAGAGAATCTTCACAAGCCCCGCATGTTCCTGGAGCGCTGCGAAGGTCTCCGGATGGTACTGACCGTCGACGAGCGCGCGAAACCGCACGGCACGCAGGATACGCAACGCATCGTGTTTGATGCGGATCGCGGGCTCGCCGATGAAGCGAATCAATTTCTTTTTGAGATCTGCCTCTCCATGGAACGGGTCGTAGAGCTCACGGGAAATCGGGTGAAAGTAGAGCGCGTTGATCGTGAAATCCCGACGCTGACCGTCCTCTTCGCGCGTACCGAACACGACGGACTGCGGATGACGACCGTCGGACGCTTCATCGTCTTCGCGGAAGGTCGTCACCTCGAAGGCATCATACCCGATCGGAATGCGAACACTCCCGAGTTTCTCTGACGCATCATAGGATTTTCGAAAGATCTTCATCACATCGTCGGGATGAGCAGATGTTGCAATATCGATATCGTCGGGAACGTGTCCTTGAAGCATATCCCGTACCGCTCCCCCCACCCACCATGCTTCGTGTCCGGCATCGGTGAGAATCTCGACGATCTTAAACGCCTTCTCGGCGTAGGGAGTACGGAGGGTCTGATCGACGATGTCCTTCGTAAAAGGCATGACCATACTATACTCATTACATGCTCCTCTTTGCCACTCCCGGTGTCCCGCGCTCCACTCCGCGTGGAGGGACCATTGAGGGATTGAAACATGCTCACAGCCTCGGGATCCGTGCGATGGAGATGGAGTGGGTGCAAGCGGTACCGAAGAACATAGAGCACATCGAAGCGATCGGGAGCACAGCGAAGACGCTCGACATGTCTCTGACTGTCCATGCGCCGTACTACGTCAATTTGAATAGTCCCGATGCTGCAACCCTTTCCGCCAGCAAGCGACGTGTGATCGAGGCGCTGACGATGTCGCAGATTGCCGGCGTACGCTCCGTCTGTGTGCACGCGGCCTATTACCTCGGTATGGATCCGAAAAAAGCGTACAACAATGTCCGGCGCGCCGTCGATGACATCCTCAAGCACAGGCAGAAATTTTTCCCCACCGTGAATCTCGCCATCGAGACGATGGGCAAACCGTCACAATTCGGAACGCTCGATGAGGCCCTTGCCATAAGCAAAGAATTCGACATCTATCCCTGCATCGACCCCGCCCATCTCCATGCCCGATCCAACGGTGCCGTGAATTCAACCAAAGAATGGAATGAAATGTTTGATCTGTATGCTGACGAGCTCGGAAAGCGATCCCTGCAGGCGATGCACCTGCACTTCTCTGGTATCGCCTATGGTCTCAAAGGCGAGAAACACCATCTGCCATTACGGGAAAGCGATGCCAAATGGAGGGATTTCCTCTCGGTCCTCAAAAAGCGAAACATTGGTGGGATCTGTACCTGCGAATCGCCGCTGATGGAGGAAGATACGCTTCTCATGCAGAGAACGTACGAAATGCTCTGAAGGCAGCAGATGTTGACAGATGATTATTTTTATGTAAATTCATTCTATGCCTCTGAATGAAGATGTGCCCGATTATGTAAAGGATGTGTGGCAACGGCAAGACACAGAGTACTTTGATTTATGGCTTCAAGAGAGCCTTGAATGGGACCGTGCGGGTTTCTACGATCGCTATGCGGGCCTCCTCAATCCTCGCGATGGTGAGCTCATCATCGATGTAGGTGCTGGCAACGGAACACTCCTCTCTTATCTTTACGAACGAAGCGACAAAGCCCATTACATTGCGGTGGAGAGAAGCAGGTATGCTGCGCTCTTCGCATTCAAGATGCTGGAGAAGTTCCTTCCTTTGACGGGGTACCTCAGCGGCCGCTTGCAGTGGACGTCGCAGCACCGGCCACGCTGGGTCTACGAAGTCCCTCCACGCAAGCAATTACAGGAAATCAAAAAATCTCTCAGTGACCGAATCCTCATTCTCACGGATGACATTCGCTACCCGACGGTTCTTCCGGCAGTGCTCGGACGTGAGAGGGCGGATGCGCTGAGCTTAAGCATGCCGGGGGGTCCGTCCGTCCGGGCTCTGGAATGGCCCTTTGATTGTCCAGAAGAGCAACTCGAGGAATCGGAGGTGGAGCGAAGAGTCAAGCACGTGAGCGATGATACCAGAAAAGCCACCTTCCATTTTGCCGCCAAGCATCTGAAGGACGGAGGCCGTCTTCTCATCGCAGAGCGTGTTGCGACCGCCAGTGATCCCTCCCCGGAGAACATGCTCGGCTCATTCGGTGCTTCCATCGGTCCGTATAGGAAGTATTGGTCGGCACAAAATCTCTTTTTCTCCGGCCCTGTTGATGTGCAGTCGGGATTGCAATGGATTCCAACCAAACATGAAAAAAAGGAGACCGAGGGGTCACCAGGAATACCGGAAAAACCCGTGCGTCGAGCGGCGATCCTGACGCTGATTCGAAATAAGCGACGCTTCAGAGAATCCCCGCTTCCAAGGCCATCGTAGGTTGGAATTGACATGTATAAGGACATAGGCATAAATTATATTCCCATGGCAAAGCTGGAATCAGCACAGGCCCAGGAGAAAGAACAAGAGCACCCTCTTTTGCAAAGATTAAGGGGACGCATTCTGACAACGGGAGAGGCTGCTGAAATGGTAATGGGTACAGAGATAGTTACCACCTCTGACCACCCGTAGTACGTCATCCAGGAGGAGGACGGGGAAGTGGAGAACTTTTTCGGGAACGAGAATACCGGACTCCGATAATTT
>OBEQ012628781.1_pt1 | contig 10086 bp, 9 predicted proteins | sample 1670901 | NCBI WGS metagenome assembly OBEQ01 (sample SAMEA104232315, study PRJEB22302) | groundwater metagenome | biome: forest; feature: aquifer; material: groundwater | place: USA | collected 2011-08-07 | depth 5.4 m | reverse complement strand
CTAGTGAAAGAGGTGAAGGCCTGGGAGCGACGTCGCAACCGCGACAAGTCACGAATCAACTGGCTTTTCACCGTCGATCGCGCGCGCGAAAAACTCGGCAGGGCCTATCCCGAGCCCGCGCGGCAAAGTGCCAGTCGCGCCGCCGCGTAAACACAGTCACATCCTCTGTGTCGCGGTACTAGGCGTTTGGTCGTTACTCGTTCGTTTTCGGGAAACCGCAGAGGCGCCGAGAACGCGGAGCGGGCCGAGAGTTAACAGCCAAATCCCTGCTTATCCCCCTCCGCGTCCTCGGCATCTCTGCGGTTCATGCCTCCTTTAGAAGGAGTGGTAATATGGACCGGGCCCCTTGGTCGGGGTCGGAAAACCTCTGCTACCCTTCGTAAAAGGCCGCGATGGCGCGGCACACCGTGGTCTGCTGTTCGACCGTGATTCCGTAGAAAAAAGGGAGGGCCAGGATTTCGCGTGCCGCGGACTCGGCGACAGGAACGCGCGGGGCGTGCCTATTCGCGAAGCAAGGTTGAGCGTGCAGGGGCGTGGAGTAGTACGCGCGGGATTCGATCTCCTTTTCGGCGAGGTGGGCCGCGAGATCGTCGCGCCGGCGCGCGAGAACCACGTACTGATGGAAAACGTGGGTCCCCGCCGGGCCGGGTAAGGGCACGCGAAGATGCGGCGCGAGCGGGGCCAGGAGCGCGGAATATCGTGCGGCCGCGGCGATGCGCGCGCGCGTCCAGTCGCCGAGGCGCGCGGCTTTCACCTCGAGAACCGCGGCCTGGAGAGCATCGAGGCGGCTGTTGCAGCCGACTTCGACGTGCCGCCCGCCTTCCACGCCATGAGCACGCAGCCGGCGCACGCGCTCTGCGACGCGTTCGTCATCGGTGACCACGGCGCCGCCGTCGCCCCAAGCGCCGAGATTCTTGCTCGGGAAGAAGCTCAAGCAACCTGCCGCACCCATGCCCCCGACCGCCCGGCCAGCGACGCGGGCGCCGAGCGCTTGCGCCGCGTCCTCGACGACCACAAGGCCATACTCCCGCGCGATGCCAAAGAGCGCGTCCATGTCGCACGCTCGACCGAACAGGTGCACCGGAAGGAGCGCACGAAGCTTTGCGCGTGATGATGAATCGAGCTCACCGATCCGCGCGCGCACGGCCTCCGGCGAAAGGTTCAGCGTTTCGGCGTCGACATCGCAAAAGACGGGGCGCCCTCCGGCGCGAACGATCGCCTCGGCCGTCGCCGCAAAGGTGAGCGGCGTGGTCAAGACGAGCTCCCCCTCCGAAACGCCGCAGGCCCTGAGCGCGAGGACGAGCGCGTCCGTCCCCGAAGCGACGCCGACCGCGTGCGCCACTCCGCACATCCCCGCCAAGGTTTGCTCGAAGCGGACGACGTGCTCGCCGAGGATGAAGCCCCCGCTTTTGACCACGTCACCAATCGCCGCAAGCGCGTGGTCGGCGATTTCCGCGTGCTGCGGCGACAGATCGACGAGCGGAATCTTCACGTCAGGCGCCTGTGCGACAGGCATGGGAGCCCTGCGCGCACGCGCTCTTGGTAGGCAAAGTCGAGGCGCGCGATGGAAAATCCCTCGCCCTCTCCGCACTGCGCGAGCACATCTCCCCACGGATCGATGATGAGGCTCTTTCCGTAGGTCTTTTGCCCGCGTGGGTGCGTTCCGTGTTGCCCTGCGGCGATCACGAACACCTGATTTTCGATGGCCCGCGCGCGAAGGAGCACGTGCCAGTGGTCCTTGCCTGTGGTGAGCGTGAAGGCGGCGGGCACCGTGACGACGCGCGCTCCTGCGAGCGCGAGCTTGCGATAGAGCTCCGGGAAGCGAATGTCGTAGCAAACCGTCATGCCGAGCTTGGTGCCACAGACATCGTGGACACGAACTTCGGTCTCCCCGGGCATCGTGGCTTGGCTCTCTTTGAGAGTAGGACCATGGGGAATTTCCACGTCGAAGAGGTGCACCTTGCGGTACTTGGCCAAGACGGCGCCGTCGGGCGCGACGAGAAACGAGGTATTGTACGGACGCGCCGGGTCTTCGCTCTTTTCGGGCATTCCGCCGGCCACGACGTGCACCTTCGCGCGACGCGCGACATCGCGAATGGCGCGCAAAATTGGCCCGCTTCCGTCATCCGGCTCGGCGATGCGGCGTTTGTCGTCTTCCTCGCCCATGAACGCGAAGTTTTCGGGCAGGCAGACGATTTCGGCCCCCCCCCGCGCTGCCTCTTCGACCAGCGCCGTTGCGCGCCCGAGGTTTGCGCCCACCTCGTCTTGACTCGAGAGCTGAACCACGGCGGCGGTGAGGGGTGTCATAGCGCGTGCCCCATCTTCTTCGCCTTTACGGCGAGGTACTCGGCGTTGTGCTCGTTGGGCTCGACAGAGAGGGGCACACGCTCGACGACTTCGACGCCGTGCTGCACGAGGCCGTCGACTTTTTTCGGGTTGTTCGTGAGCAATGCCACGCGCATGACGCCAATGTCGCGCAGAATCGCGGCCGCCAGATCGTAGGTGCGCTCATCGTCTTCGAAGCCGAGCATCCGATTGGCGTCGACCGTATCGGCCCCTTTTTCCTGCAGTGCGTAGGCGCGAATCTTGTTCCCCAGGCCAATCCCCCGCCCTTCCTGTCGCAGGTACACCACCACGCCGCTTTTCGCATGTTGCATGGCGCGGAGCGCCTGATCGAGCTGATCCCTGCAATCGCACTTGTGCGAGCGCAGAACCTCACCGGTCCAGCATTCGGAATGAACGCGCACCAAGACCGGATCGACCCGCGATGGGGCACCGAGGACGATGGCAACATGCTCCTGTCCGTCCTCCGGCTGCCCGCGAAAGACCAGAACGCGCACCGGTCCGTACTCGGTGGGGACCTCGGCTTCGGAGTACCTGGTGACCTTCAAAATAGCGATGAATGATTAGGTTCGGCAGGTCTTGGTGTCAATCTCGTGCCCAACTGGCAATCTAGAGCGGTGGATGCGTGCGGACCCGCCGAGCAGGTGTGCTTCGTCGAGCACGAGCGGTGCGAAAACCCGCGCGGCGGCTGGACTCCGGGAACACCGCCCGCGACATGGGGACCGGGCGCGCTCCCGGTCACGTTCACGCCCGCGTTGCCTCTGCCTCGAGGGCTCGGACAGAGTGCTCTCGCAGAGCTCGCCGTCGCGGCGCGAACGTGGGGCGAGATCGCTTGCACCTCCTTCCGTGCGGCCACCACCGCTCCTGCTTCCCTCACGCCAGGTGACGACGGGGTCAACGGCATCTTCTTCCACGAAGACGTGTGGCCGCCCGACCTGTTGCCGCACGCTCTGGGCCAAACGATCATCCACACCGATCCGAACGGCAGGCTCCGGGACACGGACATCCACTTGAATGGCGTCGAGTACACCTGGTCGCTAGGCATGGACCCGTCCGATGCAGCGGTGGACCTGCGCGGTGTCGCTCTCCACGAGATGGGTCATGCGCTCGGGCTAGGGCACTCGGCGGAGCCGCGAGCAACGATGCACGCCTCTCATCCGCCCGGCCTCGTTTGGCGCTCGCTCGCCGAGGACGACAGGGACGGCGTCTGCGCGCTCTACCCAGGTACTGGCGCCGCGCGCTGCGACGCTGGAAGCGCCTGCCCAGAAGGTTTTTTCTGCGTCGCGCGGACATGCGTGCGCAAAGGAGCGCGCGGCGAAGTCTGCTCTCCATGCACGCGAATTCCGGGCGCCTGCGACGGCGTGGGGGACGATGCGCGCTGCAACGATCTGCCGGGGGCCGGACAGGTGTGCGGGCGCGCCTGCACGGGTGACGCCGATTGCGGCCCGCGCCTTCACTGCGCTCCTCAGACCGCGGCGGGCGATCTTCAGTGCGTCCCGGAAGACGCGTGCGCGAGCGGGCCCAATCCGTGCGCGGGAGACCACGACTGCGGCAGCGACGCAAGGTGCAGCGGCGGCGCATGCGTCGGAGGCTCCGTCGCAGCCACGGACGCAGGCCAACCTGTGGAAGCGGGATATGTGCAGAATACAATCACCGCCGGCGGCGGATGCTCGCTCGGCGGCCGCTCCACAGGGGCGCCGTTCGCGCTCTTTTGGCTCGCACTCTTTGCAACGCGAAAGTGCCGAAGGCAGTCGCTGATTCGTTACGATGCCGCGCTCGCCGAGGCCGCCGAGCTCTTTTTCTTCTGATAGAGCCCGTCGAGGAGCGCGCCCCACTTCTCGAGCACCTTCTTGCGCTTCACTTTGAGGCTCGGCGTCAGCATGCCGTTTTCCTGCGTGAAGTCCTCGCGGATGAGGGCAAAGTCCCTCACCCCTTCGAAGCCTTTGAAGTGCCCGCTGAAGTTCTCGATTTCCTCGACGTAGCGCTTCTTCACGCGGTCGTTCTGCAAGAGGGCGTCGCCCTCCCCGTCGATGCCGTTCTCGCCCGCCCATTCCTCGACGGCCTGCACGTTCACGACCACCAAGGCGACGTTGTAGGGCTTGTTGTCGCCGTAAACCATCGCGTTCGCGACCATAGGCGAGAGCTTGAGTTGCTCCTCGAGGGGCGTGGGCACGACGTACTTTCCGTTTTCGAGCTTGTACTGCTCTTTGATTCGCCCCGTGATGTAGACAAAGCCGTCTTTGTCGATCTTTCCCAAGTCTCCTGTGCGAAAGCCTCTGTCTTTGGTGAAGACCGCATCGTTCTCTTCTTTTCGGTTGTGATAGCCTTGCATCACGTTGTCGCCGAAAACGACGATCTCTCCTTCGACACCGTCTTTGGTGGTGAGGCTTCCTTCGTGGTCGATCATCACCTTTACGCCCGGAATGGTCTTGCCGACGCTGCCGATCTTCCGGTTTCCCGGGTAATTGGCCGTCGTGATCGGGCTCGTCTCTGTGAGGCCATAGCCCTCGTAAACGGTGACGCCGAGACTGTCGATGAACTCCGCGACCTCGCGACTGATCGCCGCGCCGCCGGAGAATGCGTACTTGAGACGCCCGCCGAAGCGCGCCCGAACCTTCGAGAACACCAGCTTGTCGGTGAGCGCGACGACGATCCCGTCGCCGAACCCAAGGTGCTCGCCCGCGCGCTGCTTGCCCTTGGCCTTGAGCGCCGCCTTCACCATGTTCTGAATGAGACCCGGCTTGGTCGAGATCTGCTTCTGCACCGCGGCATAGAGCTTGTTGAAGATGCGCGGAACGCTGAAAAGAAGCGTGGGCTGCACCTCGGCGAGGTTGTCGATGATTTTTTCGACCGACTCACAGAGGGCGAGCGATCCGCCCATCGAGATGAGCCCGTGAAGCTCGCACGTTTGACCGAACGAATGGGCCCAGGGAAGAAAAGACAGTGAGCGGTCGTCTTCGCCCATCAAGAACACTTCGTGAATCGCGTTCACGTTCGATGCCAGGTTGTAGTGGCTGAGGATGACCCCTTTGGGGTTGCCGGTCGTACCACTCGTGTAGATGAGGCACGCGGTGTCCTCTTTCTTCGGGGTGATCGTCGGCGCTTCTTTGCCGGATTCGAGCACGGACTTGTACGTGACGACCCCCTCACCCCCCGCCGCGCCGTTGGCGGTCCCCAAGTTGATGATGTTCTTGAGCGATGGGATGGAACCCAAGAAGCCCTTCGTCTTCTCGAGGATCTTGTCGTTGGCGACGATGAGGCCCTTGGCCTCGCAGTCTTTGACGATGAACTCCCAATCCTTGTCCAGCATCGCCTCGTACATGGGCACGAAGGCGGCGCCGAGTCCGAAGCACGCGTACGCGGCGACCGCCCATTCGACGCGGTTATTGGCGATGATGGCCACCTTGTCCCCGCGCCCGAAGCCGAGCGCCGCGAGGCCTCCCCGGAAACGGTCCGTGTCTCTCTTGAAGTCCGCGTAGGTCGTCCACTCCCACGACTCCCCCTTCTTGGTGCCGAAGAGGTCGTTCTTCTCGAAGGCTTTGGTGCTGTGGTGGTAGACGTCGACGAGCGTTTCGAATTTGGCTGCGGTAGACATGGCAAGCGCAGGGTATACCCCTTGCCGCTTCCCGCAAGTGTGGGGGCGTCTCAATTGCCGCACGGCAACGAAAGTCTCTCGTGAAGTACGTCGTCCAAACGTTCGGTTGCCAGATGAATGCGCACGATTCCGAGCGCATGGAGGGGGTGCTTCGCGCTCACGGGTGGGTGGCGGCAGAGGCAGTTCACGAGGCCGATTTGGTCGTTTTGAACACCTGCAGCGTCCGCGAGAAAGCCGAACAAAAGCTTCGTAGCGAGGTCGGCAAGCTCGCGCCTCTCAAGCACGCACGTCCCGATCTCGTCGTTTGCGTCGCGGGCTGCGTGGCCCAACAAGAAGGAGAGCGCCTTCTCGCGCGCATTCGGCACGTCGATCTCGTCATCGGGCCGGACAACATTCCCGAGCTTCCCAAACTCGTTCTCGAGCAGCGCGCGGGTGCGCTCCCGGTCGCGCGCACGGTCTTCGACGTCGAGCTGCCGAGGTTCCTCGCCGCGGAACCCGAGCCAGGAGACGCGCCGGTCTCGGCTCTGGTTACCACGATGAAAGGTTGCGACGAGCGCTGCTCGTTCTGCGTCGTCCCGTACACGCGCGGGCCCGAGAGGTATCGTCCGGCCCGCGAGATCGTGGACGAGATCCAACGCTTTACGCAGGCGGGGGCGCGCGAGGTGCTTCTTTTGGGTCAAACGGTGGACAGCTACCGAGACCCGTCGCTCCCGCCTCCGGAGAGCGCGGATCCCGACGAGTCGCAGTTCCCTGCGCTCTTGGGCGCGATCGCGCACGAGGTGCCGGCCTTGCTCCGACTTCGTTACACGAGCCCGCACCCCCGCCACGCCACGGCATCGCTTGCGCGCGCACACGCGGAGCTCGACGTGCTCGCGCGCCATGTTCACTTGCCCGCGCAATCGGGAAGCGATCGCGTGCTCAAGCGCATGATCCGCCGCTACACGCGTGCAGAATACACAGGGCGCGCGCGCCGACTTCTGGCCGCACGACCGGGCATGACGATGTCCACCGACATCATCGTGGGCTTTCCCGGCGAAACCGAGGCCGATTTCGAGGAGACGCTGGGCCTGTTGCGCGACATCGGTTTCATCCAAGTCTACGCCTTCGCCTTTTCACCGCGTCCTCACACGCCCGCGTTGAAGCTCGTGGACGACGTCGCGAGCGAGAAAAAGAGTGAACGCCTCGCGCGGGTCCTCGAGCTCGTCGACGCGCAGGGGCGCGCGCATCTGGCCTCGCTGGTGGGGAGCACACAGAGGGTGCTCGTCTACGGGCGCAGCAAGACCGGCGACTCTTTCGAGGGGCGAACCGACAAGAACGAAATCGTGCACGTCGACGCGCCCGCGGATCTGTCTCTCGTCGGCGAAGAGGTTTCCGTCGACATCGTTCGCGCAAACAAGCACTCGCTCGGCGGAAGGCTCGTTTCGGGGGAGGCCGACCGGGTAAAGGCCGCGGGTAGCGGGCGCCGGGTCGCGTCCCGCCGGCGTCGGCTTTTGCCTGTTGTCACCGGCGATTCGTCGAGCCCGGGAACTACGCTGTCCAGGAGCTGAAGGTGCCCCTTTACGAATACCAAGGCGGCCGCCCGACCCTCGGGCAACACGTTTTCATCGCGCCCAACGCCGTCGTCATCGGAGACGTGCATGTCGGCGACGCGTCGAGCGTGTGGTTTTCCACGACCATCCGCGGCGATGTCTTCCCCATCCGCATCGGCGCGCGCACCAACATCCAAGACGGATCCGTGCTTCACGTCACCGGCGGCAAAGCGAAGACCACCATCGGCGACGACGTCACGGTCGGGCACATGGCCCTCCTTCACGGCTGCACCATCGGCTCACGGTGCCTGGTGGGCATGGGGAGCATCGTCCTCGACGGTGCGGTCGTCGAGGACGATTGCGTCATCGCTGCGGGATCGCTCGTCGCTCCGGGCGCCCGAATTGCTGCCCGCTCTCTCGCCGTGGGCCGACCGGCAAAGGCGGTGCGAGCGCTGACGGACTCGGATCTCGCCTGGGTGCGCGAGGCGGGGGATCTTTACGTGCAGTATGCACGTACCTTTTCGTCAGCCTCCGTGAGGCGCATCGACGAATAGGACGTTGCGCTCTTGCTGGGAGCGACTACGTTAGCGCCGCGAAAACCCGAGGAGGTTCCGGTGCGACGTCGTGCGGCATGCAGCTTTCTTTTCCTGGCAAGTCTCGGAACCGGCATCTTTCTCGGTTGCGCGACGTCGGACTCCAGCCTCATCGAAGAGCCGCCCCCCGCGGTTGATGCAGGCAAAGACGCCTCCACGGATCGCGCGACGGCCGCCGACGTTGGTGCGGACACGAACATCGGAGATACCGGAGGGGACGCCGGCAGCGACACCGGCTTCGACGCACCCAAAGACGCGCCCAAAGACGCGCCTGCCGATGGACCGAAAGATGGGCCGGTAGACGCTCCGATCGTCGACGCTGGCGATGGCGGCGACGGCAGCACGGTCTTCTTGGTTCGCGTCGGCGATGGGAACGGGGCGCCTTCGACCGCGGCGGCCGCCACATTCCTGGAGGAACGCCGCACCTTCGACGGCGCCGTGGTCCGAACCGTTCCCCTTCCGATCGCGGCCAACGCCTCCAATCAGCCCCTCACCCTCTCCGGCACTGCCACCAGCGAAGGCGCTCTCTCGCGGTCCGCCGACGGCAAGTACCTCACGGTCGCCGGCTACGCGACCGCACCCGGAACGGCCGGGGTCGCCAACACGAGCGCCAACACCGTGGCTCGCGTCGTCGGGCGAATCGACGCTGCGGGCACCATCGACACGACCACGACCCTTGGCACCGCATTCAGCGCGAACAACGTTCGCGCTGCGGTGAGCGTCGACGGCAGCGCATTCTGGATCAACGGGTCCGGCGGGGGGGTCGAGTACGCCACGCTCGGTAGTACCGCCCCGGTGAACGTCCTCGCGGATCCCTCGAATATCCGAGTCCTCGGCGTTTTCGGCGGCCAACTCTACGGAACCAGCGGCTCGAGCAGCTTCCAGGCCGTGTTCAGCATCGGCACCGGCGTGCCCACGACGGGCGGCGCGACCGCCACTTCACTGACCGGCCTTGGGGGAAGCCCGTACGGCTTCGCGGCCCTCGATCTGGATCCCAACGTCGCTGGTGTCGACACCATCTACATCGCCGATGACGGCGCCATTTCCGCCGACGCCGGAGCGGGCGGCGGCGTCCACAAGTGGACGTCCAACGGGTCCACATGGTCCAGCGCCGGCAAGTTCAGCGACGGGCTCACCACCGGCGTGCGCGGTCTCGCGGCCACGGCAACGTCGGGCGGCGCGGTGCTCTATCTGACCACGGGCGAGAACCCGCCGCGCCTGGTCTCCTACGTCGACAACGGCGCGAACGCGAACCCGCCGCTGGTCCCCATCGCGACGGCGGCGACGAACACGTTCTTTCGCGGCGTGGCCCTCCCGCCTGTGCCTTAAAGAAAAGAGTCCAACTCTACTGCAGGACATTGACTCAATGTCTCGCGATCGGGCGTGCACCGACCTGCGGCAGCGGGACGAAAGCGCTTCAAGCGAGTGGGCGAAACCGCCACCGAGTTCTCGCATTGGAACTAAGGCCCGGGCACCACACGGACCTCCACGCGAACACTCCCCTCGCGAATCATGTCGAGCGCTTCGGCGGCGTGGCGCGAAAGATCGATGACTTTTCGCGAATCCCCCCAAGGGCCGCGATCGTTGATGCGAACACGAACAGTTCGCCCCGTGTCGACGCGTCGCACTTCGACCCAGGTGCCAAACTTGAGTCTGCGGTGCGCGGCGGTCATGGCGCGTGGATCGAAGCGCTCTCCGTTGGCCGTTTTTTTCCCAGCGAACTCGGCGCCGTACCACGTCGCCAACCCGGTCTGCTTTGTGTCGTCGGGCGCCATGGCTCCTTGTGCCAGCGAGGGCGCGGGCGCCGTCGGTTCCGCGCGCGTATCGGGGAGGGGCGGATTGAACCCCTTTGCACCTTCGTGTGCGCACGCGGAAAGCGCAACGAGAGCGAACGCGACGCGCTTCATGGCCAAAAAGGCCTACAACGGACGCGTTTCGCGAGCAAACCTGGTATCTTTGCGGCTGGATGGAGCGCCTCCACGCACTGGTTCTTCTCGCGTGGGCACTGGTCGGTTCGCTCCTGGCG
>OBEQ012172477.1_pt1 | contig 10086 bp, 9 predicted proteins | sample 1670901 | NCBI WGS metagenome assembly OBEQ01 (sample SAMEA104232315, study PRJEB22302) | groundwater metagenome | biome: forest; feature: aquifer; material: groundwater | place: USA | collected 2011-08-07 | depth 5.4 m | reverse complement strand
TCTGGGATTCAACCAAACCCGACGGCCAACCAAGACGCTGCCTCGACGTCTCCAAAGCCAAAGAAGAATTCGGCTTCCAATCAACCACCGATTTCAAAACCGGCCTGAAAGCCACCATCGATTGGTACGAGAAACTAGAAAACAGTAGGCAGGAGGCAGAGGGCAGTTAAAAGTTTCAACCGAGCGCCCTATGGCGCTTTTTATTTTACCTCTGTCAATATTGCGAAATTCTATACATTTTATATAAAATAAAGACTGCCAAGCTTCAATCAACGTATAGAGACACCTCCCCCATGCTCATCAATTTCAAAAAAATCGGCCTTGTTATCCAATTATTTTCAAAGGCGTTCGGCAAACACAAAAAAAAGGTCGCGCTGACAACGGTTTTGGGATTTGTAAGTGGTTTCCTTGGCGGTATCGGCATCACCGTAATTATTCCTCTCTTTGCCCTTCTTACCAAGACTACAGCACCAGGAACTGAAGGTATCTCTCGTTTTATCAATTCAGTCTTTGCATTTCTCCACATATCAATAAGCCTGCCACTGCTCTTGCTGTTTCTTGGCGCGGTTTTTACGTTCAAAGCCGTTTTTCTGTATGTGGCAAATTATCTGATTGCAAAAGCTAGCACTGATTTTGAACGCGACATTCGAGCTGAACTGCTTTCGGATACCCTCCATGCTTCTTGGCCATATTTGGCTACACAAAAAATGGGCCACCTTTCGACTATCGTAGCCGACGACGTGCAAGGAGCTGCCGGTATTTTCTCCGGCGTTTCAGGTTTGATTCTGTCACTCACAAGTTTGATAACCTATGCCGCAATAGCCATGACTATTTCAGCCAAGACAACCATAATGGCTCTATTCGTTGGCATTATTTTATTCTTTGTCTTCAAGCCTCTCTTTTACCGCATCCGCAAACTATCGCAGTGGACGGCCGAAAATAACAAAATTATATCCCATCATATTAATGAACACATCCTGGGCGCAAAAACCGTCAAGGCTGCAGCCGTAGAACCGGCGGTTCTTGAAAAAAGTAAGAGTTATTTTGAGGATTTGCGCAATACACGCCTCAAGCTAACGGTTTTTTCAACTATTTTTTCGACATTTTTAGAGCCGATCAGCTTTATCTTCGTCTCGATAATATTTGTCGTTTCATACCGCGATCCGGCTTTTAATATCGCCTCCTTTGCCGCTACCCTGTACCTCATACAAAAAATGTTCTCTTTTTTTCAACAAGCCCAAAGCCGTTTAAACAATATTAATGAAATGACCCCGTATCTACAAAATGTTCTCCGCTATCATGAAACAGCCCAGTCCCATCGCGAACCAGCCAGAAAAGGTGCAGATTTTACCTTTACCAAAATGTTAGCTTTTGAGCATGTGGGATTTGCATACAACCCAAGCGCACCGATACTGACCAATATTAATTTTACTATCCAAAAAGGTGAGACCATCGGCCTGATCGGACCATCCGGCGCCGGTAAGACGACCATTGTCGATTTATTCCTTCGCCTTCTAGAGCCTTCAAGCGGTTCCATCACCATCGACAATCAATCGGTTTCACATATCAGCACCCCAGCCTGGCGCTCCCACATTGGCTATGTTTCCCAGGATATCTTTCTTCTCAATGACACTGTAGCCGCCAATATTCGTTTTTATGATTCAGCTGTCACCGATAGCCAAATCGCCAAGGCTGCTCACGATTCGAATATCGCTGATTTCATTAATAGCTTGCCGGAGAAGTACGAGACCGTTGTGGGTGAACGGGGTATCAGACTCTCGGGTGGCCAGCGACAGCGCATTATTCTAGCTCGTGCCTTAGCACATCGGCCACAAATTCTCGTGCTGGACGAGGCTACTAGTTCACTGGACAACGAGTCCGAGGCTGCCATTCAGCGCGCCATCCACAATCTACGCCGCTCGATTACCATCATTATCATCGCTCACCGCCTGACAACAGTTATGAACACCGATAGACTTTTAATTCTGGATAAGGGTAGCATTGTCAATGAAGGGGCGCCTGAAAAACTTCTCGCCGATAAAGATTCATACTTCCATAAAATGCTTAGCGTCACGCAGTCATAACCATGGAACCATTTCTCCTTATTCTTACATGCATAAGTTTTGGACTTTGGGCTGCTTATACGTGGTCTATCCGCGGGATTCAATATCACACTCCTAATACCGATAATGAGCTCCTGATGTATGCCGCGGCTCAATCACATAAGTGGCAATGGCCGTCTGACGTACACAAATACAGTCGCGGTAAGACCTTCATGCGCGATGTGACTGTTTTTTTGTTGGCAATATTCCAGAAAATTTTCCGCGATAAAAAAACCGACTATACCTATGCCGCCATGACCGGATTTGCTATTTCCTTCTCGACAATTCTTATGTACCTCATTTTGCGGCACTATTTCGGTTCTCAAGCTGCTTTTTTCGCATCCGCGCTCTACATTATTTCATTCTGGCCTTGGCAGGTTTCACTCTATGGCGGACATGCTAATGTCGCCAACATGTTTTTCCTACTGGGCGTCTATACACTCCAACAGCCTGCCGATGGAACCATGTCCATCGCCGCAGCATTTTCGGTGGCTGGGATATTTCTATGCTCCTCTCTTTTCAGCTCTCCATCATCCAATAAATTTCTACCGCTTTTCTGGATAACTGCTTCATACACCCAATACGAGTTACTCACACAATCAGGTGCCGTAGGTAATTTCTATTCACTCACCACCTCACATCAGCTCAACGTATTTTCGATACTTACTCTATTACTTCTGGTTTTCGGATATGTTGTTACACGATTGAGCCTGCCCGCTGTCGTTGGTATGGCCTACAAAAAAACTGGTCCAGCTTTTTTGAATAAAATCATTGTAGGCCAAAATCAGTTTTCTTTTGAGCATTACACAGCTGTCGCTCGCCGAAAATTAAAAAAAATATTTCGCATCTCTCTGCTGGTGACGCTATTCTTTATCCTGGCGCTATATTTTGTTGGGGCTCGCAATGCTGTATATATCCTGGCCGGTTGGTTTTTTTCCACCCTAGCCTTAACCCTGCCCAACATACGCAAAAGTGTAAAAGACTATTTCGTCTATATGTACCTTCCCCAGCGCAAAACACATTTCTCGGTTTGGGTGGATTACTATGCCAAGCGCGGAGTCACCATAGCTAGCAATTATCGTGGTGAGGGTTGGAAATGGGTACCAAAGTTTTTGAGTTTATTTATCCCCTTCCACCTTGTTTTCTTTTTTGCCAGCTGGATTTTCTTACTTGCCCAGGCATTCATACATCATCGACCTGGCGATATTTTGACCGTCTGCGCAGTTGCCCTTGCATCCGCCTCCACCATACTCTGGACGGAGCTCACCCATGCACCCCAGCAGGCTCGCATATACTCACCTGGAGTTTTGACTATGATGTTGTTTATTGCCTATACAATCAATCAGATCGGTTTGTCGACCTATGAATATTCACTTGTGGTCACCCTCCTTCTCGTGCCAACCGCCATATGGAATCTCCACGTCTTCACCACTGACATTTATCCATCTCGCATGGCCGTCAGAAATCTTTTAGCCGCTATCCATCGTTTCAAAATAAAAGATATTTATACCTACTCTACCGACTATAACGTCAGCTTTCTAACGGCTATCCCGGGCTTATCGAAACCCGAATACATGCCGCCAGATACTACGCCGCCGCCAGTGCATATACACTATATCGATTCACTTGCTCAAGTTCCGGCCGATTCATGGATTGTCATCCCTTCTACCAACCCAACTGGCATATCAGCAGGTCTGGATGCAACCAAGGGAGAATTTGACCAAGACCCTCAATTAAACCAGCTCCTCGCAAATCGAAGTCTTGATGCCATCGCAGCCATAAAGTTCAAAACCTATGGCAGTAGTATCTATTGGATTCAAGAATCTGATGTTGGCACTTGGCAGTATCTGACACGACATGAAGTTGACCCTGATAGAATGTATCGCGGTTTTGGCTGGCTCATCAACAGTGACAAATTGGGAAGAGTACACTAATCTGATTGCACAACGATGATTATCACAAAGACACCTTTTCGAATTTCATTTTTTGGAGGGGGAACTGACTACCCTGGCTGGTATGAGAAAAACGGCGGGTCAGTCCTTTCAACTACCATCAACAAATACTGCTATATAAGCTGTCGCGATTTGCCGCCATTTTTTAAATACCGCCATCGCATTGTGTATTCGAAGGCGGAGCAGGTAAACGACATCGATAGAATTAAACACCCGTCGGTACGGGAATGCCTTCGTTTTATCAAAATGAAAAACGGCTTGGAGATACACCACGATGGAGATCTACCCGCTAAAACCGGATTGGGTTCGAGCTCATCTTTTACCGTAGGGCTCATTAATGCGCTTTATGGCTTAAAGGGAGTAATGAAAACCAAGAGAGATCTGGCCCTTGATGCTATTCACATAGAACAAAATCTGATCAAAGAACATGTCGGTTCACAAGACCAAACTGCTGCTGCTTTCGGCGGACTCAATAAAATAAACTTTGGTGGACACGATGTCATCCATATTCAGCCGGTTATCGCCAACCCAAAAAGAATAGATCTCCTGCAAGCCCCCCTTATGCTTTTCTACACCGGGATCTCGCGCTATGCCTCCGATATCGCCAAGACGCAGATACGAAACATCAAGAAGACCGATGCGGAGTTGAGGGATTTAAATCAAATTACCAACGCGGGGTTCTCGCTCATTAATGGCACTGCACCTCTTGAAGATTTCGGCAGACTCATCGGGAAAAATTGGGAATTGAAAAGAAAATTATCTTCAAAAATATCCAACACACGGATTGATGCTATTTACGACGCGGCCATTGCTGCTGGTGCTACCGGTGGAAAACTTCTTGGCGCCGGCGGCGGAGGTTTCATGTTATTTTTTGCTAAGCCAGAGAGCCAGGCCCTCATAAGAGAACGCCTCAAAAAACTTTTATACGTGCCGTTTAGATTCGAGACCCATGGAAGTCAGGTCATATACTTTAACCACTCCGAACAGCATCCGGATAATCAGAATCACGTGAAGTAAATTGACAACTCGGCTATATTGATGCTAGCATCCTCTCGTTACTTAACAAATTAAGGCCGCATGACCAGAAATTACCAGCTTGGTCCAACGCCAGAGCAACTCATCAACTCAATTGAAATTAGCCAATCTACACTTCCCGGAGTGCTGAAGATAAAGCGGAAAATAACCACTGACCATCGTGGGCACTACGGAGAGATTTACAATCGTCAGGTGTATTTTGCAAATGGGATCACCGTAGAATTTGTAGAACAAGATTGCTCATCTTCCCGTCAAAATGTCCTACGCGGACTCCACGGTGATTCTAAGACATGGAAACTTATAACCTGCCTTTATGGCGAAATCTATCTGGTAGTGCTCAACTATAATCCAGCCTCTGAACACTTTGGGAAGTGGGAAGCCTTCACCCTGACTTCGGAAAACCAACTACAGATTCTTGTACCTCCACGTCATTGCAACGGCCACCTTATCGTGAGTGAACACGCGTTGTTCCATTACAACCAGTCCGAATATTATTCCGGCCCTGAAATCCAAAATGTCATCTGCTGGAATGATCCACGTTTCAATATCAAATGGCCAACTCAAAATCCAATTCTATCAAAAAGAGATACGGAGGCCGGCTCGTATATACCAAAAGTCCATTAAACCCAACCCTCGCCCCGTCTGCGGGGTTTTATTTACCCTAGTCTTTTTATTTTATCAATAATCTTGGTGGTAGAAACTGCCATAAACTCTGGCGGACATGTCCGATCAAGAATAACAATTTTAGTTCTGTTTTTGCGAGCAATCGCTTTACTCTCCGCTAGCTTCTTTATGTCGTTATTCACCGCATATATATCCGGCTTCAGTGCTGTGAAATGGACATCCAATGAATCCACCATATGCGAATTCTTGGCCCTATCAATAAAGCAATAGTCCACTTGTTTTAAGGATGAGACAAGCTTCCAGCGCATATGTTCATTTACAATGGGGCGGTCAGGTGTTTTGGTCAATCGTAATGCTCGATCACTCCCAAGGTTAACTACCAAAATGTCACCAAGCTTTTTGCATGCTTCAAAAAAAAGAACATGCCCGGCGTGAGTCAGGTCAAAACTCCCTGAACAAAAAACGATCTTTTTACCGGGATTGTTCTTGCGTAAAGCAATTAAGTCTTTTCTGACTTGCGAAGCTGTTTTTTTACTATCCATATGTCTACACCATGGTCTTATTTTGAAAGTATTTTGTCAATAAAAAACCGCATCACCTATGCGGTCCAGAAAATCTAGCGGGTGCAGAATACGAGATGCCAAGATGCGAAAGCGCTAAAAATGTCAGGGCAAGTACGCTATTTACTTTACAAGGGTTGTCATACATCTGCTGTATCCATTCATCGAAACTAATGAGCACCACCTCTATGTCCTCGGTGCTATCCAGGATAGGCGCCTGTCTGAAGACGCAGTCTAGCCCAAGAAAACCGACATACAAAGCTTCGCTGATAGCCGATGGTTCGATAAAAATACCTTCGGGAGAAAGAGGTACAAGCTCACCCACCTCATAGCCAGTCTCCTGCAACAGCTCGGCCCGAGCTGCATCTTCTGGCGATTGGCCGCCCTCGACATTTCCACCCGGCAACTCTAGAACAACCTCATTAGCTCCGTATCGAAATTGTCGAATGGCGATTACCTTGTGATCAGAAGTTATCGGCAAAATCATCGAAGATTTTTTAAGTCCTTTGAGCAAACCCCATGTCACCGTCGTATCCGTCTTTGGGTTTTTAAAATCTTGGGTGATAAGTACCTTATTCATGAATCTCGCGAGCACTTTTTCCTCGCCTATCTTCTCCGGACAGATAATAGCCACTCAATACCCCGTTTAATTTACTCAATAGAATATACAAAATTTGCCCTATCTCGTCAATAAACTTGGAGCAGGATTCACGCGATTTTTTTTATTTTTTCAATAATGTTACTCGTCGAAATCGCATCGAAATCTGGAGGACATGTCCGCTTGGCTATTATCACCTTAACACCATGTTTGGCAGATATTTTTTTCCGGAATGGGGTATCGAATGCGTCTTCATTAATAACATAGATATCGGGCTTGAGTTTTTTAAAATTACTATCTAGGTGAGAAAGTAATTTTTTGCGATTTGGAAGTTTATTTACGAACGAGTAGTCTACTGGCTTAAATGAATCGACCGTTTTAAGACGAACACTTTGACTTAAAACGGGTCGACTATCGCCCTTGTATCGCTTAATATCGATATCGGCTCCAACGCCAACGACCAGAATACTTCCCAAAGCCTTACCCTCTTCAAAAAACAAAACATGCCCGGCATGAGCAAGGTCAAATGAACCATCGCAATACACGATAACCTGCTTGCGGTGTTTAGCCCTAAGCTTGGCAAAATAGTTTTTCGTTATTACGACCATAGCGAATAAGTACTGTATACCCTATCATTTCTTCCAAATATTGACAATATGGATGTTTTTACCGTACTATATTATACGGTGACTTTAAAAAGCGGCTCCCCTATGGCAATTCGAATTCCTCGCAAGGTCGGCGAAGAAAAAGTTGTTGCTAAGATTTTTGGTAAATCGTTGATTAGCCAAGACTACGAAATCCCGAAAACTGGAACTGTTGAGACGTATGGAAAATTCAGAGGCAAATACGTCTCGTCCTTTATTCTACCGCTAACCCCTAGCGGCGAAGTAGTGGTAATCAAGCAATATCGGATGGGTCCCGACGAAATAGTGGTCGAGCTGCCAGCGGGCAATATCATGTCAGGGGAAAGCCCAGCAGATGCAGCTACAAGAGAACTTCATGAAGAAACTGGCTATAAGGTTAGCAGTCTCATTTCGCTTTCATATAATATGCCTATCTGCCACGATCCAGCGAGTTCCGACATATCTTTCTACCCTTTTCTAGGTTTGCATGCCATAGATACAGGAAAAAGAAATCTGGACAAACATGAAGACATTGAAGTGGAGCTTATGACCTGGGATGACTGGTTGAACGCAGTCTACCGAATTAAATCAAATAGTTCTTACTCCCTACTAACAACACTACTAGCCATCCCCCACCTCAAAGGGCTCTGACTAATCTGAAGTATGCCGATGCTAGACACATCGGTTTTTTTATTCTTTCAAAGTTGACAATAGGCCATAAGTATCATATGTTTGGCCAAGCCATTTAACAAGGAGCCCACGAAGATGAAGACTTTGCCGGAACTTTGCCAGCGAGATCGCGAACTTTACCAATCAATGTACCGGATGCGCGCCGCAGAGCGAGCCATACAGTGCGAGTACGGAAACGATCAAATGAAAACGCCGATGCATATGTCTATGGGCGAGGAAGGGATTGTAGCCGGTATTTGCACCGCCCTGAAGGGCAAAGCAAAATTCTACGGTACATACCGAAGTCACGCACTCTATATCGGCGTCACGAAAAACATAGACGGATTTTTTGCTGAACTGTATGGCAAAGACACCGGACCAGCAGGTGGAAAAGCCGGATCAATGCATCTGGCGTCTCCCGACGACGATCTTATTATGACCTCTGCAGTGGTTGGAACAACCATCTCGCCCGCTGTAGGTGGGGCTTTCGAACAAAAATATAATAAGTGCGATAAGATCTCGGTAGTATTTTTTGGCGATGGTGCCGTGGATGAAGGTGAATTTTGGGAAAGCCTGAACTTGGCCTGCCTCTGGATGTTACCCGTGCTGTTTGTTTGCGAAGACAATAGCCTGGCTATCCATACTCCAACATCGGTCCGTCGCGGCTATACCTCGTTGGGTGCAATTGCAAGTGGCTACAACTGTTCGGTCTACGACTACACTGGATGCAAACCAGACGCGCTAACCTGTTACGATATGGCCCAAGAAGCCTATGAAGACATCCGAACCATGCAAAGACCTGGATTAGCGATTCTCCCCTACTATCGACACCTAGAGCACGTCGGCGTTAATGAAGATTTTGATGCTGGATATCGCTCGCGCGAAGAGTTTGTTAAATGGCAAAAAGAAGATCCCGTTACCACCCTAAGACAAACACTAGAAGACCGATATCAAGAAGATGCCGTAGTTTCACTCGAAATGCCGATCGACCAGGAAATCGCTAGGAGCATACAAAAAGCTAAAGATGCGCCGTTTCCCAAACCGGAAGATCTCTACAAGGGGGTGTTCGGTGAGTAAACGTATCCTGACGTACGCACAATCCATCAACGAAGCTCTGCGACAGGAGATGAAGCGTGATCCACGTGTATTCGTCTATGGGTTGGACGTAGCAGACCATAAAGGCATCAACGGTACAACTCTCGGCTTAGCCGAAGAATTTCCGGGACGCTGTTTAAGTACTCCTCTATCGGAAGAAGCAAACATGGGGCTTGGCCTTGGCGCAGCGGTAAATGGCCTTCGTCCGATCAATGTCCACATCCGAGTTGAATTCCTTCTGTTAGCATTCAACCCACTCGTCAACATGGTTGCATCAACTTGCTATGGATCAAATGGAAAGTTGTCCGTGCCAATAGTAATCCGCGTCATGATCGGCCGGGGCTGGGGCCAGGGATTTCAGCATTCCAAAAGCCTCCAGAGTATCTTCGCCCATATTCCCGGACTAAAGGTTATCATGCCCACCACTCCATACGATGTGAAGGGTATGCTTACCTCGGCTATCCGTGATAACAATCCGGTTATCTGCCTGGAGCATCGTTTCTTGTTCTGGCAAGAAGGCGAAGTTCCTGAAGAACAGTACACTGTTCCATTGGGCAAATGCGCGATCCTCCGTCCTGGATCAGATGTCACCATTGTAGCCAGCTCCTGGTCATGTGTTGATGCATTTGATGCCGCTCACGTGCTTCAACAAAAACACAATATCACCGCAGAAGTGATTGATGTACGCACGATCGCGCCATTCGATGACGCAACAGTAAATGAATCCGTCCACCAAACCGGCCATTGCATCGTTGTTGATAATGACTGGACCCACTGTGGGTTTTCAGCAGAAGTCGCCGCCCGCGTGCAAGAAGCCTGCTTCAATTC
>OBEQ011296221.1_pt1 | contig 10086 bp, 7 predicted proteins | sample 1670901 | NCBI WGS metagenome assembly OBEQ01 (sample SAMEA104232315, study PRJEB22302) | groundwater metagenome | biome: forest; feature: aquifer; material: groundwater | place: USA | collected 2011-08-07 | depth 5.4 m | reverse complement strand
GCGGGCAGCCGGGGGAGCCGCTTGCGGAAGCCGGGCAGCGTCCGGATCGTCTGCTGCTCGAGCACCTCGACCGCGATCAGCGGAATCAGGCCCACCAGCGAGCGCACCTTGAGCGGCACGTTCCGGCCGTCGACGTGCAGCTGGTCGTAGTAAAAGCCGTCCTCCTCGTCCCAGAGGCCGGGGCCGCCGATCCCGTCCACTCAAGCCGGCGTTGTAAAAAAAGTTTATGTCAAAGCCGGCGACAAAGTGTCAGTCGGCCAGGCGATCATTTCTCTTGAAGAAACCGCCGCCGGCAACTCCAACTCAAATGCCGCTCCAATCGCCTCTAGTTTCGCCCCAAGGGTAGAAGAGCGCGTGGTTTCAGAAGTTAAAAAAGAAGCCGTTTCCCCGGCGGTCAAAGCTATTCCCGGAATTCCGCCGCCGGCGTCTCCGACGGTTCGTAACGTCGCGGCGGAACTTGGGATTGATCTTTCGCAGGTGCGCGGAAGCGAAGCCGGCGGCCGGATTGTGATGGAAGATATCCGTGCTTACATCACTGGGTTAAAAAATACCGTTGCTTCTTCAGATGGCCCGGTTAAAAAAGTCGTTTCAGAAAGTATAGACTTTTCAAAATGGGGCCCCGTCAAAAAAGCGCTCGTCTCATCGCTTCGCCAAAAAATAGCTCAAAAAATGACGGAGTCTTGGACGACGATTCCCCATGTCACCCAGTTCGACGAGGCGGACATCACAGCGCTCATGGCTTTGAGAAAGAAAAATTTCAAGGCCTATGAGAAAAAAGGGGTACGGTTGACTCTGACGCCTTTTATCATCAAGGCGGTGATTACCGCTCTCAAAAAATATCCCGGGTTTAATTCCAGCCTTGACGAACAATCGCAGGAAATCGTGACTAAAGAGTACATCCACATCGGGGTGGCGGTGGACACGGACTCGGGGCTTATCGTTCCGGTCGTAAGAGACGCCGATAAAAAGAATCTTTTTGAGCTCTCCAGAGACCTTGAAGCGCTCGCCGAGAAAACACGCCGGCGCAAAGTTTCTTTGGATGAACTGAGAGGCGGGACTTTTACGATATCTAATCTTGGTGGGATCGGTGGGACATTTTTTACTCCGATCATCAACAAACCCGAAGCGGCAATTTTGGGAGTAGGACGCGGCGTGCTGAAACCGGTCGTCGTAAAAGGTAAAACAAAAAATAAGGTTGAAGAGCGATTGATGTTGCCACTCGGGCTTTCCTACGACCACCGGATCATTGACGGCGCCGACGGCGCGCGATTTATCCGTGAAGTGGTTGAAGCGCTTCAAAATTTTAGCCCGAAGGACTTGAAATTCTGATGAGTGCTCCCATTCAAACGGACCTTGTGGTTTTAGGAGCCGGCCCCGGAGGCTACGCGGCCGCGTTCTATGCCGCGGATCTGGGGAAGAAAGTGATACTGGTTGAGCAGGAAAAACGCCTCGGCGGTGTTTGCTTAAACCGCGGGTGCATTCCTTCCAAAGCTTTGCTGCACGCTTCCAAAATGATTCACGAAGCCGAACTTTCGGCCCAGCGCGGGATTGAATTTGGATCGCCCAAAATCCATCTGGAGAAGTTGCGCGCGTGGAAAGAATCCATCCTTGAGAAACTGGGGCAAGGGATCGCGGGCCTGGCCGGTAAAAGAGGTGTTGAGGTTCTTTACGGAAGAGGGTATTTCGAGGATTCTTCGACGCTTCGCGTAGAAACCTCCGAAGGTCAGAAATTTATAAAATATTCCAAGGTGATCATCGCCGTCGGCTCGAAACCCGCTATCCCTAAGGCGTTTGATCTGGGCAATAAACGCATCATGACTTCCACCGAGGCGCTGGAACTTGAGGAAATTCCCAAAGACCTTCTCATCGTCGGTGGCGGATATATCGGCATGGAACTTGGCACCGTTTATGCCGCGTTGGGGAGCAAAGTCGTCCTTGTGGGAGCGCTGGGGGGTATTCTGGCAGGAGCGGATTCGGATTTGGCCAGGCCCGTGATGCGGTATGCTGAAAAAAATTTCAAAGAAGTGCGTCTGAATACCAAAGTTTCCAAGATGTCCACTGATGGCAAACAGATCAAAGTCGCCATGGAATTCGGCGACAAATGCATCGAAGAGCATTATGACCGTGTCTTGGTATCCGTCGGTCGCGCGCCCAACTGCTACGACCTTGGCCTTAAAAACACCAAAGTCGAGAGGGACGACAAAGGTTTCATTAAAGTGAATTCCAAGCAACAGACTACCGATCCCAATATTTACGCGATCGGAGACGTGGCCGGAGGGCTTCTTCTGGCTCACAAAGCTTCCAAAGAAGCGCGGATCGCGGTGCAAGTGATTGCCGGGGGGTCTAGCGAATTTAAAGATATCCTGATCCCGGCGGTAGTTTTCACGGATCCCGAAGTGGCCTGGTGCGGGCTGACCGAAAGCGAGGCCAAAGCCAAAAATATTCCCGTAAAAGTCGCGCGCTTTGCGTGGGCGGCCTCAGGCCGGGCTCTTAGTACCGATAAAACCGACGGCCTCACCAAGCTTTTGATTGATCCTGAAACTGAGAGAATTCTCGGAGTCGGCCTTGTAGGTTCCGGAGCGGGAGAACTCATCAGCGAAGGCGTCCTCGCCATCGAAATGGGCGCGACCGCTTTGGATTTGGCCTCGGCCGTTCACCCTCACCCGACGCTTTCCGAAACCCTCATGGAAGCCGCGGAAGTTTTCTACGGCCACTCCACGCATACTTTGTCCGCAAAAAGATAGTTTTTTAAGCAGTGCGCTATGTTGAAAAGCCCTTCTAAATCCGCCAATCCTTTCGCTCCCAGAAAGTATGGGGAGATTCAAAAAGTCACCGGCGCGGTTTATATTTTTAGGAATATCACCAACTCCTCGTTTGTGATCGGGGAGCGGTCGGTGGCGGTGATTGATACCCAAGTCAATCGTTCCGGCGCTGAACTTCTGCTTCAAATGGTCCGTTCCGTTACACTCAAGCCCATCGAGTTTGTGATCAACACGCACTATCACTGGGATCACACGAATGGAAATCAGATTTTTAAGGATCTTGGGGCGACCGTTGTGTCGTCGAAGCTGACGAAAGAATTCATGGTGAAACGAGCGCTGCGGCAGAAGGAATTTTTGTCGGGGCGGGGTTTTGAGCTGGGAGACGATCCATTTTTGCCGGAAGTGACCTTTGAGGGCGAGCGTTTGCTGGATTTAGGCGGGATGCCGCTACGGCTTTTTTTTGCCGGTGCTGCGGAGACCGCGGACGCGACGGCGGTGCACATTGTTCAAGAAAATATTCTTGTCAGCGGTGACACAATCATGACGGGGAGTTTCCCCATTTTTGGCCAGCCGTGCTGGGACGAAGGCTTGGAAGGAAATGATGCTTGGCCAAACGCGATCCTGGCTCTTTTGGCGTTAAAACCCAAACACATCATCCCAGGCCACGGGCCGTTGGCTCACGAGGCCGATGCCCAAAAATTAATTGAGATCGAGAAATACTTTATCCATGAGGTGAAGCAAAGTGTTCAAAAGGGGCAGAGTTTAGAACAAATTTTAAGTGATTCGGAGTCCCGGATTCCGGACTGGATGAAGAAAATGCCCGTGGTTTGGGGCACACCACGCTACGCGATTCTCCGCGTTTATCGCGGATTGACCAAAAAAGTTGACGACAAAGAACCTGGCTGGCAAAAGTTTAAGCCGTCGGTGATTCCAAGTGCTGAGGCGTCTCAACTGAGCCAAAAAATTCAAGGCAAAGAAACCCCCCAAGATTTTTTTAAAATGGCCCAAGAGACCCAAGAGGGTGGTGACACCGGTCTAAGACTTTCGATTTTAAAAAAGTGCGCTGAAGTTTTTAGCCGAGACCCGGACGCCTCGGCGGCATACGCGGAGGCTTTGATTGAAGCCTCGCGCACCGAGCCCTCCGTACTTGAAAAGGGGGATTTTTTTCAGGCCGCCAAAAAGGCTTGGGACCACGCGCTGGAACTGGACGCTTCGCACGTGCCGTCACTGTTGGGGAAGGGGCGGTATCTCGTGATGATGGCCTATCGGGGCGGTGATGACCCCCACCCGGGGATGAAATTTTTGGAAAAAGCGCTTGGGCTGGCTCGAGAATCCCAGCCAAAGGCCGAAGCCGAATTTTATTTAGGGATCGGCTTTCGCCGTCTTGGCCAGGAGGCCGAAGCGAAGGCGCAGTTTCAAAAAGCCTTAAGGTTCGATCCTTCTTTCATGCCCGCGCGCTTAGCGGGACAAGTCAGTTAGCGAGTGTCAGAAAACCTTCCGGAAGTTTCGTTTCAAAATGGACGGGTTTGCCCGTTTTGGGATGCGTGAACCGAAGAAAATGCGCGTGAAGCCCCAGCCGCCGCAAAGGGCTGAAGTTTGATCCGTATTTTTCATCTCCGATAATGGGATGGCCCGCTTCGGACAAATGCACCCGGATCTGGTGCTTACGGCCGGTGGGGATCACCACTTCCAAGAGCGCGCTTCTGCGGTTATTTTTTAAAACTTTGTACCGGGTGATCGCCAGTTTGGAGTGGTCGGATTCTTTTAAGCTGTAGACTTTGAGCGCTTTATTCTGGGCTAAAAAACTTTTGAACTCTCCCTCGAACGGACGGGGGACTCCCTCGACGACCGCGTAGTATTTTTTGTCGGTTCTTTCCCAATCGTCCTGAAGCGAATGCTTGGCGGCCTCATTTTTGGCGAAAACCATAAGGCCCGACGCTTCTCGGTCCAGGCGGTGCACGATGAAGACCCTCTCGCGTTTCAACTTTAAATATTCATTCAAGCGGAAGTAAAGCGTCTTGTCTTTTACTTTTTCCGTCGCGACGGTTAAAAGGCCGGCCGGTTTTTCGACGACAAGAATCGTCTCATCTTCGTAGACCAGACGGATGGCCGGATACTCCGATAAAATAGTCACGGCATTTTTTCCCCCTTTGGGGCCCCCGAGAATTTCAATCCGGTCGCCGTTTTTAAGCGGCGTGTCATGCCTGGTTTGGACGGCGCCGTTTACGCGGACTCGTCCGAATTTTAAGAGGCGCTTGATTTCGGTGCGGCTTTGGTTTTTGGAGAGGTGTTGAAGGAGAACTTCTAAAAGTTTAGCGTCTGCGGGGAGATTTTTTAGGACAAACGGTTTAGAATCCAAGAGTCAATTCAAAAACTTTTCACGGTAGATCGTGACCAGAGAAAAAAAGAGCGACAACACCGCCGGCGCCAAAAACATTCCTACCAGGCCATAGACTTCCATCCCTCCCAGGATGCCGAGGAACAAAAGAAGGTAAGGCAAATGCGCTTTTTTCCCGATCAAAATGGGTTTTAGGATATTGTCCACCAAGCTGATGAGGCAAACTCCCAAGACCAAAAGAATCACAGCCTTCACGTAGGCGTGTGTGAAAGCCAGGTAAATGGCTAGAGGCACCCAAACCGCCGCGGCGCCGAAGATCGGGACCAGCGCCGCCAAAAAAGTAGCGGCGGCAAAAAAAATCGGAAGCGGCAGGCCTAAAAACCAATAAATGATCCCTGCCACGGCGCCTTGAGCGATGGCGGTCAGAAGCTGGCCGCGGATGACCGCCTCGAAGGTTTGGTTGATTTGCCGGAAAATGATTTTTTTGTGCGTTTCTTCAAGCGGCGTGGCTTCGTAGATAAACTGGTAAATCTTTGGGCCGTCTTTTAGGAAAAAAAATACCAAAAATAAGATCAAAAAAAACTCTAAAGGCGCGACCACGATGCTTTTGGTCAGATGAAACGCTTGCCTGGCGGCCACGTTGGCGGCGGACCCGGCCAGGCTTTCGGCCCATGATTTCGCGTGCTCGTGGACGTAATGCCACCGAAAAAGGGTGTGCTTGGTTTTTTCGACGAAAGGGTGCGAACTCCACTCTGAAAGCGTTCGTTCAAGACCTCCCTCGCGGATGAATCCCGAAGCCCAATCACTGAAGCGAAAAACTTCGGACACCAGCCCCGCCACCACAAAGATGATGAGCGGCACAAAAGTCGCGAAGATGATCAGGCTTGTGAGCACCGCGGGGGTATTTTCGTGCCCTTTCAGGCTGTTTTTTACTTTAAGGTGGATCGGATAGAAGCCAAAGGTCAGGATAGCGGCCCAGAAAATCGGCCTGGCAAAAGGCGATAAAATCCAGAGGACTTGATAGAGTATAAAAATCAGAAGTGCGATGAAAAAACCCGTGACGATCCGGTTTTGCGCCATGGCGCTTACTATAGCAAAATTTATTCGATGTTAAAATAAATAAAATATGGTAAATTTGACCTACAAAATGACAGCCATGACTCAAGCGCATAACCCCAAGCCACTCGCATTTGACCCGCTTCGCCGGGACGTCCGGTTTCTCACCACTCTTTTGGGCGATGTGATCCGGGAGCAGGAGGGAGAGCCTCTTTTTGCGGCTATTGAACAGATCCGTGTTTTGGCCAAGAACATACGGCAGAATCCCGATCCCGAACGGATTCAAAAGCAAAAAAATTTAATCGCATCTCTTTCTCCGGAAGAGGCTTACAAAGTTGCCAGAGCCTTTACGATTTATTTTCAGCTTGTAAATATTGCCGAAGAAGCCCAGCGTGTGCGTCGGATCCGGGAATATGAAAGAGATCCCGCGGCTTTGCAGGACATGTCGCTGCGTAAACTTTTTTTTGACTTGAAAGAGCAAGGCGTGCCGGGCGGCGAGGTTTTAAGTTTCATGTCCCGCATGGACATCCAACTCGTGCTGACGGCTCACCCGACTGAGGCCAAACGAAGGACGGTTCTGGACCATCTTTTAAGGATCGCGTCCCAACTTTCCGGGCTGGACCGGACGGACCTGACGCTGGCTGAAAGCCGGTCGTTGACGCAAGGCATCAAGGAAACGCTTGAGATCCTTTGGCAGACGGCTGAAATCCGTCAAAGAAAGATGGAAGTGCTGGACGAAGTAGACCAGACTCTTTTTTATTTCGAGCGGACGATTTTAAAGCTTCTTCCCGATATTCACCGGAAAGTGCGCTGGGAATATGAACGCTGTTACGGGCCTTGCCCCCCGATGCCGCCTTTTATACGGTTTGGCTCGTGGGTCGGAGCCGATCGTGATGGAAACCCTTACGTGACCTGCGAGGTAACCAAAAAGGCGGCCCAAATGCACCGGCGCCTTATTTTAAAAACATATCTTAAGGCGATGGAGACCTTGATCCGTAACTTCAGCCAGTCGGAGCATCGGGCTAAGGTGAGCCGAAAGCTTAAAATCTCTCTGGAAGCGGATGAAAAATCATTTCCCGATTTGGCCCGGGAACTGGGCCGTTATGAAAACACCGAGATCTATCGCAAAAAATTTTCTTTCATGCACGAGAAACTTGAAAACGTTCTCGCCGGAGATAAAAAATTTCAATACACCTCGGAGAGTTTCGTGGCGGATCTTGAGCTGGTGAAGGAAAGCCTCGAGCTGAATAAAGGAACTTTGGCCGCTTCGGGGGATTTCGACCGCTTGATCGCTCAAGCCCGTTTTTTTGGATTTTATCTGGCCCAACTTGATTTTCGCGATCACAGCAAAAAAATTCACGGCTTGGTTCGCCAGCTTTTCCCCGAAGCCGCTTTGACCGAAGAATTTCTTCTTAAAAAAATTCAAGATCCATCCCAGAAAATGCGGCCCGGGTTTTTAAGCGCCGAATCCAAAGACGTCGTGGATCAGTTCAAGACTTTGAAACACATCCGCGAAAAAGTGGATGGCCGGATCGTGGATGATTATATCCTCAGTATGACGGAAACTCCCGAAGACGTTCTGGCGCTTTTTTATCTGGCGAAGGAATCCGGCCTGATCCGTATCGCCCGTAAAAAAGTAACTCAGAGCGAAATTGGGATCGTGCCTCTCTTTGAGACGATCGGCGCCCTCGAAAGATCGCATGAAATCATGGAAAAACTTTTTTCGATCCCGGTGTATCGCTCCTATCTGGCTTCGCGCGGGGACGTCCAAGAAGTCATGTTGGGTTATTCTGACTCGAGCAAAGACGGAGGGTATCTCACCGCAAACTGGAAATTGTACAGCACCCAAAAAAAACTCGCCAAATCAGCGGAGCGCTTCGGAGTGGCTTTGAGACTTTTTCATGGCAAAGGCGGCACGATTGACCGGGGCGGCGGGGAATCTCACAAAGCCATTTTGGGCCAACCCTACGCGGCGGTGGGCGGCCGCATCAAAGTAACCGAGCAGGGGGAAGTCGTCGCGCAGAAATATGCCAATGCCGTGATCGCCGGGCGCAATCTGGAGCAGCTCATCACCGCGGTTGTCTGGACAAACCTTGTGAGTAAAGGCGAAATTGAGAAAAATGAGCGCTTGGCGGAGTGGGAGAGCCGGATGGAAGTAATTTCCGGACTGTCTTATGGTTTTTACAGGAGCCTGGTTTTTGAGACTCCGGATTTTCTTCAATTTTACAATCAAGCGACGCCGATCAAAGTGCTTCAAACAGCCAAGATCGGTTCCCGGCCCGCGACGCGCGGATCCAAAAAGACTTTTGAGGAACTGCGCGCGATCCCGTGGGTTTTTAGTTGGATTCAATCGCGATACATCGTGTCCGCCTGGTATGGAATCGGGCACGCCTTGGATTCCTACATCCGCGACCGCGGGCCGGAAGGCCTGGACGAACTCCGCCAAATGTACAAAGAGTGGGCGTTTTTCCGGTCTTTGATCCACAACGCTCAAATTTCTTTGGCTAAGACGGATTTGCATACGGCCGAGCAGTACGCGGCGCTCGTGGAGGACCCATCACTTCGTAGCGCTATCCACGGCCGTATCGCTGAGGAATACCGCCTTTCGGTTGAGAAAGTCCTCACGATCTCTTCCCAAAAAGAGCTGCTGGATTTTAATCGCGTCCTCAAAGAGTCTATCCGTTACCGAAATCCCTACGTGGACCCTTTGAATTATCTTCAGATTCGTTTCCTGGAAGAAATCCGCAAAAACAATTTGAGACCCGACGATCCCAAACGCCAGACCTTTGACGATATTTTATTATTAACCGTCAACGGCATAGCGTTTGGCATGAAAAGTACGGGTTAGAGCCCGCTAACCCGGACTTCGTCTGGGGTCCTCCAAGAGGTCCTGGACTTCGTAGTTTTCCGCTCCGAATTCCTTGGCGACGGCAATGATGTCCGAGCAAGCCTCGTATTTTTCCCGAAGCAGAGCTTCTTTGAGGTAGAGAAGGGCCGTCAGTTTGACCGGGTGCCTTAGGCCCAAAATTCTCTTACGCCGGCCCGGATTTCCTATAGTTTTGATCATATCGTTCTCCCATGGTTAATTAAAAAACAAAAAACCCACCGCCCTTTGAAAGGGGAGTGGGTTTGAAATTTACCGCTTATCTGACGCTTAGGCCTACCTGCTTAAAGCCTCCTTCAACCCACTGCCGCTTTGGCACTTGGCGATACGATAAACGCCAAGCATGAAACACCCCCGCCAAACCGTCGCTCGAGACAGATGTTTAGGGGTTCCGTTGTGGTTTTGAATTTTTTGCGTCATTTTTATTTCCAATGCCGCTAGTATAACACAGTTTCTACTACTTTCAAGTTTTTTCTAAAATCAGCTCACCACGCCATCGCTAGCGAGAGGCGCCTGGCACGGTGTATCTTTCTCACTCGCTTAGAGAAGCTACGGCTTTACAGATTAGCCATAGCTGGACGCTCGCTCGAGAAAGACACACCCTGCCCTCGCCGGTAAAGCTGATGATCAGGAAACACCTTGATTCAGACTCTGCGGACGTTATCGGGTATTCTTTTAAGGGTAGGCTAAGCAAAAGCACCTAGAATTTCCTTACATCCTCAAGTTTATGCAAAATCAAGGTCACCTCAAATCACTTTGCGAGGCACGCTGATGGCCGAGCACCACGGAAACACGAGTCTTTTAAATAGCGCAGGCCATCTCCCGAGCTCGATTTTCCTCGGAGGGGAAAATCGAGCGGTGCCTCGCAAAGTGATTTGAGGTGACCGTTTGTGGCAGACACACCAGGTGCTTTGCGCCAAGTGATTGCGTGGTGATCAGGGTCCAAACATACCGCTTGACGAAGTGGGGGTTGGGTTTTAGGCTTTAGGGCATGGATAAGCGGCTTGTTAAGTTGATGCCTTTGGCGGTGGCGTTGATGGTGGTTT
>OBEQ010431532.1_pt1 | contig 10086 bp, 11 predicted proteins | sample 1670901 | NCBI WGS metagenome assembly OBEQ01 (sample SAMEA104232315, study PRJEB22302) | groundwater metagenome | biome: forest; feature: aquifer; material: groundwater | place: USA | collected 2011-08-07 | depth 5.4 m | reverse complement strand
TCTCGGCCCCGAGGACGAGGACATTGGCGTCATTATGGCTGCGGCTGCGCTTGGCGTCGAATAGGTCGTGGCATACGCCGGCGCGAATTCCGGGCACTTTATTCGCGACAATCGCGATACCGATGCCGGACTTGCAGAGCAAGATCCCCCGATTGAATCGGCCTTGCGCCACGGCCTGCGCGACTTTCAGCGCAATGGCCGGATAATCACACGGCTGCGGGGAATGCGTGCCCAGATCCGCCACTTCGTAACCCAGCGACTGAATCGTCGGGATGAGCATGGCTTTCAATTCAAATCCGCCATGATCAGCGCCCACCGCGATCCGTAACGGCGCGGGACCGGCGGCCGCGCCGTTGGCCGAGCTTCTTCGTGTGCGATGAACGATTCGGCGTCGCATGGGTGTCTAGTGAATCGACTCGCCGACGACGTGCTCGGCGACGCGCTCCACGCATTCTTTGATGGTGAGAAAACACACTTCGTACACTTCAGCCGGTTTGCCGATTGGATCCGGAATGTTCGGGCTCTCATTCGGATTCACGTTCGAGAGTCCAAACGTTTTCAGCAAATATACTTTGCCCTTGGCCAATGGCACGCGCTTGAGGATTTCTTCCCGATGCATGTGTTCCATCACGAAAATGAGATCCGTTTGCCGAATCATGGTTTCGCTTAAGTGCCGCGCCATGTGGCCCGCGTAATCCATGCCGATTTGCGCCAACAAGCGCTGGGTTTCGCGCGACGCCGGCATGCCTTCGATGGCAAACACGCCGGCGGATTTCACCTCGATGGGCTCGCGCAGCCGCGCGGAAAGCTCCTGCAGCCGTTTCTGCAGCAGCCCTTGCGCCATGACGCTGCGGCAGCTATTGCCCGTGCATACAAACAAGATGCTTTTCGCCACGCGTGCGACTCCTTAAGACTCGCGTGCCGCGAGAGCAGCGTAGATCGTCGCAGCGGCAATCGCGCCTTCGCGCAGCACCGCCAACCGATCCCCGACCACCGACACCACGGTTGATTCGCGTCCCAGCGGTGTGGGACCGGCTTCCAGCAGCGCGTCGAATTGCCCGCCGAGCGCGGCGATCACCTCCGCGCTGTCAGTCGGCGGAGGAAATCCGGAGCGATTCGCGCTGGGCGCGACCACCGGACACGCGCACGCTTTCAAAAACGCCTGTGCGACGCGATGATCCGGACACCGAAACCCCACGGTCGTCTGATCCTTAGCCGCCATCACGATGGTCAATGGGCCGGGCCAGAACCGTGCCATCAACTGCTGCGCCAACGGAGACACAACTCCCACAAACTCGCGCGCCTGCGCCGGCTCGTACAGATGCATGGAATAGGGCTTTTCCGGCGGACGGCCCTTCACCCGATTCAATCGCTCGATGGCTGATGGCTGCGCGGCGTTGGCGGCCAATCCGTATACCGTCTCCGTCGGAAACGCCACCAGCCCCCCTTCCCGAACAATTGCCGCCGCTTTGGCGATCACCGACGCTTGCGGCGCGTTGGCATCCACGCTGAGAATAACCGGCATCCTTACCGAATGTGCGCCTGCAACGTCCGATCGGCTTTCAACACTTTGGTGGCGAGGGTGCGTTTGTGGGCGACGAGTTTCCGCGCCAGCGCGCGATCGCGCAACGCCAACATCTGCACGGCGAGCAGGGCGGCGTTAGTGCCATTGCCAATGGCCACCGTCGCCACCGGAACCCCGGAGGGCATCTGGACGGTCGAGAGCAAACTATCTAACCCTTTGAGCGATTTGGATTCAATCGGCACGCCGATCACCGGCTGCGTCGTATGCGCGGCCACCACGCCGGCTAAATGCGCGGCGCCGCCGGCTGCGGCGATAAACACCGCGATGCCGCGAGCCGGAGCCTGCTCGACATACCGACGGACATCCGCCGGCGTGCGGTGGGCCGACAAGACGCGCACCTCGCAACCCACGCCAAACTTTTTGAGCGTTTTCACGGCCGGCTCCAGCGTCGGCCAATCAGAATCAGACCCCATCAGAATTGCGACTTGCGGCTGTGCCATCACATGATCCTCGCGTATGAGCGTAGGCGGTTAGTGACTCACGGATTTGTTCAGCGCCCGCCAGGCGATATCTTTGCGATACACCATGTTGTCGAATGTGACGCGGCTGACGGCCTCGTAGACTTTTTTCACGGCTCCGTCGAGATCCGGATCGGTCGCGACGATATTCAACACCCGGCCGCCCCACGTCAGATACCGCGTGCCGTCGCGCTTGGTGCCGGCGTGAAACGCCGCCACCCCTTGCCGATCCTTCAACGCGTCCAATCCTTTAATCTCTTTGCCGATCGCGAATTCTCCGGGATACCCGCCGGAGGCGAGCACCACGCTCACGCAACTGCCCGCCTCCCACTGGCACGCATTGGCGGCGAGCCGTCCTTCCACGGCATCGTCCAGCAGCGACATGAGATCGCTCTTCATCAACGGCAAAATCGCCTGCGTTTCCGGATCGCCGAAGCGCACGTTATACTCCAACACCTTCGGCCCTTCGGAGGTGATCATCAGTCCCGCGTACAGCGCGCCCTTAAACAACACGCCTTCGCTGGCGAGTCCGCGCAGCGTCGGATAGATCACCTGATCCATGATTTGTTTGGCCAGCGCTTCGGTGAGAATCGGCGCGGGCGCATAAGAACCCATGCCGCCGGTGTTCGGGCCTTTGTCCCCGTCTTGCAAACGCTTGTGGTCCTGGGCGGTGATCAACGGCACCGCGGTCGCTCCATCGGTGATGACGATCATCGAGATTTCCTCACCCACCAACCGCTCCTCCACCACAATCCGCTCACCGGCTTGCTTGAAGATGCGGTCTTCCATTAACAAATCAATCGCGCCCAACGCTTCGCTCAAGGTCTGCGCGACGATCGCGCCTTTGCCGCCACAGAGGCCGTCGGCCTTGATCACAATCGGGGCTCCGAGTTGGCGCACGTAGGCGCGCGCGGCCTGCGGATCATCGAACACCGCAAATTGCCCAGTCGGCACCCCATACTTCTTCATGAGATTTTTCGCGAACGATTTGCTGGATTCCAGGCGCGCCGCGGCCTTCGTGGGCCCGAAAATGCGCAGGCCCCGGCGCTCAAACACATCGACGATGCCCTTGGCCAGCGTCATCTCCGGCCCGACCACGGTCAGGTCGATATCTTTAGCTTCGGCGAATTCCGCCAGCGACTCGACGTCTTCGGCGCCGATATCCACCAATTGCGCCAGCTCGCCGATGCCGCCGTTGCCGGGCGCGCAATAAATCGCATCCACTTCCGAAGATTGGCTGAGTTTCCAGACCAACGCGTGCTCGCGTCCGCCTGATCCGATGACCAACACTTTCATCCGCGACTCCTTTCCACCATTCCGATGGACCACGCCTGAATGCCGAATCGCCCCATGATCCGCTGAAGTACCGGCACGTCGACGCTGCGACAGACCAGCACCATCCCAATGCCCATGTTAAACGTCGCGTACATTTCCGAAGTCTCAATGTGCCCGGCGTCTTGGATCCCGCGAAAAATCTTTGGGATTGTCCACGTTCCAGGTTTCCACGCCACGCGCAACCCTCGCTGTTTCGCCACCAGACTGGGTAACCGCCGCGCAAGCCCCCCGCCGGTGACATGCGCAATCGCATGCACCTGAAGACGCTCAAGCGCCGCTAACACTGGTTTGACATAAATCCGCGTTGGCGTCAATAACGTACGACTATATCGTTTCAGGATGGTCGGATCCAACACATTGCGCACCAGCGAAAACCCGTTCGCATGTATGCCGGAGGAGGCCAACCCAACGACCGCATCTCCGGCGCGCACGGTTGAGCCATCGAGCAACCGACGCCGTTCCACGACGCCGACACAAAACCCGGCAATATCATACTCCCCTGGTCCGTACACGCCGGGCATTTCTGCGGTCTCACCGCCGATGAGCGCGCAGCCGCTTTGGCGGCATCCCTCAGCGACGCCCTCAATGAGCTGCCGATAGATGCGCGGGGTCAACCGGCCCATCGCGATGTAATCCAAGACAAAGAGCGGACGCGCGCCATAAACCAGCACGTCATTCGTATTCATCGCCACGGCATCAATCCCAATGCTGCGGTGATTCCCGACCAGCTGCGCGAGCGCGAGTTTGGTGCCCACGCCGTCGGTGGAGGCCACCAGCACCGGCTCTCGATACCGGCGGCTGGACAACGCAAACAATCCGGCAAATTGTCCGCGATCCCGCAACACTTCAGGACCATGCGTCGCGCGGATAACCCGGCCGAGATGGCCCAAGAGCGCGTCGGCTTTTGCAATATCCACGCCGGCTCGCCGATACGTCGCAGCTGCCAGCATGCGTTAACAGCGCCCCTGGCCGGAGGTTTTCTCCAGCGCGTATTTATCCGCGTCGTCGCCAAACGGAATCGGGTACGTCCCGCTCCAACACGCGGTGCAATAGTTAGTTGGCGCCTTGACGCACGTCATTAGCCCCTCGATCGAGAGATAGCCCAGCGTATCCGCGCCGATAAATTTGCGGATGTCTTCGAGTTCCATGCGATTGGCGATAAGCTCTTTACGCGTCGGGAAATCGATGCCATAAAAACACGAATACTTCGTCGGTGGACAGCTGATGCGCAGATGAATCGCCTTGGCCCCGGCCTCCCGCAAGCCTTTCACGCGCGCCCGCGTCGTCGTGCCGCGCACGATTGAATCATCGACGACCACCAACCGTTTGCCTTTGATGATATCCTTGACCGGATTGAATTTCACGCGGATTTTGAGATCGCGGATCTCCTGCGTCGGCTGGATGAACGTGCGCCCGACATAGTGATTCCGCATCACGCCCATCGCAAACGGAATTTTGGATTCCAAACTAAAGCCCAGCGCGGCGAAGTTGCCGGAGTCCGGAATCGGCATCACCAGATCCGCCTCCGCCGGATGCTCGCGTGCCAACTGCTGGCCCAGGCGCGTGCGCACGGCCTGCACGCTTTCCCCGAAGACGCGTGAGTCCGGCCGCGCAAAATAGACGTGCTCAAATAAACACTGGGCGAGTTTCGGCGTGTCCTCTTTGAACGGATGCAGCGAACGGATGCCGCTTGAGGACAGCACCACCACCTCTCCCGGCGCGACATCGCGCACATACCGCGCGCCGATGATATCCAGCGCGCACGTCTCGGAGGCAAACACATACGCCTTGCCAAGCTTGCCGATGCACAACGGCCGGAAGCCCTGCGGATCGCGGCAGCCGATCAACGTATGTTCCGTCAAAAACAAGAGCGTGAACGCGCCTTTGAGCAGCTGCAAACATTCCAACAAATCATCTTCAAAATTTTTATTGGTGCATCGCGCCAACAGGTGCAGCACGATTTCACTATCGACCGACGTCTGAAAAATCGAGCCGTTGGCTTCCAGTTGCTGGCGCAGGACATACGCGTTGACGAGATTGCCGTTGTGCGCGACCGCGAGCGCCCCTTTCGCATACGTGATCACCAGCGGCTGAGAATTTTTCTCGGTGCTGGAACCGGTCGTCGAATAGCGCGTGTGCCCCACCGATGCGCGGCCGGGAAGCCCCCGCAGCGTCGGCTCGGTGAACACTTCCGACACCAACCCCATGCCCTTGTGGCTGTGCATCATTTTGCCGTCAAACGTCGCGATGCCCGCCGCCTCCTCGCCCCGGTGCTGCAGCGAATACAGCCCGAGATATGTCAGCCGCGCGGCGTCGCGATGGCCGAAGACGCCGAAGAGTCCGCAATAATGTTTGACGTCATCATCCATGAAACATCCCTAACTCAATTCGCCAAACGTTTCGCCAAACTGGTGCGCCAGGCCGTGCTGGCCGCTTCCACGGACAGGTTGATCCACGAACCGACGACAAACTGCCGGCCGCCCACATGACCCAGGACGCTGATCGGCACCTCATGGGTGCGCGCGATTCGCTCAAGTTGTGACGCCGACGAGGGGTTGCAGCTGGCCACAATCCGCCCGGCGGATTCTCCGAACAACCACGCATCGGGCCGCAGCGAGATGTCCGGCGCTTCAATCACGGCGCCGATCAGATGGTCAGCTTCCGCGATGCACGACTCCGCGATCGTCACCGCCAACCCGCCCTCGGAACAATCGTGGGCGGATTTCAGCAATCCGTGCGCGTACGCGTCCAACATCACGCGGTGCAATCGCCGTTCGTGTTGAAGATTCACCGCCGGCGGACGGCCTTGCTTGCGATGATGGACGAGTTTCAGATATTCGCTGCCGCCCAACTCCTCGCGCGTCTGCCCCAACACCAGAATCAAGTCGCCCTCATCTTTGAAACTCATCGTCATCGGAACCGGCACCGCGTCGGTAGTCGCGCGGATCAACCCCACCATGCCGATAACCGGTGTTGGATCAATCGCGCCTTTCGGGCTTTCGTTATACAAACTCACGTTGCCACCGGTCACCGGCGTCTCAAACACCCGGCAGGCCTCGCTGATCCCGCGCACGCACTCTTTGAATTGCCACATGATCTCCGGATCTTCCGGATTGGCGAAGTTCAAACAATCGGTGACCGCCAGCGGCTGCGCCCCGACGCACACCAAGTTGCGCGCGGCTTCGGCGACTGCGAGCTTGCCGCCGACATACGGATCCAAATAACAGTGGGTGCCATTGCCGTCGGTGGTCGCGGCCAATAACGAGCGCGTGTCCGCAAGACGAATCACCGCCGCGTCGGACCGGCCCGGCAACACCATCGTGTTGGTCTGCACCATGTGGTCGTATTGTTCGAACACATGCGCTTTGTTGGCGATCGTCGGCGAGGCCAGTAACTCCGTCAACACTTTCGTGTGCTCGCGCGGTTGCGGAACCGTCCGCAGCGACAAACGCTGGACCTTGGCCAGATAGCGCGGCCGTTTCACCGGCCGTCGGTACACCGGCGCCGCATTCGTGATGGCCGCCACCGGAATTTCCGCCGTCACGGCCTTGCCGTCTTTGATGCGCATGAGGCCATCCCGCGTCACGCGCCCGATCACCACCGCATGCAAGCCCCACCGCGCAAAGAGCCGGGTCACCGCCGGCTCGCGGCCTTTCTTGACGATGAGCAGCATGCGCTCCTGCGATTCGGAGAGCATCACCTCAAACGGCGTCATGCCGGATTCGCGGCGCGGCACCTTGGCGATGTCGATCTCAATGCCGGTGCCGCCGCGCGAGGCGGTCTCGCACGTCGAGCAGGTCAGGCCGGCCGCCCCCCTGTCCTGGATGCCAATAACATCTCCGGGCGCCAACGCCTCGAGCGTCGCTTCGATTAAACATTTTTCCGTAAACGGATCGCCCAACTGCACCGCCGGACGATCGGCCTCGGATTCCTCGGTGATTTCGCGCGAAGCAAAACTGGCCCCCCCTAACCCATCGCGGCCGGTCGAGGAGCCGACGTAGATCACGGGATTGCCCATGCCCTTGGCGGCGCCGCGCGCGATCTTGTTCGCCGGCACCACGCCGATGCACATCACGTTCACCAGCGGATTCTCGCGATACGTTTCATCAAACGCGATTTCACCGCCGACGGTGGGAATCCCGACGGAGTTGCCGTAATCCGCGATCCCTTTAATCACGCCGCCAAACAAGAATTTCGTGCGGGCATGCCCGTTCAAGGGGCCAAACCGCAAGCTGTCAAAGAGCGCGACGGGCCTCGCACCCATCGTGAAAATGTCGCGAATGATGCCGCCCACCCCGGTGGCCGCCCCGGCGTGCGGCTCCACCGCGGAGGGATGATTGTGCGATTCAATTTTAAACGCCACCGCCACCCCGTCGCCGATATCGATCAACCCGGCGTTTTCTTCTCCGGCGGGAACGAGCACGCGCTTGCCCTTCGTCGGAAATTGTTTCAGGTAAATTTTTGAGCTCTTGTACGAGCAATGCTCCGACCACATCACGCTGAAAATTCCCAGCTCGGTCAGCGTCGGCGTACGGTGCAAAATGTTCAGCACGCGCTGATATTCCTCCTGCGTGAGGTTGAGCTTTTTTAGCAGCTCCGGCGTTACGTGCGCGGGCTGCGCGTACTCGCTTGTCGCCACGCGCGGGCGTTTCATGCGCTTGCTCGACGCTTCCAACGCAGCACTAGGCATTGACGTGCACGCTGCAGTGAGTTGTTTGACAAGCACTGAAAGATGGTTTTGTTGTTGCAAGTATCTTCATGTACTGAACTGAGGTTCCAGCAGTTCGAAAATCTTCATCTGTTCATTTAAAGACAATTGCCAGAGTTCCCAGATGATTTTTTGAAGATTAGCTGGTGGAAGAACGGTAAGCTCCTTCCGTCCTTCGCGACAAGCATTACAAAGAATCTGCAAGTTGTCCTCAACCACCAGCCCATTGGGATTCACGAGACCAACATGCAAACGCACTTTCCGCCAAGAGTGATATGGATCGGGATCTCGTCGTGTTGAACCACACATGTTGCACCATAACTCGCCTTGCTTCAGAAGGTTCTCCCTTGTTGCTTTATCGATGTTACGAGAGAAGGTTAGGCCTAACGTTAAACATTCAGCGGTCTGCTGTACTGATCTTCGACGATTGCGAAACATTTGAGGCATCCTTCTTACCAATCTGTGTTCCTTAAACAAACATCATGATCCTATTGCCCTTACTTAAGTTACACTTTGCACATAACAATCGAATGTTCTTTTCAGTCAAACTTGTCCCACCCCTTGAATAAGGAAGGTCATGGTCATAGTGCAGATTTTCTGTTGAACCACACCGTACGCATTTACCACGGTCTCGTTCCCAAACGTTTACCTTAACCACAGTCGGTATTAACCGATTAAAGGGCAACCCCTCGACACGGTTAAACGTCTTGGTGATGACCGGTCGAAGATGAAATTTGAATACGCTTCTCTTGCCATCAAATACTTTTCTGACGTCGATCAGTTGGAAGAATCCTTTGACAGACCAAACGCCAACATCAATCTTTTCGTAGACTTTGACGAGCTCGGGAGTCTGTCGGAGACTACTCTTGAAATCCATTGCGGCTTTATAAAATTTCCCATTCTCAGTCCACGTTCCACTTGGGGTTTCAAGCGGCTGGTCGACTAATTTTGGACCAACGCCGCCTTCGGTTCGCACGTCATGACCTTCATAGATCAGATTACCGTTATCATCAAATGTGTCGTGATAAATCGCATCTTTTCTTTGAGACATCAGAAGTATCGAGTATTTCCGCTTACCATCTGAAAACATCATGCCTCGCTGAAGCGACACCTTTTCGAGTGCCACCATCTCGTGATATGAGATGATTCTATCGCGATCTTGAACTTGAGCCATACACGCTTTCGAATGGGACCTTGCTTCGCCCCGTCCAGGTCTTCTTACTTCTTCTTGGAAGGTTGGTTGGCACGTAATGTTTCAATATCAACCCGGTCTTGAGGACGTCCGGATGACCGTTTGTTGCGAACCAGTTCATTGCGTCCGATAAACCACACCCGTTGCTTACCGTAACGCCCCTGGATTCGATGTTTCCAAATTTGCTCAAACGTACATCCCTCAATAGACGTCAGCAGATCAACGCGAACCGGCTCATAGCCGAGTTGAATGAATCGCCCTGGCCGGGCAAAATCCTCTGACACGAGCTTCAAGCTGGCGAATCCGAACGCCTGTAACGCCGCTACGATCTTTCGACCATTGTTGAGAGAAGGCTCGACTAAGATGTCCATATCCTTTGTATAGCGCGGTCGGACATGGAAGGCCACCGCATACGCCCCCACGACGCAGTACCGAACTCGATGTTTATTGAATAATCCTAATAACTCTTCGAAGTCGTGTTCCGCCATTGGCCGTCTTCTTGAATTTGCGCGCGATCCGTCGAAGCCAGTCGACCGTCTCCACACGTTCGCGAGGAGACATGGCTTGATAATATCGTTGGTCGAAACGCTCCGCGTCCGCAAACGATTTTGCTTTATGAATCCAGATTTTCTTCATCTCGTGACCAACGCATTGGTAAGGGACTCGAAAAGCAGACGGCCGTCGACGGAGCCCAGTTCGGGCTCGGACGCCCGTTCCGGATGCGGCATGAGTCCCATCACGTTGCCGCGCGCATTGCACAACCCGGCGATGGCATCCGCCGACCCATTTGGATTCGCCTCCGGCGTGA
>OBEQ013001398.1_pt1 | contig 10087 bp, 5 predicted proteins | sample 1670901 | NCBI WGS metagenome assembly OBEQ01 (sample SAMEA104232315, study PRJEB22302) | groundwater metagenome | biome: forest; feature: aquifer; material: groundwater | place: USA | collected 2011-08-07 | depth 5.4 m | reverse complement strand
GCGTTCAAGGGCAATCAAAGAGCAAACTTCAAGGGCGTGAGCGTCAAAACATGCTACGGATCTAATTTTGCCTGTCGTGAACCCTTCTATGAGCCGCGTCCCGATATCAAAAAAGCAACCGCCTATCAGTCAGCCGCCTTTGGAGGACTCAGCAATGTTTGGGGAGCCTCGATTCTTCCTTATATAGCGCAGGATACAAAAGATTGGCCTTTTCCATCCAGCGACTTGCTCCCTCACTATCAGGCTGTCCTTTCCTGGATGCCTCATGTCGCAGCGGCCGATGACTTGACCGAACTTTTTCCCTCTCTCTCGCCTACAAAAAATGAACTCAAGCTCAGCCAGCAAGCCACAAGAACCTTGAACATCCTCGAAAAAAATAAACAAGCTCTCCGATCACAAGGCGTTTATTTTGGTCATTCACGTTTGGCCGTCAAAGCTTCCACCCATGAACAGGAAGGATGTGTCTACTGCGGGCTCTGCCTTTACGGTTGTCCTTATAATGACATCTACAACACGCAAACGACTGTCGACGCGCTGAAAAAAAATCCTCTCTTTTCTTATGAATCTAATCTGGCGGTGCTGAGAGTGAAAGAATCTGAACATGGAGTCGAGGTTGAAGTACTGTCGACAAAAACACGTCAAAAAAAGTGGATGCGGGCCGAGCGTGTTTATCTAGGCTGTGGTGTCATCAACAGCTCCAAGATCATGATGGTTTCCCAAGAGCGCTTGAACGAAACGTTAACCCTGAAAGATTCACAGTACTTTTTATTGCCTGTCCTCCAATATCAAGGCAGTCAAAATGTGGCCCAAGAAGAATTATACACTCTGTCACAAATCTTCCTTGAGATGAATGATCCGGCGATCAGCGAATCTCTCATTCATCTTCAACTCTATACTTACAATGACCTCATCAAAAACTTTTTTGCCCAACACTTGGGCTTCCTCTACCCCCTTGCCAAAAAAAGCCTCAACAGCCTCCTCGGACGCTTGATGGTAATCCAGGGTTATTTACACTCCGATTTATCTTCCACCATCGAAATGAAATTGGTGCAGCAGAATCAAGGCGCTCCTCAAGTTCAATTAAGAGGCCAGCGTTCAAAGAAAACTCGGGATAAAGTACGACAAGCGGTCCGAAAATTATGGTCTCTCCGAAATCATTTGGGATTTATGCCGCTGCCTCCGCTCTTAAACGTAGGACCTCCAGGCCAGGGATGGCACACGGGTTCTACATTTCCCATGACTCAAAATCCTTCACACTTTGCAGAAAGTGATATTTATGGACGGCCCTACGGTTATCAAAGAGTTCATCTGGTCGATGCTTCGGTACTCCCATCGATTCCGGCCACCACCATTACTCTGTCTGTGATGGCAAATGCTCACCGGATTGGGTCGCTCTTTCATTCCATGCTACTCTGAGGCAGAGAACAGTTGTTGATATCGTAAATCTTTAAACAAGGAACACGATCCAAATCCCCTGTTTCTAAAAAATGCAGCGTGTCCTGAGATCGAACATTATGCTCCCAGGCAAACGTCGCCCAATACTCAGCAGGAGAGGTACAAGAAGCTTGAAAAACCACGGGACAAAAAGAGTTCAACCCTTTGGCAATACGATCCTCTTCGACAACAAGTGACTGATAGGGATCTGGAGAATGAATATGATGCATCCCTTCAATGAGGAGAAAGAAACGAACTCCCAAGATTCTTAGGCGAATGAGTTCATTTTCTTCGAATTTTTCCAACCCAAAAATTTTCCACGAGGGTCTGAGCTGTTTTATCAAGCTGGGCAAAGATGTAGCAACCTTAGAGAGAGAGTCTTCATTTTTCTCCATCCAACTTAAACTTTCTTCGTAGGGAATATTGAAACTTCTCTCCAACAACCATCTTGGAAGAAAACCAATCCCCACGACAAGCGGTAAAATAATCATCCCCATGACAAACCCGCGGCTAAATCTTTGGCCCAGCCATTGGGAAATTGAAAAAATCCCCAGAGAGGCAAGAAGAGGATGCCAAAATAGAAGAGAGCCCCAAAAACGAGCAAAGGGAAAGTAAGAAAAGGCAAAGCCGCTTAAAGGCAAAAAATAGCTGCAAATGAGAAATACTTTCAAGCGTTTTATCGGCCCTCGCAATACGCACACAACCCCCGCCCCTAGACTTAAGAGGAGAGGAATTCCTTCGTAGTATTTTAGAAGAAAAAAATAAGTCCACCACGAATCTTTTCTCAAACCATACAGGCTATGAAAGTGGACCAAATAAAACAGTTGATCTAAATACCCTCTCTTGAATTGCGGGACAACGGATTGTGGTACAAAGAGAGAGAGAAATAAAAAATAAGCTCCCTCCCATAAAACCAAGGGCAGGATCACAGTCCCTGACCAAATAAGGGCCTGCTTGAAACGATCTTTAAGAGTTTCTTGTTGAGTCCAGAGCAGAAAAAGAAGATGAAAGGGAAGAACCAAAAACATCCGATAATTACCGGTGATGGAAAGACCAAAGAAAAAACCGGAGAGAGCGTAATGCCTTTTCTTCAGCTTTTCTTCGCAAATAAGAAAGTAAAAGGAAGCCATCCAAAGAAGGCCTGATAAAGGCTCAGGAAACAAATGCCGCGCATAATGAAAAATCCAGGGGTCCACTGTTGCAAAAAAGGCTGCAAGAAGAGCGATGATCCTTCGACCTGTCAGACGTTCAGCCAAGAGAAAGAGAACGGGGATCCATAAGGTCGCCATCAAAACCTGGACCCATTGGGCTCCGACAATTTCATTTTTAAAAAGGGTGAGCCCTATGGCCAGAAGGGCCGAGAATAAAGGCTTTGCATAAAGAAGGTAAAATCCTCCGGGAAGTCGAGCAAAAAGTCGCGCCTCTGAAAGATAGCGAGCTTCATCACCATGAACGAGAAGGTCCGGAGAAAGATGGAAGCCTTTCAAAATAAGGCTCACCAGCATAAGGATAGAAAGAACACACCAGATAAAACGACGAGAGACCATCATTGGATTGAGTTACTTCATCATCAAATTCCCATTTAATCGATACAAATCACCCCACACATCACCAAAATGATGGGTCAGCAAAACGCTGGCCACCTTCTCTCCATAACTTTTATTTTGTTCAATCCAATTCTGGATTTCTTCTCTTCGTCGGTTGAGCCGTGCATCCATGTTGCTAGGCAGAGCACCTCGAACCACCAAAAGATAACGAGATTTTGATTGATGTAAAGAACCTACAACCTCTTGAAGAGAAGAGGCTGAGTTGAGGTTCAGAAAATAAAAGGGGTTCTGTAAAAGCGTGGCAAGAGACGAAAGGTTGTTAAAATTAAACGCTGGGTAATCAAAATTTAAGCCGATCACTGTCCTTTGACCATCGGTTTGTGAATGAATAGCGTCAATCACTGCACGACGATCCCATACCTCTTCAATCCCGGGAGGACCATTAAACTTTAAATAATGGCCCGGAGGCACCCCAAAAGTTTGAGTGGAAAAAAATCCCACAAGGATCACTCCACCCACAAGACACCACCAACGACCGATATGATGATAAGAGAGAGAAGAAATAAGAGCCCCTAGCGCTATTGCCAATGCTGGAAAAGCGGGGACCAAGTATCGGGTATCTTTATTAATGACAAACAAACAACCCAGGAAGGGAATTAGAAACCAAAGAGTCAAAAATTTTTCTGGAAAAGAAGGACGCCATTTTGTTTTTTGAAGTCCCTTGGCCAAGAAAAGACTCCCAAGGGCAAAAACAACATAGGGATAAGAAAATGCCTCTTCCGCCAACAACTTAAAATAACCGACGAAAACTTTAGGAGAAAAAATATCTGGCGAAGAGTAGCCTCGAGCGGCATCTCCCCAAGAAGCTCTAAAAAGATGAGGAATAGCCCGCTGGGCATGAGAAAAATACCAAGTCAGAGCCAAAGTCATGGCAATTCCTACCACTGTTGGGGCTTGGCGAAATAACCATCGACGATATAAAAAAAAGGTCCCTGCCATATATAAGGGAAAAATCGTTTTGGTCAAAAGACCTAACCCTAAAAGAACCCCCAACTTAATAGCCTTGGCTCCCTCAGAAGAGTTCTCTTCAAGAAGAACCGCTTGCGTGGCTACAACCATCATCATTAAAATAATTTCAATGAGATAAATTCTAGAAAGTCCGTAAACTAAAGGAATAAGGGCTATTGCCAAAACAGACACCAAACCGGCACGTTTTCCATAAAACTTTCGGCCAATCTGATAGACAGAAAACCACGTCACGATGAGAGCAAAATCATTGATCCAAAGAGCACTCCGTTCACTGGGGCCAAATAAAAAATAAAGAGGGAGCGGAAGAACGGCAATGAGAGGAGCCGTGTAATCCAAAAGATGCGTATACTGATGGACAAACGAACTAAAACCTTCCTGAGCTGCATAAAAAAGTTTAAAACTAGCTTCCAGGTAGGCGGCATCATCCCATTGGGGTTGTGAAACATGAAGATGATGCCATGCATTGGCCATCAGAATACCCACCAGAAGAGTGATCGTAAGCAGCCACTCTGCTAGAGACAATTTATCTTCAAATATATTTTTTCTCATTTACCCAGATAGGTCAAACATGGTTATACTCAAGTCTTCAATGATTTCTTTTCTTGTTTTTTTCACTCTTACTTTATTTGCTTGGTTCTTCCCACTCTATCTGGGCACAAAAGGCTTTGTATTTTTCGACATGTCTATCTTGATCGATGGGGCCTGGCGCATTCTCTTAGGGCAAGTGCCTTATCGAGATTTTTCGGTCTTGTATGGTCCCCTACCCTTTTACATGCAGGCCCTCTTCCTCAAAATTTTCAAAGGACAGCTCTTCTCTGCCGTGGCTCATGCAGCTTTTATGAATGTGTTGGCCACAGGACTTGTCTTCTGGACGGCTCGCAAATTTCTGAAAAGTTCTCTGATTCTCTCTACCGGTGCAGGCTTTCTAACAGCTCTGTGGTTTTATGCCCCTCTTAGTTGGCCCTGGTTTGACGTAACAGGCGCTTTATTTCTCTTGGCTGCTCTCCTCTTTGCTTGGAAAGGCAACCCTACTTTTTTGGTACTCTCAGGAGTCTTTTGTTTCATGACCTGGCTATGCAAAGCCAATGTCGGCTTGGTAGCGAGCTTAGTCGTTCCCGTCAGCTTACTCTTTTTCATTGATGACAAAAATATTTTCAAAAAACTCAAAAAAAACCTCTTCTACTTTAGCCTCGGCTACCTTTGTATCGCTTTTCTATGGATTCTTTGGATCACATCGAATCACTCCCTGGCCGGAGCTTTTGAAAATTTAGTTATCCGACCCTTCGCGGTCAAACGGTTCGGAAGAGTCTTCCTCTTTCCGACAGCCCTCTCGTTTTATCCTCCGGTTGTGATTTCTCTCTTCTTTGCTCTTCAAGGAATTTACCTAATTTTGAACCACAAAGACGATCCTCAAAAAAGAGCCCGCTATGGAATGATGATGTTGCTAGCCCTCTCTCAGTTGGTGTGTGGAGGATTCTCCTCCATGTCCGTCTACGCGCACCAGTTTTACTCAGGACTTCTTTGGCTTTTTCTGGCCTTCAGTATACGAGATCAGGCAAAATTTTCTGTGCGTTATCAAAACCTTTTTTTGTTTGTCACATGGGTTCTTCTAGCCCAGATGGGTTGGCAAGTGTCCCTCGAAAGGAAGTGTTGGCAATATGCCCAAGTCCGGCCTGAGATTCCTGTGGCGACTGTCAATCATCCTGCTTTTAATCATCTCACGATTCCGGAACCTTTTGCTCAAGAGCTCAACCAATTGTTTCGATGGGCGGATAGTGAGTTAGCCCCTCAAGATCAGGTGGTTATTTTTTCAACGATGAATCTTCTTTATGAAGTCTGGAACAAAGTACCTCCTCATCCATTTGTGTTTTTTGTGCCGGGACTTTCTGTCTACAAAGAACTGGGAGATGAAGAAAGGCTCATTCAAGCTCTGCAAGAGAAAAAACCTCTCTGGGTGATTATGCAAAAACATGAAGAAGTGCGGGGGATGACACCACAGGTACTCTTTGAGTATTTCCCAAACCTTTTTAACACAATTCTCAAAGAATACTCTCTCCACAAAAATCTGGATGGATTTTCCATTTGGAAGAGAAATGAATCAGGAGGATGATAGTTCATAAACATCCACTTCAATGCCGGATGTTAGCGGAAGTACAACCACACGCTTTGAAGGAATCAATCCCTTTTCAAAGGCTTCTTGAAGAAACACGCGATGGCGGTTTATACTATTATCAAGATTAAAAGGCATAATTCCCTTCACAATCAAAACATAGCGATGAGGCCATTTTTTTTTAAGAAAAACCTCGGGGCTTTTAGAAATATAATTTAAATTATCAAATTGAATGGGTTGTTGATGAAGTTTGGTGAGACTCTCCAGACTCCTAAAATTGAAATCCGGATAATCAAAATTCATCCCGACAAGAAGAGGTTTATTTTTTTCTCTCTGAGTCAACACATCTAAAACAGCTTGACGATCCCAAAACCCATTAGGATGCGGTGGACCATTAAATCGAAAAGGAGGTCCAACAGGCCAACCCAAAGTTTGAGTGGAAAGTGTTTTTAGAAGCAGGAGGACTATCAAAAAGAAAAATCCTTTTCCCCAAGGTGTCTTTATAACGTAAAAAACGGATCGAGATAGTAAGAGGGCTACGGCTGGAAATGCCGGAACCAGATAGCGAATATCTTTAAACGTCAAAAAGGCACAGACGAAAAAAGGAATCAGAAACCAACCCAAAAGTATTTGAGAGGCTTTCTCTGAAAAAAATCCTTTCTTCCTCCAATTTTTATCCCACGAAAATATGAGAACAGCTGCGAGACCATATCCCCACGAGAACCCGTCACGAAGAACCGAATACAAAAAGTTGAAAATTCCCCCAAGAGACCAGAATGGGCCAAAATCCTGAGGCCGAGAGGCAGCCCCCCATGCCGCACTCAGAGCATGAGGGATAACATAACGAGCATTGGGAACATACCAAGTCATCGCCATGAGTAAAGCCAACCCCAAAGTAACAAACATTGTTCTCAAAAGTGCTTTCCTAAAAATCCATAAAGATCCCATTACATAAAGAAGAAAAGACGTTTTTGTGAGAATCCCCACACCCAAAAGAACTCCCAAGAGGATCCCTCGACTCTTCTCCTCCTGCGCATGTTTCCAAAGAGCCCAGTGAGTCCAAGCAACCATTGCCGTCAAGGCCGGCTCAATCAAATAAGACCGTGAAAGACCATAGTTCAATGGGATCAAAGCCACACAAGAAACAGCTATCCACCCCACTTTTTCCCCCCAGAAATCCCGGGCCAAAGCATAAACAGCCCACCAGGTGAGAAGAAGCCAAATATCGTTGACCCACAACGCCAACCTTTCCGAAGGGCCAAAAAGAAAATAAAGTGGAAGAGGAAAAACTGTTACGAGAGGAGCGGTAAATTTTAAAGCGTGTATATAGTGGGAAGCAAACAAGCCAATTCCTTCTTTAAGAGCATAAAAGAGGTCAAAACTTGTTCCTAGATACCAGGCTTCATCCCAACCCGGCTGAACGTTGTGAAAATGATGCCATGAATTACTGACAAGGATAACCGCACAGAGTAAAAGAGCGACGATCATGAAGGCTCTGTCCTCACTTCTTTCTTTTCAAGAGAGGTCACCATTAAAATAACACAAAGAGGAAGAAGCCACCAAATCCTTGCCATCAAACGATGGGCATTAAAGGCGGTTAAGCTTCCACATACCAGAGCATTCGAAAAAACACCTAAGAGGGTGATACTCACAAAAACCTCTAAAGACTTATCCACCCCTCTCATTTTAAAAGAGGCGAATAGATAAATAACTAAAACTATCAGAGAGAACGAGACAACGGTCTTATGGTTTTCAGACCATCGGGTAAAATCGTATCCTTTCCACCCCCCAGCTTGCTTTGATTGAAGATAATTACTGATGTCTCTCGAATAAAAAAATTTTTCAACTTGTTGAGGAACTCTTTCTGTCTTTTTGAAAGGAAAGTACGGTTCAATGATATTGTCCGAGAGAGCAACGAGAATGGATCGACCCATTGATTCTAAAAAATATAAAAAATACCGTGGCGTTTTTAAAACATGCTGGCGGAGCCTATCATATTCCTCTTTCCTAGCCTCCCATCCTCCTCCCTGGTTCGCAACGGGCGAAAAAAGAAAGGCTGCCACTTGAATTTCTTTAGACTCACAAAGGCTATAGGGAGATGTGGGACAAAATTCATCGAGAAATTTTTTCATGACACCTGTCTCCATCATCTTAGCCACAAAAAACATATGAGTCGCCCGTGACATGGCAAACCCATAACCCATTTTTTGATGAATGGTGGGAAGCAGAATCCAGGGAATGACCACAAGAACCCCCGTTATCACCCACCTCCTAAGAGAAATCTTCAATGGATGCTTTTGGAAACGCTTCAATATTGAAAAGAGAAAGAATCCTCCCCACATCATAAGAATTATCAAAAAATGAGAATAATGAACCATGACGGCCAATAGAAAAATAAGGCTTAAAAAAATATAAAGAAGAGGGGAAAGATCCACAGAGAGAAAAAGAGCCAAGATGATGACAACTATCGATGTAAAAATATCGGGCAATACCGCACTCGCCATATAAGAAAGCGCTGTATAAAGGCTTAAAAACATGAGGGTCCCTATAAAAAAAAATCTTGGCCGCTTTGATGATTTACAAAAATAGTGAAAGAGAAGCAGCAACAAGGCTGAGAGAAGAAAACATTGAAAAAAAACAACCCACCAAACCGAATGTCCTCCGCTCACCAAACGAATAAACTGTCCGTAGATGGCGGGCTGATGCGGCATAACTTGTTTGTAAAATCCTGTGCTCATGTAGGAACCACTATCGGGAAAAAGAAGAGGGAAACCATTGCGAAAACCCTCGGACATCAGGAGAAAAGTCCCGGCAAGAATAAGCCCACCCTCTCGAAGTCGCTTCGCAATCTTCAATAGGTCGCTGCTCCTTTCTTTCTAGGAGAAGCCAATATTAAAATAACACATAGGGGAACAAGCCACCAAATCCTTGCCATAAAACGATGGGCATTAAAGGCGGTCAGGCCCCCGCACACCAGAGCATTCGAAAAAACCCCTAAGAGGGTGAGACTCACAAAAACCTCTAAAGACTTATCCACCCCTCTCACTTTAAAAGAGGTGAATAAATAAATGAGTAAACTCATCACAGAGAGAGAGCCAACAATCTTATGATTTTCAGACCATCGGGGAAAATTATATCCTCGCCACATCTGAAATTGTCTGGAGTTAAGATAATCATTCATATCGCCCGGATAAAAAAATTCTTCAACCTTATGGGGAGACCAATCCTCCCTTTGAAATACGGGATAAGGTTCCACGATAAAATCGGAAAAACTTATTCCCATAAATTGCCCCAGGGACCCTAAATAATAAAAAAAGTACTGGGGTGTTTTGAGAACATGCCCAATAAGTCGATCATACTCTTCTTTCTTATCTTGCCAGTTTCCATTTTTTCTCAAAGGACTCTTTGAAGAAAAAAGAAATTCGGCCATACTTGACGGAAGATTGTCTTTATCATCGCAAAGACTATAGGGCGACGTGGGGCAAAATTTATCCAGGAACTTCTTCAGGATATTTGTCTCAACCATTTTTCCAACAACAAATACGTGAGTCACCCGTGACATCGCAAATCCATAACCCATTTGTTGATGAATGGTGGGAAGTAGAATCCAGGGAATGAGCACAAGACCCCCCGTTATCACCCACCTCTTAAGGGGAATCTTCAATGGATGCTTTTGGAGTCGCTTCAATATTGAAAAGAGGAAGAACCCTCCCCACACCACAAGGATCATCAAAAAGTGAGAATAATGAACCATGACGGCCAATAGAAAAAGAAGGCTTAAAAAAATAGAGAGAAGAAGAGAGAGCTCTGCTGACAAAAGCAGCGCTAAAATAATGACAACTATCGAAGTAAAAATATCGGGCAATACAGCACTCGCCGTATAAGAAAGCGCTGTATAAAGACTTAGAAACATGAGGGTCCCTATAAAAAGAAATCCTGACTTCTTTGAGGATTGACAAAAATAGTG
>OBEQ012182576.1_pt1 | contig 10087 bp, 6 predicted proteins | sample 1670901 | NCBI WGS metagenome assembly OBEQ01 (sample SAMEA104232315, study PRJEB22302) | groundwater metagenome | biome: forest; feature: aquifer; material: groundwater | place: USA | collected 2011-08-07 | depth 5.4 m | reverse complement strand
CACTGTTGAGCCCCGGTCGCAGTGCGGCCAGGATCGGCTTCAGCACGGTGCACAGCAGGCCGCTGCAGCTGACGCTTCCGTCCGGGTTGGCGACGCCGCTGCCACTGGCGCCATCGAGGAAACCCGCCGGCGCGGTCTGGATGTACGACGCCAGGTTGTTGCGCACGCAGCCGTTGTAGTCGATCAGGTTGCCGAGCAGGCTGTCGCAGCGGTTGATCAGCAGGCCGCCGACCAGCGAGCCGAGCAGGCCATCGAGCAGGCCCAGGCCCTGGCCGGTGACGGTCGTCCTGTAACCGGTCCACACCGAACCGTCTTCCCAGCAGGTGGTCAGGCCCAGCAGGCAGGGCTTGGGGACGCCATTCTTCACCGTCCAGTTGCCCAGCGGGGCGAGGTTGCGTGCCGGATCGCCATCGCGCAGCAGCGGGATGACCTGGTCGACGTTGTAGCGTCCGCCAGTGGGAAAGGCCGCCTGCAGGTAACGATCGGCCAGCGCCTTGGCCGTGTCGTTGGCACTCATGCCCTGCTTGGGCGAGCTGAGCATGCCCGACAGCACCCGCAGCAGCTCGTTGACCAGGCTCGACACTGCGTCACCGATCGCGAGCGGATTGATCCGGGTCGAGCCGGCCTCACCCGCAGCCAGGGTCAGGTTCTGTGAGCCGGTGAGGGCGGGCAGGGTGATCCTGTCGTTGATCAGCGGCTGGCCCAGCAGCTTCAACAGCTGTTCGTTCTGCAGCGTGGCGTCGCAGACATTGGCCTTGGAGAATCGCTGTGCGGGGTCGACGTTGCCGACGCAGGCACGCAGCACCGATGAATCGACCTGGATGGTGGCCTTGGGGGGACTGCCGCCGCACTGGATGCCGGTCAGGGTACCCATGCCGTTGGCCACGTCGACGTGCAGCGGCAGGTGCAGGCGCGTGCCGAGCAGGTTCAGCAGCGGCCCAAGCGCGAACAGGTTGTTGCTGTCCACGTCCACCATCAGCCGCACCTGCGCATTGTAGGCGCGGGTGCCGACGCCGCCGATGGCGATCGACGGCGGCTCGACCACGCCGCCCTGGATGTTGATGCCCAGCAGGTCCAGCCCCTTGATCGTCACGCCGTTGCCATCGTTGGCGATGGAGATGGCGGTGCTGATCAGGTTGAGCACGTTGATCTTCGATTCCAGTGCGCTGCCGACGGTGCCGTCGGGTGAGACAACTTCCGCGAACAGCCCGCCGCCGCCGGCCTGGCTGCCGAGCACGATGTTGAGCTTGTTGATGTCCAGCTGGGTTGCGACCAGGTCGGACAGGGCGCGCAGCTGCACGCCCACCGTCGAGTCACGGCCGACCACGGTGGCGGTGGCATCGACCAGTTGCGCCAGCGAGATCTTGTTGACCGACAGCAGGCGGTTGAAATCGGCCACGCTGAGGTTGGCGCTCACCGGGATGTTGAGTGCCTTCAGCAGGCCGGATGGGGTGACGTTGGCCTGCGCCAGACCGTCATAGGACAGCACCGTGGCACTGCTGACATCCAGGCCGACCAGGCGCAGGGTCGACAGCAGTACGGAATCGCCATTGGTGCGCAGCAGCTGCGAGCCCACCGCGAACACCGCCGTGGGCTCCGAGCGGCGGGCGACCGCCTGCACGCTGACGGTCGGCAGGCTGGTGTTCTGGCCGAAGAAGGGCAGCACGCTGCGCTCGGCGATCACCTGCACCGCATTGCGCGGGTTGCTGGCATCAACGCTGGTGACGAAACGGTTGCTGGTACCGCGGCTGGCACTCCAGTTGCCGCAGCGGACCTGCAAGGTGCCTGCGAACCTGTTCTGGGCCAGTGCGCTTTGCCGGGCGGCGCTGTTGTCGCTGTTGTCCGCGCTGCACAACTCCAGTCGCTGCGCGCCGGCCAGTGCGGCCAGATCGGCAACCTTCTGCGCATCGCGCTTGGCCCAGAACAGATAGCCGATCTCGATCAGGCCCAGCATCGCCAGCAAGGCCAGCATGACCAGCATCATGGTGACCGACATGCCGCCGCGTGCGCGGCCGAAACTGAACTGGCGTGGGCGTTTCATGGCCTACCTCAGCGTCCGGAGGAGGAGGCATCCTTGGACCGGGCAACATCGGTCTCAAAGAAGTCCGGGATCTCGTGTTCAAAGCTCTTCAGGTAACGCGCATAACTCAGGGTGGCCTGGTCACCCAGGATCGGCAGGCGCTGGCCGGCCTGCTGTCCCGACGCCTGCAGGCGGAACAGGTTGCGGGTGGCTTCGCCGCTCTGCAGGCGCGCACGCGGTGTTGCCGGCGGGGCACCGTCGGTTGCGGGGAGTGCCGGTGGCACCGCTGCCACCGCCGCGGATGCGGCGGGTGCGGCCAGCTCCACGGTGGGAAGCGGCTCGGCCTGCATCGGTGCTGCGGCCGGTGCCGACGGCAAGGGGCCACCTAGCATCTGTCCGGTCAATGGCTGTTGCTGGGCCTGCACGGCACCGGCAGCAAGCAGGCAGGACAGCACGGGCAACAGGCGTCGGGGCAGGCGCATCGCAGTCATGGTGTGCTTCCGGTCGGGTGTTCGGTGGTGCTGAAGCGTTCCAGCATCGACGGTGGCAGGCGCTGCGGATCGCGCTCGTCACGTGCTTCGCGGTGTGGTTCGGCTGCCAGCCGGGTGCTGCCCGACGCACGGGCGCCGTGTTCGCTGCTGGCCGCGGACGCAGGCGCAGGGGCGTTGACGGCGGCCCCCGCCTGCCGCTGCTGCAGGCGCGTGCGGATCTGCTGGGCCTGCTGCTGGATGCTGCGGCGCGTTTCGTCGTTGAGGTTGGCCTGTGCCGCCAGGCGCTCCGCGGTGGCCTGGTCGCCGCGCAGGAGCGCCCACAGTGCGAGGTTGGCCGTGGCCTTGGCGTTGCCTGGCGACAGTTCCAGGGCCTTGGCCAGCGGCTCGCGCGCCTGGTCGAACTGGCCGGCGCGCAGCCGCGCATAACCCAGGTCGCCCAGGTAGTCGGTGTTCAAGGGCTGCAGTTGCGTGGCGCGCGCCAGCGCCTGTTCGCTGCCGGCGTCGTCATCGCGGCGTGCAGCGATCAGGCCCAGGCCGTGGGCGGCCGCGGCGGCCTGCGGCCCGCTGGACAGCTCGCGATACAGCGCGACCGCTGCGTCGCTCTGGCCAGTCTCGCGCAGGGCGTCGGCCTGCAGCAGGCGCAGGGCGGGGCGATCACCATAGCGTTGGCGGAAGGCCTCCACGTGGGCGAGCGAGGCATACCAGGCGCCCTGCTGCTGCATGCGCTCGATCAGCTCCAGATAGGTGTTGCGGCTGTCCTGCGGATCGGGCTCCGGCGGCGCAAGGCTGGGCGCCCGCACGTACTTCGGCGTGGTCGATGCGCAGCCACTGGCCAGGGTGGCGAGGGCGACGGCAAGCAGCAGGCAGGGGGTGCGCAGGGCGGGCATCAGGGCGATCCCATCTTGGACATGGTGGTGGCCAGCGCGACCAGCGCTGGACCGGCAAGCACCAGCATCAGTGCCGGCAACAGGGTCAGCATCATCACCACGGTCATCTTCACCGAGAGCTTGCCGACCTTTTCCTTCAACGTGTTGCGGCGCTGCTCGCGCAGGCGGATGCTGAACTGGCGCAGCGGTTCCTGCACGGCGCCGCCGTGCGCATGCACCTGCAGGATCAGCTGCATCAGGCTGGCCAGGTCGTCATCGGCGTAGACCTCGCTCAAGCGCCGCAGTGACTGCGCGCGGGTGCGGCCGTGGGTGTAGGCCACGTTGGCTTCCTGCAGTTCGCCGCCCAGTACCGGCAACGCATCGCGCAGCTTGTCGCCCAGCGTCTGCAGGCTCTGGTCCATGCTGAAGCCCACGCCCTGCAGCAGGCGCAGCAGGTCGATCAGCAAGGGCAGTTCGTTCTCGACCGCGCGGCGGCGGCGCTTGACCCACGACGACAGCACGAACTTGGGCAGCAGCAGCCCGGCCGCCAGCGCACCGATCACCACCATCACCCTGGCCAGACCGTGCGCGCTGCTGAACGCCAGCGCCAGCGCCAGCACCAGCAGCGCAAGCAACAGGCGCAGGCCGAGATAGATGGCGGTGCCGCGGCGCGTGTTCCAGCCGGCCAGGTCCAGCAGCAGCCTGTCCTCGTTGGCCAGCAGCGCGGCCTCCAGGCGGCCACCACTGAGCGAGCGCCCGAAGCGCTCGAGCCAGCCCAGCGAGTCGCGGCGCGTGGCCTCGGTGTCGCGGGCTTCCTCGCGCGGCTGCAGGGCGGTCTTCAGCGCGGCCGAGGTGCGGTGCTCGCGATGGCTGCGCACCCAGCCGGCAATGCCGAGCAGGGCGACGCCCGCTGCCAGCACCAGCAGCGAAAGGGCGAACCAGGCGCTGGCGCTCATCGGGCACCTCCCGGGTAGCTGCGGGCGGTCATAGCGATTTGGCCAGGCGGTACAGCAGCAACGCCCCGAGCAGTTCCAGGCCCAGTGCGATCAGCAGGATCCTGTGGCCGAGCGGGTCATGCAGCACCGGCTGGAAGAACGCCGGGCTGGAGATCGCCATCAGCACCGCACTGGCCGGTGGCAGCAGCCCCAATACCCAGGCCGACATGCGGGTTTCCGACGTGGTGGCGGCCAACTCCTGCTGGGCCTGCTCCAGGTCGCGCATGAAATCACCCATGCGCTGCAGGATCTGGTCGGCGCGCCCGCCGATGCGCACGCTCACCCCGATCACCACCGCCAGCACCTTCAGCACGTCCATGCGGTACGGCTGTGCGGCCAGGCTCAATGCACGATCCAGCTCCATGCCGCTGCGCGCATAGCGCACCGTGGTGTCCAGCAGGCCGCGCAGTGGCGCGCTGGTCTGCATCGAAGACACCTGGAACGCGGCCTGCAGGCTGTTGCCCAGCGCGGTGAGGCGGACCAGGTTGTCGAGGAAGTCCGGCATCTGGTGCAGCAGCTGCGCGCGCAGTCTCGTGATCCGGCGCATCACCCACAGCCAGCAGCCCAGCAGGTACAGCAGAAGGGTCAGCGGAAACATCCAGGCCGTGCCCAGCCGCACCGCCGCCACGACCGCAAGCACCAGTCCCGGTACCAGCAGCATCAGTGGCAGCTTCCAGCCCGGCTGCAGGCCGGCGCGCTGCAGGACGCCATCCCAGGGTAATGCGCGGCTCCCACTGCTGGCGGGGCGGGCCGAATCGTTCGCCGCCGCAACGGCAGGCCCGGCCGGCACCGCACCGGCCGTGCTGCCGCGTGCCAGCTGCTGCTCGGTGTGCTGCAGCGAGGCCTGGCGCTGTTCACGGCTGCTGGCGGTACCCCACAGCCAGACGGCCAGCGCCAGCAGCACCGAGATGATGCTCAACACGCCCAGCAGCAGGCCGGTGCCCATGTTCAGAAGTCCCCGTAGAGTGATTCGCGCAGCTGCTGGCGGAACGGCTCCAGCTTGTGCGAATGCGGATGGAAGCCCAGGCCGATCCAGCGGTCGGTCTCGCGGCCGGTGCCATCGATCTGCACCTCGTGGCGGAACATCTCCTGGGTGGTGATCAGGTTGTCGCTGACCCCGGTGATCTCGGTGATCGAGACCAGCACCCGGCGCCCGCTGCCCAGTCGCGAGATCTGCACGATGAAATCAATGGCGCTGGCGATCTGCCGGCGCAGGCTGTCTTCGCTGCCCTGGAAGCCGGCAAACCCGGCCAGCATCTCGATGCGGTACAGGCAGTCGCGCGGCGTGTTGGCGTGGATGGTGGCCATCGATCCGTCATGGCCGGTGTTCATCGCCTGCAGCATTTCCAGCACTTCAGCGCCGCGCACTTCGCCGACCACGATGCGGTCCGGGCGCATGCGCAGGCTGTTGCGCACCAGGTCGCGGATGCTGACCGCGCCCTGGCCCTCGGCGCCGCCGATGCGGCTCTCCAGGCGCACCACGTGCGGATGGTTCAGCGAAAGCTCGGCGGTGTCCTCCACGGTGATGACGCGCTCATCGGCCGGCACGTAGCTGGCCAGGGCATTGAGCAGCGAGGTCTTGCCCGAGCTGGTGCCGCCGGAGACCAGGATGTTGCAGCGCCCCAGCACCATCGCCTTCAGCAGTGCCTGCATCGGTGCGTCGAAGGTGCCCTTGGCGAGCAGTTCGTCGGGGGTGAACGGGTCCTTGCGGAACTTGCGGATGGACACCATCGGTCCGTCCACCGCCAGCGGCGAGATGATCGCGTTGAGGCGGCCACCGTTGGGCAGGCGCGCGTCGACCATCGGATTGGAATCATCCAGCCGGCGGCCGAGCGGGGCGAGGATGCGGCGCAGGATGCGCAGCAGGTGGGTATCATCGGTGAAGCGCTGGGTGGCGCGCTTGAGCTGTCCGCCCTGCGAAACGTGCACGTCCTTGAAGCCGTTGATCAGGATGTCTTCGATGGAGGGGTCGTGGAGCAGGTCGTCCAGCGGGCCGAAACCGGTCAGCTCCTTGACCAGTCCCTCGGCGACCACCTGCATCTCTTCTTCGTTGATCGGGATGCGCCATTCCTGGATGAAGCCCACGGTCTGCACCTGCACCCAGCGGGCGATGGTGTCCGGGGCCCAGGAATCGATGTCGATGCGCTCGTCCTCGATGCTGTTGAGCAGATGCTCATGCGCGGCCGACAGCACCTTCTGGTACTGCTCGGTCTGCGCGAACGGCAGGTGGCCCGGGGCAGATTCGGGCAGTACCGGGCGGGCAACGGCATGCGGGAACGGGGTTACCTTGTCTTCCATTGCGATCCACCCAGGGCAAGGGAGAGTCTTTCCCGCAGGCCATGCGGCTGGACCGGGCAGGCGGCCGGATCCAGGCGCGACACGAGCGGGGCGAGGGCACGCAGATAGGGGTCGCGCGGGGCATCCTGCAGCAGCAGGTGTCCCTGGCTGGCGGCCAGGCGCACGCGCGGTCGTTCGGGCAGCGTCGCCAGCAGCGGTACTTCGAAGCGGCGTGCGATCTGTTCCGGGCTCATGCCGCTGCTGTCACCGTGGCGGTTGATCCCCCGTTGCAGGCGCTTCTCGCGCTCACGCTGGCCCGCCAGGTGCTTCAGGGCCTGGTCCAGAGAAACCAGCGTGGCGATCGAGGCATCGGTGACCAGCCAGATCTCGTCGGCCTGGTCCAGCAACAGGGGCGGAAGCTGCCGCAACGGGCAGCCGCCGGCATCGCACAGCACGCTGGCGAACACGCCGCGCAGGCGCTGCAGCAGCGCGCCAGGATCCGAGGGCGGAACGGCATCGCTGCCACTGGCACGATCCAGCAGCACCAGCCCGGAGTCATGGCGCGCCATGGCCGTGCGGGCGAGGGTGGCATCGATGCGGCTGGCATTGCGCAGCGCGTCTTCGTAGTGGAAGCGGCTGTCGAGATTGAGGTACAGCGCGAGGTCGCCGGAGGGCTGCGCCAGCTCCATCAGCAGGCCGTCCTGCTGCACGGCTTCGCCCTGGGCCAGGGCGCGCGTCTGCTGCGCCAGCACCGAAAGATGTGCGGCCAGGGTGCTGGTGCCGACGCCGGCGCGCACACCCAGCAGCACGATCAGGCGTGCCTTGTGTGCGTGCTGGGCAACCGCTGCCGGGCGCGGAGACAGGGCGCGCCGCAAGGCCGCCTCGATGCCTGCGTCGTCACTGTCCAGGTCCAGTACATCGCGCAGGCCGGCGCGCAGCGCGATCACCACGCCTTCGACCTGGCCGGCGCTGGTGGCGCCCACGGCCACCAGCGGCAGGTCCGGTTGGGTCTGCTGCAGCTGCTGCGCCAGCACGCTCGAGGCGGCCGCATGCTCGGGCCGGAAGTCGAGCAGCACCAGGCTCTGCGGGCCGCGTTGCAGGTCCTGGGCGGAGGTGGGGGCGTTGCTGTCCTGCCAATGCAGGGCGGTGCTCGGCGGCAGCTTGGCGGCCAGCCGGGGCAGCAGTTCGCGGTCGATGCCGTACAGGACCAGGTTCATTGGCGGTCCTTGCGGATGCAGCGGCTGGGCGGTGGCGTAGGGCATGGGCGTGGTATCGCAGGCATCATGGAGTCAGCGCGAGAATCCGGGCACCGGGTCCTGGCTGACCGGACCCAGCAACCAGGAACCCCACTCGGGGAGATGCGGCCTGGCTTCGCGCTCGCCGGGCAGCGGCAGTTCGGTGTTGCGCGCCAGTGGCTGCACCAGGCGCGGGGTGACGATGATCACCAGCTCCTTGTCCTGACGCTTGTAATCGAAGTTGCGGAAGAACGAGCCGATGATCGGCAGGTCGCCCAGCAGCGGAATCTTGCTGACGTTGGAGACGATGTTGGAGCTGACCAGGCCCCCGATGACGAAACTCTCGCCATCACCCAGCTCGACGGTGGTGTCGGCGCGGCGGGTGGTGATCGAGGGAATCTGCACGTTGTTGAGCACAATGGCATTGCTGTAGTCCAGGTCGCTCGCTTCGGGCGCTACCTTCAGCGCGATGCGGTTCGCTGCCAGCACGGTCGGGGTCACCGTCAGGCCGATGCCGAACGGCTTGTAGGTGATGGGGGGGGGGCCAAGCCCCCGCGGTTCCAGGATCGGCAGTCCGCCCCCGGCCAGGAAACTGGCGCTCTGCCCGGACAGCGCCACCAGCGTCGGCTCGGCCAGTACGCGGGCCATGCCATTGGCCTGCAGCAGTTCGACATCGGCGTTCCACAGCCCCTTGGTCGAGCCGAAAACAAGGCGGAATGCCGAGGAAATCGGCGAGACGGCCTCGTTGCTGCTGTTGCCTTCCTTCATGCCGGGCAGCAGGCCGGTGTTGCCCGGCAACCCGGTGCCGGGCCGCGCGAAGCCGTAGGCGAAGCCGCCGTTGCGGTTCTGGAAGTTGATGCCGATCTGCTTCATCGCGGTCTTGTTGAACTCGACCACCTTGACCTCGACCTGGACCACACCGCCGCTGCTGATGGTGGACGTATCGGCAAGCGCACCTTCCTTGCCCAGTGCCATCGCCGCCGTGCGTTGTTCCTGCATGTGCGAGAGCACGCTGTCAGTGCTTCCCTGCAAAAGGCCCTGCTGGTCCTGCTGGGTGAACACCAGATCGTTGCCGCCGGTGCTGGCCGCACCCTGTACGGCGCTCTGCACCCGTACTGTCACCCGTTGCGGCTCGGCCTGCTTGCGGTGCCACAGCAGCAGGGTGGTGGTGCCGGGCATCCTGCCCACCAGCAGCGCCTGGCGCTGGCCGCGCAGCATCACGATGTCGGCAACGCCGGGGTCGGCAATGGCCACCCGTTCCAGGTCGGCCGGCAGGTTCCAGGGACGCTGCTCACGGGCCTGCAGCACCAGGTCATCGGCGGCCACGCTCGTTGCCGGTGCCAGCAGCACCAGCATCAGGGCCAGCCACCGCTGGCGGGGAGAAAGGCGTGGACGGCGGCGACGTTCGGTCATGGATGCGCTCGATGCAGGTCAAAGGGAGCCACGGGGGGCGGAACTGTCGCCACGGATGATCTCGATACCCGAAGCGCGCGGGGCGCTGCGACGGGGCGCCGGCGCACGCGCGGGTGCATCCGCGTTGCTGCGTGGCGGGGCACTGCCGCGGCCGGCCAGCGCGTCGCCGTCGATACCGGCGAAGGCATGGTTCTCCGGGCGCTGCAGTGCCAGCTGCTGCTCTGCGTCGAGCCCACGCAGCGGATCGATCACGCCGCGCGACTGAGGGAACAGTGCGAGGTCGGGCAGGCCCGTATCAGCGGGATTGCGCAGCGCCAGGAACAGCTTGCCCTGCTGCGCACCCAGCAGCAGTCGATTGGCGTCGGCCACCGGTACCGCCAGCACCGCGCTGCGCGCGGGTTGCGGGGCTTCATTGCTGCTGTGGCTGCTGCCACTGCCGGTGATGTCGGACGCGCGCGGGTCGTTGCGGGTGTCGGCCTCGCTATTGGAGGTGGCTTCCGAGGCGACCGGCGCGATGTCCTGCTGCCCATAGCTCAGCACGCGCAGGCGCGACAGCAGCAGGCGCGTCTGCGCGGCTTCGGCGGGGCTGTTGATGCCGGGCTGGGCATTGCGCAGGTTGAGGAAGACGTCGACGAAGTCACCGGGAAGGATGCGGTTGCCGGCACCAACCAGTTCGTCCACGGGCACGGCCAGTGCGCGCTCGCCCGGCCGCAGCTGCAGCGAGAAGCCCTGTGCCAATGCGCTGCTGCTGATCGGGCTGCCTTCGGCGATGTCCTGCACCGGCACCTTG
>OBEQ011843916.1_pt1 | contig 10087 bp, 9 predicted proteins | sample 1670901 | NCBI WGS metagenome assembly OBEQ01 (sample SAMEA104232315, study PRJEB22302) | groundwater metagenome | biome: forest; feature: aquifer; material: groundwater | place: USA | collected 2011-08-07 | depth 5.4 m | reverse complement strand
CGGGCTGCGCCCCACGGCCTTGCGCTCCGCCAACGTTTACGGCCCGGGGCAAAACCCGGAGGGCGAAGCGGGGGTCGTGGCGATTTTTGCGAGGCAGATGCTCCGGGGAGAGACGCCGAAGATCTACGGCGACGGTTCCAAGACGCGGGACTACGTCTTCGTGGACGATATTGCGGAAGCGAATCTGGCTGCGCTCAAACGCGCGGATGGGAAGATTCTGAATCTCGGCTGCGGACGCCAAATCACGGATTATCAGGTATTCGAGGCCGTTCGCAGAAGCACAGGATTTCAGGGGGATGCGCAGTTCGCGGCGCGGCGCCCCGGCGAGATCGAGCACATCGCCCTGGACGCGGGCCGCGCTCGAACGGTCCTGGCGTGGGAGCCCCGCGTACCTTTTGAGGAAGGAATCGCGCGAACCGTGGAGCACATTCGCCGGCAGCTTCGCGTCGAAAACGCGCACCCGGCGAGCTCGGGGATTTCTTCTTGACAGGAAGCGGAGCCACGCACCGCAAGCGCTCGCGGCCTCGGCGAAAAGCGCCTGGAAGTGCCACGGTTCCGTGGCGGGGGAATGGTCCGGCGTGAAACCTTTTCACATTCTGGTTACCGGGAGCTGCGGGCTGATCGGTTCCGAGGCCGTCGAGTACTTTGACCGCCAGGGGCATACCGTCATCGGCGTGGACAACAACATGCGCCGTGATTTCTTCGGGCCGCCTGGGGATACAACCTGGAACTTGGAGCGCTTGAGGCGCGTGACAAAACACTTTCTGAATTACGACGTGGACATCCGCGACCGCCGGCGGATTGACGAGCTGTTCCGCGAACGCCGCTTTGACCTGATCGTGCACTGCGCCGCGCAGCCCTCGCATGATAGGGCCAGGGAGATCCCCCTGCTCGATTTCGAGGTCAATGCCCTGGGCACGCTTCATCTGCTCGAGGCCGCGCGCCAGCACTGCGCTGACGCCGTCTTCGCGCTGATGAGCACAAACAAAGTCTATGGCGACGCGCCGAACGAAAAACCGCTGAAGGAACTGCCCACGCGGTTCGACTACGCGAACCCGCAGGATGCTGAAGGCATTGATGAGAACTGCCGCATCGATCGCACGCTTCATTCGCTTTTCGGCGCGTCCAAGGCCGCTGCCGACATCATGGCTCAGGAGTACGGCCGCTATTTCGGGATGAAGGTAGGGATTTTTCGCGGAGGCTGCCTGACCGGTCCGAGCCATGCGGGCGTCGAACTGCACGGGTTTCTTTCCTATTTGGTGAAGGTGGCCTTTACCGGGCAGACGTACACGGTGTACGGCTACAAGGGCAAACAGGTGCGGGACAATCTCCACAGCTTCGACGTCGTCCGCGCAGTGGAAGAGTTCGCTCGAAACCCACGGCCCGGCGAAGTCTACAATCTCGGCGGCGGCCGCCCCAACAGCATTTCCGTGCTGGAAGCCGTTGCGCGGATCGAGGAGCTGACCGGGCGCAAGATCCACTGGGTGTACAACGAGCAGCCGCGCAAGGGCGACCATATCTGCTACATCAGCGACCTGCGCAAGCTGCGCGCGCATTTTCCCCAATGGGAGGTCACGCGCAACTTGGAAATAATCCTCAAAGAGATGATCGAGCTGGAGAGGAAACGCCAGCAAGGAGTGGCCGTCGCCTAGGCGGTAAGCCCATGCTCACATTCTTTTCCACGCCCAAACCCTTCCGCGGACACGCGGGCGTCATCCAACGCAACGCCCTGCGAAGCTGGAAGCTCGTCCACCCCGACGCGGAAGTGATCTTGTTCGGCGACGAAGAAGGAGCCGCGGACGCGGCTCGGGAGCTGGGCCTGCGTCACGTGCCGCAAGTGCAGCTCAACGAGCACGGCACCAAGTACCTCAGCCCTATTTTCGACCGTGCGCAGGAGATCGCGCGACACGATCTGCTCTGCTACGTAAACTGCGACATCCTCTTGATGGCGGATTTCCGCCAAGCCGTCGAACGCGTTTCCCGCCTGCGGCAAGCGTTTCTGATGGTGGGTCGCCGCTGGGACACGGACATCACCGAGGCTTGGGATTTCAGCGGCGCCGACTGGGCCAAGCGGCTGCGCGACTTCGCTCTCCTGCACGGCAAGCAGCGCCCGCAGCAGTGGATTGATTACTTCGTCTTTTCGCGCGGGCTCTTCTACAAGAATATGCCTGCGTTCGTGATCGGCCGGCCGGGCTGGGACAACTGGCTGGTCGGGCAGGCCCGCGCGTCAAAGGCGCGCGTGGTGGATGCTTCGCCCGTGGTCGTGGCCGTGCACCAAAACCACGATTATTCCTACCACCCGGATGGTGAAGAAGGCGTCTGGCGGGGCGAAGAGGCCCGGAGAAACTATGAGCTGCTGGGCGGATGGTTCAATATTTTCACCGTGGAGAACGCCACTCATCGGCTCACGCCAGCAGGCATGCAGAGGAACCCGGGCCGCTGGTTTACGCCCGTGAAGCGATTTGCGCGAGGATACGCCAATTGGGTCTGGATCAGGTTGCTGCGCATGACGCGGCCGATGCGACATCGGCTGGGATTGCGCCAGCAGACTCTCTCAGGCTTCCTTGCGAAGGAAAAAATAACTTCGCAGCCGGCGCGAGGGACACAGGCAAGGGCGGAATGAACATGGCACACAACCACGCAGTCTTGAAGGCACACCTCCGCAGCTTCTGGGACTCTCATCAGCCTTATTGGGATGCCGTTTCCACGGAAGCTTCGGCCTCCTCCGTTCACCGGCAAAGAGCCGCTTCGTTTGTCCCGGACGGGACCGCAGTCCTCGACATCGCTTGCGGCAGCGCGGCGAACTCCTATTGGCTCGAGGGGCGGTGCCGCTATTTCGGCGCTGACCTTTCGCAGTTGGGTCTGCATCGCGCCATTCGGCCCTCTCTGAAGCTGGCCTGCGCCGATGCGGACCAGTTGCCGTTTCGGCCCGGGGCGTTTGATGTGGCGATTTCAACTTACGCCTTGGAGCATGCGGTGGATCCCATTCAAATGCTGCGCGAGATGTGCCGCGTGGTTCGCCCGGGTGGGCGGATTGTCTTGCTCGGGCCCAGTTGGGATTTTCCTTTTTGGTATCCCAACGCTCTCCGGAGTCGAGCTCAGAGCCGGCTTTGGAGGTTGGGATACACGCTGCAGCGCTTCGGCGGGCAGCTCCGGGGATGGCTCTTTGGCCGCTTGCCATTTTTCGCGATTGACCATCCGGACGCCCTGGACCGCGAGTTTGTTTACGATGCCGATGCCGCGTACGTCACCTGGACGTACGAAGTGATTCTGCAGATGAAGCGCTGGGGCTGCCGGCTCCTTCACTGGGAAGTAGACGACCGCCTGCTGGGCACGCTGCCTGCGGTTATTTGGCTCAAACGATTCCTGATGATGCTCCCGCCATACCGTTACGCCGGGAGCACGGTGCTGCTGGTTTTCGAACGATGACGATTCTTTTTCTCTGCCGCGAGGATAACCTGGTCCGGGAGATCCGCGGCTATGCGCGGGCGTTTCGGCGGCGTGGCGTCCGCGTCGCCTGCGTCGAGCATGGGTTTCCGCTCAATGGGAGTCTCGCGCACCTTTTGGAACGCTGTCCAGAGAGGCCTGCGCTCGTCTTTCATCCTGAATCCGATTACACGCTACTGCCTTGGGGGCTGAGCCAAGTCGGTATTCCCACGGCGCTCTTGCAGGCAGACCCTTACGCCTATACGCACCGCCGGGTTCGCTGGGCCATGCTTTTTGACTACGTCCTCTTGCTTCACGGCGGATTCGAGGAGCGCTTCCGCAAGGCCGGTCACCCCAGACCCGTCACCTTGCCCCATGCCGTGGATGAGGGGATCTTCCAAGGTCGGCCGGCGGAGCGCGTCCTGGAAGTCAGCTCGGTGGGGCGTGGCGACGGCCGCAATTACCGCACGCGCCGCAAGGTCCTCGCGGAATTGTCAGACCGCTTTCGGACAAACCAGTGGTGGCGACGACACTCCTATGAAGAGATGGCCCAGGTCTACCAGGCCAGCAAGATTGTCGTGAATGTCCCCCGGGATGATTTCCCGGTGGACGTGTCTCTGCGATTTGCGGAAGCGATGGCGGCGGGCGCCCTGTTTATCACGCGCCTGCCCAGCGAGTTGGCGTCCCTAGGGTTTGAAGAAAACGTTCATTTCGCCGGTTTTCGGGAGCGCGGCGAGCTTGCCGGACTCGTGCGGCGTTATCTCCGCGACGAAGCCGCACGGAAGCGTATCGCTGATGCGGGGCAAGAGAAAGTCTTGCGCGAGCACACCTACGCCTGCCGGGTAGATGCTCTTCTCCGGCGGTTGGAGCAGGATTCCGGCCAGTTGTTCGCTCCGGCGCGGCAGTGGTCTGAGGAGCGCGCGCGCAGGGTCTATCTGGACTATTACGCGGCGAACGGCTGCTTGGATTGCGCGTACGGCGAGTTGCGCCAAATCGCGCGGCAAAGCTTGCGCCACGCCATGGCTGGCGCATCCCTGATCGCCCGCGCTTGGGTGCGCCAGTCGCGAAACTGGATGGCCGCGAGGGTGCTTCGCCACTCCTGAAGGGTAGGAATGCAGAAACCATTTGTTACGGTGCTGATTGACACTTGCAACCACGAGCGGTTTATCGAGCAGGCCCTCGTGAGCGTGCTCGAGCAGGACCTGTCGCCGCAGGAGATGGAAATCATCGTCGTGGACGATGGGTCCACCGACGATACCGGCGCGATCGTGCGCAAGTTCGCGCCCCGTGTGCGCTACCTGTACAAGCCGAACGGCGGGCAGGCCTCCGCATTCAATGCGGGGATTCCGGAGGCGCGCGGAGAGGTGGTGGCCTTCCTGGATGGCGACGACTGGTGGGCGCCGAGGAAGGCGCGCAGCGTGGCCGAAGCGCTGAGGGCCGATTCCACGGTCGGAATCGTGGGTCACGGGATCACCGTCGTACATCCGGACGGACGGCAGCGCGTCGAGGTGTTGAACCAGATTCCCCGCTTTCGCGCGAACACCACAAAAGGCGCTCTCGCTTTCCGCCTGCGGAAGAGCCTCCTGGGAGCCAGCCGCATGACCCTCCGCTCCGATCTACTGCGCCGGATCCTGCCGGTGCCTGAAGCGCTGACGATTGAAGCGGACGAGTATCTGTTCACTCTGGCCGCCGCGCTCTCGGAGGCCTCCATCCTGCCCGAAGCGCTGACTTTTTACCGCCTTCACGAGGGCAACAGCTTCCAACTCTGGGGCTTTGACGAAGGCAAGCTGCGCCGCAAACAGCAAATCCTTGCCTGCCTCGCCGCCGCGTTGGACACCACGCTGCGCCGCGAAGGCCTCGCGCCGGCGGTTGTCCGGGCGATAACCGAAGTCATCAGCACCGAAGCTGACCAGTTACGTCTGACTTTGGACGGCGGGTTTCCCTGGGAAACGGTGGAGACCAAATACCGGCTCGACCGCATCATGAATGAGAGGGCTTGGGCGGCCCGCCGAATCTACAAGCTGGCGACTCTTCTCCCGGCGCTGTTTCTCCCCCCGCAGCTCTTCTATCGGCTGCGCAGCCGGATTGCCCAAAACGGTTTTTACATTCGCGCGAAGAAGACGCTGCTTCCGGACTCGCCGTTCCCGCACGTGACCCAGACGTGGAAAGACAGCGCATGAGCCTTGCGCAGGAATACGACCGCTGGCACGAGCGCGTGTACGACGCCGACCCATCGCACGCGGATGAGAGCAGTCCGTGGTATCGCCTCGTGCTGGAATATCTGGCCCCGGTGCAGGGCCAACGAGTGCTTGAGGTGGCCTGCGGCCGCGGGGGGTTCTTGAACTTGCTGGCCGCAAAGGGTGCGCGCGTATTCGGCGCTGATTTTTCTCAGGCCGCGCTGCTCATCGGCCAGCGCCGGCTGAGGAACGGCCATGGAAGCCCAGCTCGCGCGGCACTCACGCGCGCCGATGCGCAGAGTCTTCCCTACGCGGACAATTCGTTTGACGTGGTGATCTCTTGCGAAACCATCGAGCATCTCCCGGACCCTCGCGCGGCTCTCCGCGAGATGGCGCGGGTGTGCCAAAGCGGCGGCCGGCTATACCTCACCACTCCCAATTACGCGAACATGATGGGGCTGTACGAGGTATATGCGGCGGTGCGCAAGCGGAGCCGGGAATCGACATTCACCCAGCCCCTCGATCGCGTGTACCTCTTCTACCAGATTCGCCGCTTTCTGCGCTCCGCGGGCTGGGAGATCGTGCGCTCCGACGGGACCGTGCATTCGGTTGTCCTGCCGCGGCGCGAGCCTGTGCGGCTCGAGTTTCTCGAAAAAAGCCGCGCGATCCGGCGCTTGTTGAGTCCGATGGCGTTCCATTACTTTCTCATCGGAAGGAAAATGGGGAAAGCATAGGTGAGGATCCTGATTGCCGCACCCGTTCCCAGAAGCCGCGAAGGCGGCGCCGCGGGCGTCGTCTACAACCTTGCGGAGGAATTGGAACGGCTGGGTCACTCCGTGGACTCCTGGTTTTTAGAGGACGTGGCCGGCGGACTTCAGCTTCCGGGGCGTTTCGCTACCGTCAATTTTGCGGTCAAAGTGGCCGCGCGAATCGTTCGTGAGAAACGGAAATACTCGGTGGTGAACATTCATGCGCCCTGTGGTTTTGCCTACGGGTTCCTGCACAAGGTTTTGCGCCTCCGCGGGACCCCGCCTTACGTCATGACCATGCACGGGCTGGAAGAACGGCGGACATACGTCATGAGCCGCGAGGCGAAAAAAGGCAGGGCGTGGTATTTCCGGTTCCGAAACCGGCTGTGGCACCGCTTCTATCATCGCCCCGCGTATCGTCTCTCGATCCAGACGGCGGACCGCGCCATCGTCTTGAATCGTGAGGCTTGGAGTTGCCTCCAATTGAAATACAAACGCGACGCGCAGGACGTCTGGTACGTCCCCAACGGCGTCGAAAAGCGGTTTTTTCTGGAGCGGCGGTACTCCGGCCAGGAGCTGCCGAGGCTGCTCTATGTCGGCACGTGGCTGGATCACAAGGGAGTCTTCTATCTGCGGGACGCCTTTCAGAGCTTGGCGCAGAAATGGCCCGGTCTCCGTTTGACGGTCGCAGGATGCATGGGCGCTGCAGACCGGGTGAAGGACTTCTTTGATCCCGTGGTTCGCGGCCAGATTGACGTCATCCCCTTTGTTTCCGCGGCGGACATGCCGGAGGTCTACGCCCGGCACGATATCTTTGTTTTCCCGTCTTTGGTGGAAGGCATGCCGCTCGTGCTCCTCGAAGCCATGGCCACGGGCATGCCCGTCGTGACCACGGAGACCTGCGGAATGGCGGACATTGTCCAGGACGATGTCAACGGGTTGCTGGTGCCCCCGGCCGATAGCGAGGCCCTGGTCCGGGCTCTTTCCCGCCTCCTGGAATCTGCCGGCGAGCGCGCAAGGCTGGGCCAGGCGGCGCAACAAGCGATGAAGCACCACACTTGGGAGAGAGCAGCCGGCAGAGTCGAGAGCGTGCTCCTGCTGGCTCTGCGACAAAATGGGAAGCGCTGAGATGAAGACCGCCGCCGGGATCGCCGAATCCATGCGCCGGGATTGGGACGGTCGAGCGCGTAAAGATGCGTTTCACTACATCGCAGCCTGGCGCGAGGGCTGGGATGCGGAGGCATTCTTCGCCTCCGGAGAGGACGACTACCGCCGATTCGTTGAGCCCGCGTTGGCCCGGCAGCGTTGCGAGCCGCGCGCAATGACCGTGCTCGAACTTGGCTGTGGGGCCGGGCGGATGACGCGGAGTTTTGCCTGCCGATTCGCTCGCGTCGTGGCGTGCGACATCTCTGCGGAGATGCTCCGGCGCGCCCAAACCCTGCTCGCGGATTTCAGCAACATCGTTTGGATCCAGGGGGACGGATCGAGTTTGTCCGGCGTGGAAAGCAATTCCATGGGCTTTGTCTTCAGCTACATTGTCCTCCAGCATATCCCGGCCGAAACGCTGGTCCTTCAATATGTCCGCGAAATGCTCCGCGTGCTGAAACCAGGCGGATGGTTCTTGTTCCAGCTCAATAGCGGCAGGACGCCGACCATGAATCTCACCGGAAGAGTTCTGTGGGGCTTGGTGGACGGTTTTTGGGCCCTCGGCCTGCCTCGCGTGAGCCGCGCGATCGCTGCCGCGGCGGGACTGGACCCGGAGATCGCAGGAAAGAGCTGGCGCGGCGCGGCGGTCCCCGTTCGCGCGATGCTCGGCGCGGTAAACGCTGCAGGGGGTGCCGTTCAGGAAATGCTGGGCGAGGACACGCCCATGACATGGTGCCTGGGTGTAAAGTCAGCGGGAATCGGGAGATGATCAGCATCGGGATCAACTACTCGCAGATGCACGATTCCTCCGCGTGTATTGTGCGCGATGGTGAACTGCTCTTCGCCGTGGCTGAAGAGCGCCTGAGCCGCCGGAAGCACGACGCGCGCTTTCCGCACTTGGCCATCCGGGCATGTCTCGATTTTGCGCGGATTCCCGCGCAGCAGGTGGATGAAATCTGTTTCGGCTGGTCGCCTCCGGGCTCACTTTTCCTCCACGATCTGAAGTGCCTTGCGGCAAGGAAGCAACCCGTCAGCTACCTGGGCCTGCTGAACAGCGCGCGATACTTCGCCAGCATGTGGCGCCAGCGCGGCGGGGCCAGCCGGTTCATCTGCGATTTCGGTCCGACCAAGGCCCGTGTGCGTTTTGTGGATCATCATCTGGCGCACGCCATCAGTGCCTACGCTTATGCGGGGTTTCCCGAGGCCACCGTGGTGATCGCAGACGGCCGCGGCGCCTGGGAAGCCACCTCGGTCTGGCATGGCCGCGGCGGCCGCCTCGAGCACATCCTGACCATTCCCTATCCCAACTCGCTGGGCGTTTTCTATGCAGAGTTCACGCAGTACCTGGGTTTCCAGAAGAACAGCGACGAATGGAAGGTGATGGGCCTGGCTCCCTACGGCCGGTCTGGCGTGAACCTACGCGAGTTTATCGTGCCGGATGACGCCCCTTACTGGATCAACACGCGCCGGCTGTCCGAATCTGCCGTGCTGGATGGAACGGGGATCGCGCGCTCGTTCGGGTCGGGACGCGAGCCGGAGAGCGAGATTCACGATCAGCATAAAGACATCGCCTTCGCCGTGCAGGAAGCCTGCGAAGTGGCCATGCTCAGCGTCGTGCGCATGGCCGTGGAAAAGACGCGGTGCCGGAACCTGTGCATGGCCGGCGGCGTCGCCCTCAACTCCAAAGCCAACGGGAAGATCGCCGCCTCCGGTTTGGTGGACGGCATCTTCATCCAGCCGGCAGCGTCCGACGACGGTGTGGCGCTGGGCGCGGCTCTGGCGCCGTATCTCGACTCCGGCGGCCGCCTGCCCATGCAGGCGATGCGCCACGCGTATCTGGGGTCGGAAGCCACAGACGGCGAAATCGAAGCTGCGTTGCGCACCTATAAGCTTGGCTACACGCGCCTCGAGGACGCCGCGAAAACGACGGCTCAAATGCTCGCCGAAGGGAAGATTATCGGCTGGATGCATGGACGGATGGAGTTTGGCCCGCGCGCGCTGGGCAGCCGCTCCATTCTCGCGGACCCGCGGGACCCGGAGATGAACGCCAAGGTCAACAACGCGGTGAAGTTCCGCGAAGGGGGGCGCCCGTTTGCACCTTCGATTTTGGCGGAGGCCGCGGGCGAGTATCTGGAAAACGCCTGTGATTCGCCGTTCATGACTCTGACCAGCCAGGTACGGCCGGAGAAACGCAGCGTAATCCCCTCGGTCACCCATGTGGACGGCAGCGCGCGTCCGCAAACTGTCGAGCAGCGCGTGAATCCTCTTTATTGGCGCTTGATCCACGAATTTGTCGGGCGCACGGGTGTGCCGGTGATTCTGAACACGTCGTTCAATCTCCGCGGCGAGCCCATCGTCAACACGCCCACCGACGCCGTACGCACGTTTTTCAGCTCGGGGATGGATGCACTGGTCATCGGAAATTTCCTGGTGGAGAAGTGATTTGCCGGCATTGAGCCAATTCGCCGGACGGCTGCTGATGCGGATATCGCCGCGCTCAGCGGCGATTCGCAACGTCCCCGTTCTGGGCGGTTTGGTGCACCGCGTAAGCCATTGGCTGGTGGCCTCGGGCCGACGCCCGTGGACGCG
>OBEQ011395595.1_pt1 | contig 10087 bp, 7 predicted proteins | sample 1670901 | NCBI WGS metagenome assembly OBEQ01 (sample SAMEA104232315, study PRJEB22302) | groundwater metagenome | biome: forest; feature: aquifer; material: groundwater | place: USA | collected 2011-08-07 | depth 5.4 m | reverse complement strand
GACAACAAGAAGCTCGATTTTCCGCGCAAGATCTTCCGGGTCCTTATATGTGAAATAGATCGCCGCGTCTTTGGCGACCCATTCAAGTCCGCCGCCGCCGTACAGGACAGATGGAACGCCGAACGCGAGAGCGTATAAGAGGGAGATGGACGTTCCTTCGAGCCGCCAATCCGCCTGAATGAAGATGTCCGCTTTTTTGTATTCCTCGAAGAGCCGCTCTTTTGTCACCCATCCGAGAAGTTCGACGTAGGGCTCAAGATGCTGATCTTTGATCATCGCGCGAACGTATGGCTCTTCCGGACCGGAGCCGCCGAGAATGACGCGGAAATCATTTTTGTTTTTTACCTTCGCGAATCCCGCGAGGAGCATGTCGAATCCTTTGCCCGCGGCCATGCGGCTCGAAAAGAACAGCCGGACGGGTCCCGGATGTCCGTTCCGCGCTCCGTAGGAATCCGGTTGGATTCCGTTTTCGCGCATGATCTTCTTGAGATCAATCGGATCGCCGATGACCAGACTCGGCTTATCCATCTTCATGCCGAAGGCGTGATACAGCTCCTTGTATTGCGGGCTGATGAACGAGCGGACGTCGATTGCGCTTGCGAGATACATGCCAACATATTTTTCCAGCGCCCAACGCGCGAACTTCTTGATCCGTTTCAGGAATCCGACGCGCGGCGTTGGGATCGCAAACAACGTCGAGCGATCTTCGGGCCAGACGATCAGCTCCCGATTGAAGAACGCGGACACAGGGGTCTTGCCGCCAAGCCGCCGATACAGGCCCGCGCCGTAGAGATAGAGATGGCCGTCGAGATGAAAAAAATCGGCCCGATCTTCGTATTTTTTCAACAGCCGATAGATTCCCCATTGCATCCGGAGCAGACTTTGATTTGGAATTGGTTCCTCAACAACAGGATAGGGGAGCGGTTCGGGTATGTCGTTTTGGCCCGCGAACGTCGTGATCGCCGTGAGATCATCGCCGTTTTTCTGCCATGTCCGGATCATGAGATCGAATTCTTCGATGGATCCGCCGGCGGTCCGGAAGTTGAGTTTGGAGGTGATGAAAACGATGCGCATACGCCGGTAACCACTGAACTGTACTATTTGACGCTCATGAAATCAAGGCATACAGTCTCTGGACAAATCCCATGGCGAACGAGGTCAAAACAACAAATGTGTTCATCGGCGGCAAGCAGATTGGCGCCAACTGTCTGGCGCGGCTCTTGGCGCGCGGCATCCGTCCCGAATTCGTCGTCGCGAATCTGGATGATGCGGGCGAAGACAAAACCTGGCACGCGTCATTGGTGAAGATCGCGCGCGAGGCGGGACTTGAAACGATCACGGGAAAAAAGGTGCGCGATCCGGAAATCATCCAACGGATCGCGGCGACGTCGCCGGAAATTATTTTTTGCATCGGCGGAATGCAAATCATTCCGAAAGAAGTTCTGGACGCGTCAAAACTCGGAACGCTTAACATTCATCCGGCGCTTCTGCCAAAATATCGCGGACGATTCTCCACGGTTCACGCGATCTTCAACGGCGAGAAAGAAACCGGCGTGACGCTCCATTGGATGAGCGAAGAACTAGACGCGGGTCCCATCATCATGCAGGAACGGTTTCCGATCTCGCCGGATGATACGGGGAAAACGGTGTATGACCGGTTCACGGAGGCGGGGAGTTCGCTCTTCGACCGATTTCTCGACACGTGGCTTTCCGGCGCGCGGATTGTTTCGACGCCGCAGGACGAATCGCAGGCAACGTATTATCCGAAAGGTTTGCCGAACGACGGAAAAATCGACTGGACGTGGGACGGGAAGAAGATCCGGGATTTTATCCGCGCACTGACGTTCGAGCCGTTTCCTCCGGCGGACTTTTCGCTCGGCGAGAAAAAAATGGTGATCGTCGATGAGAAATATTTTAAGGGATTTGAATAACGCACGATTCAAAGATACTATTCGTTCGCTATGGACACACAACATTCCGTCGGTCGCGTCACCTCATGCCAGATATGTGCCGCTTCGCCGCTCGAAGAGGTGCTGTCGCTCGGTCATCAGCCGCTGCCCAGCTCGTATCTGACTGAGGCGGGTCTCCACGAACCGGAAGTCGCGTATCCGCTCAACCTGAGCCGTTGCGCGTCCTGCGGTCTTCTCCAGCTTGATTACATCGTGGACCCGAAGCTCGTGTTTCCTCCGGAGTATCCGTATCAGACGGGGCTCACGAACATGCTGGTCCGCAATTTCCAGTCGCTCGCGGAAAAAGTCATTCCCGAACTCAAGCTCGCGCCGGGGAGTCTCGTCGTCGACATCGGATCGAACGACGGAACGCTGTTGAAACCGTTTCAGGAAAAGGGGATGCGCGTCCTCGGAATCGAACCCACGGACGTCGCGAAGATCGCGAACGAGCGGGGGATCGAAACCCTGCAGGAATATCTGACGCTCGACGCGGCGCGCGCCGCCGCGGCGTCCCACGGCAAGGCGAAGCTCGTCACGGCCGCCAACGTCTTTGCGCACATCAATACGCTGTTCGACGTGGTGGAGAGCATTAAGGAATTGCTCGATGACGACGGCGTGTTCATTTCCGAATCGCAATACCTGCTCGACATCGTGGAGAAACTCGAATTCGACACTGTCTATCACGAGCATCTTCGCTTTTACGCCTTGAAGCCGCTGATGAAGCTTTTCGCGCTGACGGGAATGAGCGTCATCGACGCCGAGCGGATTTCCGCGGCCGGCGGATCCATTCGCGTGTACGCGAAGAAAGGCGAACATCCCGCATCCGAACGCGTTCAAAAGATCATCGCGGACGAAGAAGCGGCCGGTCTGTATGACAGAGAAGCGTTGCGTGGTTTCGCGGCTCGCGCGATTCAGGCGAAGCGAGATCTGATGACGCTGCTTCAGGACTGCCGAAAGAAGGGGCGCATCGTCGGGATCGGCGCGCCGGTTCGAGGAAATACCTTGCTTGGATTCACGAAGGTGGACACCGCCTTGCTCGACTACACCTGCGAGAAAAACGGATCCCCGAAAATCGGGATGTTCACGCCGGGCACGCATATTCCCGTGGTGGATGAGAAGCGCCTCTTCGAGGAACAACCAGAATACGCGCTCGTTCTTTCCTGGCACATCGGCGACGAGCTCGTGAAGAAGCTGAAAGATCTCGGATACAAGGGTGCGTGCATCATCCCGCTTCCGGTGCCGCGTGTGATTTCTTGACCGCAATGCCTGAAACCCGCATCCCTTGGTACGTTCCGCGCATGGGCGAACGCGAGATCGCGAACGTCGCGGAGGTTTTGCGGAACCATCATCCAAATCAGGGCGAGTGGACGAAAAAATTCGAGAGCGCCGTCTGCGAGCGTCTTGGGTGCGCGCACGCGGTCGCCGTGACAAGCGGAACGGTCGCGCTTTTTTTGGCGCTGAAAGGCTTGGGCATCGGTCACGGAGATGAAGTGATCGTTCCGGACATCACGTTCATCGCGACGGCGAACGCCGTGGATCTCTGCGGCGCGACGCCGGTTCTTGTGGATGTCGATCCCGCGACGCTCACCGTTGATCCGGAACAAATCCGCGCGGCGATCACGTCGAAAACGAAAGCGATCATGCCGGTGCATGTGAGCGGCCGCGCCGCCGACATGGACGCGATCATGCGCATCGCGCGCGAACACAATCTGAAAGTCGTTGAAGACGCGGCGGAAGCGCTCCTCTCCAAACACGACGGACGATATCTCGGAACGATCGGGGACGTCGGCTGCTTTTCGTTCTCGCCCATGAAGGTGATCACGACCGGTCAGGGCGGAATGATCGTGACGAACGACGGCGATCTGGCCACGCGCCTGCGCGCCTTGCGCAACCACGGCGTGCCCGGACGCGGAACAGGCGGCGACGACGTGCATGACTCGATCGGATACAACTTCAAGTTCACGGACATTCAGGCGGCCGTGGCCATGGGCCAGCTCGAGTATCTCGACGAACGCGCGGAGCGGAGCCGCGCCACGCAACGCATCTATCGCGAACAGCTTTCGGGCATTCCGGAATTTGAACTGCTGCCGTTTGATCTGGAAAGCGGGGAGCTTCCCCTGTGGACCGACGCGATCGCACCGAAACGAAACGAACTTGAGGCGTTTGTACGAGAACGGGGTGCGGATTGCCGGAGATTCTGGCATCCGATCCACCGTCAAAAGCCGTATTTCCAAAAAGACGATCGATTTCCGGTCAGTTCGTCGCGCGCGTATTCCGCGCTATGGTTGCCGTCGGCATTCACGATGACGGAGCAGGACGTTCTCTCCGTGTGCGGATTCGTGAAGGAGTTTTATACAAAAAATCCGGTCTGATGATCGGTTTTTTTCTCTACATTTTTGGATTCGCCAGATACCAGTCGTAGGTTTGGCGCAGCCCGTCCGTCAAAAGAGTTTCGGGTTTCCAACCGACAAGCCGTTCGATTTTTGAAATATCCGCCAGTCGGCGCTTCACGCTTCCCGCGGGCGAGGGCTTGATCTCGACGGAGCTGGGATGCCAGCCCGTGATTTCGAACATCCGTTCCGCGAGTTCCTTCATGGTGATTTCGTCCGACGCGCCGATGTGCACGGTTTCGACCGGCTGGGCATCCGTTGCCGTCGAGTCCATCAGCATCCGCATCGCCTTCACGGCGTCCGTGATGTAGCAGAAGGTTCGGGTCTCATCCGCGCCGAAGATGGCGAAGGGCTCTGTCCGCGCGCTGATGCGCTGGCAGAACTCCGGAATGACGTGGTCATACCCGGCACGCGGTCCGTAAAAATTATGCGGTCGGACGATCACTGCCGGAAATTCGTATTGCGCCGCGTAGTGGATGACGAACTGTTCGCCGATGAGCTTCGTGCTCGCGTAGGTCCAGCGCGGATTGTAGGGATCGCTGATGACGAGCGGAACGTTTTCCGGCGTGGGGATTGGCAGCTGGCCGAACGCTTCGAGCGCGGACGCGTACGCTTCGTTTGAAGACGTGAAGAGAAACTTCGGTTTGCGGTCGAGCCGCCGGATCCATTCGAGGATGTAGATGAGCGAGAGGATGTTGATGCGCAAAACTTCCTGCGGCATCGAGTAAAACCATTTCGTGCCGTTCACGGCCGCGAGGTGATAGACGTGGTCGAAATCCGTGTCCAGGGATTCGAAATTTTTCGGATCGGTCAGGTCGTGCTGGATGAACGTCACGCGCGGATCCGCGAGAAGCGCCGTGAGATCCGCGTCCATCCGCCCGCGCTGAAGGTTGTCCGTGAGGACGATCCGCGCGTCCGTCGTTGAGAGGAGATGCCGCGTCAGGTGGGAGCCGATGAATCCGGCGCCGCCGGTGATGAGGATTTTTTTCATGCCGGCGCGAATCAGTTATTTTTTTTGGACGGCCACACATTCCAGATGTCAACGAAAACCTTATCGGGATACGCGGCCGGATCGATCTGGCGATACCGTTCGTGCGGCGTCGCGAGGATGATGATGTCCGATCCCGCGAGAACTTCTTCGAGCGTTGAGAAGGACGGATCTTCCATGTGTTCGTCGTGGCTCAGGACGTTCTTACTCTCGTGGCTCGCGATCTTTCGGAGCTTGAAGGAAAGACTGTCGCGCGGATCGTCGCTTTCGGACTTGAACGTCATGCCCAGGATGCCGATTGTCTTTTGCGTCAGGTCGTGTTCTTTCTTTAGTCTCTCGATGATGAATTTTGGCATGCCTTCGTTTACGAGCATGGCGGCGTGGCCCAGGAAGAACTGGTTGTTGTCGAACGCGGCAAGTTGCATCGTGTCTTTCAGCAGGCACGGACCGGCGGTGAGCCCCGGGGTCGCGAGGTCGATGTTCCGTTCGTAACCTTCGTGCATGGCGCGATAGACGCGCTGGTAGTCGATGTCCTGGTTCTCCGCGATCATGAAAAATTGATTGCTGACGGAAAACTTGATGTAGCGCCAGGCGTTCGTGAAGAGCTTCGCGAGTTCCGCCTCTTTCGGATCCACCGCGATGGTCGGTCGGGACGAAAGTTTTCCGAAGAGGTCGGAGACGGTGTGAAGCGTCTCGTCATCGAACGCGGAGACGATCTGCGGCAGATTCTTCATCTCTTCGAGCGCTTTGCCTTCGACGATGCGTTCCGGACAAAACGCGACGTGCACATTCTTGCCCTTTTGTTCAAAATACCGCTGGAGGCGTTCGGACGTGCCGGGATAGACCGTGCTTCGGAGGATAAGGATCTGCCCGTCGCGGAAAAACTCGAGGTATTTGTCGATCGCGCGCGTGATGCCGCTGTAGCTCGGATTCAAATATTCATCGATCGGCGTGCCGATGACCATCACGACCGCGGCGCTCTGCCGGATGGCTTCCGGAGACGTCGAGATGCTGAGCGTGCCTTTGGCGAGCGCCTGTTTCAGGCTTTCTTCCCCGTCCTTCTCTTTGAATGGGAAAACGCCGGACTGGATGCGTTTCAAGACCGGTTCGTTGATGTCGAAGAGGACGGTGTTAACGTCTTTTAGCGCAAACGCAACGCCGAGCGGGAGTCCGATATGGCCCGCTCCGCCGATGATGCACAGGTCGTATGTGGTGTCGCTCATAGGAATGACGTGAAGTCGCCACACGCTACCAAGTTTTGCCGTATTTGTAAACGATCGCATTTGGCATGTTCGGCAGGAGCGAAGAAGTCGAAAACGCGTGGATTTATGTCAGTCCTAGTTTTTTTGCCAATAAGTCGGCGAGCGGCTTTACGCCTTCACGCCGCTTTGCCGCGTCCGTCTCGTCCTGCCAGAGATGGTGGAAATTGAGTTCCGCGGATTCCTCGAAAATCGCGGTGAGATAGTCAATCACTTCTTCCTCGTCGTACCGGAACTGTTCGAGTTGTCGCTTCACGAGTTCCGCGAGGTCATCGTATGAACGACAACGTTGCACGCACGAGAGCGCGTTATAAAACCAGTTGCCGAAACTGATTGCCGGTTTGCCGATCAGCGCGGCTTCCCACGCGCCCGTGCCTGTGATGGTTGCAACGAGCTTCGTTTTTGGAAGGATCAAGAAGCTTGAGATGCTTGGATCGATCAACTTCACGTTTGGATTTTTCTTGAGTTCCTTGTAGTACCAACGCGGACGGAATTGCGCCATCTCCGGATGGTCTTTCACGTAGAGCTTCATGCGCACGGGCAGAGCGCGCGCGACTTCGCGCACGACTTCGATTTGGTTCGCCGCATGCGGCGCAAGAAGCAGGAGAGAAACCTCCGGTTCAAAGTGAAGCGGAAAAAAAATGAAATCATCCTCGTCGGGCGTGAACGGATCATACAGGTCGGATGCGCCGATGATATTGCGCGTTTTGCGTTTCACGAGATCCCAGAGCTGCATCCACGGATTGATGTAATTGTAATCGCGGAGGTCCGGACGCCGGAAATGCCCGATGATATTTTTGAGGTGAATGTCGATCGATCTCGCGGCGTGCGACGGACGCAGAAAAGCGAATTGCTTCACGCGCGTGACGGGCTGGGCCGATGGCGTGGATTTGTCGTAGTAGGGGACGGGTCGATCGCGGAATTCTCTTATGTATGCTTCAGCCTGCGCGCGCTTGGGCGAGGAATGCAAAGAGGCGCGCCGAGAAGCCATTGCCGCGTCCACGTCGGTGAACCGGTCGTAGGCGTCGCTCACCATGTATCGGTTCTTCGTACTGGTCATGAGTACGATGGAGGTTTTGATCCCGCGTTTTTTCGCGATGTGATAGAGAAGCCAACTCCCGACCGCGCCGACGACGGAGCAGAAAACAAAATCCGGCTTTTCGCGGTCAAGCATCTCGACGATCGCTTTCGCGGTCACCTGAAGGATTCGGAGCATTTCTTCATGCGAATGCATCGGCCGGTTGAACGGATATTCGCGCACGAGCTGAGTCTGCATGAGCACGCGGTCAACCGCGAGCGCGGGCCAGATGTTCGGCACGCCGTAGTTCTTTTCGAGACGATCCAGAAATGCGGGATCAAGCATTTCCGTCTTTGCGCGGTCGTGGATCTCTTCATCAAGAAGAAGCGTCGAATACGGAATGTCTTTTTGCGCGCGCAAAAATTCGAACCCCTGCCGACCGTAGACGTACCCGCAAAAATGTTTCACCCCGTATTTTTCTTTGAGGTGGAGCGCGACGTCGTGGCCGAGATAGGCAAAATTACGCTGGAGGATGAGGCATCCCTTCATAATGTGACGCGGTATCAGCAGAACGACGGTACGTAACAAAGCGCGCTTTGGCAAGTTTCGCTCAGCTGTGGCATTCTGTCGGCATGACCGGCGCCGGAGAAGGAACGTATCGCAAATCAATTCGCAGCGGATTCTGGTACATGGCAAGCGTGGTCGGGCAAAAGTCCCTGAACCTTGTCACGTTTTTTGTATTGGCGCGCCTTCTCACGCCGAATGATTACGGCATCATGACGATCGTGATGATCGTCGTCATACCTCTGAACCAGCTCACGACAGTCTCGTTCGGCGACGCGCTCGTCCAGCGCCAGAGTTCAATCGAAAAATTTCTGGACCCGCTGTTTACGCTCGATTTGTTCCGGATGATCATCATCGCCGCGCTCATCTACGCGTTCGGACCCGAAGTGGCCGCGTTTTTTCATGTCACTGATCCGTCGCTCGTCCTGCTCATCCGGGCGAGCGGCCTGTATCTCGTCGTCGCGGCGCTGGGCAACATCCGGACCATTTATCTGTTCAAGGAACTCGATCTGCGCAAGATTTTTTATCGGGACGTCTTGGGTCAAGCCGCGTACGCGCTCGCCGCGATCGGCGTCGCGCTCTTCGTTCAGCGGTCGGCCTGGGCGCTCTTGGCGGGATTATTCGCGCAGGTCGCCGTCGGCGTGGTCTCGGGTTACGTCATTTATCCCGCCGTTCCCAGACTCTCATTCCGGTTCCGCGCGCTCGTGGAACTTTTGGGATTCACGAAATGGATTTACGGGCAGGAAGTTCTCGACGTCGTGATCGCGCAGATCGACAAGATTTTCGTCGGACGTCTCATGGCGGCGGGAGAGCTCGGCATCTATGCGAAAGCCAAAGACCTGGCGTCGACCGCGACGAATTCAGTCGCCTCCATGATCAGTAAAGTCGGATTCGCCGCTTTCGCGAAAGTGCAGGACCGATTGAACAAAGTGCAAGAGGGGTTCGTGAAAAGCATCGACGTGCTTGTGTTGAGCAGTTTACCGTTCACGCTTTTGTTGCTTGTCGAAGGCGGAGCCGTCGTCTCGGTGTTTCTCGGACCAAAATGGCTGGCGATCGCCGAGCCGCTGAAGATTTTTGCGTTTGGCAACCTTCTTCTCGCGTTTACGAGCATCGTGGCCCCCATTCTCGCGGCGCTTGGCCGACCGGACATTAATTTCAAAACAAATCTGATCCGTCTGATCGTCACTCTTCCGTTCATGTACGTCGGATATTCCGTTCATGGCATGAGTGGTCTCGCGTGGGCCGTTGTGGCGACGTGGATCGTCTTGTCCGGATATGTCCTTCTGCGCGCGAAACGTCTCATGAAGATGCACCGGAATCTTTTCCTTCCGGCGTTCGTGAGCGCGGGTGTTTCTTGCGGCGGAGTCGTTCTCTGCGACCTCGCCGTACGGGCCGTGTTTCCCGGACCGCGGAGCCATGCACTCGATCTCGGCATTCTGACCGGACTCGGCGTCTTCTATTACGTCTTGCTGTTCGTCGTGGGACGAGGGATCGGGAAGGGGCCTTCGCACACCGCGTTTTCGATTATGCGCGATCTCCGCGTCCTTCCGCCTCCGCCGCCGACGGTTTGATCGCATGGATTCACGCGCGTAGCGCTCCGTGATACCTTCGCAGTCCTGACATATGGATTTTACCGGCGCGCATCTTCGACGCAACGGTGAACGCATCTTCGTGCGGACGCTTGAGATTGTTGACGCGACGGAACGGTACGCGAGCTGGTTGAACGATCCGGAGGTGAATCGCTTTCTCGCGACGAAGAGCGCGACGGTCGGGGAGTTGCGCGACTACATCGCGAAGAAGGACGCTCAGACGGACGCGCTCTATTTCGGGATCTTCCTGAAAGAGAACGACCTCCATATCGGCACGGTGAAGCTCGAACCGATCGATCTCACCGGAAAAAAAGCGACGATCGCCATCAT
>OBEQ010345656.1_pt1 | contig 10087 bp, 11 predicted proteins | sample 1670901 | NCBI WGS metagenome assembly OBEQ01 (sample SAMEA104232315, study PRJEB22302) | groundwater metagenome | biome: forest; feature: aquifer; material: groundwater | place: USA | collected 2011-08-07 | depth 5.4 m | reverse complement strand
GAATTCGTATCGGAGCGTACGATTACATTTTACATTACCACATTATCGGAGCGTGCCACATTAGCCTCAATTACGAATTTTTGATAAAATAGGTTCTAGCGAAGTCGTAAAGACACACCCCGACAGAGAAAATTTTACAGGGCCATGCGTGTATACTGCTTTTATACTATACCCCGTTTATATTGTGATGAAGATTATCATACACGATTGGCCAAATAAAAATAGCGCAACGGGTTTCCGTTGCGCCAGAGACTTTTAGCATTTTTGTTATTTGTTGGATAGAGCCTTGATTAAACCTTGAGCGCTTCGGCGAGCTCGCTCGCGAATGAATTTTTGTCTGGCGCGCGGAAGAGGTCTGCGGTGTTTTACAGTTAGGGGTTTTCCTGTTGATGCGTCAACAAGATGTTTGAATGTAGTTTTCATAATGTACTAATTTATTTACTAGTGTCATAATAGCATAGAACTTCCACAGTCGGCGCATTTCTTCGTTGCTTCGCTCGTTTGCTTCCGCAACGTAGTAGAATGCATTTTGGTCGCAAGCCTCGCTCGCGTCTCAAACTGCATCCGACTGAGTAAGTTCTATTAAGAGGTATTTAATATGTCGCAAGAAATATTTGAAAAACAATACAAAAGATTAAACCCCGCCCAAAAGATGGCGGTGGATACGATTGACGGGCCAGTGATGGTTGTGGCCGGGCCGGGGACGGGTAAGACTACAATTCTGACACTTCGTATCGCACAAATTTTACAAAAAACCGATACTCCGCCGTCGGGAATTTTGGCGATTACTTACACTGACGCGGGGGTCAAAGCCATGAGAGGGAAATTGCGCGAAGTTATTGACGCTCGCGCTGATGAAGTGAAAATAAACACATTCCATAGTTTTGCTTCCTCAATTATCACTGAACTCGGCGAACATTTTCCACATCTATCTAACGCGACCCAAATGACTGATGTTGAAATTGAAGTTGTGATTCGCGATATTCTAAAAGACAAAGCGTTTACGGAACTCCGTCCGCTCGGCAATCCTGACCTATACATCGGGAGCATTATTCGCGCTATAAGCGAGGTTAAACACGAGGCTTTTACGCCAGACATGGCTCGTTCATTTGCGCTCACGGAGGCAAAACGAATTGAACAGGACGAGAACTCAATTTCAACTCGCGGGAAAACCAAAGGCCAGCTAAAAGCAGAAGCCAAGCAAGATATAGAAAAGTGCAAACGAACAGAGCTTTTTGCCGATGTTTACGCGCGTTATGAAGCCAAGAAAAAAGAGGACAAGCGAATGGACTACGACGATTTGATTATTGAACTTTTGGTGGCGTTTCAGAATGACGAATTGTTATTGCGACTGATACAAGAACGCTTTCTTTATATTCTCGTGGACGAACATCAGGACACGAACGATTCGCAAAACCTCCTAATCTCCCAGCTCTCCGATTTTTTTGATACGCCAAATGTTTTTATTGTCGGCGATGAGAAACAGGCGATTTACCGATTTCAAGGCGCTTCAGTTGAAAACTTTTTGAAGTTTCAGCACGCGTGGAAAGACATGAAGGTGATTTCTTTGGAAACTAATTACCGCTCGCATCAGGGCATTTTGGACGCGAGTTTTGCCATGATTGAAAACAATTACGCCGAAGGGGAACACCTTAAACTTCGCAAACAACTCAAATCCGACGCGAAAGTAGAGAGGCGAAAAATTTCAATCATCACGGCTCCCGACGACATTTCGCTTGACGCGTATTTTTTAGGCGAGCTTGAAGAGCTAACAAGGAAAGAGCCGAAAGCAACTGTAGCGATAATCGTGCGACGCAATCGCGAACTTGACCGCGTCCTGAATCTTTTGGAGACAAAAGGTATCTCTGTGTCATCGGAGCGGAAGATTGATATTTTTTCTCACCCAGTGGGCGCGCTTTTTTTCAATTTGATTGAATACATTGCCGACCCGAGCGCCACTTACGCATTGGCGAAAACTCTTGTGGCCGGCCTATGGCAACTTTCTTTTGATGAAATGTCGTTGTGTCTTCAAAGTTTGCGAAGCGGACGGGGGAGTGGCGTAGAAAAATATATTCCCGCACTTTCAAAAATTCGGAAGGAAATTTTAAGCGATGCTCCTGTCAGCTTTCTTATAAATCTGGCAGAATTGTCGGGTTTTAGAGACCGAATTTCTCGCGACCCGTCATTTGTGGAAGTTTGGCGAGGCATCACGGAACTTTCGGAGTCTGTCGCGCGCGAGGGAAATATTCGCTCACCGCTTGAACTTATTGAAAGACTTTTGGCTTATCGGACTTCGGCGGAAAAGAAGAGTGTCAAAGTAAGCGTTGGCGTGTCTGACCATCTGGTGCGCGCCATGACGGCGCATGGGAGCAAAGGACTTGAATTTGATTATGTGTTTATACCTTATGCCAGTGAAGAGTCGTGGATAGGGCGGGCGCATGGAAATCATTTTGTTTTGCCGAAAAAGCTCGCGTCTGGAGACAATGTCGCCGACACAAGACGACTTTTTTATGTCGCGCTCACTCGCGCCAGAAAACACATAACGATTCTTTCGGCAGAAGAAGAGGCGGGAGGGAGGTCGCTTTCGCCACTTCGCTTTATTTCCGAGCTTGATCCGAAAGATGTTTTGGCAAGCAGTATTGAAAAAAAAGAACTTCCACCGACAAGCAAAGAATCCGCCGAACGCGTAAGCAATCAGAAACTTCTTGATTATGCCAAACGAATGCTTCTTGAAAAAGGTCTTTCTGTTACGGCACTCAATCATTTTATGAACTGTCCGAGCAAGTTTGTGTACCAGAGCATTCTTAAACTTCCGCAAGCGCCAGCGCCTTCCGCCGAAAAAGGCACAGTGATGCATGAGGCATTTTCTCGCGTTTGGAAAAGTGAAAAAAGAGACGCGAAAATTACTGAGCGGTGTATTCTGCAGGCGCTAATTATGTTTGAAAGACGAACGCTTTTAGCAAATTTTGAGAAAGAAGCGGTATCAGCCGAGTTGCGCGAAAATGTTCCTATTGTTGCGAAAGCCTTAGAGCCCCACTTTGCTTTGGAGGGAAAAGTTTTTACGGAAGAGTGGATCGGCAGTGAATTTGAAAGCGGTTATGGCGGGGCGTCGTTTAGGATTCCGATACACGGCAAATTGGACGCTATCGTTGATGCCCCGAAAGAGGTGTTAGTGTTTGATTACAAAACCAAACAAGCCATGAGTTCGGCTGAAATTAAAGGCGAAACGAAAAATAGCGACGGCAATTATTTTCGCCAATTGGTTTTTTACCGGTTGCTACTTGAGCAAGACGCGCGTTTCAAAGGGAAGGCTGTGAGTCCAGCGCTTGTGTTTGTTAGTCCCGATGATAAAGGGCGATGCCCGACTATCGCGCTTCCGATTGAAAAGTCGGATATAGAAAAAGTTAAGAGCGAAATTCAAACACTTGTACTCGCTGTTTGGAGCGGTAAAATTTTAACAGATGTTTGCGAGGATAAGAAGTGCGAGTGGTGCGGGTTGAAGAAGTTTGTAGTTAATAGTTTGTAGTTTTTAGAAAAGAAAAAATATGAATTACAATGATTTTTTTCTTATCCTACCATTCGCGCGAATTAGAGAATAAGAAAAATCTTTTGCGTTTGAATCTTGAATCGTGATTCATGAATCTATTTCAACAAAATGTCAATCATCTCTTTCATCATGTTGAGTTGGAACGCGCCGCTTACGCCGACTTTGCGTTTGCCAGCGTCAATGGTTATCGGACTCGGACTGCCCGGCTGAAGTTGACGGAGAATTGTTTGGTTGATTTCCCGAAGGCGTTTCTCGGCTGAAGGCGCAATGTTTTTCTTTAGGGTAAGGACGGTGTTCGGCGTGCCGTTGACCCCAGCTTTCAAACCATCATCGTAATCGGCTTGAATTTTCCCGGCGAATTTTCCGCTATCAATGCAGTTTTGAATTTGGCCTCCGTCAAGGCCGATTTGTGTGGCGATTTCAGAAAGTTTGCTCGGGTCAAGGCCGTTGTTTGACGGCGTAACTTCAAAAACTTTATTAACGAAGGCGAAAAATTTATCATTGCCTCCAGCCTCATACGCGCATTCTGAAGCCTCGGACTCTTTCCGCGATTTCGGGTGAATGTCTAGCGGGAAATGGCGGTAAGCCCACGACACTTGGCCAGTTTTGCCGTATTGGTCAAGAATCGTTTGCATGGTTTTGTGGAACGATTTGCAGAAAGGACATTCCAAGTCGGAGTATTCAACCATCACAATGCTTGCGTTCGGATTTCCGAGAATGTGCTCGTTTGCGTTAACTGGCCGGTTGGCGATGTTTACCGTTTCTTGCGTTGTCGTGTCCGCTGCGGGCGCTTGAAAAACATCTTTTGCCCTAGTTCCGCGCGAAAAGAAAATCGCTCCAGCGATTATGATGCCCGCGACTACGATTGCGACGGGAACTGTTAGCGCATTTTTTGGGTTTTCCATAATGAAGTTTGAAAGTTATAAAGTACGCAAGAGCGCAAGTAATAATTGTTTATTCTAGCACACTCTTGCAAAAAAAATAGCGCCTCGCAATGTGGGGGCGCTTATGAAGAGTTTTATGTTACCTTGTCGGCAGGAACTGACCGATAGGCTTCCAGCTAAGAATGTCGTTGGTTCTCTCCGCTTCCGCGATAGAACGGGGCTCTACCGTTTGGCTGACACGAAAAAGCCTCTTTTGTCCGGGAACGATTTTCCAGTGTTCTCCGTCTCGCGCCATCTCTTGGAGGAGCATAAATTTCTCATTTCGGTCGGGCCACTGGTCAACTATTGAAGCCTCGCAAAAGTAGAATTTTCCCGCAATAATATCGCTCTCCGACGCGGGATAGCCGATGAGTGAAATGGCCGACTTGAGCCTTTGTTCTTTTCTCGCCGATGAATCGATGGTAATTGCGAATAAAATGAGAATGAACAATGAAACAATCAGACTTATCAAAGATAAGTTAAAAGCCAGATTTATCTTTTCTATCGTTTTTTCGTTTGTTTCCATAAAGCATTGCGGGGTTCGGGATTTGGGAGAGTACCGTTTCTGTCTCACAACATAACATTTTGTTTAATTTTAGTCAACGAAAGTTAAGCCTTTTACCCCAGCACCTTGAATGCCCTGCGCTTGTGCGCAGGGTTCGGGCGGCCTTGCCCCCACACCAAACATTCGTTTGGTGTGGGGGCTTGCCACAGGGTTAACCGCCCTGTGGTCAAGGTGCGGGGTTTACTAATTCTAACTAAAAAACCATGGTTTTTTAGTTAGAATTAATAAATATCAAAATGATTCAGATTCCTGAATTTCTGACCAACATGCCGAAGGTTTCCATAAGTTGTATAAAAATAGCGCCCTACAGATGTAGAGCGCTTGAAGAGATTTTGTTCGCGGATTTAGCCGAAACTTTTTGTCTGTGGTACGGTGAGGAGGCGTTGAAATGGTTCCCGTTGCAATGGTTGATTGGGCTCCGCGGGCAATTCGCCCACAGCTTCAAGTTTGAGAATGCCATTTAACCTCGTCGCTTTGTAAACGATGCCTTTGGGAACAAGTCTCGTTACTTTGAACAAACGCGGTTTGCCGTCTACCATTTTCCAGTTTTGCTGGTTGCGTTCCATTTGGCGAAGAACTAAATGAAAGTTGGTGTAACTCGGCCGTCGTTCTTTTAACGACGCTTCGCAAAAGTAGAAATTTCCGCCTACGATTTCGCTCTCTGGCGCCGGGTAGCCGAGGGTTCCAACTGAAATAGGGGAGCTGAAAATCCGCGCACTTTGCGGTTGAGCTTTGTAGCGCATCAGTGTTTCCACACAAAGAATACTAGCGGGGGCTGAAAGGAAAGTTGCTATAATTAGAGTCAGCCTAAAATACCACTTCAACTTTTTAATTTCTTTTTCGTATATTCCAATCTTTTCGTCGTGAGTTTCCATAGGGCAGTTCGGGAAAGGGTTTGTGAGGGTTCTGTACCTGCCTTAGAAGATAACACTATATTTAATTTTAGTCAATTCGCTCCGAATATACCACCAATCGTTTGTCGTAGCTTTTCTCGTTTTGATTCCAGACGCCGTCGCAGGTGATTAGGTTCAAGCGGGCAGTGTTTCCGTTTTGGTCAAAAATTTTCGCCAGTGGAGCACTCTCGTCATCGTAAATTTCTTTCTCGGTAACGCGGAAGCGGATTTTTTTGCCGGTTTTGTCAATCACGGCGATTTCGTCGCCGATTTTCAGCTCGCCGAGATTTACGAATACGGCGTTGGCGTCGCGCGCGGTGTCCAAGTGGCCGTCAATGACCGCGCTCCCAATTTCACCCGGCTTTGGCCCGAGTTTGTACCACGCGACATCGCTGAAATTGGTCGGCACACCCATTCGTCCGCTTGAAGCGATGCCAGCTTCTTGAATGACCGCGTTGACGCTAATTGAAGGGATAACAAGATGGCTTGGACTTTCAACTGGCGAAAGTTTTGATGCCGTTCCGATGCGTTGATTTTCAAAATAGGAAGCAAGAAAAACGACGAGAATGATTGCTGTTGCCATAAGGAAAGCGAAAAGAGCGGTGTAAGATTTTGAGTTGTGGTACCAGTGTTTTTTCATCCCGTTAGAGACAGGTCGCGGTTACCCCGCGCCCTGTATAATTATTGCTAATGTTAATAATGATAATCTATGTTGCAAATTTAGTTTTTCTTAAACCGTGACCGCGGTCTCTAACGGGACTAAAATGGCAAAGTGTAAGTAAGTGTAGACTGTTGAGTATCCTCCCACCCCGACGGGTCAAGCTTGATTTCTTTCACAACGGTGCCTTCGCGATATTTTAGCAGACCCTTCGCCCTCGCGTATTCATAAAGCTCTTTGGTGATTTTAACATCTTCAAGACAATATTTTATAACTTTGTCTTTTTCGCCGTTTCGCCACCAGACGACCGCCTGTAGGCCACCCCCTGTTTTCTTTTTGCCCAAAGTTTCTTCGGCCAAGTCGTCAAGCTTAATCCGCCGTCCCAGTGACGCGCGCACCTCTTTCAAAATGTCCAAACTTTTAATTTTTGACAAGTCGCCCGGGTAGTATTTGTTGAGAAGCGGAATGTCAAAATGGTCGGAGTTGTAGCCGATGAGCATATCGGCCTTTTCCAAAATCGGCCAGAGGTTTTTCAAAGTTTCTTCCGTGTAGCTTGAATAGCTATCGGTTTCCGAATCGTGAATGCAGACGACCGAGAGGGACAGCTTGCTTGGATCGTTTGAGCCGACATCCGAAAAGATGTTTGAGGTTTCAATGTCAAAAGTTATTTTGCGCATACTGCTATCCGATTAAATTAAAATTGACTAAATTTTTTCCAAATGTTATATTATTTTCTAGAGGAAAATAAAGCTAATTATATCACAGTTCGTCTTATGCGTATAAAATTGAGTCGTGAAGCTAAAGCAAAGAGAAAAAAAGCAAAGAGAAAGTTGAACACAAAGTTAAGAGCGATGGAAATACTCCATGAGTGTAGAGCGGGGAGGGTCCCTTTCAAACATTCTAGTGTGGAATGGGCACTTGGCGTTATTGGAGAAATGCGAGCGAGAGAGTTTCTTTTTGGCAAAAAGGCAATATCGCTAGAGCCACCATCGAAAGACTTGATGAATAGAGGTAAGAGAATTCCCGGCAGTTTCCAGTTTAGATGTTAACGCATTTTTTTGCTTCTACAGTTTCGTGCCAGACGGTAAGTCTGGCATTTTTAATTTCTGATTTCATTTCTGACATACGCTACAATTTAGCTATAGCTAATAATATGTACATGGTAACCGAAGGCGGTTCTATGGAGGTTCTATATCCGCTTATAAATTTCGTATGTCGCGTCGTATGGATTTTTGTCGTCTTTGGCTTCAAATTTTGATTCAACCAGTTTCCATTCAGCGGGGGAAAGGGTTGGGAAGAAGGAGTCGCCTTCAACTGTAGTGTGGATAAGCGTGCGGTAAATTTTGTCGGCCCTTGGCAAGCTCTCGGCGTAAAGTTGCGCTCCACCAATGACAAAAACCTCTTCGTTTTTCGGCGAGACTGCCAAAGCTTCATCAAGCGAATGAACAATGGTACAGCCGGAAGCTTTGAAATCCGCATTGCGGGTTACGATGATGTTTTTTCTTTCGGGTAACGGTTTTCCCAGTCGCGCAAAAATAGACTCGTAAGTATTTCGTCCCATGATGACTGTGTGGCCTTTTGTAACACTGGCAAAATGCTTCAAGTCCCTCGGCATATACCAAGGGATTTTATTCAAATGCCCGATGACATTATTTTTTGATGTGGCTACAATGAGGGATAACATGGGATAAAATTTTCAATTTTGCAATTATCAATTTTCAATCAATGTTTTAATTGTTTAATTTTGAAATTGAAAATTCATTGATAATTGAAAATTGAGACTTGAAAATTATAGAACTATCTTAAGTCCCTTTATCGCTTCCAACGGCTGATACTGACTCGTAAGGTTTTCCACGATTTCTTGCACCAGTTTTACATCTTGTTTTTCCGCGCGCTCAAAAGCGTTTTTCGGGAGAGCAAGCGTCATTTTACCATGAGTGTTTTTCCGCTTTATAAGTTCTTCGGCTATTGAATAGTGGCTGTCGTAAACATGAGCGTTTGAAATTGAATGTGAATAAATGCCGGGGCGCACCCCGAGTTTTTGGGCGAGGATGTGAGCGAGGAGCGCGAAGCCGGCAACATCGGAGGGAAATCCCAAAATTGCGTCATTTGAACGGACAATGTTGTGAAAGTGCAGTCGGCCTCCGATAATGTTTACGGTAAATGTGTAAGGACACGGAACATTTTTTTTGATGGCGCCACCGAGTCCGTCTTGCGCAGGGTCCCAAGTGATTACGACGCCGTGTCTGGAACTCGCGTCGTTTTTTAGGAGTTTGATTAAGAGTCCGAGCTGGTCTCGGCCGAAATGTTTTCGCCATCTGTAGCCGTAGGCGACGGTAACCACATCTCCCGGGTTTGTAAACATATCCCAGATTTTCGTAAATTGCCTTAGGAAAATTTCGGGCTTGCGCGCGCCGGTGATAAACCAAATCTGCTCGGCCACAAACATCGGTATCGGTATTTTGCGAAGCGTCAGTAGCGGGAAACCGTCCTTTTCCAAATCGGCGCTGAAGTGAACGCCCGGCAAGGCTTTGGTTTCGTGGCCAGTGCGAACACTCATTTCGGCAATACCCCTAGTCATAATGTCTCCGAGCATTGTTTGGTAAATTTCGTCAAATTTAGTCATGTTGTTTTGTCTGATTTTAGACGATTGTGATACTATAAGCAAATGCAAAAAAATGCTTTTCCATATTTGCCAGAAGGTCGGACGATTAAATATGTCCCGGCTCACGACAGATTTATCAGAGCCGCGGAGTCAGCTTGCCGAGAGCTTTCAACCGACCACAATCATCCGATAGGAGCGGTTCTTGTAAAAGATGGAGCGGTCGTGGCTCGTTCGGCCAATCAGTCTTCCTTGAAAAATCCAAAACTTTTGGCGCTTCATAAAGGCGGTTGGTGTGTCCGAAAACTTCTTAAAATTCCGTCAGGTAAAAAATATTGGCTTTGTCCGGGTTGCGCTTCAGCTAAAAATCATTCTGAAACGCTTGCGGTTAAAGAGGCGCGCCGTTTGGGCATTGATACAGTCGGCGCCGATGTTTATCTTTGGGGACATTGGTGGTGCTGTGAGCCGTGCTGGAGAACGATGATTGACAGCGGGATTAGAGATGTTTATTTGCTTGAAGGAAGCGAGAGACTTTTTAAGTAAATACAAAATACAAATTTTTACAAATATACAAACCAGTGAGTGGAATTTTCAATTTTGCAATTTTCAATCAAATAAACAATTTCTCAATTCTTCAATTGAAGATTAAACCATTGAAAATTGATTGAAAATTGCAAAATTGCCTGCCTTTCGCCCCACCACACTGCCCGAATATCTTTACGGGCATCTCCGTACCGGAGCAGTACACCTTGTGGCTCTTTTGTTTCGCTTCGCTCACAAAACAGCACACAAGGTCTTGCGGAAGCTCCACGCATTCGCTTCCTCACCCCGAAAGAAAAACACCCTTTCCTTTTTCAAAAGAAATTTCATCCCCGCCAAATCACCCAGTAGGTCATTCT
>OBEQ010234510.1_pt1 | contig 10089 bp, 9 predicted proteins | sample 1670901 | NCBI WGS metagenome assembly OBEQ01 (sample SAMEA104232315, study PRJEB22302) | groundwater metagenome | biome: forest; feature: aquifer; material: groundwater | place: USA | collected 2011-08-07 | depth 5.4 m | reverse complement strand
TCCGGCACGTTAATCAGCCCGAAGCTTGAAGCTTCGGACTAGCGCAAGTTTCGACCTGTTTATAGTCCCGAGGCATCGGCCTCGGGGCAATACTCAAAACGTTGCCGGAACTTATGCTCCGGCACGTTAATCAGCCCGAAGCTTGAAGCTTCGGACTAGCGCAAGTTTCGACCTGTTTATAGTCCTTTAGATCCTTCGTCACTGCTACCCAGTTCCTCAGGATAAATTCGCATATGCAACTTACGCTTCTTACAGGAGCGTAAGTTGCATGCTCATTTACTTCACCACGACTCGGCTCACGACCAGAAAGGCTTTTAGCGCCGTAGCCTTTTCTTCTTTTAAAGCCGTATTGACTTGTTCCAGTCTTAAAAGTTGCGGAGAGTGCTCGATTTCATAAATAAAATCGATCAATTGCTCCAAACCCGCCTCGGCATTAAGCTCAACATGATAACTTTTAGATTGTTTATCGGATTTTACGGGCTGCGGCTTCACGTCTGAAAGAGACACCTGGGTTTTACGGGCCGTTTGCTCGATAAAATTCAATAACTTGGCAATTTCCTCTTCATCACTGCCAGCATCCAGTTTTTCGAGGCCCGGATTTTTTTTGGCCTCTTCCTGAATTTCCTGGCGCTGGGCCAGAAAAACTTTCGCCTTGCGAAATTTCATCTGCATGGCAAAAGCCTCGTCATCCAGTTGCAACAATTTAACCATGATCGGGCGCCAAACACCGTGATAAGCCACGAGAAATAAAAACATCCCTACCACAACATAAAATATTTTCTTTTCCCGGACTGAAAGTTTGTTAAGTATCATTTTATGGCGTTGCCCCCCGCGCGGGGCCGGCGGCCGGCGGTTTCAGGCCCGCAGGACCGGGCTGACGAAGATTGGCCACAATCTCGAATTCGGCCATGTCTTTATCGCCTACTTTACGTTTGGTGACATTCCGTGTTTTAACAAATTCTAACTCCGGCGTGGCTTCCAGGGTCGAGAGAAATTGAAAAACCGCAGACATCTCGGCCGAGAGTCCGCGTATCGTGACATTTTTATCCTGGCCATTGTAATCAAACGCCGTCAAAGTAATATTGTCAGGGATGATTTGATTCACGTCTCTGAGCGCGTCCATAAAACTTCCGCCGGACGCCTGCAACTGCGCGAGTTTCATTTTAGCAACCAACCGTTCCAGCCCTTCCGCCTCAGGACGGATTTTTTCATATTCTTTTTTGAGCAGGTTCAGGTCGTTATTTTTTTTATAAATTTTTTCAAAACTTGTCAGAGAAACAATCATGACCAAAGCTAAAAGCAAAGTCCCCAGAAAAGCAAGGTCGCGGGAGCGCTCTTCAAGCCCTTTGCGAACTTGAATTTCGGGAGGCAAAAGATTAATTTCCGTGGGCTGCACACTGAGCGACAGCCCCGTTAAGGCTGCGAACGAAACCGTGAATTCTTTTATTTGATCAGCGGATGGAGATAAAAAAGAACCTGGGATTTCACGCGCAACGCCGATGACTTCGCAAGGCATATTCAGTTCGCGCGCCAAAAGGGCGCATAAATCCTTGAGAGGCGGCGTCTCTGTTCCCGTCAAAACAAGACGACCGATCTTTTCATCTTTGAGTTCAGCATTTCCAGATTCCATGGAACGCTGCACTTCTTTTAAAAACTCTTGGTCCATTGCTGCACCGGCCTGCCCCAACTGTTTGGCTCCGATACCAAGACTACGGCTGAAAACAATTTTTCCGTTTTTTAGAATCAAAAGATCGGTTGTGCCCCAATCCACATCCAAAAGCAAAATATTCTCTTTTTCATCAATAGCATTTTTCAGCATTTTGAACCAATGCCGTATGCCCCCCAGAGAAAGGGCAATGCGCTCCGGTGTTAGCCGTGCTAATTCTGCAATCCGGTAATATCGAGAGGCAACATCCCGATGAGAAATGGCGACCAAAACACGCGAATAACCGGAAGGGTCACTTTCAATTAAATCAAAATCCGTCGTAATTTCATCGCGGGTATAAGGCGTCTGTTTTACTGCCTGCAAATCCACGATGTCTTTGATTTCTTTGGGGTCCGTGGAAGGCAACGCCAAAATTCTCATGGTCAAATTATGCGTGGGGTGGGAAATGATAACGGTATCGGGTTTAAAATTTCGAGCGAGCAAAAACTGGCTGATCGCTTGAGCGATGTCCAACTCAGAAAAGCCTTGAATAGACTGGGCCGTCAGAAAAACTATTTTTCGATCGGGGCCTTTTTCTTCAGCGCCAGCGATCTTGAGCCATTCTTCCCCGATTTCCAAGACAAGGATCTGCTTCTTCTTGCCCATAGGCAGGCGCAAAGATTTAAAATCCGGCAAGGAAAATTTGGGTATTTTTACAGCAATTTTTTTAATGGCCATCTACACTTCGCCTTCTTTCCAATAGAGAATGCCACCTTCCCGCGTAAGAACACAGGTAATTGTGCTTTCAAAGATCCTGTCTCCCTTAACTAAACGGCCGATCGACTGAATTCTAAAGACATCGGATTTTATGGTAATCACTTCGCGCCCGATGACGTTCGAAATTTGCCCAAACTCCTCGGAAGAAAAAGAAACTGCGGAACTCAAAGCCGAGGTCACGCTATCTGCGCTTTGAAAAACCTCATCGTCTTTTGTTCCTTCTTTTTTGTCCGGACCAAGCCGGCAAGCCACGAGGGTCTTGGCAAGATCATCGTCCATTCCAAAAGCCCGTATCACTTCTTTCGGGGCCGTATTCAAATTCACCTTTCCGTCAGTATAAACCGTTATAAACGGTTTAAGAAAATCAAAAATTTTCTCATCCATTCCGCGGACCATTAAAAGTTCTTCCATCGATTGAAAAGGACCGTTGCGCGGTTCATAAGGCCGGGATTGCGCCCTGTAATGCTGCGATTCGGCGCCTTCGGGCATTGCCGCATCGTCGGCATCACGCCAATCCATAATCGATTGTGCTATTTGAGTGGCTTTCTTGTCGTCCATTCCTTTATCGAGCATCAAAAGGTTCTTTAAAGTCAACTCATCGGCCGTATTAATATTGATGCGGGAGGCTTCGTCGCAAGCACCAAAACGGGTGCCGCACACCACTGAAAATGACCCTTCGCCGAGCGGAATATCTTTAAAAGCCTTTTCTTCCGAAGACCAGGATTCGTTAAAAGCATCAAACGCTTCAAATTTATCGGTCTGCAATTGGGCCAGGGCGCGTTCAATCCCAGCCTTAGACAAAGACCGCGCAAGAATTCTATTTCTCATCCACTGACCGAACAAAAGCTCCTGGGAAGCCTGGCGATTAATGGCCACCGTAAAAATGGCAAGAATACTTAATGTCCAAATCACGGTAATTAAGACGCTTCCCCCCTCAGCCGTTTTTAAAGTGAGGGGTTTATAAAAAGGTTCTTTGGCGCGGCTTCTCATTTTCATTATTAAGATGCCCCGCTGCGGACCCAATAGTCGGGATTATCAGAAGTGGGTACAAGAATTGTTTTTTGATAAAGCCTGCCTGCCCTGCCGCCTGCGGCTTTTAAATCCGGGTCCACTTTCATCGAAACCCGTATGGCCATAGGCGTGCCATCTGTTTCTTCCCAGCGGTCATACCATGAATATTGTTTTGCAATCCGGTCATAAAGCCAATATTCAAATTTAATCTGGCTGAGATGGGTCGCCAGCACAACGCACGGCGGTTGTTTGCTTTTATAAATATCGGTGGCACTTTCCACCATGCGGCACAACCCTTTTGCTTGGAGATTGGCCGCATAAGTGATTCGACCAAACTGTGTAGAAATACCTCGCGTATCGGAAAAGCTAACAATCGTCGGAAGGCTAAATCTTCCGGTTTCTCCCCCGAATTTCATCTCCTGTTTCTTCAAAGACAGTTCGAGCCCCATGCCGGAATTGATATTTTTTATTTTTAAAGAAGACCGGATATCCTGCCCCATTCTTTCCAGGGCCAATACCACTTTTCTTTCGACGGAACGCCCCTGTGAGCGCGCCCAAATATCCAACCCGAGCCGGAAAATCGACGCACTTGAGCTTGCGACAATGGCAAAAAGAGTCAGCGCCAAAAGAAGTTCCATGAGCGTAAAACCCTTATTCGTCATTGGGAGCGACCGAAGGGAGTGAAGCAATCCCGTTTTTTTCTCCGAGATTGCTTCGTCCCGTCGATCTTCGACGGGACGGTTAATGGATTCCGATTGAGTGCCGGCACAGGTGCGCCGGCCTCCTCGCAATGACAGGCCAATATTAAAAAGTCGAATAAAATCTTTACTCATTTCTCTTATTCTCTTTTTCCCGGTTAAGCAGCAAGGAAGAAAAATTCAAACTATTATCGCGTATGCCTTCACGCCAACGGACCCTTGTTGAGACTTGATTGAGCAGCCCGTCTTTTTCCAGAACAGCATCACGGTATCCTTTGACGTTCTTTTCCCAATCAAAGGTCCGGTCTATTTTTTTTTCTTGGCCCTGATGAGACGCAAAACGGAGTTTATGCAACTGCCGCACTTCGAGTTCTGATTCGGCGAATTTTTCTTCGGCAATCTGGGTGGACGTCACAAGATTTTCAGAGATGCGCAGCGCCTGTTGTGTGCGGCCCATGGCCTCGATAACAAGCACGATCCCGGTGGCAAGAATCACAATGGCGATTAAAACTTCGATGAGAGTAAAACCAGAGGACAGCGTAGAGCGTTTAGCGTTCAGAGAAAAGCGTTCTGCTTTGAGATTATGTTTTTTGTCCGCTGGGCGCTGAATGCTGTGCGCTGATTTTTCCTGTCCGCTGTCCGCTGAATGCTGCACGCTTAATTTATTGCGCAAGGACATGAATTTCAAAAATGGGAAGCAGCATGGAAATAACAATGAAGCCGACAATGATGCCGATGCCAAGTATCATGGCTGGCTCCAATAAAGACGTGGCGATCTTGATCATTTGATTGGTTTCCTGCTCGTAAAAAGTGGCTGTTTCGCGCACGGCCGCCCCTAATTGACCGGATTCTTCACCCACTGAAACCATGTTTGTCACAAAAGCTGAAATATAAGGCACCTCTTCCAAACTTTTGGCGAGCGTAGCACCACCTTCGAGACGCGGAGCAACTTTTTCAAGTTCCTCGCGTATGGCCATATTAGAAAGTGTTTGGGTCGCAACGCCCACGGCCTGATAAAGAGGTATTCCATTTTCATATAAAAGTTCCATCGACCTTAAAAACCGCGCGGTTTCGGCCTTTTGCAGCAATACGCCAATCACAGGAAAACGGATGGCAAAACGATCGAGCGTCCTTCTTTGTCCTTCCGAAATCCCGCGAGAACGAATGGTGAGCGTTGCAATGGCCACAGCAGCAACCATAAAGACCCAATAAGATTGAAAAAAATGACTGATGCGAATCATGATCCGGGTAATGAGCGGTAACTCCGTTCCCAAATCACCGAAAAGCCCCATGAGACGCGGCATCACAAAAGTAAGAAGAACAAAGATGGTGGCAATGCCCACCAAAAGAAGAAAAGCAGGGTAAACAAAAGCTGCCTGCACCCGACCGCGCACTTCAGCTTCTCTTTCAGCAAATTCCGCAAGCCGCATCAAAACCTTATCTAAAGTACCGCTGACTTCGCCTGAGTGAACCAGACTGACATAAACCTCTGAAAAAATACGCGGATAAACCGCCAACGCTTCCGAAAGGCTTGAACCTTGCCGTAAAGCGCTTTGAATATCTTTTAAAACCGCGCGAAATTTTGGATTTTCACTTTGAAGGTGCAGCACATCGAATATTTTCAAAAGTGGGACGCTTGCTTTTAAAAGAATAGCAAATTGTCGGGTAAAAATATTGAGGTCGCGATACGGAATGCGTACTTTGGATTTTTCGGCAGGCGCCAGGTTCTTTGGCCCGGACGATTGGGTCCCGGAAGCCGGTTCAAGTTTGATCGGCACAAGCCCCCAGGCAGAAATTTTTCCGATGGCTGCGTCTTCATCCTCCGCATCCACTTCACCCTGAACAATTTCGCTGGGCCCTTTTTTAGCTTTATAAACGAAACGCGGCATTAGAACCTTACCTAGGCAACGTTATCTTCATCCGCGGCCACCTGGGTGACACGCAGAATTTCATCTACGGTTGTCATTCCCTTTACGACTTTGTCCCATCCGGCCTGACGCAAAGTCCTCATACTATTTTCAATGGCCGCGCGCTTAATTTCATCGGCCGAGGCCTTTTTCATAACCAAATCTTTAATGACCCGGGTTAAAAGTAAAAATTCATGAATACCGGTCCGGCCCTTAAAACCCGAAAAATTACATTGTTCACAGCCTTCACCGACCATGGCTTTAAATTCTCCGGGATGATGCCGTTGGGCTTCCAAAATTTCTTTTGTGAGCTCGGGTGAAAAATCTCGCTTGTCTTCTTTTTTGCATTTATCGCAAATTAAACGGATCAAACGCTGGGCAATAAAACATTCCACGGAAGAAACAACCAGAAACGGATCGATTCCCATATCGATCAAACGCGTCACAGCGCTCGAGGCATCATTCGTGTGAAGCGTTGAAAAAACCAAATGGCCGGTCAAGGCAATACGTATGGCAAGTTCCGCGGTTTCAAAATCGCGCACTTCCCCGACCATCATCACGTCCGGGTCATGACGCAACATGCTTCGCAAGCCTGCCGCAAAGGTGAGTCCGATTTGCGGTAAAACCTGAATTTGCGTGATGCCTTCAAGTTCATATTCGATCGGGTCTTCGATCGTAATAATTTTCCGGATGGAAGTGTTTATAGTTGCTAGACTTGCGTAAAGGGTCGTAGATTTTCCGGCGCCCGTAGGCCCCGTAACAAAAATAATGCCGTGTGGTTTTTGAATCAATTTTTCCAAAATTTTCTGATGCGGCTCATCCAGACCCAAATCGTCCAGCCGCAAAAGCATGGAAGTCGGCAGAATGCGGATCACAACACTTTCGCCGTGAGGCGTAGGCAAAATAGAAATACGTAAATCCATTTTTTGCACGCCGACCTTAATCGTGGCGCGGCCGTCCTGTGGCAATCTTCTTTCCACAATATTAAGGTTCGACATAATTTTAATGCGGGAAATAATTGCCGGCAAAAATTTCCGGATATGTTCCGGCATTTCCGCAGGATAAAGAATGCCGTCTACGCGGTAGCGCAACTGCAGCTTTTCACGGTAGGGCTCAATATGAATGTCGGTTGCGCGTTTTCGATGCGCCTCCAAAAGCACTTGATTGACCAGCTTGACAATCGAAGCGTCGCCGGCCATTTTTTCAATGTCTTCAATCTCAGGGATTCCGATTTCCTTCTGGGGTGAGGCGGCCGTTTTTTCTTCCGCGTGCTCATGCTCGATAATGCCTTCTACAGTCTCTGCACCGAGACCGTAATATTTTTTGATGGAATTGAGAATTTCCGTTTCGGTCGCAAGCACGGCTTCGATGCGGTACTTCGATTTTAAAGCAACGCGGATGTCATCTAAAACACGAATATTCTGAAGATCAGAAATAGCGATTGTAAGCGTGTTGTCGGCAAATTTAATGGGAACTGTTTTATAATGCACCGCAAGTTTTGCAGGGATTTTTTCGATGACATCTTTGGCCACCAAAAATTTACCGAAGCGAATAAAAGGAATTTTAAATTGATCAGCCAGCGCACGGGCCAAGTCTTCTTCTCGGACATACCCCTTTTGGAGGAGAATTTGCCCTATCGGGAGCCCGCTTTTTTTGTGCTCTTCCTGGGCTTCGTGAAGGCGTTCGGGGCTGATCAGATTACGCTTGATCAGCGTATCTTCAATTTTTTCCGCCATCCGACCCTCCTCCAAGATCTAAACCGTAATACTTAAAAATAGCTTTCAAAATATCGTCTTTTTGTGCCAGCACAATCTGCACTTCAGACAGGTCTAATCGTTCTTTCAAAACGCTCATCGGCCACATATCCAGTGGATTGGAGACCGCAATCAAAAGAATGCTCGAGCGCGTCTCAATCGGCATGAATTTATATTCCCAGACCAAATCCTTCGGGACCATTTTCAAAACAATAGGATTGATCCTGACTTGCTCAAGTGAAACATAACGGGTGTTAAATTGTTCGGCCAAGGACTTTAACAAATCCGCTTCCGTAACAAATCCCAATCGAATAAGAATCTCGCCCAAAAAATCGCCGTTTTGGGTTTGTTCCTGCAGCGCCTGCTCAAGCTGCGCCTCTGTAATTAAATGATTTTTGACGAGTAATTCACCGATTCGTTGCGCCACAGGGACTCCTTTTATTATATACTTTGCTACAATTTTTTTTCTCCCTTTAGAGGACAGGTTGGCAGTACGTAATTCCAACCTGTCCCCTAAAGTTTAACTAATGCTATCTAAAGAACCTTTCATATAAAACTTTTCCTCTGAAATCCGGTCGACACGGCCGTCCACAATACGCTCGCAACCATCCAAATTTTGTTTAATGGTCACATATTCACCCTTCATGCCTGAATAAGATTCGGCCACGAAAAACGGTTGCGTGAGATAAAACTGCAATTTTCTTGCGCGATCAAAAAGCGTGCGGTCTGCATGCGATAATTCGTCCACTCCAACCACGGCCACGATTCGTCGTAACTCCTCGTATTTATTGAACATACGAACGACTTCCTGAGAGATGTCAAAATGTTTTTGCCCCACAATCGAGGGGTCTAGATTACCGCATGAAGAAAGCAGCGGATCAATCGCCGGATAAAGCCCCAGCTGAATGCGTTCGCGGGAAAGCACCATCACAGAATCCAAAAAACTGAAAATAGCGACCACAGACGGGTCTGTTAAATCGTCGGCCGGAACGTAAACGGCTTCGACAGCCGTGATCGAACCACGGCCGGGAACTGAACGAATTCTTTCCTGAAATTCCGCGACTTCCATAGCAAGCGTTGGCTGATAACCTGTTTCCGAAGGCACGCGTCCGAGCAAGGTTGAAATTTCGGCTCCGGCCTGCACAAAACGGAAAACATTATCTACGAAAAAAAGGACATCTTTATTTTGCTTTTGAATTTCTTCGGCAATGGTAATTCCTGTGGAGACCACGCCGAAACGCGCGCCCGGAGGCTCATTCATTTGGCCGTAAACCATGACGACCTTGTCCAGAAGACCCGCGTGCTCAATTTCATAATAAAGTTCGTTACCTTCACGAATACGTTCTCCGACCCCCGTGAAAACCGAGGCCCCTTTGTGACGCGTCGCAATATTATGAATGAGCTCCAAAGTGAGCACGCTCTTTCCCATTCCGGCGCCGCCCAGAACTCCGGATTTACTTCCTTTGCACATAGGAAAAAGCAGGTCGATAATTTTAATGCCGGTTTCAAGCACCTGAAATTTTGTATCCTCAGCATCGGGATTCACATAAAAATTTTCTTTTTTCTGGCGGATCGGCATTCTTCTTTTTGAATTCACAGGCGGTTTTTTGTCGTAAGGCTCACCCAACACGTTTAAAATTCGGCCGAAGGTTTCGTTTCCTACAGGGACTTCGACCGAGGCGCCCAAAGACCGCGCCCGCGCATTGCGCTGCAAATTAATCGTAGAGCTCAAAGAAATACAGCGTGCAATACCCCCAGGCAAATGTTCAGCAATTTCCATCACCACGCGCAGGCCGTCCTGCGTAAATGTTTCAAGAACGTCATTGATGGCCGGCACCTGTTCAGCCGACTCGAAACGCACGTCAATGACGGGCCCTTGAACGGCGATCACTTTGCCATAGATGGAAGTATCTTTAGTTTCTGTCATTTTTCCTTTTATTCACATTTTAATACGTCATTCTGAGCACCCAAAGGGTACGAAGAATCCAGATCCTTCGCGCCGCTCAGGATGACGCATATTTATTCACACATTAGCTGCGAGGTAAAAGATTCGCGCAAGCTTTGGTCGATTTTTTCGCGCCTTGCCTTGAAAAATTGCAGTTTCAATTGCTTATCAATTTTGGTGAGCGTTTGATAGCTCTCTTCCAAATGCATGGTCCGGGCGCCGAACTCGGCGAGCTTGGAATCTTCGAAAATTTCGATCAGCCGCTTCCGCAGCCATAAGACCGTAAGACGTTCAATCACGCCGGCGGCTTTTGATTCCAAAATGACTTCTTTCTCTTGTTTTTTTTGGGAAG
>OBEQ011117714.1_pt1 | contig 10090 bp, 2 predicted proteins | sample 1670901 | NCBI WGS metagenome assembly OBEQ01 (sample SAMEA104232315, study PRJEB22302) | groundwater metagenome | biome: forest; feature: aquifer; material: groundwater | place: USA | collected 2011-08-07 | depth 5.4 m | reverse complement strand
GCACGCTTTATCACTACCGAGTGAAATCAAAAGATGCTAGCGGGAATTTACAGACCTCAGCTGATTTTACGTTGACCACACTGACATCTACACCAGCAACAACATTTACCGACAACTTTAACCGTACTTCGCTTGGCACTGACTGGACTACGGTGCGTGGTAACTTTGGCATCAGTAACAGTACTCTTTATGATTTCAACAGTTATCCCATTTATGATGGTGGCGTAGTATTGAATAGAACGTTAGGAAGTGATGATTATGATATTCAAGCATCCACTTATTATGTCAATGGTGGATCTGTAACTCCAAAAGGAATTCTCGCTCGCTATCAAGATCTCAACAATTATTACTACGTAAAAGTTAACCGTTGGGGTGATGTAACCCTCCTTAAAAAGCAAAATGGAGTGACAACAACCATTGCAACAGCAAAGGTTTCAGTCAATCAAAATGCATGGAATGTAGAGAGATTAGTTGTACAGGGGAGTACTTTTAAGTTTTACTTCAATGGTACTCTAGCACTTCAAGCTCAAGACGGCTCAACTCCGCTTACGACAGGAAAAGTAGGGGTTTATACAGACACATACGGCGAGCAATTTGATGATTTTTCAGTTACTACTTTAGGATCCACCCCTACAGTCAACCCTCCCGTAGTAAATACACTTCCTATCTACACTAATAGTACGAGCCTAGTTCTAAGCGGAACAAAACCAGCTAACACTTCGGTTTGGATTAATGGAGCTCAAGCGGTTCAGCTTGATTCATTGACCACATGGTCTTATCCGGCAACTTTAGTGGAAGGATCTAATTCATTTCAAATTACAACAAAAGATAGTACAGGAAACCAAAGTACAGTAGTCAACACGTCAACCACGCGCGATACCGTTATTCCCACCGGTACAATTAAAATAAATAGCGACGTAGTTTCTACGACCTCTCGTAGCATAACATTGACATTGACCGGTTCAGATTCTTTATCAGGAATTGCTGCGATGCAGTTTTCATCAGACAGTGGAGTATCATGGACGCCATGGGAATCTTTTAATACATCGAAAAACTTTACTCTTCCTCAGCCCGAAGGTCTAAAAGAAGTGAAGTTTCGACTTCGGGATCAAGCAGGTAATGTCGCTACTTTTTCAGATACCATTAGTCTAAAAGCCGTTCTCAGCCCTGGGAGTAAAGTTTTTCTCACCTCTTCTCCTTATTCAGATTCCGATAATTATATATTGAAATATCAATTGGGAGAGGTTGAGAAAGACGAAAATATTATTTTAGTAGCAGGGACGAATAATATTACCTGTTCGATCGAAAAATCTGACGGCACCTTTACTTCTGTTAATTTTACCGTTACCCGTGTGCCAACCCTTAGTCAAGCATCCAATTTTACTTATGATGCAGTCGGCAATTTAACCTCTATTACCGATAGCCAGGGCAATGCGACCACGCTTGGTTATGATACGGCCGGGACGTCGCTTCATACGGTCAGTGTTCAGGGAAATGCTCAAATCAGTACGACTCAATCCAAATTTGGTGGCGCCTCTGCACTTTTTGATGGAACTGGAGATTACTTAACAGTGCCTGATCAAAGTGATTTTGACTTTGGAACAGGAGATTTCACGGTAGAGGCTTGGGTCAATTTTAATAATCCAAGTTGGTTTAATTGCGTAGCTTCAAAATATATGGGTGGCACCGGCTGGATTTTTACCATTAATACTTCAAGCGGCAATATGACCTTATATGATTCAGGCAGTACGGCCGTAAGTGTGCAGTCTTCATTTACTGCGAATACATGGTATCACGTAGCCGTTGCACGAAGCGGTAATGTGATTAAATTTTTCAAAGATGGTGTGCAAGTGGGCACCGATCAAACCGCTGCCGCTTCTTATAATGGCATTTCTGCACCGCTAAAAATAGGTGCCTATGATACCAGTAACAGTGGCGCTTTTAATGGTTGGATCGATGAACTTAGAATCTCAAAAGGGATTGCTAGGTACGCGCCTAACTTCACTCTTCCGACGACAGAGTATGTTACCGACCCGAATACGAAACTTTTGCTCCACCTGAACGGCACAAATGGTTCAACCGCAATCCAGGATAGTTCTCAGGGTTCGGCCTCACTCAATCGTTTGGCATCAATTCAGTCAGCTGATGGCTCTTCAGCTACGTTTACCTATGATGGAAACGGCAATCGAACGAGCATGGTGGATAATCAGGGGCAAACTACTTATCAATATGATAATTTAAACCGCTTAACCAAAGAAATTACACCGGATGGGAAACAGATCTCCTATGGTTATGATCTAGTCGGTAATCTTACCTCGCTTACTTATCCGGACGGTACAGTTGTCAATTATGTGTATGACTCAAACAATCGTCTTGTGCGTGTTACTAATGCTTCAGACATTACCACCTATCAATATAATGATGCCGGCGATTTGATTCAGGAAGTTCTGCCGAATGGAATAAACACAACCTATGCCTATGATGAAGACAGGCGTCTTAAAATGATTTCTTATACAAAGTCTGATAGTTCACTGATCCAAAGATTTGATTATGAGATAGATGCCAATGGAAATAGGACAAAAGTAGTAGAAACACTTCCCAGCGGAGTCAACACAACCAGTTACACATACGATGCCTTAAATCGCCTGACTCAGGTGGTATATCCGGATGGAAAAATCGTGACCTACACCTATGACGGTTCAGGAAATCGGGGATCAATGTTAGAACAAGCAACAGCTATAGATCCCGGTATTCTTACTAAGTATATCTACGGCATTGAAAATCACCTTGAAAAACTTCAGAAAATTGATCAGACAACGCAACGGATCACAAATGAAGAATTCTTTTATTATGATCCTAGGGGAAATCTTGTCTCTCACGTTTATCCGGATAAGACAATTTTTTATAGTTACAATCTTCAAAATCTTCTAATGAAAGTGGATGACGGGACAACCGTCACGCAGTTTATTTATGACGGATTAGGCAATCGTGTTGCAAAAATTGTCAATGGAGTGAGGACAAATTTTATTGTTGATATAAATCATGGTTCGTCAGAAGTTATTCAAGAAAATAATGCGAGCGGGAGCCTTTTGAAAAAATATATTTACGGAACAGACCGGATTTCACTTGCTACACCTGACAGCAGCGGAACCCGGTATTTTCTCACTGATGCGCTTGGCTCGACAAAAGTCCTTTCAAACTCGTCTGCTCTTGTTACTGATATATATGTTTACGATGCTTTTGGGAAGGTGCTGAATAATCCTGCCTTTAGCGTTAATGATTTTACTTTTTCTGGTGAAAAAATAGATCCCGAAACCGGATTAATATACATGGAAGGACGGTACTATGATCCTTTAACCGGACGGTTTATTTCTCAAGATCCTGTGTTAAGTTCAAAAATAAATTCACAGTCTCTTGATCCTTATCTTTATGCGTCTTCGAATCCTGTAACGTTGGGAAATAAAACAAATGCGTCACATCAATCTGCCGATCAACCAACCTCTTTGGATTCATTATTTCCATCAGAGCCGAAAAAGGATAATTCATCTGTAACGGATTTTTTAAAGGCACTGCTTTCATCGGGAGTAGCCGGGAGTTACGATGAGTTGGTCAATGCTGCTTCCGATTTTGGGATATCGGCTTCCGAAGTGAAAGCTGCTGTCGGCGCCTTCTTGGGCGGCCCGATCGGTTTAGGCGGCAATTTGATTCCGAGTTCAAATGATGTGATGCAAAGCGGATTTTTAGGGTCATTGTTTCATAGTGCCGATTTCATAAATTCATCCTTTAGCGACTCTGGCTCCCGAACTAATGTTTCTATTGATGAAACGGCAAATATAATCGGTAAAAATCTCACCAACATTACGGGCGCTACGTATGATCCAGTTTCAAAACAGTTGGTTCTTATTGGTGACAACACAACCTCTCTACCGGAAATACGCGCTGATGATTTCATTGCAGCTTTGCATTCCGTGGCAGGAGCTCCTTTTTGGTATCCGGGGATAACCATTGAATTTCAACGTGACCAGAATGGAAATATACTTCCAATCTCTTCAGTGGGTTATCGGGGCGGAGTTGAGAATTCAGATTTGGGTGCGATATTTTTGGAAGCGGATCGTACTTTAAAAATCTTGACGGTTGGAAAAGATAATTTCACAGGCTTACCTGTGACTGCAAATGTTCCCGGGTTTCAAAGTGTGCTGCAAATGTGGGCAAACAATGGTGCGAGCGGTAAGTCATTTCGCGTTTGGTATGAGCCCCAAATCCTCGACCTTACCCAATCGGCAGATAGCAAATCATTTTCTTTTAGTAATATCAAAATCGTTGTTAAAACAGGAGAGCTTTATGCAGGCGATGGCACAGATCCGAGTGCGCAAATTTTTGCACAGCATATGACTGACAACTTTGACCTTTATGCCGAACAATTTCCCATCCTTAAACGTTTAAAGCAGGCTTTAAAAGCAATTGCTTTAGCCAAGTTTATCAGAGACAACAACATTCCTTTTGACTCGTCTTGGTTGGAAGACTATGGAGCTCCTTTAGCTATAACTCCAACAACAATACCGAGCGTTACCAATACACTGCCTACAGCTACCGGCGGATCGGTTGGCATGGTGTCGGGAGGAATAACTTTTTCACTCCCTAACAACTATCTTTCAGATACGGGGGGTAACGTTGCCTCTCTATCTTCTTCTGTATTAAATGCCCGTCCGACTTTATCCGATTTGGCTTGGCAGACGACAGTAGGAAGTAACACGCTTAATGCTGTTGCTTTATCTATGACACCTGAGTATCTTGCTGGAAACTTTAACATTAGTCAGCAAGATATTAATTTTTCAATCAACCCAGAAGCTAGCTTTGGTATTTCAAGATATTATGATTCTTTTGGAGGGTCAGAGAGTCCGTTTAGCTCTGGATGGAAAATAGAACCTGTTTCCATGAAATTCGAACAACCAGCCTATTTTTTCAATACAACGTTTCAGAACGGTCTCTCGCTTAATGGTTTAAGACAGGGAGAAGTTCGAATCTTGGATCGGGCGACGGAACGGGAAGTTGTTTTTCATTCAAGTTTGGTTGTGGAGCCGATCAACGGCCAATATTTTACCAATGGTCTTACAACCGATGGAAGGGTGACTTTTACGTCAGTTGGCGATACGGACGGAAGTTCTTTGGTCATGAATACGGATCAAACCTATACATGGAATCGCATTGACGGTTCAAAAGTTATTTTTGACAATCAGGGAAGAATTTTACAGCAGATAGACCGTCTCGGAAATTATATTCATTATAACTATACAAATGGAACATTAGCGAACATTACAGACTCCCTCAATCGAATCATCAATATTCAATATGACACCGCGGGAAGGATATCTCACATTGATGGTCCGCAAGGTTCGAGCGTGAGCTATCAATACGACAGCGCAGGTAATCTAACCACCGTCCGAGATGAAAGAACCAGTTTAGAAACTCATTATGAATATGATTCGGAGCATCGTCTAGTTCGTTCTATAAATTCTGCTGGGTTAGCTGATTTTCAGAAAGATTTTGATGTTTACGGTAGAACAATTGATGAGAGAGATAAAAGCGGCAATCTTTTTACTCATACTTATGATTCGGTATTAAATCGGGAAACAATTGCAAATTCGGCTACCGGACAACAGATGATCCTGGAATACGACTCGCAGGCCAGGCTCATCCGAGAAGTGGATTATCTCGGAAACGAAACAAAATTTACTTATGTAAATGATCCTAACGCTTCTCTTTTATGGCCTCAGCCAGCAAGTTTTGTATCTAATGATGGCTCCAGCAGTTCAATTAACCTTACAAACAATTTTTTAAATATCCATTTTGTTGGTTCAAGCGCAAGTTCTACAGGGGGGAGTCAGCTTGTCTTTAATAGTCCAGTTAACTTCGATACCCTCTTTCCGCAAGGCTTCGATCTTTACATGCAAAGCCAAAATACAACGACTATTCGATTCTATCTTGAAGATGCCGATGGTCATAGTAATTACACTAATGAAAACGGAATGACTTCATCTTTTTCGCATTGGAACACTCCGATGTCAAACTATAAACCTTATGTTGATACTACAAGGATTAAAAAAGTTTCTTTTGGTTTTGCCGGTAGCGGTACGAAAGATCTGAAAATTAAATGGGATGATTTTGAAGGCCTGATTTTTCCTGAGGCACCGCTTTTAACAAAACCCGTTTCAATGACTGATGCAAAAGGGCATCAAGTGAATCTATTCTATGATTCAAAAGGTAATATTACCAAAATCGTAGATCCTGCTAATTTGAATAGTTACGGTGCTACTACAGAATTCTCATATGATACAAAAGGAAAAGTCGTTTGGGCGCGGGACACTAAAGGAGTAGAACGTAATTTTATCTATGATAGTTTTGAGAATTTGACACAAATGCAGGAAAAATTGGATGCTACAACCACAAAAGTTACCCAGTTTGCCTATGATGTAAAAGGTAATCTTACCTCTATCACGGATTCCAACAATCATACTCAAAATTTCGTCTACGATGGTTTCGGAAATGTTCTGCAGGTGAAAGATTCTTTTGGAAAAGCTACAAATTTAAGTTACGATCAGTATTACCGGTTAACTGGAATGTCAGATGCGCTTGGAAGAAGCGTCGGATTTGGTTTTGATAATAGAGATTTACTTACGCAATTTTCAAACCATTTCAGTGCTTTAAATTTTGGTTATGATGCCAATGGACGTCTTCAGACTTTTACCGACGGCAAGGGAAATAAAACAAATTTTGTTTATGATTCGGTAACAGGAAATCTGCTTGATGTTATTGATCCCAATTTGAGCGTGACGAGTTTTACTTATGATAACTTTGAACGATTAGCCTCGAAAACAGATCCGACGGGTTACACCAAAGTTTTTAAATACGATCCCTTTGGCAGACTGCTTTACGCAGGCACTCCTGATTCACCCAATGGTTCAGGCGGTGGAGGTCCTACTCCACCGGCTGTAAAAGATAATGAAGAACAGCATAAGAATCTTTCCTCACGAGTCTCTAGTGGTACGGCACTATTTGTCCCTGAAGCTTACCTTCCTTTAGTTGATATTTCAGATCCAATTCGTCGAGATACTCTACTTAACACTTTTATGAGTGGGATTATAAGGGTGGGGAATGACATTGCGCAAAGAGGTTTGACTAAATTTATTGAAAAGGTGGCCGATCAACTTTTTAACAAAGGAGATCGGGATGAAGTTGCGAAATCTTATTACAATACGTTCGCAAATCTTGTTAACGATCGTCTCCAAACCCCGACCGTTGTCAGCTACAAAGGTCAAAACGCCAAACAAATTGATCTTTCTATTAATGGCAGAACGATTAAAATGATCGTTGCGCTGGATAATAGTGACATCTTTTTAATCCAAGATGGCAATCAAATCTTAGAAGGAAGTTTCGGAGTAGATGCAAAAGGCAATTATGTGGTGATTGATGGTACGATTACAACTCAAGGAAGTGACGGTCTTTCTTTAATTGAACAAATTGTAGGAGGCAAGAGAACTAATGTGATTTTTAAAGATATAAATCTTGTTGACTTATTCCGCATAGATCCGCTTGTTGGTCAAACCAATATCATGATCGATGGTAACTTCAATTTGTTTTCTGGCCATCTTTCAGGTCGAGGTCTTAATACCGAATTATTTATGAACGAAGGGAATATTGTTGATGTTAAGCTCAACCCATTCACGGGGGCTGATATTTCGACTACAGAACGGCAGAATCTTCTTCAAGCTTGGCAATTGACTGACGTTCAATTGGATGGATTTATTAATACTATAAATATAGCTATGAATAATCCGCAGTACAACGTGAATGACGCATTTTTAAGTGGAGTTTTAGGGGCTGTCACTCGAACAGATATTAGCGAACTTCAGAATTTACTTCAGAGGGTAACTTCTTCAATTTCACAAGGCGTGGGTTTCTTCACAGCTGATCTTCAGAATTTCAGCCGCAACCTAGGATTTATTGTTAATTTCGATAAAGCTAAACCTTATAGTAAAATACCGTCTCAGGACGTAGCAAAACTTTATGACCGTATTTTCAATTTACAAAATCCTGTTGACTATTTTGATTATTCTGGTTACCCGGGCGGGCAGTCGTTTATGCCTGAGCAGAATCAAGTTCAGTATGTTGTCCCTTCCGGAGGTTCTATTGAAGATCCAGATTGGAAAATTGAATCGAGCGTGGTGATTGTTAGTTTGAGAGATAAAGTTAGCGTTATTGGCAAATCAATCGTAGATGCGGCTTCTGAGGATTTCAGAAATGGGGTTGACCTATCAAGTCCAGAAGTTAAGGATGAATATAACCGTCGTTTTAACGACAGTACCGCTAGTCAAAATATTGGGAGTGTTGTTGGCGGTATTGAGTTTTTGAATAGTGTTGCTTCTGGGGCACAAAATTTTCTAACAGCGCTTTCCAGCGGAGAAGGGGTTTACCACGTTGAACTAAAAAGAAAAGATTATGGTGACGGAAAAAGCGTCTATCGCTGGGTTGCTTACTATCAACTTAATGATACTTCTCCCAAACAGTACTTACCTGGTATTTCAGGTAGAGAATTTATCAAAAGACTTCTTTCACAAGCCAAGGAGCAGCAATGAAAGGTTGGTTGAAATGGTTTTGGATAGTTTCTGGGGTTATTCTTATTGGCGGAGTTTGTTTTGTCCTATACCTGAATGATTTTTATGAGAGGCACCATAGATATGAAAATGCTTTCACCTTAGGGGAAAAATATTTTGAGAGTGCACAATATGAACGAGCATTGACAGAATACAAAAGATCACTTCCCGACAGTAGGTGGGAGGTTTCAGCGGAAAAAAAGATTCTGGAATGTTATGAAAAATTGAACAGATCAACCGAAGAAATCTCCTTTCTAGAACAAAGACGTAAAGAAAAACCGAATGAACTGGTTTTTGAAAGACAAAGACTACTTCGAATAGCAGAAATTTATAAAAATAAGTTAAATAATATAGACATGGCTGAGAAATATTATCTTAACTCTGCTAATAAATTTGGGAATCCAGCAGCTTATATAGGTCTTACTGAGATTTATCAAATGAAAGGAGATCTGTTAAAAGCGATTCAGTATCAAGAAAACGCTTTATCAAAAATGTCCCTCGTAGATAGTCCCTTTTTGGCTAGAAATAAAGCTAAAAACTTGGTTGTCCTTGGGAACCTTTATTCCAAAGTAAATCGTTCAGAAGATGCTAAGAAAGCTTTTGAACAAGCCCTCCAGCTTGATCCTCAAAATCTGGATGCACAGAATGAGTTAAAACAATTGTTGAATGTAAAAACTGCTAATATGTGATTTGTCGCACCTAAACCTCACCATTATTGATTACGACGGCAACTTACAAAGATCATAAAATATGCAACCTTCGCTTATAAAGAAGCTAAATCGTAGAACGTTAATTATCATTTTACTGTCTTTTCTGGAAACCGGAACAGATTTCTTTCATGCTTTTATCGCTCAGGCGCTTACATGGCCCAATGTGGAACATGGTTTGTTGCAACTCGCTATTTTTGTTTTAGTGAGCCTAGGAATTAGTCAACGTTATAACATCCCACGAGTTTTTTTCTTTTTCATTGCCCCCATTTCAGCCGTACTTGCCATAAGCAATGTAGTTTTTATAGCGCTCGGTTTCTATCATTCTGTTGGTATGCCAACGGCATATTTGAAACGTGGTGTTTCTATTGTTGTTGACGTGTATTTCGTTTATTTTTATTTCTTTCTGCTCAGAGAAGATGTCAGGGCTTTGTTTACCACAAAGCCGCGGAGCATATTAAAAAGTATCTTTTGGATATTAATTATTGGCTTTTGGACCTTCATTCTTCTCTTGAGCGAATTGAGAAAGTGGTAGTGAGATAAAAACATTAACCGCACCTGTTCTTCTGGGAGAATAAGGTACTCCTTAAAAAACTCTACAGAAATTATCTGCAGAGTCGGGAACATCGCCAAAAACTCTATAATCGCACCTCTCTTAATCTGCGCCCGTCTGGTGACATCTACTCTTTATTTGATTATTTGGATAGTATAAATGTCCAACCTCAGAAGGGT
>OBEQ010441084.1_pt1 | contig 10090 bp, 12 predicted proteins | sample 1670901 | NCBI WGS metagenome assembly OBEQ01 (sample SAMEA104232315, study PRJEB22302) | groundwater metagenome | biome: forest; feature: aquifer; material: groundwater | place: USA | collected 2011-08-07 | depth 5.4 m | reverse complement strand
ATTATCTAAAATATATAAACCATATTCTGTGTCTGCGTTTCTGGCTAACTCGTTCGGAAGACCAGTAGAGGGAGCTAAGATCAAAAATATGTATAAAGAAATTTTAAGCGACAAGAATGGGTATTTTGAACTTCCGTACTTGGATAACAGTGGAACTAAAATTTCTATTTCTGCTAATGGTTATATCAGCAAAGATATTGCCGTAGATCTTAAAGTTAGTCCTATGATCATAACTTTGCAGGAATTAAAACTTTCATTTATGTCAAAAATTTTATTAAAACTTAAATTTCTAGGCAGTCTCTGGCATCTTATCTCTAATTAAACATTCATTAACTTTATTTAGTACCGTCTAGACCTTTCTGATCTAGGGCAAGGTATTTATCTCTGTCCAAGAATTTACAACTACCTCTGATATTGGTTCAGAAACAGTGATTTGGAGATTGGTATAGGCGCTTTTACTGCCAGATGGGGGGTATTTTCCTTGAACTTTAATTGTTTTTGGCCAACTACCGGTGGGGGAAACAGACCAAATATTACATTGGTCACTGCCCACAGCAACGACTTCGCCAGGCGGAGCAGGTGGAGAATAGCTAGAATCATTTTGTAATTTCAAAATAGCCATATCAGCACATGCTTCAGCTAAACTAAGGCTGATTTCTTTTAATTGCGAGTCAAGAATATTAAAGCGTCCAAAAAATCCAGAAAGATTCAACGCAAGAGTAATTGCGATTAATAAAGAAGCGATAATGATGGATGATATAAGGGCGACAAAGCCTGATTGGGTATTCATAGTAGTTATGGGTATTAGCGTAAATATTTAGTCATGGAAAATGTTTGGCTTATTTTCCCGTCTAATGTCGTGCCAGTAAAACTTACTATCACACCCTGCTTAGTACCTATCGTAACTAATTGAAAAGAGAGATTTGATATTTTAATACGTGAGTTATTGAGTGTAATCCCATCTTTTTGAAAATCAGTGCCACTTAATCTAAATGTCACTGATGACGGAGATCTGGTAATTACAAGTTTTGGCTGGGGGCTGGGTGTTGCCAGAGTTGTCGCACCACTTAGTGCCCAATCCATTTTACGTAAAATAAAATTAGCGTCTTGTTCAAGAATAGTTTTAGAGGAAGTGCTATCCGTGCTTTGGATGACTTGATATGCTCCGGCCATGCCTCCAACAATGATAACCGAGAAAAGCAGAATATAGAGAATAGTTTCAATTAATGTAAATCCGTTTTCGTTTTTCATTATGGTCCGGGTGAAATTATAGAAATATAACCCTTATTATTGGATGGTAAAGACCCTACATATATATAATTTCCGGAACATCCTATAGCAGTACCGCTTCCACCGGGCAAATTTAACGGTGTGGCCCATTGAGTAATACTCGCTGGATTGGAGATATTCCAAATTTCAAACTTCACTTTTGTTATAAGGAATGCGAGATAATCTCTAATGATCAATCCATTAATGCTTGTATTGCTTCCCGTACCAATATCTTTACTCCCCAAAACAGAAATACTTCCTGGATTTTGTACATTTAAAATATAAAATTCATTAGTTCCAAATGTTCTTCCCAAATAAGCCGTTGACCCTACTACGGTTATACTTTCGCCATTTGAACCTCCCGATGGAGAGTAGCCGCCAACTCGGGTAGGATTGGCGGGATCAATAACAACGTCGATGATAGTCATATTTTCACTATTTGGTGTTGCGATATAAGCATAATTGTTCTTCACGAAAATTTTATTTACTCCATTACCTACCGAATAACCACCTTTGTATATTGGGTTTAAAGGATCCTGAACGTTTATTACATTAAATTCCGGACCACTTAAGGTTTTTGCTAAGCCTAGATAAACATAGGCGTTTTTATAGAATATGCTTTGACCAATTGATTGCCCATTTTTACCGATAACGCCGGGGATTTTAAAAGTCTTTTTGACTTGAGGTGGTGTAGCGCTGATGTCTATTATCTGTAACTGTCCGCAAGTAGTACATGTTGAAAAATTACTACCGTTAGCGTTTGCCACATAAGCATATTTTCCTGCTACCGTTATGGCATTAAGTCCAGCTTTTACGCTAGTGTCATTATCCACACTAGTCAAAAAAACCGGTTTGATATTTGAGTTTGATATATCAAAGATAAAAAAATTTGGAAAATTATTTCCGTCTGTATTGTTAACGGTTACATATAATTTGCCACTGGCCGCGCTGATATCTGTAATTGGAAACCCACTTGATGGATCAGATGGCACCAGTAGGTCTTTTCCGAATTCATAAAATTTCTGTATTGGGTTTTTCCAGTCACCGGAAAGTACAGAACTACAAGTACTTCCACCATTAGCGGCCTGGGGATTAGTAATTAAAGTCGAGAGCTGGATGCTTGAACTACGGTTTATCGTAGTCCACGAAACGCTACTTGTTACTTTTTTAGTAAAAAAATCTATGTCCATAACACTAATATTTTTGTTGTAGGTGCCATCATTTACCGTTGTCTTTGAATTTACCAGATTAAAATCCTGCCGTGAAAGAGCTCGCATGTTTTCAAGTTGCTCTTGGGCCTTAGCAAGTGCCTCGTTGTTAGTCTGTGAATCGATTGAAGTTGACTGGTTACTAAAGGTAACCAAAATTACAGATGTCAGGGCGAGCGTCATAACACCAAAGGAGATTATTATCTCCAGGACACTGAAACCTTTTTGATCTTTTATTTTACCAGTCAATCTGTCCTTCATTATTTACGGTGATGGTAGACGTTTTACCTGGTCCGGCCAAAGTAATTACTACCGGCACAATACAAGTCGTGCAACTGCCGTCGATTTGATTAAATATCAACGTTGTTATCCCTACTGGCCAAGTTACCGTCACGGTGGAAGATTTAGGAAAAGTATCACCATCAGTACAAATATCTCCTTCCGATATCACATAGTCGGAACCAATAATACATACACCACGTTTTGACTGATTTATATTGGCCATGGCTTCACTACGGGCTCTTTGAATTACGCTTACAAATAAGTTTTGCTCATAATTAAAAGAATAGCCCTGATAAAAATCCATATTCAAAAATAAACCAAGACTACCGACCGAGGCTACTATACCCAATACGACAAGTAGCTCTACTATAGTGAATCCGTTGTGATTATGGGTGAAGATTTTGAGTGACCGCATAAATAGGGGTAATTACAGAAATAGCGACAAAGCCGACCATTATACCAACGAAAATCATTAGGATTGGCTCTATCGAACTTGATAAATTTTTAGTAATGTCAGTTACCTCGTCGTCATAATGATTACTAAGGTACATAAGCGTCCGATCTAAATTACCAGTCGCTTCACCAATTGAAATTAATTCTGGAACAACATTTGGGAAAAGATGAGGACGTGTTTCAAGATGAACTCCTATCCTTCCGCCTTTTGATATCTGTTCTGCTAAATCGTAAATCTCCTTTTGATAGAGATAACTTGCCGTTGCCCTAGCAGTAATATTGGTAGCACTAACAATGCTTATTTGACAGTTAAGAAGAAGACCAAGGGTACGGCAAAAATTTGCCATATAATAACTTTGAAGCAGTTTGCCGAAAATCGGTATCCACAAAAATGATCTATTGGCGATTATATTAAAAGGTTTCGACGTTTTATATGTAAATATCGCAGTGATTATTAGGGCTAGCATAATAATTGCCGTGATTAAACCGTAGTGAATTATAAAGTCGTTTAAATGAATTAAAAGTCTAGTGCTTAACGGCAATTTTACGTGAATACTGGCAAAAATAGGAAGAATTTTAGGAAAAACATATAGTGTAATCATTCCTGTGACACCGAGAGTGGCAATACTAATAAATACGGGATAGATCATGGAACCAATTATTTTCTTTTTAAGCTCTTGTCTTTTATGTAATTCATCAGCAAGGTATTCTAAGTTTTGGTCTAATATCCCAGCTTCCTCGCCGACCCTTATAACATTAAGAGCGAATACACCAAAAGAATTTTTATACTTCTCCAGACTACTAGATAGATATTGACCCTCGGAAACGTCAGCAATTAAATCATCCATCATTTTTTTCCGGAAATTACTTTTGCTTTGGCGACGCATTATTTTCAAGCTTTCTAATATTGGTACGTTGGCCTTAATTAGAAAAGCTAAGCGTTTTGAAAAAGAGACCTGATCTTTTAATGAAATTTTATTGGAGAATCCGAACATACTAATTTATTATTTATCGGTAGATTACTGGTTACTCATGTACTACACGCAATATTTCTTCAATAGTAGTAATACCTTCGGCGGCCTTAGTAAATCCATCCTCAACCATAGTGGTCATGCCATTTTTGATAGCGATCTGTTTTATTTCATCAGCTGACGCTTTTCTTAATATTCCTTGCCGGATATCGTTATCCATCAGAATTACTTCATAAATTCCTATGCGGCCGTTATAGCCGGTTTGGTTACATTTATTGCAACCGATGCCTTTATAAAATATTCGATTACTGTTTATTTTTCTTTTGCCGATCACATTGGCTATCCTTTTATACTCGGCATCGGAAATAATTTGTGACTCCTTGCAATGCTCACAAATTTTTCTGACTAATCTTTGGCCTATTGCAACATTAACCGTTGAAGCGACGAGATATGGCTCTGACCGCATGTCTAAAAGACGGGGCAGGGTAGTCGCAGCATCGTTCGTATGAAGTGTAGATAAAAGAAGGTGGCCAGTTAAAGCGGTATTGACGGCTAAGCTGGCAGTTTCTTCATCTCGTATCTCGCCGACCATAATGATGTCTGGATCTTGACGAAGAATAGAGCGTAAGCCATTTGAAAACGTAAGTCCAGCTTTAGTATTAACTGGAATTTGCTTGATGTCATCTATGGCATATTCAATCGGGTCTTCAATTGTGATTATTGAAACGTCTTCTTTGTTTAATAACTTAATAAAAGCATAAAGTGAAGTTGTTTTACCAGATCCGGTCGGACCGGTAGCTAAAATCATTCCGTAAGGCTTCCGAATAGCAGACAGTACCTTTTTTTGATCAGCTGGACTGAAGCCTAATGGTTCAAGACCGAATTCAGATGCTTTGTCGGATAAAATTCTCAAAACAGCACTTTCGCCATAATAGGCCGGTGTAATCGCAACTCTAACATCAACAATACGGGAATCTGGCAATGAAATTCTAAAACGACCATCTTGAGTAGCTTGATGTTCATCCGTTCTTAAATTAGAAAGAATCTTAATACGACTAATAACCTCGGACTGGAGACCTTTGGGTAGATCAAATATTGGATGTAATACCCCATCTATTCTAAATCTTACCTTGACTGAATCCTGCTTTGTGTTTATATGAATATCAGAAGCTCGAACGTCATGAGCGTATTCAACTAAATCATCTACCAAGCTAATAATGGATCTACTTGACCCTTTTGCTACTTCTTCTTCAATTTTATCCCTTAACTGGCTAGTCATTATTCATTGCTTAAATTGGCCTAGACTATAGCTTAAAATTTAAAAGTAATCAAAGGGCGCACAACCTCTTTACATTACTCTCAACTTTTGATATGCTTATATTGCAAATTATGTAACATTTAGAAGAGTAGTCGAACTTCATAAAAACCTAATTTTGCAAATTGAATAATTAATTTATATCTATGAATGGAGTAGTAAAGAAAAAGATAGATAAGGGTTTTGGTTTCATTACCCCAGAAGGCGAAACACAAGACGTATTCTTCCATAGTAATTCTCTCGTTGGTATTACCTTCGATGAATTACGAGAAGGCGATAAAGTAACCTTTGACGTGGAAGATTCCCCCAAGGGCGAGGGGAAAAAGAACGCAGTTAATGTAAGTAGAATGTAATCAACCCTTAAAAACCCCGACGTAATGTCGGGGTTTTTAAATTAGACAACAATTCGTTTTTTGCTATTATTAAGTTAAGACCCTAGTAATTAAAACATGTCATCTAAATTTTTGATCACCGTAGGATTAATTATAGGAACTACCATTGGCAGTTATTTGCCGCTTTTGTGGGGCGACTCTGTCTTTTCCTTATCTTCAGTGTTCCTGACGTTTATTGGTGGTTTGGCCGGTGTTTGGCTTGGCTATAAAATTAGTCGTAACTTTTAATCTCGGACATTATGCGAATTATCAAACAGAACATCCTCTATATTAGCTGGGCGGTGGCGGCAATTTCAATGGCTGGGAGCTTGTTTTTTAGCAATATTCTTTATTTTCCGCCATGTGTTTTATGTTGGTATCAGCGTATTGCCATGTATCCTTTAGTGTTGATTATTGGAGTTGGTATATTTAAAAAAGACAAACTCTTACCGTATTATGTTCTACCACTAAGCATTGTTGGTGGCTTAATTGCTCTATATCATAATTTGCTATACTATCATGTTCTACCAAATAGTGTGGCGCCATGTGAGGCTGGTATTTCCTGCACTACTAGATTTATTCAATGGTCTGGGTTTATAACTATCCCTTTTCTTTCCTTTTGTTCATTTGTAATTATTACTATTTGTATGGTTATTTATAAAAAATCAATGAGCTCATCTCCAAACCTATGACTAAAGAAGTTAAAATTATTCTTATTATTTCCGTTGTTATTATTGCTGGAGTTTTTTGGCTTGCCGTTAAAAGTACTAATCAACAAGCTGTTCCAGTTAGTTCCAGTCTTTTAGTAAAAGACAATAGTCACATGACCGGCCAGAAAAACGCCAAAGTAACAGTTGTTGAATTTGGCGACTATCAATGCCCAGCTTGTGGATATGCCGAACCGATTGTTGAACAAGTCTTAGCTGATTATAAATCTAACCCGGACTTTAATTTTGTATTTCGCAACTTTCCTTTGCCAATGCATGCCAACGCCCAAGCCGCTGCTCTAGCCGCTGAAACTGCTGTTGCTCAAGGTAAATTCTGGGAAATGCACAATAAAATATACCAAGCCCAGGCCCAATGGAGTGACTTATCTGATCCGACTGATACTTTTGCTGGTTACGCTCAAGAGTTAGGTTTAGACGTAAATAAATTCAAAGATTCTTTAAAAAAGAAAGAATTTTCATCGGCCGTTAGTGATGACTTATCCGACGGCCAAACACTTGGCATAAATGCTACTCCCACCTTCTATATTAATGGTATTAAATTTGAAACTGTATTAAGTCTTGATAAGTTTAAGGCTGAAATAGACAAAAGGCTTAAATAGGACTTTCAAGCCTATCCTAGATTGATCTTCATGATAGCTTTATAGTACAATTAACAAGGATGATCAGGTCGAACATCCATTTTAACCTTTAATTTTAAACATAACTATATTAAAATATGTCAAATTTATTCAAGTCAGCTTTAGTGATTTCGTTTTTCGCCGCTTTGGTGGTTTTTCCGATGGCTGGGCATGGAAATGAAAGAGACACAACAGCTTCAAACAGTTCCGATGCTAGTCACAGCCCAAGACCTAGCCGTAGTCCGCGTCCCACGCCTAATCTGACATGTGTTCAAAGCGCAGTTAATAAAAGAGAAGGCGCAGTAGGTTCTGCCTTTGATGCCTTTAACTTGTCTGTAAAGTCTGCCCTTAGTTCTCGCCGAACCGCCTTGAATTCTGCTTGGTCCCTAACTAATGCCAAAGATCGACGAGTAGCCCTTAAAACTGCTTGGCAAAACTGGAAGACCAGTTGGAGGTCTGCCGCGAAAGCCTTACGTGATGCTAGAAACGCCGCGTGGACACAGTATAAAACCGATTTGAAAGCTTGTAATGCAAATTCATCAGATGAGCCAGGGTCTGGTAATGACATTAAGATTCAATCAGATTAATAGATAGAAATTGAAATCAACCCCGACGCAGTGTCGGGGTTGATTTAATATATGTTTATATTTCTGTCAACTTTTCAAATTTAAATTTTGTAATAACATCTAAAGGGTCGAACAATTAAATTTTTATTTATTTAACAATGATAAAACAATTTATAAAATACAGCTTACTTAGTGTTCTAGCCTTAGCTCTTTTAAGTTTTGGTCTAATGAAAAATGGTAATGTTTTTGCCGACCAAAATGTTGTGGCCAGTATAGTAAAGATGACTTTTGGGAGTCATATTCAGGCAGGATTGCCGGAGCAGGATGTTTTCATAGAATCTAGCAGTAATAAAAGTAAAGTTGTGAGAGTTGAAGAAAAAGACATCCAAAATCCAAAGGTTTTAGCTAAACCAGTCTATGCGACCGCCAAAGCTACAGCTCACGACCCATTTAAATTGGGAGAAACACCGCTGGGTCCATTTGATAAGGGTTCCAAGCTTGGATTTACTCTAGGCCAATGGCTGGGAGCTATAGGTAGCGGAAGTTATGTTGCTAGTGGAAGCAAAACAGAATTAAGTTTGCACTTTAATAAACTAATTTCCAAGGGTGTTTATACGGTCTGGTGTTCCAGTCTGACTTTGCCGCCAAATTTCAAAGGTGTGGATAAGCCATGTGGAGCCGCAGACGGTTCCCAAAATAGCTTTAAGGCGGATAGTAAGGGGAATGGCAGTTTTAGTTTGGAACTTTCGTCGCCATTAATTGAAAGCACCAAGGAAACAGTTTCAATGGTTACCGTTGCTTATCATAGTGATGGTAAAACCTACGCTGATAAAACCGGTGATTTTGGCAAGACTACCCATGTTCAGCTATTCTATCTTGTGCCAACACCAAAACCCACTCCCACTCCTGTGCCTGCTACCCCTAGCCCAAGTCCATCTCCTTCAGAAACACCCAAACCGGTAATTTCTGGTAAGGGAATCGGCTGGATTATCGTCGGTTTGCTTGCTATTGTTGTTATAATTTCCTTAATTGCTCGCCGAAAAAGATCGTCAATCTAGTTTGTAAAGTATTTACAATAAAACCCCGACGTAACGTCGGGGTTTTATTGTAAGAAATAAATTTCTATGCTATTATCTCAAGTATGGAAAATCAAACAAAAAGCACCCCAAAAGACGTGTTTACATATCTTTTAGTGACAGTGACACTTTATGCCAGTGTATTTAGTTTTCTGGCGTTACTCTTTTCTTATATAGACACCCTCTATCCTGATCAACTTAGTTTTTGTTATAGCTGTGGTTTGGATCAAATTCGTTGGTCTAGTTCTGTTTTGATAGTGGTTTTTCCGGTATTTATGTTTATTTTCAGTCTTTTACGAAAAGAATATTTAGCATCGCCTGAAAAAAGAGAGATTAAAGCCCGTAAATGGCTTATCTATTTAACTCTTTTTCTCTCAGCGGTTACGGTTATTGTTGACTTGATTATGTTGATTTTTAACTTTTACAGCGGTGATTTAACAACTAGATTTTTCTTAAAAGCTCTAGCAGTATTAGCTGTAGCGGCTGCTGTTTTTTGGTATTATATTCGAGATGTAAAGCAGGGATCTATTGATTCTAAGAAAACTAAAACCATTGCCTGGATTACTTCGCTAGTTATTCTAGTAGTTTTAGCTAGTGGTTTTTTTCTAGTTGGTTCTCCTGCTCAGCAACGTGAGCGTCGTTTTGATGACCAGCGTATTTCTGATCTCCAAAATATTCAAAGTACAATCGCGTATAGTTATTATACTAGCAAGCAAAAATTACCACCCAGTCTTAATGATTTGAGAAACGACATTAGCGGTTTTACGGTACCAGTTGACCCTCAAACTGGCCAAGCTTATCAGTATAGAGTTACGGGTCAATTATCTTTTGAATTATGTGCTGATTTTAAAACCAATAGTCAAGGGGGGAAGGTAGATAGAAGCTATCCTCAACCAGTAGTCATGCCATACACTGGAGTTCAGCAAAATTGGCAGCACAGTATTGGCAACGTCTGTTTCTCGCGTACAATTGACCCAGATTTCTTTAAGCCACAGCCAGTGCCAATGAAGTACTAGATTTTCGTCAGAAAGTTAGTTTCCCCATTTCCCTCTCACAAAATCAAGATCCAGATTTTGACAAATGAGATGCGTTACGCAACGTGGGCCCCTCCACCTTCCTCTCGACCTCCCTCAGCTATAGCTTCGGGACCCTTTCGGGCTTACGGGTCTGCGAGAGTGGTAATCCCACTGCTTACTTACTCATTTGTTACCAAAATCTTACTCGATGATTTCTT
>OBEQ010403700.1_pt1 | contig 10090 bp, 7 predicted proteins | sample 1670901 | NCBI WGS metagenome assembly OBEQ01 (sample SAMEA104232315, study PRJEB22302) | groundwater metagenome | biome: forest; feature: aquifer; material: groundwater | place: USA | collected 2011-08-07 | depth 5.4 m | reverse complement strand
GTCCCTCTGGGCGGGACGGCGGCCTCCCCCCCGACGCCTTCCTGGGTCGTGGGGGGGGTTTTCCACCCCCGCCTATACCAACAAACCCTCGATCTCGTCCATCACGCCATTCATCTTCTTGATCGTCAGGTCGAGCGGCTCGCCGGTCGTCATGTCGACGCCCGCGTCCTTGAGCAGCTCGATCGGGTACTTCGACGTGCCGGATCCGAGGAACGTGAGATACCGCTTCCGCGCGTCTTCGTCCCCGGCAAGCACCTTCTCGGACAGTGCCTCCGCCGCGGTAAACGACGTCGCATACTGGAACACGTAGAAGCCCAGGTAGAAGTGCGGGATGTAGCTCCACTCGTTGCGGACGTAGTCGTCCACGACCATGATGCCCTCGGCATGGCCGTAGAACTTGCGCGCGATCTCGAGATACAGGTTGCTGAGCGTTTCACCGGTAATCGGCTCGCCCCGTTCGGCCGTCCGATGCATGCGCAGCTCGAACTCCGCGAACTGCGTCTGACGGAACACTGTGGCCTTGATGTTCTCGAGGTAGCTGCCGAGCAATGAAAGCCGCGTCGCGACGTCGCGTGTCTCCTGCAGCACCCGGTCGATGAGCAGCGCTTCGTTGAACGTCGACGCGACCTCCGCGACGAAGGTCGGATAGTTCGCCAGCGCGTACGGCTGCGACGTGTTCGAGTAGTAGCTGTGCATCGTGTGCCCAAGCTCGTGCGCCAGCGTGCTCACATCGTTGTATTGCCCCTGATAATTGAGCAGCATGTACGGGTGCACGTCGTACGCACCGCCCTCCGAATATGCGCCGGAGCGCTTGCCTGGGCTCGGGAAGAAATCGATCCACCGATCGTTGAACGAGCGGCGCACCACGTCTGTGTACTCGGATCCGAGCGGCTCCAGCGAATCGAGAATCCTCTGCTCGGCCTCTTCAGGTGTGAACTTCAACAGCACCGACGAGACGAGCGGCGCGTAGAGGTCGTGGTACCTCAGGTCGTCGGTGAGGCCCATCATCCGCTTTCGCAGCTTCAAGTACCGATGGAACGATGGCAGCGAGCGGGCGATGCCGTCGATGAGACGCGTATACACGGAGACAGGAATGTTCGGGCCGTCCAGTGCCGCTTCGAGATGCGACGTGTACTTCCGCGTCTTCGCATAGAACGCGACCTTCTGCACGTTCGCGTTCATCAGCGTCCCGAACGTGCGATTGAACGTGCCCAGCGTGTTGAGGAACGCCGACATGGCGCGCGCGCGGTCTTCGCGGTCTGGAAGGGTGCGCAGCTCCGCGTAGCCAGCGGCATCAACCCTTACCGTTCGCCCGTCGTTGAGCGTGACCGCCGGATACGGAAAGTCCGCGTTCGTCAGGATGCTGTAGATGTTCTGGCCGGACGCCGCGAGCGGGCTCGCGTCCGCGAGGATTTTTTCTTCGGCATCCGACAACGTATGCGGCGCCCGGCGCGCGATGTCCTGGATATAAAAGATGTAAATCGTCAGCCGCGGCTCTGACGCGAGGAACCTGTCGAGCACGGCGGGATCGACGTGCAGAAGCTCGGGCTCGACATAGGCGATCTGCGCCTTGAAATCCGCCGTGAGCTGCTGCATCTCCTGTTGCATTCCCTGCGGACCCGCCACGCGCGTATCCTGGTCGGCGAGCATGCCGGAGTACACCGACAATCGCGCGATGTCCTTGTCCAGCCGCGACATGGTCTCGAGCGCATCGGCAAGCACCTGCGCCGACGACCCGAGCCTGCCCTGGTAACCCCTCAGCGTCGGCAGCTCGCGCGCAATCGCGTCCTTCGCCGCCCGCCACGCGGCATCATCCGGATAGACGTCCGCGAGATTCCATTTGTACTTGTCGCCGATCGCGGACCGATCTCGATCCTGCTCCGCCGTCAACGCCGTCATTGATGCTCACAGCCGCCACGCATGTTCGTGACATGGGCTGCCTCCAGACGACAGTTTATCGGCTTCTTTGTGCTCGTCCGCCGCCTTTACTTCACATTTATTCCCTTATCCCCTTCCCCTCCCTCTCTTTAATTTTCTTCCCCCTTCCCCCTTCCCCCTTCCCCCTAACTAAGATCGTAAGGATGCGCCTACCGCCGGTGCCCACTGACTGGGCCAGTCTCCCGGATGAGGAACTCCTGAATCTGCGCATGTGCGATCTCCCGCTCCGGATCGAGGACACGCTCGCGGAACGAACCGACCAACTGCGGCAGGAGCTCGATGCCGCCGGAATCCGCTCGCGCGTTCATTTCTATCTTTCCGACGAATGGTTCACGCCCGATGGCGCCACCGCGATCGCCATCCCTTTCTATCTTGCGCATCCGCGCCTTGCAAAGCTCGAAGAAGCGCAGATGCTCGAGGTCGAAGGCGGGGAATACGAGTGGTGCATGCGAATCCTCAGGCACGAAGCGGGCCACGCAATCGACAACGCCTTCAAGCTTCGGCTCCGGCGTCAACGGCGGATGGTGTTCGGCTCCCATAAGAACCCCTACCCCGAGTCGTACACCCCGCGACCGTACAGCAAGAGCTTCGTCCTGCATCTTGATGCGTGGTACGCGCAGAGTCATCCCGACGAGGATTTCGCCGAGACGTTCGCCGTCTGGCTGACGCCGAACAGCGAGTGGCGGCAGCGGTACGCCGGCTGGCCGGCCGCGAAGAAGCTCGAATACATGGACGCGCTGATGCAGTCGGTGCGCGGCAAGCCGCCTCGAATCGACAACCCGGAGGAAATCGATCCCCTCAGGCGAGTGCGGAGGACGCTGCGCCAGCATTACCGGATCAAGCGCCGCCACTACGGCGTGGACTATCCGAACTTCTACGACCGCGACCTGCGCCGGCTGTTCTCCGACGCACCCGAGTTTGCCGGCAACCTCACCGCCGCACAGTTCATCGGCCGCATCCGCCGGCAGACGCGCCGCATTGTCGCCGACTGGACAGGCATCTACCAGTACACGATCGACCAGGTCATCGAGGACATGATCGCGCGGTCGCGCGAGTTGAAGCTCCGTCTCGCGGTCTCCGAGGAACAGGCGCGACAGGAGTTCACGGTGCTCCTCACGGTGCAGACAATGAACCATCTCCATAGCGGGGGCCACCGGCTGTTCCTGTGAAGAAGCGAATCCTCGCGCTGGTGCACGACCAGCTCGTTCCGCCCGAGGACACGACCGGCATCGATGTGCTCGAAGCCGAGTGGAAGATGGAATACGACGTGATCGAAACGCTCCGCGAGCGCGGTCACGAGGTGCGCGTCCTCGGCGTTCACGACGATCTCGCCGGAATCAGGCCCTCCGCTGGCTTTTTCGAGCCGCACATCGTGTTCAACCTGATGGAAGCGTTTGCAGGGGTCACGACCTTCGATCAGAACGTCGTCAGCTATCTCGAGCTGCTGCGCCTCCGGTATACCGGCTGCAACCCCCGCGGACTGATCCTCGCCCGCGACAAGGCGCTCTCGAAAAAGCTCCTCGCGTATCACCGCATCCCCGTGCCGGACTTCACCGTCGTTCGCTACGGGCGAAAGCCGGTGCTGTCGAAGAAGATGCATTTCCCGCTGATCGTGAAGTCGCTCTTCTTCGAGGCGTCAACCGGCATCTCGCAGGCATCGGTCGTCGAGAACGCGGAGCAGCTCGCGCGGCGCGTGCAGTTCATTCACGAGAGCCTCGGCACTGCGGCCATCGTCGAGCAGTTCATCGATGGGCGCGAGCTGTACGTCGGCGTGCTCGGCAACGAGCGGCTGGACGTGTTTCCCGTGTGGGAGATGTCGTTTGCTCAGATGCCGGACAACCGGTGGCGCATCGCCACCGAGCGCGTCAAATGGAGTACGCAGTATCAGAAGAAGCACGGGATCATGACGAACGCCGCGAAGCTCGACGCGGCAGCGACCGATCGCATCCAACGGATTGCGAAGCGGGCGTATCGTGCCCTCGATCTCAACGGGTATGCGCGTATCGACCTCCGCATGGATGACGAGGGGCGGGCTTTTGTGCTCGAAGCCAACCCAAATCCGAACCTGGCGTACGGAGAGGACTTCGCCGAGTCGGCCGAAGTGGCCGGTACGTCGTACGAAGAGCTCCTCGAACGCATCATTGCGCTCGGAATCAGATGGAAGCCCGAACGAACGGGGTGAGGTGGATCATTGGCCGCATCGATCTTTGCCCCGACCAATGAGCCGATTTGACAGGTCTCAGACATGCAACGACAATCAATTCAGCATGCCGACGTTCCTGAGACGGAATACCCACCTGGTCCGGTGGGCGCTTCTCGTCGCTTTTAGTCTGGGTCTCTCCGCAAACTGTCTCGCGACGACCGAGATGAGCGAAGCGGAGATGGCATGCTGTGCCGCGATGGCGGCCGGCTGCGGCGGCGCCATGGGACAGGACCATAGCTGCTGCCGAACCGAGTCGCCTCGTGTCGATCAGCAGCTTGCGGCCGGACCGCGTCTGGTCGCACCGCCGGCACCTGAGTTGATCGCATTCGGCGCTCTCGATCTGCACGTGGATGCGATGTTCCCGCGTGCATTCCAGAATCAACCAGAAACCTCGCCGCCGATCGCTGCTCTACCTTCCTACCTGATTTTCTCCGTCTTCCGCATCTAGTCTTCGTCCGGCGTTGGAGATGTTGCGGGCATCGTGTGCCCGTGTCGTCGATCTCTGCTGGGTTGAAGACAAATGACAAAACAGCTCTTTCGATTCCTGATCGTTGTGTTCGTGTTCCGCGGCTACGCGTCGGCAGAGCCGATGCCGCAGCCTGCGCCGCAGGTCGATCCTGCTCAGCATCCCGCGGGATCCGCGGCTGACGCACCGCCGTTGACCCTCAGTGCCGCGATTGATGGAGCGCTCGCGAACAATCCCACGCTCCTCGCACTGCGCCGGGAATTCGACGTGGTCCGCCAGCGGCCGGCGCAGGAACGGTTTCTCGCAGCGCCGACGTTCGAGGCGCAGATCTGGCAATGGCCGCTCGACACGATCAATCCGTTGAACACGAACATGTATATGTTCACCGTGCGGCAGGAGGTGCCTGGACCCGGCAAGCGGGCGCTGCGCGCCGCGGTGCTCGAAAAGGATGTGGAACGCGCGTCGAACGACATCGCGGTGCGAGCCCGTGATGTCATCGATCAGGTGAAGCACGCCTTCACCCAACTCTTCGTCGCGCGCCAGGCCGTGGCGATTCACCTGGCCGGCGTCGACCTGTCGCGACAGATCGCGGATCTGACGACCGCGAAGTACGTTGCCGGGCGAGAGGGCCAACAGGATGTGCTCGAGGCTGTCCTCGAGATTTCGAAGCTCCACGGCGACCTGATCACCCTCGACGAACAGGCACAGCTCGCGGCCGCGCAGCTCAACATCCTTCTAAACCGCGATCCCGCTGCCCTGATTGGGGAACTCTCGGTCTCGTCCAACTCAGGCCCATTGCCGCCGCCGGAAGACTTGCAACGGCGCGCGGTCGAGCGTCATCCGGAGCTGCATGGTGCACGCCTCGAGGAGGAGCGAGCGGAGGCCACGCTTGCCATTGCCAATCGCGAGTACAAGCCGGACTTCATGTTCGGCGGGGGCTACCAGCTGATGCCTCGAACGGTGGGCGCATGGACGGCCTCCGTCGGCATGACGTGGCCGAACGCACCGTGGTCGCGCGGCGCACTGGATGCAAAGAAGGCGGAAGCGGTTGCGGAGGTCGAAGCCGCGCGCGCACGTGAACAGACGGTGGCGAATGCGATTCGGTTGTCTGTGCAGCAGGCGTACGTACGCGCAGCGTCGGCTGCGGCGCGGGCTTCTCTCCTCCAGACGACCGTGATCCCGCAGTCACAGCAGGTGCTCGAGGTCTCGCGGGTGGCGTACCAATCCGATCGTGGCGACATCGTTGGCCTCGTCGAACAACAGCACGGACTGCTCGAGATGCAGTTGGACTACTACCGCGCATTAGCCGCCGTTGCGGAGGCGCGGGCTGACCTCGAATATGCCGTGGGTGACGAACTGCCGGTCGCTTCCACACCTGCAGTGGAGGGCAGGTAGATGGCGGCGCGACGCGTCGTCCTGATTGCCGTGGCTGTCATCGTGGTCGCAGGTGCGGTGACCGCGTACGTCTTCCGAAGTCGCCAGAGCGGCGTTCCGCTCGTCGGCCGACTCGTGGCGCCACACACTGACGTCGGCGCTGGACCACTACCGCACCCTGACACGCCGACGACCGGTGGCGCACCAACGCCTGCGGCCGAAGAACCGCGTGGGGACGTGACCATCGACGCGCGTCGCCAGCAGCTCATTGGAGTTCGCGTGGCGCCGGTGCAGCGGATAGTGCTCTCGAGCACCGTCCGCACGACCGGTGTCGTCCGCTACGACGAAACGCGGCAGACCGACGTCAACGTGAAGCTCGATGGCTGGATTCGCGATCTGTACGTCGATTACACCGGCCAGTCCGTCCGCCGGGGCGAACGCCTGTTCACGTTGTACAGCCCCGATCTGTTGGCCACCCAGAATGAATTCCTGCTTGCGCTGAAGAGTCGTGAGCAGATGCAGACGTCCCAGGTCGCAGATGCGCGCGAGTACGCCGAATGGCTCGTTGACGCCGCGCGTCAACGGCTCGCCTTATGGGACCTGTCGCCGGAGCAGATTGCGACGATCGAGCAGACGCGACAGCCACTCTCCGCCGTGACGTTCACCGCGCCGGCGACCGGCTTCGTCGTTGAAAAGCAGGCGGTGCGTGGCATGCACGTGATGCCGGGGCAGACACTTTACAAGCTGGCTGATTTGTCGACCGTCTGGATTGAAGCGGACGTCTACGAGCAAGAGATCGCAGCCGTCCGCGTGGGTGCTCCCGCGACCGTCTCAATGGACGCCTATCCTGGTCAGAACTTCGCCGGACGCGCCATCTTCATCTATCCGTACGTCGACGAGAACAGCCGAACCGCGAAGGTGCGGATGCAGTTCGCAAATCCTGGGGGCCGCCTCAAACCTGGGATGTTCGCGCACGTCGAGTTGAGGGGCGCCGGCGGCAGCGGGCTGACCGTTCCGGCGGACGCGGTCCTCGACTCGGGTAAGGAGCAGGTCGTCTTCGTCGCGCAAGGCGATGGGGTCTTTTCGCCGCGGCACGTCACGGTCGGCCGACGCATCGCCGGCGTCGCAGAGATCACCAAGGGCCTGATGGAAGGCGAACAGGTCGCCACCGGCGCAGCGTTCTTCCTGGATTCGGAGAGTCAGCTTCGCGCAGGACTTCAGAACTATGAACCGCCAGCCGGTGCGCCGTCATCGACTCCTTCCGCACCCACCGAGAGGCTGAACATCACGTTCCGCCCGCAACCAGATCCGCCGCGCACGGGCGAGAGCACCTTCGAAGTCACCGTGAGGGATTCGACGGGCAAACCCGTGGCGGACGCCGACGTGACAGCGACCCTGTTCATGCCGGCGATGCCGACGATGAACATGCCGGCGATGCGGAGCGAAACGAAGCTTTCGCCGACGGGCAACGGCAGCTATCGAGGAACGGGCCAGGTGGTGATGACGGGCCGTTGGGACGTGACGGTGAACGTGAGCAAAGGCGGACAGCGACTCGGGACGGGGCAATTCGCACTGACCGCGAAGTAGGACGGAGAGCCGAACCTTCAGGGAAATGGAAGACGTAGAGGCGGACCTTCAGGGAAATGAAAGACGTAGAGGCGGACCTTCAGGTCCGCCTGATCACAGAGGAGTTAACGTGATGCAGACGATGAAGACCGGATTCGTAGCAATGGCAATCGCGGGTGTGACGCTTGGAAGCGCGGCGTGCGGCCGGACTGAGCCTGCAGGCCAGGCACCCGCATCGAGTCAGACATCTGCTGCGGCGCCGGCACCCACCGGGCCAGTGGAGATCACGTTCAAGACCGATCCCGATCCCGCAAAGACAGGGGACAACACCTTCGAAGCGATGGTGATGCAGGACGGCAAGCCGGTGACCGACGCCACCGTCTCCGCGGAGTTCTTCATGGCGGCCATGCCGGCGATGAAAATGCCTGAGATGCGGATGAAGACCGATCTCCCCAGCGCGGGCGACGGTGTCTACCGCGGAAAGGGACAAGTCGTGATGGCCGGCAACTGGGACGTCACGGTGATGGCGATGCGGAATGGCCAGGAGCTGGCGACCAAGAAGGTCACGGTCTCGGCCAAATGATCGAGCGGATCATCGAGTGGTGCGCGCGCAACCGGTTCCTCGTCTTCACGGGGAGCCTCGTGCTGACGGCCTGGGGCGTCTGGGCTGTGACAGCCACGCCGCTCGATGCGGTGCCGGACATCTCCGACGTGCAGGTGATCGTGTCCACTGAGTGGGCTGGGCGCAGCCCGGACCTCATCGAGGACCAGATCACCTACCCGATCGTCACCGCGCTTGTCTCCGCCCCGCGCGTCCGTACCGTTCGCGGGTTCACCGACTTCGGCGTCTCTTACGTCTACGTCGTCTTCGAGGACGGCACCGACATCTACTGGGCGCGCAGCCGCGTCGTCGAGTACCTGCAGGGGATCCGCGGCCGGCTGCCACAGGGGAGCAACCCGGTGATCGGACCGGATGCCACCGGTGTCGGCTGGGTCTTCGAGTACGCCCTTGTTGACGAGACAGGCCAGCACAATCTTGCGGAACTACGGAGCGTGCAGGACTGGTATCTCCGCTACGCCCTCGCATCAGTCGACGGCGTGGCGGAGGTCGCCAGCATCGGTGGCTTCGTGCAGCAGTACCAGGTCAACCTCGATCCGAATCGGCTCGCCGCGTACAACAAGTCGATCAAGGATGTCGTGGACGCCATCCGGTCGAGCAACAACGACGTAGAAGGGCGGCTGCTCGAATTCGCCGGCCGCGAGTATATGGTGCGGGGCCGCGGCTATCTGAAGTCGGTCGACGACATCCAGAAGATTTCGCTGGGCGCAGACGCACGAGGCACTCCGGTGCGCGTCGGCGATCTTGCCGACGTGCGGCTCGGACCGGACATCCGCCGCGGCGTCGCCGAGCTCGATGGACAGGGCGAAACCGTCGGCGGCATCGTGATCATGCGCTTCGGCGAGAACGCGCTGCGCGTGATCGATCGCGTGAAGGCCAAGCTGCGCGACCTCCAGGGATCGCTGCCGCCGGGCGTTCGCGTGGTGCCGACCTACGATCGGTCCGGGCTCATCAATCAGTCCGTCAATACGCTGCGACGCACCCTCATCGAAGAAGCCGTCGTCGTCTCAATGGTCATCATCGTGTTTCTGTTCCACCTGCGCTCGGCGCTCGTGCCGATTCTCGTGCTTCCGGTTGCCGTCCTCGCCGCGTTCATCCCGATGTACTACCTGGGGATCAGCTCGAACATCATGTCGCTCGGCGGTCTGGCGCTCGCGATAGGCGTGCTCGTGGACGCATCGATCGTGATGGTGGAGAACGCGTACCGACATGTGTCTGAGCCAGCGAGCCAGGACGATCGTAGAGGCGGACCTTCCCGCCTCCGCGACGCTTCGGCGGGGCAAGCAGGTCCGCCTGCGCACGAGGATGATCGTAGAGGCGGACCTTTAGGTCCGCCTACGAATGTCGCCTACGAGGATCAGCCGCGAGCGATCGTTGCCGCGGCGACGCAGGTCGGGCGAGCGATCTTCTTCTCGCTGGCGATCATCATCGTGTCGTTCGTCCCAGTGTTCCTGCTCGAGGCGCAGGAGGGGCGGATGTTCCGTCCGCTTGCCTTCACCAAGACCTCCGCGATGATCTTCGCATCGCTGCTCTCGATCACGCTCGTTCCCGTCCTGATGACGATGCTGATCCGCGGGAGGCGGCTTAGGCCCGAATCCGCCAATCCGATCTCGCGGTTCTTCGGGTTTCTATACGCGCCGATTCTCCGGCTCGCGCTGCGCTGGAAATGGGTCGCGCTGCTGATCAACTTCGCCGTCATTCCACTGACGATTCCGTTGCTGTTCGCCCTCGGCAGCGAATTCATGCCGCCGCTGTACGAAGGGTCTCTCCTCTATATGCCGACGTCGCCCCCCGGCATGTCGATCACGGAAGCGACCCGACTGCTGCAGGTGCAGGACAAGCTTCTGCGCCGGTTCCCCGAGGTCGATCGCGTGTTCGGCACCGTCGGTCGCGGCACGACGTCGACCGACAACACGCCGATGGG
>OBEQ010104902.1_pt1 | contig 10090 bp, 10 predicted proteins | sample 1670901 | NCBI WGS metagenome assembly OBEQ01 (sample SAMEA104232315, study PRJEB22302) | groundwater metagenome | biome: forest; feature: aquifer; material: groundwater | place: USA | collected 2011-08-07 | depth 5.4 m | reverse complement strand
GGCTCTGGCGAACTACTTTTAACTGAATAAGAATCATGAGAATCCTTTTCAGCTTTGTTCTTGCACCCAATAAGGATTTAGCCGTTTCATTTTCACATTACTATGAAAATCATCCCGAAGGATGTCTCTGCCTTTCGGCTTCGACGTTTCTGTTCGCACCTCGCATATTACTATGGACGGCTGTTAGCCGCTACAATGTTAACCTCCTAAAGGAGAGTTGGTGTTCGGACTTTCCTCCCCGACAAAATGTCAGAGCAATTATTCACCTTGCTTATCTGAAATTATAATAACAAATATTTAGCAAATATGTCAAGTTAATAACAGTTTGTAAAAATGATAAAAAAATACTAATATTATTCTATGGAATTAAAACCTAATAAAGACAAAAAATTAATCATTGATGTTGATGGTAGAAAATTTGCCAGATATCCAGTAAGGACAAAACTGATAACGCCAAAAGATACCGACATCATTCCAATTATTGAGGAATTTTCTAAAAAATATCTTGAGCCAGGAGATATTGTTTTTGTTTCTGAAAAATCTGTAGCTGTGACACAGGGAAGGTCGTATCCCTTAGATTCCATCAAGCCTTCAGAGCTTGCAAAATTTTTGTCTAAGTTTGTCATGAGAACCCCGGTTGGAATAGGATTGGGTTCTCCTGAAACGATGCAACTTGCTATTGAAGAAGTAGGAGTTATAAGGATACTCATTGCTTCTACAGTAGGTTTTATGGGTAAATTAGTTGGAGTGAGGGGACTGTTTTATCAAATAGCAGGGAGTGGAGCAAGGTCAATTGATGGAGCTGTTCCATACGCTATTCCTCCGTATAATACCTATGTTTCAAAAGGTCCTGTTAATGCAGACCAAATATGCAAAGAGCTTTCTAAAAATTTGAATTCGGGCGTTGCTATCGTAGATGCCAATGATTTAGGTGTAAATATTTTGGGTGCAAGCGATGGAGTAGATAGAAAGCTTGTTGCAAAAATAATAAAAGATAATCCTTTAGGCCAATCAGATGAACAGACACCCATTGGAATCATTCGTGAAATATACGGATAGTATTTAATTTAAAATTTAAAAATCAAAATGTAAAGTTGCGGTTCGCGCCGCAGCGCGACAATTATATCAATCAAAATTTTCTTTGAAAATTTTGATACCGTCATTTTACATTTTGAGATTTGCATTTTGCATTTTTTATGATTTCTTTTTTTAAAAAAATATCAGATTATAAAACTGAAAAAGTCAGCATGGCTGCAGTAATCATATCTGCATCTTCTTTTTTAAGTTTTTTGTTGGGACTTTTGAGAGATCGCCTTTTGACTTCAACCTTCGGAGCTGGAAATGAATTAGATGTGTATTATACCTCTTTTAGGATACCTGACTTTGTGGCCATGGTTTTGATGATGGGAGCTATTAGCGTAGCTGTCATACCGATATTTACGCAAAATCTTGTTCAAGATAAAAAAAAAGCTTTTGATTATTTTGCCAATCTTTTGAATTTGTTTTTGATAATTTTGATTGTTGTTTGCTCTATTCTTTTTATTTTTGCCCCCCTTTTAATATCTTTAATAGCTCCCGGATTTTCTCCTGAAAAAAGAGAAATGACAATTTTATTAACCAGGATTATGTTTTTAAGCCCTATTTTAATGGGTGTCAGCAACATGATTTCAGCTGTTCTGATGGTTTTCAAGAGGTTTCTTGTGACGTCTTTATCTCCAATACTTTATAATTTGGGAAGCATTATAGGAATTTTGTTTTTTGTGCCTTATTTTGGGATTTCCGGTTTAGCGTACGGAATAATACTTGGAGCTTTGATGCATTTAGCAATCCAGCTTCCAGCTCTCTTTCAAATCGGTTTTAAGTTTAAAAGAACTTTTTCTTTTTTAGATAAAGATTTTTTGCTTACATTAAAGCTCACCATACCAAGGGCCATTGGCTTAGCTGCAACGCAAATAAATCTCATTATTATTACTGCAATAGGTTCAATGCTGTTTGCAGGAAGCATTACGGTATTCAGTTTAGCCAATGATTTGTCAGCTCCTATTATAGGGCTTATTGCCATTCCTTTTTCAACAGCTGTTTTCCCTGTTTTCTCAATGCTTCTTTCAAAGGGGGATAGAAAGGGATTTTTGGATAGGTTTTATCTTACCTTTAAGCAGATTTTGTTTTTAATAATTCCCGTATCTGGTCTCTCTTACATTTTAAGGGCTCATTTAGTAAGGGTTGTTTTTGGAGCGGGACTCTTTGACTGGTCAGCTACCAAATTAACAGCAGCTTGCTTTGGAATTTTCATGTTCGGCCTTTTTGCTCAAGGATTAATATATCTTCTTTCAAAATCATTTTACGCTCTTAAAAATACCATTATTCCAGCGACAGTCAGTTTGATAAGTATTGCAGTTCTTCCTGTAATGGCAATAACCTTTGTTCATTATCTAAAATATCAAAATCCTTTTTCAAATTTTTTATCAGCAATCTTGAGGATAGACCAAGTTTCTAATATGGCGGTATTAGGATTGCCCTTGGCTATGTCAATTGATGTTATTTTGCAAATTGCACTTTTAATGATATTCTTCAAGTTTAAAGTGAAAGAATTTGAATTTAAAAAACTGACAGTTTTTTCTTTAAAGGTAGTAGGTGCAACCGTTATTACCGTTTTACTTGATTACGTAATACGACAGGCTTTTGGGGGATATTTTGGAAGTGAAACATTTTGGATACTCTTTTTCCAGACTACCGTTGTAGGAGCTTTGGGACTGTTGATTTATTTGGTCACAGCTTACTTTATGAAAATAGAGGAGGTAAAATATTTGAGAGATTATATTACAGCTCAACTCGGTTTTAAGAGATAAAAAATTCAAAGTACTTAGACACTACAAAACTTGACTTATAGGATTATTGTGGTATTATAGTGATAGTAGTTCCTTAAACAATTTAATGAGGGAAAAATCGTGGATAATGAATCACCAAGTCAAGAGAACTTTCGAGACGAGTATAAACTTGTCTTTGAAGGGTGTAAATTCTTTGTTAGTGTTCGTTTTATTGTCGTTGCTTTTGCGATGAGTATACAATCTGCATTACTAACGGTTTTTAACCAAGCTGTTAAAGATAATTATTATAATGCATATCCTATTTTCGGAGTAGGAATGATTTTTATAGCAGGTTTGTTTATTGTTGAATTACGAACGACCTCAATATTCCATAGTTTTCTCAAGCGAGGGAATGAATTAGAATTTCAGTTGGGAAATCCTCATGGATTCTTTCATAGAATTGATGAACTTTCACAAGCTGAAGGATTTCATTCTTTAGTCCATCATAGTTTTGGGATTAACTTAGTCTATTTGGGAATGTTTACACTTTGGGTTGTGTTGCTCGTTGTAACAATAGTTCAGAATTTGTAGGACAAACCTTGAAAGGAGAAGATCGATGTCGCAAGAACTTCGTGATTCTAAGGCAAGAGATGAAGTTGGAGAAAGTTTTGCAAGAGAGCTAGATCGCAGAGATGAATCCAATTTCAGATTTGGTGTAATATATGTCGTTGTTTGCCTACTATGCGCAGGAGTAGCATTTGTGATGGCGATTAAGGGTGCATTCATGAGATAACTAGGTTAACACCTGGATCAAAAAAATAGAGCGAAGCTAACCACTTCGCTTTTTTTCATTATGTAGTGTAGTATTAAAATGGAAAATAAGTAATGGAAAACATTCGTAACTTCTGTATAATCGCGCACATAGACCATGGCAAGTCGACGTTAGCCGATCGTCTTTTGGAGTTAACTTCAACCATTGAGCATAAGAAAATGCAAGAACAGGTTTTAGATTCAATGGATTTAGAACGAGAGAAGGGAATTACCATAAAATTAAAGCCCGTACGCATGAACTATACCCTCGACGCTAAAAACTATATTCTGAATTTGGTAGATACTCCAGGTCACGTTGATTTTTCGTATGAAGTTTCAAGGTCTTTAGAAGCTGTTGAGGGAGCTGTGCTGTTAGTTGATGCAACTCAGGGAATTCAGGCTCAAACGTTAGCCAATATTGATTTGGCGAAAAAACAAAACTTAACCTTAATTCCGGTAATAAACAAAATAGATTCTCCGATTGCAAAGATTGAAGAGTCGGTTGAGGAATTGGCAAACCTTTTGAATATTATGCCAGATGATATTTTAAAAGTTTCTGCAAAAAATGGAACAAATGTAAAAGAACTTTTAAAAACTATCATAGAAAAGGTGCCTTCTCCTGCAATAAAAAATAAAGATGCCCAGTCAAAACCTTTTCGGGCTTTGATTTTTGATTCTGTCTATGATGCTTTTAAAGGAGTTGTAGCTTTTGTAAGAGTTATTGATGGAGAAATTAAAGACAGAGAAAAAGTGTATCTTGTGGCCGGTAAAACAGAAGCTGATATTAAAGAGCTTGGATATTTGAATCCCGGATTTTCTCCTCAACAACAAATTTTATCTGGTGAAATCGGGTACATTGCCACTGGAATTAAAGAGCCCGGAAAAGTAAGGGTAGGAGACACGATCACAAGATTTCAAAATCCAAATGAGGTAAAATTAGAACCATTGCCAGGATACCAAGAGCCCAATCCAATGGTGTTTGCCAGTTTTTATCCTGAAAATCCAGATGATTTTGAAGTATTAAAAGTTGCTTTGTCAAAATTAAAATTGCAGGATCCGGCTTTAGTGTTTGAGCCGGAAATGAAAGAAGCTTTGGGCAGGGGATTTAGGTGCGGATTTTTAGGTACGTTGCACGTTGAAATAATTTCTGAAAGATTAGAACGGGAATTTGGACTTGGGCTAGTGATTTCAACGCCATCGGTAATTTATAAAATTTATAATCATAAAGGTGAGGGGAGATTGATTTATTCAGCTTCTGATTGGCCTGATCCAACGAGTATCAGTAATATGGAAGAACCATGGGTTTTATTAGAAATAATTGCTCCAAGTACGTACATCGGAAAACTTATGGATGTATTAAAGGACGTTAAAGGAAATTATTTAGAAACCAATTATATTTCAGCTGAAAGGGCGGTTATTATATATGAAGCTCCGTTAAGAGCGATTGTGGCAAACTTGTATGACAAAATAAAATCAATCAGCCAAGGATACGCTTCGCTTAACTATAAAGTATTAGGATATAGGCCAGCTAAATTGGTAAAAATGGAAATCTGGATTGCCGGTCGTCCCGAAGAAGCTTTTAGTAGAGTTGTAGAAGAGGGCGATGCTTATGGTCAAGGAAAAAAACTGGTTGAAAAATTAAAAGAAACATTACCTACCCAGCAGTTTACGGTTGCTTTGCAAGCAGTCATTGGTGGAAAAATAATTGCCAGAGAAACTATTTCAGCAAGAAGGAAAGACGTTACCGGATATTTATATGGCGGCGATGTTTCAAGAAAGAGAAAATTGTTAGAAAAACAAAAAAAGGGAAAGAAGCTCATGAAAGAGAAGGGAAGAGTTACTGTTCCAAGCAAAACCTTCTTAGAAATCTTCAGGTCTTGAGTTTTCACTATACAGGTTGTATATTTGCTTTAAGATTACAACACTTTTACACTTGTCCCATATTTTAAAAGCTTTTAAAATATGGGACAAAGTTATTATTTTACTTTTATCTCTCGTGCCCACTTTTTAGACCAGTCTAAAAAGAACCAACGAGGCCGGGTCTCGTTGATAAGTTTTATCAACGTTGTTTTGGACGAAGACTTGATTTATTTTTATTTATAACTCAATATAAATCTCTGTTAGTTCGTTTCACAATCTTTTTAGGAAAGGGATTGCCGTGATTAGGCCATCAATTTATGGATCAAAGAAAACAAGAAATTTTGAAGATCTGTTAGTTGTGATCACGGGCGCAACTCGTGGTATTGGATTAGCCTGCAAAGAAGCATTTAAAAATGCTGGCGCACAAGTTGTTGGATGCGATCTTGGCGGATCTGATTTTGAACTCGACGTTACCTCTCGTAACGATTGGGCTAGATTAATCAAGAAATATGATGTAATAGACGTTCTCATGAATAATGCAGGCATTATGCCAATGGGCCCTTTTCTCGAAATGAGCGATGAAGCCATTGAAAATCAAATCGATATCAATCTTAAAGGCGTTATTTATGGCATGAAAGCTGTTTTGCCGGGCATGGTGCGGCAAGGTTGCGGTCATGTTGTGAATACTGCTAGCATGTTGGGAGTTATTCCGATTTCTGGTGCTGCTGTTTATTCAGCTACTAAGGGCGGTGTGATTCTCCTAAGCGAGTCAATGAGGGTTGAATTGCGAAATACTGGTGTAAAAGTTTCTCACGTATTGCCTTCGCTGGTTAATACTCAGATGATTGCTGGCATGAAACCCCTTACTTGGCCAAAGCCTATCTCTCCTGAAATGGTGGCAAAGGCTATTGTTCGGGCAGTTAAAACTGGGCAGGTTGATATCTGGGTTCCTTGGATAATGAAATGGGTGATTGGTTGCGGAAAGTTGCTCCCGAGATCTTGGGGAGAATCTTTGGCGCTTAGTTTTGGAATGGGTGAAATGTTTATAGATATTAATCCGCGCGAAAGGGCGGGTTACAGAATCGCCATCGGCGGAGAATAAAAACGTAAAGCTGTTATAGCTGTTATGAAACCAGGGTTTCATAACAGCTCTTTTTTTGATAAAATTATGTAATATATAAAATATGAAAATTCATAGATTTATTATCGAGGATAGTGCAGCACGTAAAGATGTCATATTTTTACGTGCAAACGACGCAGATAATATAGGGTTTCCTAAAAAATCCTCTATAACTCATTTTGATGGTCATGAAAAAAATATCAGAATGTATGAAAAAGAAGTCGTCAATCAGATGAGGAATGTTTTGAAGTTAAAAGAAGGTGAAAAAGTTATTTTGGCTGATGGAAAATTAAATGAGATGTTAGGATCTATAGGAATACTAGGAAAAGATTTTATTGAAGTAAAAGTAGAAAAGTTTTATAAAAACGAAAACGAGGTATGGGCTAATGTTGTTTTGTACTGTTCGGTATTAAAAAAAGAAAATTTTGAATTAGTGGTTCAAAAAGCAACAGAAGTTGGCGTAAAAGAAATTATGCCAATTATTTCGAAAAGAACGGTAAAGTTACATTTTAAAAAGTCTCGCCTTGAAAAAATAATTAAAGAAGCAGCAGAACAATCGGGCAGGGGAATGATTCCTATTTTGCATGATGCTGCAGATTTTAATACGGCTATTAAGAGAGCTGGAGTAAATGATGTAAATTTATTTTTTGATGCTCGTGGTAAAAATGTTAAAGATTTTTTACATAAAGGAAAACAGAGAATAGGAATTTTTATAGGACCTGAAGGCGGCTTTGACGAAGAAGAATTAAGATTAGCCGCAGAGAATGGCTTTAAAATAGTAAGTTTGGGCAAACTTACTCTACGAGGTGAAACCGCAGCCATAGTTGCTTCTTATCTTGCTTTGGGTTAGATTATAATTACAATGAAACAACAAGCTCTTTGAAAGGAGAATCGTCATGCAATCTGATGAGGAACTAGAAAAGATCTTCAATGCATTGAAAGAATATGTCAGTGAGTGTCTTCCAGTTTGGATTGCGATTTGTTCAATGATAAACGGAATACCCTCGAAAAGGATAAGAAAGTCACTTAGAAAGAAATTCTCTATTATTAAAATGAGACACGAAAAGAAGGGTAACTATTATCATGTGCCTAAACTGTCATTTGAAATTTTTGAAGATATTTGCTCAACCCTAAAAATAACTATTGTTGAAGCATTGAAAAGTCTTAAAAGCATGGAAGAAACTATGTCTAAACCACAAGATGAGTTATTGAGGGAAATGAAGGATGAATTAGATTATTCTCGATGGAAGGAAGAGCAACAATCATAATCAGGTGGAAGTATCTACCTGATTTTTTATTGATTTTTTTAAATTTTTGTGGTAAAAATGAGAACATGGGCTACAGAGATATTAGTGCCCTGACGTGGGCCTTAGAGGAGTAGTACCTCGGGAGTCTCATAAAAACCCATATACTATGGGCAAATGTGACCATATGTGGTAACACATATCGGAAAAATTCCTTAAATTGCTGGAAACCCATTAAGTTTTTCTCGCTAAAGCATAATCTGAAAAGATAAGTGCGAATGCTAAAAAGAGAAAAGATTTGGCAATCAGCAGCCAAGCCTCAAAATTGGGGAAGGTTCAGAGACTATAATAGGAATTACCAATTTGGTAAGTGGTATAGTCCATTCCTATTGGAAACAATAGGTACAAAAAGAAGCTCCAGACCTCCGTGCAAATCGGAGAGGCCCAACAATTAGTGAGTAGTTTGTAGTTGGTAGTTTGTAGATTTTTCTACTCACTACTAACTATTCACTACAAACTGAGAATGCTGGCGTAGCTCAGTGGTAGTAGCATGCGTTTCATAAGCGCAAGGTCGCAGGTTCGATCCCTGCCGTCAGCACATGCCGATATTTAAAGCAAAGAATGAAAATTTTTTCAAACTTTGGACACCAGAAATGGCTTATGTGTTAGGATTCTTTACAGCTGATGGAAATATGATAAAAAATAAAAGGGGAGCACATTTTATTTCATTTTATTCAGTTGATAAAGAATTACTGGAAAGTATTAAAAAGGTTATGGGTATAGACCATAAGTTAAGTTTCAGAAAGAAGAGAGGGGAAAATCAGAAAGACTCTTATAGGTTGCAAATAGGCAGTAAAGAAATATTTAATGATTTATTGAAAATTGGCTTAACTCCAAATAAAAGCAAAACGGTTAGTTTGCCAAAAATTCCAAATAAGTATTTTTCAGATTTTTTAAGAGGTTATTTTGATGGCGATGGTAGTGTGATAGCTGGGTATTTTAAAAAATCTGATAGGAAAAGTAAATCATTTACATTATCGGTTCGTTTTACATCTGGGAGTAAAGAAATATTAGAACAGTTAATGAATAATCTTAAAAATATTATTGGCAGTAAGGGTTCATTATTTTTTGCTGGACGAGCATGGAGGTTAAATTATAGCATTAATGATTCTAGAAAGTTGTTTGATTTAATGTATAATGATAATGTAATTAATGATTTAATTTATCTAAAGAGAAAGTATAATATATTTAAAAATGCGGGCGTCGTCTAGCCTGGTTTAAGACACATCCCTGTCACGGATGAGATCACGGGTTCAAATCCCGTCGCCCGCGCATCATCAAATCCCCTTAGGTCCGCTCAATATAATTTGCTTATACTTCTAATAGAGTGAAAATAATTGTTAAGGCAAAACCTAATGCAAGAGAAAATAGGGTTCAAAAAATTGATGAAAGCAATTTCGTCGTTTTTGTAAAAGAAGCTCCTTTGCAAGGCAAAGCTAATGAAGCTATTATAAAACTACTTGCTCAATACTTCAAAACGAGTCCTCTTTTAGTAGAAATAGTATCTGGGCGTACCTCTAGAACTAAAATAATTATTATTCATGAATAATTGATTTTTTCTTTACGTTTATGCTTATATTTAATCTAGGACTTGAGTCTTCACTCAAAATAACATTTAAGATACAAGCTTGAAGAATAAATCTATATGAGAGTTAATAAAAACTTAAAAAGTAGACATTATCAACGTTATTTTGGGTGAAGACTTGAAAAAAAACTCTAACCGGGTAGACTATATTAATAATGGCAAAGAAGAAAAAACAAACTAGAAAACCTATAAGGAAAAAGGTTGTCAAGAAGATTAAACCTGTTAAGTTTAGAAAAACCTTAAAGAAAAGGGTAAAAGTTTTAGTTAAATCAAAACCAAAAAAGAAAGCTGTTGTAAAGAAGAAAGCTACCACAAAAAAGAATATTTTAAAATCAAAGAAGAAAATTAAGAAAGTCATTAGGAAAATAAAAAAGATTAATCGAAGGGTAGTTAATAAGAAAAAATCCACTAAAATAAGAAAAAAAATAAAACCTAAAAGGGCGGTAAAAAGGGTAGTGAGGGTTTCAAGAAAAAAACCTAGGAAGATTAAACCTGTTAAAATGACAACTCGGCTCGGTAAGAAAAAAGAAGTAACAGGTTTAGATAGTTTTCTTCCCAATAATCTATTTAAGGCAAAAATAAAAGTAATTGGAATCGGCGGAGG
>OBEQ013019333.1_pt1 | contig 10091 bp, 9 predicted proteins | sample 1670901 | NCBI WGS metagenome assembly OBEQ01 (sample SAMEA104232315, study PRJEB22302) | groundwater metagenome | biome: forest; feature: aquifer; material: groundwater | place: USA | collected 2011-08-07 | depth 5.4 m | reverse complement strand
TGGGGGTTGATGCACTGGGGGTTGATGCACTGGGGGTTGATGCACTGGGGGTTGATGCACTGGGGGGAGACGTAAAATTTTACGTCTCTACGGCGGGGATTGTATAATATTTATACAATTCTTCTTGGGAATGAAATGATTCATCATTTCCAATTTTACGGTATTTGTTTTTTTGTTTTTCATCAATAATTCGCGCTTTACTGTTTCCTCTCCATTGATAAGAAAAAATCAATTTTAATTCTTTTTGTAAATTAGGACAAAGAATAGGGCATCCAACTTCAATTCTTTTGTCTAAATTTCGTTCCATCCAATCAGCACTAGTTATATAATAAATTGGTTTACCGTTATTGCCAAAAATCATGAAACGAGCGTGCTCCAAATATCGATCTACTATACTTATTACTTTTATATTTTCACTTTGATTCATAATTCCAGGAACTAAACTACAAACTCCCCGTATTATTAATTGAATTTTTACTCCAGCATTACTAGCTTCATATAATTTATTGATCATTATTTTATCAACCAAATTGTTCATCTTTAAACGAATCAATCCTTTTTTATTCTTTTTGGCGAGAATTATTTCAGCATCTATTAAATTAATAATTTTTCTTCTTGTATTAAATGGAGAAACCATTAAATCTTTAAAAAGACCTCTGTTAAAATGATTTTCTATTAAATTAAAAACTTTTTTAATCTCCTTAGATATCGTTACATGAGATGTTAACAACCCTATATCACCATATATTAGAGAGGTTTTCTCATTAAAATTCCCTGTTCCAACATAAGTTATAAAAGATTCTACTCCTTTCGATTTTCTGGTTATCTGTATTAATTTAGAATGAATTTTTAAATCAGGAAGACCGTACAATACTTTAACTCCATTTTCCTTTAATTTATTTGACCAATATAAATTATTTTGTTCATCAAATCGAGCTTGTAATTCCATCACAACCGTAACATCTTTTCCGTTAGTAGCTGCATTTAATAAAGCATTCATTACTTGAGAATGTTTAGCAACACGATAAACGTTTATCTTAATAGAAGTTACTTTTGGATCAATTGCGGCTTCTCTTAACAAATCAACTACATAGTCAAATCGTTGATAAGGAAAATGCAACATAACATCTTTCTCTAAAATAACTTTGATTAAACTTCTTTTATTTTCAAGATCTGGATGAGCATGTGGAGGTCTAGGTTCATATAAAAAATCGGACCTTTCAAAATTTGGAAAAGAAGTAAAGTCTTTAAAATTATGGTATTTACCGCCTGGAATAATATTCATCCCTCTTTTTAAATTCAACGATTTTGTTAAATAATTTAATAAATCAATTGGCATTTTTTGATCATAAACAAAACGAACTGGCTCTCCTTTCTTACGGTCTTTTAAGCTTTTTGTGATTTTTTCAATAAAAGAACTTGAAAGATCATCGTCTAAATTTAACTCAGCATCTCTAGTGAATTTAAAAGTATGCGCTTCAATTGAGTCAAAATTAAAAATAGAAAAAATATTTGGTAAATGAATTCGTATAATGTCATCTAATAGAATAAATTGTTGTTTATCAGTATCTTTTAATCGATAAAAACGAGAAAATTCATTAGGAATTTGAATAAGTGCATAGTGTGTTTTTACTTCCAAAACTGAAACCATTTTCACAGCTAAATAAATAGTATAATCTTTCAAACGTGGGAAAGAAGATTTAGAATCTAAAATAATTGGGAAAATTTCGTGCTTTAATTTAATGTTGTAAAATTCAGCTAATTCTTCCAATTGGAGATCTGTTAATTTATTTTCATCTAATTTAATAATATTATTTTTCTCTAATTCATTTAATATCAGCTTATAAGCTAATTCGAATTTCGTTTGTTGAGCTAACACTGTTGATCTAATGGTTGAATACAAGTCTTTAGGTGATCCATCAAAACCATCCACTTTTTTCTCTCCAATTTGGATAAGTCTGCGAATATTTGCAACACGAACACGAAAAAATTCATCCATATTATTTGAATAAATTCCCAAAAAACGCATCCGTTCGATTAAAGGAACATGCTTATCCATCGCTTCTTGAAGAACTCTTGCGTTGAAAGATAACCAGCTTAATTCTCTATTAAACAATTTCATTTTACAAAGATGACGGAAAACATTTTTAAACTCCAGTTGACCACGAAATAATATTTTACATTTTAACTCAATCTATTTATTTCATGATTAAACTCGACTTAAATATAAGAGTAATTTTTAAAAAATAAAAGTATACAAGCATAAAAAAACCACAACATAATGTTATGGTTTTACGTTTCAATCAAAGAAGATCTAATTAAATTCTCATTCCTTTTTCAACTTTATCCTTACGTTTATTTTTGTTTAATTTCTTAAGTACTACCATTAAATAGGCGCTTCCACTATCAGTAGTTGCATAAAATGTTTCTTTACCATATTTTAGTTCTCCTCCTTTGTCTTGTTGCCAATCTGCATACAAATAATATTTTCCATTTGTTTGATTTGCTCTTTGGCCAAATTTTAAAGTGCCAGATTGAAAACGTACAATCACTTCACCATTTGGCCCATAACTATCAAATATACATGTTGTACCAGCTGGTATAATAATACGATCTTGTTCCGTATTTTTACTTGTTACTAACGAACCATCTGAAGCTGTACCTTGAGATCCTGTAGATTTACTTCTTTCTAAATAAATTATTTGAGAAGTGTAGAATTGAACTTTTTTCATGTTCGTTTCATTCAAATTATACTCTTCTTTTAATTGATTTGTAATTGGAACTTTTGTTCCACAGCTCGATAGAATTAAGCAAACTACTAAAATTGATAAATATTTCATGTTTATTTTTTTAAAGTACAAAGATATGAATGCAAAGATAAAAGTACATCAGAAAATCTACTTTTTTTAGACTTTTAAAGAAATCATGTTAAATGGTTGTTAAATTTATATTGTATCAAGATCAAAGTCTCTTATATTTTCAATAAATCCTTCAAAAATAGTCCTAACTTTGCATTCAAATTTAAAAAGAGTAACATGTTATATATTGATATTTTCACTTTCAATCAATTTCAAGAAAACACTTATGTTATTTCAGATGAACAAAAAAATTGTGTAATCATTGATCCAGGTTGTTATTCAAATGAAGAAGAAGAGGCGATTACATCCTTTATTCTTGAGAATGATTTAAAACCTTTAGCTTTATTAAATACACATGCACATATTGATCATGTTCTTGGAAATGCATTTATACAAGGGAAATACAAATTGGATTATTATTTACATAAAGAAGATTTAGTGACTCTGAATTCGGTTCCTAATTATGCTCACATGTATGGATTCCCAGGGTACAAACCATCACCACAGCCGAATAAGGAATTAAAACACGGGGATAAATTGATTTTTGGAGAAATAGAATTGGAAGTGTTTTTTACTCCCGGACACGCTCCTGGTCATGTTGTTTTTTACAATCTTGAAAATAAATTTGTAATCAATGGAGATGTATTATTTAGAGGAAGTTACGGAAGAGTTGATTTGCCTGGAGGAAGTATGGAAGTACTAAAAAAAACAATTAAAGAAATCATGTTTGAATTGCCAGTTGATACTGTTGTTCATTGTGGACATGGACCCGCTACAACAATTGGAAATGAAAAGAAATCGAATTACATCTTGAATGAGTTTTAATTAATCTTTATATAAAACATTCTTTAATATTGAAAATAGCTATAAATACCAGATTTTTACTTTCTACAAAAATGGAAGGTTTTGGGTGGTATACTTTTGAAATCGTTAAGCGTTTGGTTGAAAATCATCCAGAACACGAATTTATATTGTTTTTTGACAGACCGTTTGATCCAACGTTTATTTTTGGTAAAAATGTAACTCCTGTTATTTTAAATCCTCCGGCAAGGCATCCAATTTTATTTGTTTTATGGTTTGAAATTGCGGTATGCAAAGCTTTGAAAAAACATAAAGCAGATGTTTTTCTTTCTCCAGATGGTTATTTATCATTACGTTCAAATATACCCCAAATAGCTGTAATTCATGACATTAATTTTGAACATTATCCGAAAGATATACCTTTAACTGCTCGAATCTATTTACGTTATTTTTTTCCTCGTTTTGCTAAAAAAGCGACTAAGATTATCACTGTCTCATCTTACTCTAAACTAGATATTTGTTCAAAGTACAATGTGATAGAAGATAAAATTACAGTTGCATGGAATGGAGCTTCAGACAAATTTAAGCCTTTAAACGAACAAGAACAAACCAAAATAAGAAATAAATACACAAACGGAAAACCATATTTTTTATTCGTCGGAGCAATTCACCCTAGAAAAAATGTAGCTCGTTTAATAGAAGCATATTCAAAGTACAGAGATAGTGAAAACCCTACACATGAATTAGTTATTGTTGGTGAGTCTTTGTGGAAAAATTCAAAAATAAAAAGTCAAATTTCAGAAAAAGTAAAAAAAACGGTTCATTTTACAGGTCATTTACCGCTGGAAGAATTAGCTAACCTAATGGGATCTGCTTCTGTATTCACTTACGTTCCATATTTCGAAGGATTTGGTATTCCTTTAGTTGAAGCGATGAAATGCGGAACACCCATACTTTCTGGTAATCTCACATCCTTACCAGAAGTTGCTCAAGAGGCAGCGCTTTACTGTGATCCTTTTAATGTTCAAGATATTTATGAGAAAATGAAAGAAATTATTCTCAATGAAACATTACGAATCCAATTATCTAAAAAAGGATTGGAGCGCTCAAAATTATTTTCTTGGGATGTTTCTGCGGAAATCGTATGGAAAGAAATAGTAAATAGTAGACCTATTTAAAATTGATACTTTACCCCTAACATGTTTTGAAAGTATAAAGATCCTTTGTCAGAAAAACTTAATTTTCCCATGGTTTGAATATTGATTCCAAGTCTATTCCCAACCCAAAAAGTAGCTCCACCACCGGCATTGAAAGTAGGCACTGTATAATTTCTATGCGTTACTCCAAAACCACTACTTAAATAAGGATCAAACCACATAATTTTTTTATATAAAGAATTGAATGAATATTTTGCATTCAAATCACAGGCAATGAATAAAACATTTTTTTGAATAGGAAATCCGTCTATCAAAGCATTTACTTGATATGTATTTAAAGATTCTGATAACTCAATACTAAAATTATCTTTCATATAATACTCAAATGAAAACACAGATGGAAAAGGTAAACAATTCCAATCATTAAAATAATTTGCAGGCGATAAAATAGGTCTTCTTCCGTCGTCATCTACAGCATTTAATCCCATTGCTAAAACCCAATGATTTGCTTTTGAGTACTGAGCATTCAAATTCGAATTAATAAATAAACAAAGGAATATGATTTTAAAAGAGTTCATAGTATACTTTTATAAGTTTTGACAAAGTTACTATAAAGAATTGTTATAAATTCATTTATGAAAAAACTAAATAACAGAAAGGTGTTTATTTCTTATTCATTATTAAATGCTTAATAAACCATTTATCCAAAAGTTTAAGATACCTTTACTCCTATTTTTTTACTTTTCTTCTTTTTTGTATTATACTTTAAAAGAATATTTATCCTATCTAAAAATTTAATTATGAAAAAACTATTTTTTACTGTAATCATTGGATTTTGTTTATCAAGATGTTCATCTGACAATCGAGTTTTTTCTGAAAATCAGGAATTATCTCCTAAGGTTGAATGGTTAAAGTCAGATGTAAAAACTTTTAAAATTCCTGTAGACAATTTGGATGAAACGTATAAGATGAGTTTAGCTTATAGGTATACTGAAGGAATAGATTACAAAGTATTAAAAGTCAAAGTGACTGAAATTTCACCAAGTAAAAAGGAAATGGTTAAAAAATATAATTTAACTGTAATTGACAATAACGGCGAATATATAGGTGAACCAGGACTTTCCATATTTGACAGTGAACACATAGTTGAAGCAAATAAAAAATATTCTGAAAAAGGAATTTACACCTATAAAATTGAACATTCAATGCCTACAGATGCTGTCAATTTAGCAATGGAAATTGGCGTTATATTAGATAAAAAGAAATAATTTCAGAATTCAATTTTTAACTACAATGAGTTTGATTATTCGTGAAGTCTTATTTTCTGAATGTACTGCTTTAGCTGAAATCAGTAGATCTACATTTTATGAAACTTTTGTAGAGTACAACACAAAAGAAGATATGGATCTGTATTTAGCTGAACATTGTATCACATCGAAAATGGAAGCTGAAATGAAAGAAGAAAATACACTTTTTCTTTTTGCGGAATATGATGATATAATCATTGGTTTTGTTAAACTGAAAATGAACAAAGTACTCGAAAAATTCAACAATGCTAAATCCATTGAAATTGAACGACTTTACGTTTCTCAAACACATCAATCAAAAAAAATTGGCGCTTCTTTAATGGCTCATTGCATTGAATTGGCAAAGAATGACAACTACGAAATAATATTTTTAGCAGTTTGGGAGCATAATCATAAAGCAATTCAATTTTATGAAAAATGGGGTTATGAACCGTTTGGGTCGCATATTTTTGTTCTTGGAACAGATGAGCAAAATGATATTTTAATGAAGAAGGAACTTTAGGGCATCTCTAAAAAATCACTTCTCTTTGTTGGAATATTACTAACACCTAATCGCTAATTCAATGCGAAACCCAAAGCGTAGGATTAATAGTCTGAACAGAACTTCCAACAACTTGATGTATTTCAAAATGGGCAATTGAAACTGAACTATTTGGTGGAACAATTAAAGAACCTATTGCCTGTTTGGTAGTTACTTTTGAACCTTTTGATACATACGTATCTTGAAGATTTGTATAGACAGTTCTATAGTTTCCGTGTTTAATTATTACTACTTTTCCTGCTCCAGGTATATTTAGAATACTGGTAACTTCCCCTTCAAAAACTGCGCGAACCTGTGCATTTTTTGGCGTACTGATGTCAATTCCACTGTTGTTGGTGTATACATTTTCTAAAGTAGGATGCGCATTTTTTCCAAATCCTTCGGTGATCGAACCCTTGTCTACTGGCCATGGGAGTTTACCTTTATTACTTTCGAAATTCTTATCAAGCGCTGCAGACTCTTTCGTTTCTGTAAAAACAACTTCTTTCTTTTCTTCAACCGCTGGTGCATCTTCAATGGGTGCTGGTTTTGAATCTGTATTTGTCGGTGCTGTTGATTTGTCTTTTGCAGCTTTTTCTTTCGCGGCTTTTTTCTTTGCAGCAGCTTCGTCTTTTTTTCTTTTTACTTCAGCTGCCGCTTTTCCAGCTTTTATAGATGCATCAGCTATTTCTTTTTTTATTGCGGCATTAATACGCTCTTTTAAAACAACTTTTTTGTATTCATCTTCTTTTAATTGAGCAATTAATTCTCCCTCTTTTGACTTGAAATTTTGATAAACTACTTGTTGTTTTTCTTTGTCTTTTAGAATGGCTTCTTTCTCTTTTTTCTTTTCTGAAAGAACAGCAATTTTATGAGATTTTTCCTGTTGAATGGATGTAATTTCTTTCTTTATTAATCCTTGATGTTGTTTAATTATTAAAAATTGTTTTTTTTGGACTTCTGCTATTTTTTCGAGATATTTTTTCCTTTTTAAGGCTTTATAATAGGATTCAGAAGAAAAGATATACATCATTTTTCCATACTTATTTCGATGTTTATAAGCGTAAATTAATAACTTTTTATACTGTACTTTTAACTTTACTAATTTAGCTAATAATGATTTTATTTGAGAATCCTTTTTAACAACTTGAATTTCGGCCCCTCGTATTTGGTTGTCATAATTATTTAACAGTTCTTCTCTATATTTAATTTGATTATCTATAAGTTTTAACTCATTCAAAGAAGCTTCTGTTATAGATTTCGATTTATCTAATAATGATTTTGTGTTAGAAATTTTTAGCTCTAACCTATCTTGTTCTTTTTTAAGTTTTTGACTTGTGGATTGAGAAAAAACAGACTGGCTTACAAATAAAATTAAGCAGATTAGTATTCTCATAATTTGGTTATTTACACATTTCATATCCTTCCGGAATTGTGACAAAAACTGGTTGTCGTACATTAATCTCTGTTCGCTCGTATGTTAATTCAATTCGAATATTGTTTTTAGGGCTTTTTATTCGAATCAAAACATCTTTTGGAACCATGTAATTTTCAATCGATTCCCTCGACGTGTAATTGATTTCAATCTCCGTTGAATCTACAGGACTACTAACAAAAGTTTTAACCAATTCAGTCAAAGTTGGGTTCAAAAAATATTGTATAACGATATCATCATTTGGATGTCTTTCATTTCTTCTTATCTGTAATTTTTTATGTGATGATAATACATAATTATTCTGATCATGCATCTTAAAGTATCTTTGTGTAGTATCGTAATCTAACGGTAAACCTAAAAATAATTCTTCTACATTATTAAATTTAAAATCAATTCCAAAAGCTTCTTTAATATATGATAAATCTTTAAACATAAGACATTTATCTATTCTATTTACAACTTTAAAAGAATCTATTGTGACAATTGAGTTAATAACAGGAATTGCAGCATAAGAAACAACTAAATTAATTGCACTATCTTTTACCATACGGACGGATGTTTTAAATGCCTTTTCCATCGTAGTATCCGTATAACTCGTTGTGATTTTTGAATAAAAGAAATCAGGTTTTCTTAATGTTATGCTATCTAATGCATTAAGTAATTCACTCTTTCTTGTTTTTTCTAATTTTTCAACAATAGGTTCAATTTCCTTAACTGCTGCACAAGATGCAAAAAGTAATAGTGTAAAAAGAATACTTAGAAATTTAATAAATTGGTTCATAAAATTCTTTTTTATCAATCTTTTGATTTATATTCTTATTCTTAGAACCTGCTTTTTTAGCCTGAATCCAAAATTCAACCGCTTTTTCTATTTGTCCTGTTTTAGAATTAACATCTCCCATGTGCTCTAAGATAATCTTATCAGTTGAAATTAGCGAATATGCTTTTTCAAAATACTCTTTCGATTTGGCATAATCTCCTTTTTGAAATAATACAAATCCATACGTATCAATAAAATGAGGTTGATTAGGCGAAAGCTCATTTGCTTTTTTAATTAATTCTTCTGCTGTTTGAAAATCAATTTTAGCGAGTGCTAATCTGTAAGCATAATTATTCATATTCAGAGTGCTCATTGGATCTATCGCTAATATTTCTTCGTATTGAATTATTCCTTCTTTGTATTTTTTCAGTCCAAAAAACGCTTCAGCTAATTGACTTTTAAATTCAGAAAGCAATGATTTATCATTAACGATTAACTCTTTACCAACCTCAATAGATGAAACAGCTTCATTAAATTTATTTAATTGATTCGCTCCAATAGCATGTAATAAATAGATCGTAGGAATAGAAGGAAACATTTCCAAGCAAATTTTACTATGATAATATAATGAATCAAATTGACTACTTTGATATTCCATTAATAAAACTTGATTCCAAATCGTGTATTTACTTTTATCAAACTTAAGAGCATTTTTATATGATTCCAGTGCTTTTTCATCTTGTTCACCTCTTAAATAATAATCTCCTTGAATGGAATATGCTTTTGAATCTGTTGGATATTGTTTTACTAAAATATCAACTAACTCAAATGCTTCAGGTGTTAATTTAGAAGGTTTTTCATGAATTGAAATTAACACTTTCATTTTCGAATCAATATCAACATCATCACAAACAAAACCTTTTTTTAATTCATTATAAAATTCTTTTTTATTTAACTGTTGATTATAGACTTCAGCCAAAAACATGTGAGCTCTACCATTTGTTGGATTAATGACAACAAGATCCTTTAAAATTTCGATCGCTTTTTTTTCTTGATTGGATTGGAAATAATAGTCAATTAATACACCTAATAATTGAGTATCTTTTGGAAAAATCAATCGAGCTTTATTAATTTCAGCAATTCCTTTTTCAGGTTGTTTAAGTTGAACATACAATTTAAATTTTTGAATTGTCAATTCTGGATATTTTCCTACTTGATCCTCCGTTTTATCTAACGCTTTTATTGCTTCATTT
>OBEQ011324173.1_pt1 | contig 10091 bp, 11 predicted proteins | sample 1670901 | NCBI WGS metagenome assembly OBEQ01 (sample SAMEA104232315, study PRJEB22302) | groundwater metagenome | biome: forest; feature: aquifer; material: groundwater | place: USA | collected 2011-08-07 | depth 5.4 m | reverse complement strand
GCAGGGTGATACTCAACTCGCTCAATCGCGCGTCGTACGACATGTCAGACGATCGCCGTGCCGGGCGGGCGCTCGATCAGTTCGACCTCGTAGCCGTCCGGCGCGTCGATGAAGATGAAGCGGCTGCCGGAGGAGGATGTGGTCGGGCCATCGGTAATCTTGACGCCCTTCTCGTTTAAGGTCTGGATGGTGTCGTCCAGGCTCTCGACCTGAAACGCCAGATGGACCAGGTCCTCCTGCACCTTCACGGGCCCGCTCGGCGGGAAACTGCACAGCTCGATCAGCTCTTCGCTGTTCGGCACCTTGAGGAACGCCAGGTGCGAGCCCCGCGGGGACGTTTTACGCTCGAGAACTTCGAGCCCAAGCACTTCCGTGAAAAATCGGATCGTCTGATCCATATCGCTGACCCGCATCCGGGTATGCAGCAGCTTGTTGACGCGCATTGGGGAATTCTGGAGAAACACACGCAGAGTGTCAAGGTGGACGATTAAGGAAGGGAACGCGCGCAGCGGAACCCGATGGTCGAGGAGCTGAACATTGGAGGAGCGCCGCCCCGCGTCGCGGTCCTGAGCATGGCCGGGCCGCTTCGCCACGAGCCGCCGCGGACGATTTTGTATCGCCCGGTCGCCGGCCCGGGCGGATTGCGGTCCGGCATCATCGCGTAGGAGTCGACCCCACCCCAATCCTGCACCCACTCCGCCACGTTGCCGGCCATGTGATGAAGGCCGTACGGGCTGCGTCCCTCCACGAGGCTGTCCACCGGCGCGATGGGTAGCATCGAGTCTTCGATTTGCCGGTTGAACACCGCGAGCCAGGGGGACGGCGCCGTCGTCCCCCACGGAAAGAGCTGGCCCTTGGGGCCCCGCGCAGCCTTTTCCCACTCCGCTTCGCTGGGCAGGCGCTTTCCAAGGGAGCGGCAATAGTCATCGGCGTCTTGCCAGCGCACATAAAATGCCGGCCAGGCCGACAGGGTCGCGTCAGGGAGACGCTTTGCAACAGCAAGCTCGCTCGCAAGCTGCGGGTCAAGCCGGCGGGAGGCGCGGAGAACCCACGCCAGGTAATTGCCCAGGCTGGCTTCGTCACGATCAATCTCATAGGCGTCCAGCCAGATCCGTCGCTGCGGCTGTTCGGTATCGTCATACGGCCCTTCAAATCCCAACAAGATCTCGTCCACGTGGGCCGTCCCCATCAGAAACCAGCCGGCGGGAACGTTCACCATCGGTGCCGGCGTGGCCAGGCGAGCGATGGTCTCCGCGCGCTCCGGCGGCAGCGACGTTACGCCTGACTGCGCACCCGCAGATCCGAACCCGCACAAGCAGCCGAGAACAACGGCCAGGCTTCCGAGAAAGACCGGCCCATACCGATTTCTTTTCCGCGCGCTTCTCGTCACGATGCCACTTTCAGCACTCCGGCCCCTTTGATCGTGCCGGCCTTCAACGCCTGCAACGCCGCGTTGGCGTCTTCCAGCCTGAACCGCTGGGTGTGCGGACGGATGGGAATCGCCGCGGCTTCCAGGAGGAGATCCAAGCCGTCCTGTTTCGTGTTCGCGGTCACGCTGCGGATCGTCCGCTCGCCGAAGAGGTCGTGGTCATAATCGATCGCCGGGATGGGCGACAGGTGAATACCAGCGATCGCCAGGGTGCCTCCCCTCCGCAAGGCCCTGAGCGCCGGCGGGACCAGCTCGCCGGCCGGCGCGAACAAGATCGCGCCATGCAGCTTCTCGGGCGGAGGCTCGGCCGCACCGCCTACCCACACCGCGCCCAGCTCGCGCGCCAGCGCTCGATGCTCCTCCCGCAGCGAGCAGACGAACACCTCGCAGCCCCAGTGACGGGCCACCTGGATCGCGATGTGCGCCGAGGCTCCGAACCCGTAGAGGCCCAGGCGCTGGCCGGGCTTCACCCCGCTGAGCCGGAGGGCGCGGTACCCGATGATCCCCGCGCAGAGCAAGGGCGCCACTTCCTCGTCGGTGAAAGCGCCGGGGATCGGATAGGCAAACGCCTCCGGCGCCACGGCATATTCGGCGTAGCCCCCGTCCGCGTGGTAGCCGGTAAACCGCGCCTCCAGGCACAGGTTCTCCCGGCGGTCGAGACAGAACTCGCAACGGCCGCATGTGTGCTGGAGCCAGGCGATGCCCACCCGGTCTCCTTCTTTCACCGTCCGAACGCGGCTGCCGACCCGATCCACGAGACCGACCACTTCATGGCCGGGAACGACGGGCCGCTTCGCGGGCGGTAGATCGCCCTCGACGATATGCAGATCGGTGCGGCAGACCCCGCACACCTGCACCCGCACGCGCACCTGATCCGGGCCAGGCTCGGGAACAGGAAGTTCCTCCAGCGCAAGCGGGCGCTTCCCCACATCAGCAGACTGTCTGAACACCATCGCTTTCATGGCCTGGGAAGACGACGGGCTCTAGAACGGGAAGCGCGGCGGCGGGCGATTCATCGGCTGCTGCTCTTGCTGGAACCCCCGCTCCTGTTCTTTCTTGAGCTGCTCGAAGCTGCGCTGATCGCGCGCGTACTTGGCAGCCATCTCTTCCCAGCGCGCCAGCATCTCCGACTCGTGCGCCGCAAGCCGGGCTTCCGCCTGCTCCGGCGTGAGCGTCTTGGCCTCAACCTGAGCCGCCATCTGCGTGCGAAAATCCAACAATTCGTTCAGATCGGGCAAGGGAGGTTGGATCTCACCCAGTTTGGTATGCAGCAACTCCCGCGCCTGAGCGCGGGTCAGATGTCCCGAAGCCACTCTGGAGTCGAGTTGGTTCTGGTAAGACCTCAAGATGGACATGGCCGCTTCAGAAGGCGGCAGGGCGCCCGTCACGCAGCCGATCAGGCCTCCCGCCATCAGCCATCCTCCAAAACCGACACTCCACAGCCTGTTCACGGATGCCTCCCTTCCCATAGTCGATGCAGCCGACAGCCTCCGACGAGAAACAGCATACCGACCGGCGGGAGACACCGCAAGCCGCCTCCACAAAAGCTTCCGCCTTGACCATGCCCATCGCCGGGCGTATAAAATTAGAACGACCAGTCAGCAAACCAGTGAGGTGAAAAAGATGCAACGGAGCCTGCCGTCATTGCAACTTGGAAGCCTCGTATTGGGAACCGTTTTATTGCTCACGGACATGGTCAACGCGCAGGCTGTTCCCGAGGGTAAAGCCGGCAACCTCGACTCCGGCCAGACCCAGCGCGAGCGGACGCCGATCGATCTGAGCCCGATCGATAAACCAAAGCCGGAGGTGGAGATTTATATGGGTCCTGACCTCGGCGGCGCCCCGCCCATAGGAATCGTCATCGTCCCCGACGAGGCCGCCAAAACGCCGTCACCCCCGCCGTCTCCGGCCAAAGAGGAAGATCCCTCTCCAAAGAAAAAAGATAATTGAGTCGCTCCTAAGACCTGCCTTTCAGCCACTCGGAAAGCTTCCCCTGCTGCTCCCGCCGAAACGTCAGTCCTAACCGGATCCACTCCAGCATCTGGGTCAGCGTCCGTTCCGCCGAAGCCACACGATTCGCCGGATCGCTGAAAAAGCGCTCCACATCGGTCAGCCATTCCTCTCCCCAGAGCGCTTTCGTTCCACTGATGATCCGCTGGGCGCCTACGCTCCCCCCTTTTTTGCGGAGCGCAGGCCAGTTGGCTTTGACGAAAGACCACGACTCCACCTGCGTCATGGGATTCGAGAGCAGCCCCCGTAACGGCTTCCAGATGTCCTGCCCTCTGATCGCCTCGGTAAGAATGAGCGCCAGGATCGCGGGCGTAAGGCCCGGCTCGGCAAAATCCCCAAAGGCGATGAGGTATCGCTCCCGGTCTTCAGGTGTCGCCGCTGCGTGATATCGCTCCAAATAGCGTTCATAGCGATCCTTGCCCCCGACCCGTGCGCAGAGCCGGATGGCGGCCGTCGCCAAAGTCGGATCGAGCGAGGCAGGATCGACCCAATAGCGCTCCAGCCGGGCCGTCATCTCGCGGATGAGCGGAGCGGGTTTCGCGTGGCTCCCCAGCGTCCAGAGCACGGCTGCGCGCGCCAGTTTGGGCTCATCGCCCTCCTGGGGACGCGCGTCCCATCCCAGCGAGTCGACAAGCGGCCGATAGCAGTCTTCGACGAACCGGGCGAAGAGCGGCCGATCGGGCTCGGTCACCAGCCGGTCGCCGAGAGTCCCCAGATAGCCGCCAAGCCCTTCGATCACGATCCGCGTGTCGTCCCCACGGAACCGGACGATGAGATCGAGAAACTCGTCGATCGGCAGCGTACCCTTTTGCGTCAGCGCCCACGTATTGTCGAGCAGGCCGAACCGTTCCTCCGACGAGAGCCGAGCCAGCGAGGCAGCCAGCGCGCCGCAGAGCCTGTGGTCGTAGTGCGTCCGGTAGAACCCCTGTTCCCCGGCATTGGCATAGACCCAACGGACGGCGCCCCTCGCGGGCAGTGAGATCGCGGCGCGCCGGCCGGTCATGAGGACGCGCTCCCGCCTGATGCCGTCGTCATCCTCGAAAGCAAGAGTCAGCGGGATGGTCCAAGGGCGCTCGGAGTCTTCCCGCGCGTCACGGTCGGCGAGGAATCGTCTCTGCTCAACCTGCACCTTCTGCAAGTCCGGCCCATCGGCGCTGACGGTCACAAGCGGGAACCCCGGCCTGGTGAACCAGTCCCGGGCGATCGCGGGCACCGGCCGGCCCGAAGCCGCCTCCAACGCCGCCCACAGGTCGGAAGCGGGGGCGTTCCCGAACTGGTGCACCCTGATGTACTCCCGGATGCCCTGGCGGAAGACGTCCTCGCCCAGGAACTGCTCCAGCATCCACAAGACCGACGCGCCCTTCTCGTACGTCAGGGCGTCGAACATCTCTTCGGCTTCGGCCGCCGTGCGGACTTTCGAGCTGATCGGCCTGGTGGACACCAACGCATCTACACCGAGCGGCACCTGTTTATCGCGCGCGAACTCCATCCAGGACCGCCATTCCGGACGCCAGTCGTCCACAATCTTGCAGGCAAGCCACGTGGCGAACGACTCGTTGAGCCAGAGGTCCTCCCACCAGTCCATCGTGACGAGGTTGCCGAACCATTGATGGACGACCTCGTGCGTGATCACGTTGGCTACTGTGCGGAGAGTGTGCGCGGACGCCTGCGCAGGGTCCAGCAGCAGACGGTTCTCGCGGAAGAAAATCGCGCCCCAGTTCTCCATGGCGCCCGCCGCGAAATCAGGCACGCCGACCAGGTCGAGCTTGGCCAGCGGATAGCGCAGGTCGAAATAGGCGTTCAGCCTCGGGAGACAAGCGCGCATCACCTCGTGGGCGAAGCCGGTCAGCGCAAGCTGGCCGGGCGTCGTATAGATAGCCGCGCGCGCGCCGTCGATGAGGACCTCCCGGCATTCAAGCTTCGCCACGGCGAGAGCGACTAGGTACGTGGACATCGGTGGCGTCTCGGCGAAGGTGACCGTCTTGCGGCGCGCCGCCGCGTCCACCGACTCCGCCGCCACATCCATGTTGGAGAGCGCGACAAGATGGTCCGGGATGACGGCCGTGATCTTGAACGAGGCCTTCATTGCGGGCTCGTCGAAACAGGGAAAGGCGCGGCGGGCGTCGGTGGCCTCGAACTGCGTAAAGGCATACCGCTCCGTCCCAGCCTTCGCCTCGTACAGGCCCTTCATCTGCTGGTTCAGCCGTCCGGAGAACGTCAGGCCGACCATGGCGGGACCGGCCGGAATCTCCCGGTTCAGGGTAAGGGTGACGGTCTCGGAGCCCGGATCCGCAGACACCGACACGGTATGATGAACACCGCCGGACTCCACCGTTGCCTCGAGAATCTCCAGTTCCAGCACGTGCAGGGTGACACGCCGGACCGCCTCCCGCACGTGAAGCTGAATCGCAACGGAACCGGAAAACCGCCCCTGTTCCGGCTCGACCGAAAGCGTCACATCGTACCGCTCAGGCACAACCGCCGTCGGTAATCGTCCGTCAATGAGGTTGGCCTGTGCCGCCAGTCGCATGGCGGTCTCATTATCCGCAACGAATGCGGCTGGAGCAAGCGAAGTTTCCCGCACGATTGGATTGACTCTGTTCCTTTATCTCCGTAGAGTTAGACGCCTAATGGCAAGAAAGTCCCTCATGACCGCCCTTGAGATCGTCGCAGCTGTGCTCGTCCTGCTGTCGCCGGTCGTCTACTTCACCTTTTCCGAAACTTCGTTGGCGGCCCGCTACCAGACGATGGCCGGGCACGGCCTCCTTCTGATCACGCTTCCCATTGGCTTGGCGCTGGTCTGGTTCATCGAACGAAGGCCGCCGACCGGCGAACGGCAGCCTACCCCCGTCTGGGCTCGCCTGCTGCTCGGCGCGGCCACCGGCCTCCTTCTGACCACTACGCTTGCGATCGTCAACAGCCTCTCCGTACATGACATCCAAGAACTGCCCGGCGCCAGCCTGGGAACCAGCCTGGAATCAGACGCCATGGCCAGCCATGCGGCGATCACGCTTGCCGACGGCCGCACGGTCCACCTCCTGAACGCCTTCTGCGGAGTCAACGGCTCGCCGGTCACGGTCTCCCACGCCAAAGGCCTGCTCGGACTTGACCGACTCTTGGGCTGCAACCTCCCGAGCATGCGGCCTTCCGGAACCGATTCCCCGGGAGATACAGTCAAGTAGGATCTCCGCACGCCTCGTCATGATGACCCGTCCGGATGCCGAATGGATCCTCACAGCCTTGCAGCAAGCAGAGCTTTCCGGCACCACGCTGATCCTCGACATGCATCCCGTGCGGGCCTAACCCGAAATCAAGCCTTCCCACACACTCCCACGCATGAGGCGATGAGAAGCCTGTCCTCCCTAAAACTCTTGCTTTTCTCGATAGAGCGGTATAATGTACTCACATGGTGTAGATAAAATGTTCCTACACTAAATATTGAGGGGATGACTCTATGTCACTGCACGAATCACCCATAAATTTCAGGCCTGACCGGGGAACGTCAAGCTCCGGCCTGTCACGCAGAGAGCTATGCAAGGGACTCGGCCTGATGGGGGCGGCGCTCCTCCTGGGCGGCTGCGAGAGCCTCCCACGGCTCGCTTTCCAGGATCGTGGCGGGGAGGCAAGCCTCGATCCGTCCTTGATCACACTCGACCAATTCGCAGAAAAAGTCGGTACTGTGGAAATAACCAGAGCCAATGCCGCCCGCGGCATCGAAGCGCCGAACGAATTCATTCAGCGCTTCTTGCTCCACTCTCCGAGAGTGCATGCGGCGAGCCGGCCCGGCGGCTTGATCGGGTCCGTGCTCTATAACCCGAAACCGGCTACCATCGCGTCGGCAGTCAAGCTCCAACTGGCTAGAGGGAAAGGCGAGCCCGAACTGCTCCACAATGATCTGGGGACAATGGCGGCCACGCAATACGCCCAGTTCGGGGCCAGAACATTTGTCGCGGTCTTTCCCAATTCAGCCTCGTTCGTCGGAGACGCCATCCATAAAGACCGCTCTCTCCTCCAACTGGTGCTGACCGGCAATTTGCCGTCAGAAAAAATCATCTGCACGAATCAGGATCTGGAGAGCCTGATCGGGCGGCAACTGACATTCGCCTCCCAAATGGTGCAGGGGGTCCGGTGCGGAACTGCAATGCCCTCTATACAGAGCACCGCCATCTGGACCGCCGAGCAGGAGTCCCAACACATTCCCGAAGGCACCATCAGCCTTGCGCTAGCCAGCGCCCTGATCCGTCTGGAGATCACTGGGTACGAAGTGAGAGCGATCACGCCGGCCAACCCCCGCAAGCGCCCCACGGGTTGGCAGGGCGTCAGCGAGGCCTATCGCAATTTCGCCGTCGGGCAGTTGATCGAAGCCGAACGGGCCCTGGCGGATCATGCTCCCCGAAACGCCTTCGAGAAAACCGTGGCATCCGTCGTGCTCGGCGAGTACAAGCCGTATCTCGATGACATCATGCAGCGGCTCGATTGGGGCCACACCTGCGTCAAGGTGTACAGCGACCAGAAGCAAGACGGCCGAGCGGACCTGCTGGCACAGCCCGTGTTCGTCCACAGTGTCAGGGCGAGGAAACAGCTCTAGCGGGTTAATTCAGGGAAGGATCCGGCGGCATCGTGGCATATAGCGTATAGGCGTCGCCCTGCGAGCGAAGGATCGAGGGCCAGACCTGGAGAGGGTCCCACGCGAACACCATCTTCATCTGGGCCGGCAGGACGAGCCACGATCCGGTCGATAATTCGAACTGCAGCTGCCCCGGCGCCCACCCGGCGTATCCCATGTAGACGCGGATCAGGCCATCCTCTTCGCCTTGGGTGAACGCTTCTTCCAGAAAACCCAGATCGCCTCCAAGACAGACACCGTCAAAAATCGGCCGCGACTCCGGGACTTCCCTGTCCATGCGGTGGAGAATCAAGAGGCTGTCCTTCTGCACCGGCCCGCCGACGTACACAAAACCCGCCTTCTCGTGAAGCCCGGTCGCCTGCGGCAGCACCTCGGTGATGTGCTGATCCGTCCGACGGTTGATCACGAGCCCGAGCGACCCTCCGGACCCATGCTCGCAGATCAGCACGACGGTCTGCCGGAAATTGGGGTCCTTCAGGTGAGGAGTCGCGACCAGAAACACTCCCCGGGTTACCTTCTGAGGCTTGTCCCGCTCCATACATCCAACTATACCGTAGACCGGCGCCTATTTCAGCTTCGTTGACGCCGCCAACAGTGGAAGGCTATCCTCGTGAATGAAACGGTGTTGCGTATTCTGCACGTGTGATCGGGGACGAGGTGACCATATGAAACGATGGCATCTGGTATTGACGGCAGCCGCGTGGCTGATTCTGAGTCCTTCATGCGGGCCTGCAGCCTGGGCGGCCGAGGACGGAGTTGAAATCCAGGAGGTGCAGGTCCGGCTGCTGGACCAGGGGCCTGTCGTCCTGCTGATCGTCGGGGACCGTTTTGTGCCCATCCATGTCGATTTGACCGTCGCCGTTTCCATCGTCCACGCGCTCTCGGGCGGCGCCTCCCCACGCCCTCTCTCACACGACCTCATGCGTCTCATGCTGCTGGAAATGGGCGCGAAAGTCACGCGAGCCGTCATCACCCTGAAAGACAAGACGTACTACGCCGATCTGACCGTCTCGCTTGGCGACCGGACCCTTGTCTTTGACAGCCGCTCTTCCGATGCGATCGCGCTGGCGGTGCTGTTCAAGGCTCCGATCGTCGTGGTCAAGCCCACCTGGGAGGCGGCCGGTCAGCCGTGGACGGAACCGAAGCGGGAAACCTCATGATCTTCCGCTCCTTCTCGGTTCCACCCTTGGGATGCAATTGCTCGATTATCGGCGATCCGACCACCAAGAAGGCAATCGTGGTGGACCCTGGCGGGGACTCCGAACGCATCCTGAAGGAAGTGGAGGCGCTCGGGCTGACGGTCACCCACATCGTCCATACGCACGCCCATTTCGATCATTTTCTGGCCTCGGGGCGGATAAAACAGGGCACAGGGGCACCCCTCTGGCTGCACAAGGCCGACCAGATTCTCTGGGACAACCTCGAAACGCAATGTCGGGTCTTCGGGGTCCCGTACACCCCGGTCCCACCTCCTGACCGGTGGCTCAAGGACGACGAAGAAATGGCGCTGGGCGAAATCAAAGGCCTTGCCCTGCACACTCCCGGCCACACGCCGGGTTCCATGTGCTTCCACTTTCCGAGCGCCCGGATAGTGATCGCCGGTGACACGCTCTTTCGCGAGAGCATCGGGCGGACCGACCTGTGGGGAGGCGATGCCCAGGCCATCGAACGGTCCATCAAAGGCCGGCTCTATGCCCTCGACGAGGATACCCGCGTGATCACCGGGCACGGGCCGGAGACCCGCATCGGCCACGAGATCCGGTTCAATCCCTTCGTTCCGGGCTAACTCTCTACTTCACCTCGACCGTGACGGTCTGCGTCGCCGCCAGCATCTTGTGATCCTGCGTCGCGGCCGTAACGGTGATCTCATGCTTGCCCGTGCCCACGCCCTTGAACGTGCCGTCGAAGCCTTTCTGGTATTTCCCGTCGAGATAGACGTGGGCGTGGGCCGCCTTCGACCCCTTGGCCAGGTCGTACTTGAGGTCGAAGGTGTCCCCGACCGTCTCGCCGTTCTTCGGCGCCGTG
>OBEQ013045488.1_pt1 | contig 10092 bp, 10 predicted proteins | sample 1670901 | NCBI WGS metagenome assembly OBEQ01 (sample SAMEA104232315, study PRJEB22302) | groundwater metagenome | biome: forest; feature: aquifer; material: groundwater | place: USA | collected 2011-08-07 | depth 5.4 m | reverse complement strand
TCGCACAGGACCTGGAACAAGGCTTTCTGTTGCTCACCGATCTGGGCGATACCACTTATCTCGCTGCGTTGACGGATACTACGCAGAATTACCCGAGTCCCCGCGAACTCTATCTGGCCGCCAACGACGCGTTGATCCGTATTCAGCAAGCCAGCAAGCCCGATGTATTACCCGAATACGATCGGAACTTGCTCACCCGAGAACTGATGCTGTTCCCCGACTGGTATGTCGCCAAGCATCTCGGCGTGACGATGAGCGCAGAACAGGCCGCCACGCTGACCACCGTGTTCGAGCGCCTGCTTGCCAATAATCTGGCGCAGCCGAAGGTGTATGTGCATCGCGACTGGCACTCGCGCAATCTGATGGTAAGCGACCCCAACCCCGGCATTCTGGATTTTCAGGATGCCGTCTACGGCCCCATCACTTACGACCTCGCCTCGCTCTACAAGGACGCCTACATCGTCTGGGATGAAGAACAGAGCCTCGACTGGGTGATTCGCTACTGGGAAAAAGCCCGTGCCGCAGGCCTGCCCGTGGCCGCCGACTTCAGCGACTTCTATCGCGACTACGAATGGATGGGCGCCCAACGCCATATCAAAGTCCTCGGTATTTTCGCGCGTCTCTATCACCGCGACGGTAAGGACAGCTATCTAAAAAGCATGCCTAGCGTGATGCAGTATTTGCGTACTGTTTGTGCGCGGTATGACGAATTGAAACCTTTGCTGTATTTGCTGGATGGCTTGCAGGATAGGAAGCCGCAGGTGGGGTATACGTTTTGATACTTTTGCCCAAGAGCCTTTTCACTCTTATTAGTTAGAATTTAATCGCATGTCGAAAGTAAGAATTGCACAGTGGAATGCTTTTTATAAATACGGCACATTTTCTAAAATGGAACGTATAAGACCCATGTTGTGTGAAAGAAAATTCTACTTTTCTTCTCCCAGCCAACTGAACGATCCCTCAGATTGCAGAAATGTCGTAAAAGACCATTCGGCGGAGGAAATTGAGCAATTTCTTATTGAAGCAAATAGACAGTTCTATGGTGATACTAGAGGAAATGATTCCATCAAACAGGGCATAAAGCAATTTGGCGTCGCCACTTTGTTAGATGTGATGTCTAAGCAATTTAATAAAATAATGGACACAAGATACGGAGTATTTAGCCTAGCCAAGAGGCCAGACAATATGGGGCTATGGGCTAAATATGCAGATGATCACAAAGGTTATTGTCTGGAGTTCTCCGATTTGTCAGATTTCTCGTATGTGTACGAAGTTATTTATGCTGATAAGACCCCTATAGGCTTGAGTTCTGAAATCGATCCAACACAAGCTGATTTCTTATTTACGAAATCACGAGAATGGTCGAATGAGGAAGAAGCGAGAATACTTTCCAAACCCCCGGGAATTCAATTTCTACCTAGAGAATCCTTAAGAGGAATTATTTTAGGAGAGTATTGTGATGAGATCAGCGAGAAAAACGTTATTGCGTGGGTCCAAGAATGCGATGCCGACATCGAGGTGAAGAAGGCTAAATTCAACAGTGGGAGGCAGAAACTAGAATTTCTAACAATCACTTCTAATCGACCTCCGCAACCCATATAACATACGGCGCTAAGTAAATACGCTATCGTGCCCACCAAATGTTGAGTCTCCGCGCCGGGTTTGACTTTCCCCTTCCAGCCCCGCCGAAGTCTGAGTCTGCCGGGCGGATCAGCGGCGAAGGTGTTTGAGGCTCGCTCTCGTTAAATTATCAACAAAAGCGAGCCGAGTTCTTCGACGCCCGCCCGGCAGATTCAGACTTCGGGAATTCGGGGATGGCAGGGTCGCCTTTTCTTTGGTTACTTTCTTTTGGCGAAGCAAAAGAAAGTAACTTGCCGCCGGGCAACCCCCGGCCAAAGACCAGCCAACTCTTCCACAGCTTGCACCCCAAGCCACTCCAGATAAGATACACGCCTGAATCCAATAACGCGGCAATCGTCCCGCATGAGTAATCAACCATGAAAACCGCAATGATCCTCGCCGCCGGCCGTGGCGAACGGATGCGCCCGCTCACCGATCACACGCCCAAGCCGCTGCTGCAAGTCGGCGGCAAGCCGCTGATCGTCTGGCATATCGAACGACTCGCCGCTGCGGGTTACATGCGCATTGTGATCAACCACGCGCATCTCGGCGCGCAGATCGAGACAGCCCTGGGGAACGGCGCGAGCTGGGGGGTGTCGATTGTGTATTCTCGCGAAGAAACTGCTTTGGAAACCGCAGGCGGCATTGCGACCGCGCTGCCGCTGATCGACGCGGAGGTTTTTCCGGTCGTGAATGGAGACGTGTTCGTGGAGTACGACTTTGCGCAACTGGCTCGACCGATCCAGGCCATTGCGGCAGGCGACGCGCAGATGCATCTGGTACTGGTCGATAATCCGCCCCAACATCCGAATGGTGATTTTGTGCTGCGTGGCGATCGCGTAGTCGAGGGCGACGGCGACAAACTCACGTTTAGCGGCATCGGGGTGTATCACCGTGATGTATTTTCCGATACGCCTCCGAATATCAAAGCACCTTTGGTGCCGCTGTTACGTACGGCGATTGCTGCAGGTCAGGCCAGCGGCGAGCATTTTCGAGGGCGCTGGGTCGATGTCGGCACGCCCGATCGGCTGCGACAACTTGACGAAAACCTGCTTCGACACGCCTAATCACAGCATCATGAACGCCAGCCTTTATCAATCGCGTCGCGCACGGCTTGCCGCCCAGCTTGGCGACGGCATCGCCATTATCGCCACCGCGCCGGAAGCGACGCGCAATCGAGATACGCATTATCCGTATCGCTTCGACAGTTATTTTTATTATTTAACCGGCTTTACCGAACCTGAAGCGGTCGCGGTAATCATTGGCGGCGCGTCATCCCGCGCGTTATTGTTTTGTCGCGACAAAGACGAGGCACGCGAAATCTGGGACGGCTTTCGCTATGGTCCACTCGCCGCGCAGCAAAGCTTTGCATTTGACGCGGCGTATTCGATCACCGAATTGGATAAGCAGTTGCCCGAGCTGATGGGCAACGTCGGCAAGCTCGCCTACGCAGTCGGTTTCGATTCGGCGTGGGATGCGCGCGTGCTCGGCTGGCTCAACGCGGTGCGCGGCAAAGCGCGGCAAGGCATACGGGCGCCAACAGAGATTGTCGATGTGCGCGCGATGCTCGATGAAATGCGGCTTTTCAAGGATGGTCACGAGATCGACACAATGCGCCGCTCGGGGCAGATTGCATCGGACGCGCACCGCCGCGCGATGCGCGCGACGCAACCGGGACGCTTCGAATACGAAATTGAAGCCGAGTTGTTGCACCACTTTTATGCGCAGGGTGCGCAGTCGCCGGCCTACCCCTCCATCGTCGCCGGTGGCGCGAACGCCTGCGTACTGCACTATGTTGAAAACCGCGCCAGCTTGCGCGACGGCGATCTGCTGTTGATCGACGCGGGCTGCGAGCTCGACGGTTATGCTTCGGACATCACGCGCACCTTCCCGGTCAACGGCAAATTTAACCCCCCACAAAAAGACGTGTATGAAATTGTGCTCGCCGCGCAAGATGCCGCAATGGCCAGCGTGTGCCCAGGTAACCCGTGGATCGCGCCGCATAACGCCGCAGTACGCGTGTTGACGCAGGGCATGGTCGATTTGAAATTATTGAGTGGCAGCGTCGATGGCCTCATCGAGTCCGAAGCCTACAGCCGTTTTTATATGCACCGCACCGGCCATTGGCTGGGGCTCGACGTGCATGACGCCGGCGAATATAAGCGCGATGGCGAATGGCGGCCGCTGCAAGCGAGCATGACGCTCACTGTTGAACCGGGCTTGTATATTCGTCCGGCCGACGATGTGCCGGAAACCTTATGGAATATCGGCATACGCATCGAAGACGATGTGCTGGTGACTGAGTCGGGTTGCGAAGTGCTGACGTCCGCGCCCAAGACCGTCAGCGAAATTGAAGACTGGATGCGCGGTTGAATCCCATTGAGACCGACGCATCGCGCGAGGCGACGCATCTCGATAGCCCGCTGATCATAGGCGCCGGGCCAGTCGGCGCGTTGTGCGCGCTGGCGATGCAGCACTACGGCATCCTGCCGCACGTGTTGGAGGCGCGTGAACAAACGCGTAGCGCGCACGATGCGCGCACGCTGGTGCTGTCGCATGGCTCTCGGCTGATACTCGAGCGCTTGGGCGTGTGGGATCGTCTGGATCACTACACGCCGATCACGCGCATCCATATCTCGCAGCGGGGTGGATTTGGCATTTCGAACATCTCTGCCGAAGAAGAACAACTCCCCGCGCTGGGTTATGTGGTGTCGTATAGCGGGCTCGAAATCGCGCTGGAGGCGCAAATGGTCGCGGTGGGCATCGCGGTGCAATATGGCATCGACGCGCTTTGTCAGGCAACCGGCGTGCATACCGCACAGGGTCAGCATTACAGCGCGCCACTCATTGTCGTTGCCGATGGCGGACGTAGTGGACAGGCCCCCTCCCCCCGACTGGCGCGCGATTACGACCAGATGGCCATCGTATGCGAAGTGCAGACCGAGCTACCGCATGAACATCGCGCTTACGAACGCTTCACACCGGACGGTCCGGTCGCTTTGCTGCCGTACGCGGTGCATGCTTTGCACGCTGATACTGTCTCGTCGCGCAACGCAGCACACCATACTTATGCGTTGGTGTGGACTACCCAACCGCGCGACGCCGAACGCATTGCAATGTTGGATGATGCGGCTTTTCTCGACGCGCTGTACCAGCATTTTGGTGGACGTCAGGGCCGGTTTTTGGCTGCGACGCCGCGCAAGCGTTTTCCGCTGAAACTGAGTTTTATCGGTACACAAGCCGATGCGGGCGTGGTGCGCATCGGCAACGCAGCGCAGACTTTGCATCCGGTATCGGGGCAAGGACTCAATATCGGACTACGCGATGCATGGGAACTCGCGGTATTGTGCGGCGACACGACGCCTGAATCGATCGGCAGCGTTGAGATGCTGCGCGCCTATGGCCGTTCGCGCCGCGTGGATGTGCTGGGTGGCATTGGCTTTACCGATTTTTTGATTCGCGCATTCTCAAACGATATTGCACCCGTTCGGCATGCGCGCGGCCTGGGTTTGCTCGCGTTGGAAATGCTGCCGCCGCTGAAACATTTTGTCGCGCGGCGCATGATTTTCGGGTCGCGCGGGTGAGCACCAATACTCCCGGCAGGACCGAAACTTGCCAGGTTGCCGTGATTGGCGGCGGGCTGGTCGGCGCAGCCGCCGCGCTCGCGTTATTGAAACTGGGCTTGCGCGTGGTGCTGGTCGAACAGCATCCCGCGCCCACGCCAACCGAGAACTGGGATCCGCGCATTTATGCGATCAGCCCGGCCAGCGAAGCCCTGCTGCGCGAACTGGGGGCGTGGCAGCGCATGGACCCGGAACGCTTACATGCGGTGTACCGCATGGATGTGTATGGCGATGCACAGAGCCATTTGCGGTTCGATGCGTATGAGTCCGGCATTGCCCGGCTTGCAACGATACTCGAGAGCGGTCGCTTGCAGCAGGCGCTGTGGCACGCGATACACGATCAGGACGCCAGCGTAATCCGTTGCCCGGCACAGCTCGAATCGATAACGTGGGCGAGCCCCGTCTCCAGCCTGCATTTTGCCGACGGTACCTGCCTTAACGCGGAACTGATTGTCGCAGCCGACGGCGGTCATTCACGCGTGCGCGAACTCGCGGGTCTGCCGCACCGTACCCAAGCCTATGCGCAACGCGGCATCGTCGCGAATTTTGCCTGCGAGCGCCCGCATCGCGGCACTGCATTCCAGTGGTTTGGCGCGGCCCAAACCGGCGAAATCCTGACTTACCTGCCCTTGGCGGGCTCAGCAACGCCCTCGCCGACCGGGTCTCAGCAATATCACACAGCGACGGCAGGGAACCGTATGTCGCTGGTATGGTCCACTGAGCGGGCCGATTCATTGCTGGCATTGAATGCCGACGAATTTGCCCAGCAAGTCGAATGGGCGGGTCAGTCGCGTTTAGGCAAGCTCAGGGTGTTGACGCCTCCACTCAGTTTTCCGTTGCAACTCACGCGCGTGAGCCGCGTGCATCAGTCGGGTTTGGTTCTGATAGGCGACGCGGCGCATGGCGTGCATCCGCTGGCGGGTCAGGGCGTCAATCTGGGACTGGGTGACGTGATGGCCCTGCGCGCAACATTGGCCGGGCGAGGTCTGGCGCGATGCGGCGAGGAGTCCTTACTCGCGCGGTATGCGCGACAACGCGCTTTGCCGGTGGCGCAAATGCAGGGGGTATTGCACGGCTTGCATCAATTGTTTGATTTGAATGGCGCACGCTGGGTGCGCAACACCGGCATGGAAATGCTGAACCATCTAGGCTTTGTTAAAACTGCGTTGGTGCAACAAGCCACACGCTTCTGAATCATTTTTTGGAGTCATCATGTTATTAAAAACCTGCGTCATCGTCATGTTGTCATTGTCGATGAGCGCTGCATACGCCAATGAAGGCGCGATACGCAAAGTGCTCACGAGCAAATTTCCCGAAGCCAAAATCGCATCCATCCAAAAAACGCCTTACAGCGGCCTGTATGAGGTCTACATGGATGGGCAACTCGTGTACATCGATGCGAACGCGCAATACATTTTTTTAGGTGACGTGATCGATATCCAAAATCGCGTGAATTTGACACAGGGTAGATTATCCAAACTCAATATCGTGCCGCTCAATCAACTGCCCCTGAATAATGCGCTGAAGATGGTCAAAGGCAAAGGCGAGCGCAAGCTGGTCGTGTTTTCGGATGCCGATTGTCCGTTCTGTCGCAAGTTTGAAGACGAGCTGAAAAAAGTCGACAACATCACGGTCTATACCTTTTTGTTCCCGATTGAAGGTTTGCATCCGAAGGCCGCGCAAATCTCGCGGCAGGTCTGGTGTGCACCGGACAAGAATAAAGCCTGGGAAGACTATATGAGCTCCGGGAAGATTCCTAACAACGACGGCAAATGCAACAACCCGATCAATGAGAACATTGCGCTGGGCGCCAAGCTCGGCATTAACGGCACGCCGACGATCCTGTTGGCGAATGGCCAACGCATCCCCGGCATGGTGCCTGCTGCGAAGCTCGAAGACATGATGACGCGCGTCTCCAAAGCCGGCGCGGCGAAATGAGCGCTACAGAAGCCGGTCCGTCCAGCGCCGATTTCTGGAACGCACGCTACGCGAACGACGAATATATTTTCGGCACTGCACCCAACCAATTTCTCGCGAGTCACGCAAACCTGATCCAACCCGGCATGCGGGCACTCGCGGTGGCGGATGGCGAGGGACGCAATAGTGTGTGGCTCGCAGAACAAGGGGCGCACGTGCACGCGGTGGATGTGTCCCCGCTTGCCTTGGCAAAGGCGCGCGCACTTGCGCAAACGCGCGGTGTCGCGATCCAGTTTGAAGAGGCCGATCTATTAAACTGGCATTGGCCCGAAGCCGAGTACGATCTTGTCGTCGCGATATTCATCCAGTTTGCGTCGCCCGCCCAACGCGCGCCCATCATCGCCGGCATTCGGCGTGCGCTAAAAGCGGGAGGCCTGTTGATTCTGCAAGGCTATACGCCAAAACAGATTGAATTTGCGACGGGCGGCCCGAGCAATGCGGAAAACATGTATACCGAAACGCTATTGCGCGAATGGTTTGGCGATTGGCAGATTCGTCATTTGCGCGAGCACGAGGATTTCATCAGCGAGGGCACGCATCATCACGGCCCATCGGCGCTGATCGATCTGATCGCGCAAAAACCGGAGAATTAAAAGCACATTCTTCGCCTTAAACATTGCGCCGGCTACGCGATTGCTCCTCTTTCGCCAGACCGCGCAAACCGTCCAATGCCTGATTGAGTGTGAGGTTTTCGGTATCCCGCGCATACACCACATAAGCAGGCAACTTGAAGCGTGGGCTGTCGGGGATACGCAATAATCGCCCCGTTTCGAGATGGTGGCGAATCAAGCGCAACGGAAAATACCCCGAACCGCCAAAATTGAGCACCTGTTGTACCCCGAGCCAACCGATATTGGCCGTTAACGCGGGCGCGGCCACGTCGGGATGATGTTCGCTGAACTGCGCGTGAAACTCCGGCCCCCAATCGATATGGATATAACCCGCATCGAACCAGTCCCGCTTCAGATTATCCGTAACCAGCAACAGACTTTCATCGAACAAACGCTCGACCATCAAACCCGGGCGCGTAACGGGCGTGTACATCAAGCCCAAATCCACCGTAGCCTCAATCAAGCCCTGCATAATGTCTGCCTCGAAACCAATTTCGAGCCGCAAGGACACGTCGGGCGCACGCTCGCGCATCCAGGTCACCCAGTGCGGCAAAAATCCTTCCCATAATGCAATGCGTCCGCTGATCGTCAACACGTCGCGATAGCCTTGCGGCAGGCCCACATCGTGACGCGCCTGTTCCAGCGTACGCACCAGATTTTTGGCATGCCGCAAAAAACGTTTGCCCGACGCAGTCAGCACCGCACCGTTACGCCCGCGTTGCAACAAATGCGCGCCCAGAGTCGTTTCCAGCGTGTGTATGCGCGCGCTGACGGTAGACTGCGTGACGTGCAAGCGATTGGCCGCTGCGACAAAATTACCGGTGGCAGCTACGGCAAGAAAGGTTCTGGCAAGCTCAGTATCCATCGTCCCCTATCTATCGGTTTTATCGATAGATAACATCAAAAATAATCGTTAGTCAAATATAAACTGGATTAGTACACTGCGCTTTTCAATATTAGGGAGCTGCGATGAACCAAGCCCTCGATACCCTCATTGATATGCCTGAACGCGATGCTGAAGGTTATTTAATCGAACCCGACGATTGGAATGAAGCCGTCGCGACACAGTTGGCGCAGGAAGAGAACATCACACTCAATGACGACCATTGGGATGCGATTCGTTTTATGCGCGACTATTACCAGGAGCATCAGATTGCAGCCGACGCGCGTTTCGTGATCAAGCATCTGGGCGAGCGCATGGGTAAGGAAGCGCATAAAAAACTCTTTGAGCTTTTTCCTTATGGCTATGTGAAGCAGGCCTGCAAGATCGCCGGCATGCGCCGTCCACGCGCCTGGAGCACAGGTTAAACCGCGCGCATTCTTCCTGGTTTAAAGATGGTCAAAAAAATAGCCTATTCGGTTTCCGAACGCGAGCATTGGATCTCTGCCGCAGGTGGGTTATGCGGCGTGCTGGGCGTGTTATGGGTTAGCCACGCCTTGCTAGGCGCGCACACTGGCGTACTGGCGGTCGCGTCCATGGGCGCTTCAGCGGTATTGCTATTTGCTGCACCGCATGGCGCCTTGGCGCAACCGTGGCCCGTTTTAGGGGGGCATTTAATTTCGGCTTTCGTCGGCGTAACCTGCGCGCAATGGGTGGCCGAGCCGATGCTGGCGGCTGCGATCGCCGTCGCCATTTCGATTGGCTTGATGTACGGCCTGCGCTGTTTACATCCGCCCGGTGGGGCCACGGCATTGTTTGCGGTGCTCGGTGGTGAACCCATCCTGCGACTGGGGTACGACTATCTCTTCGTACCGGTATTACTGAATGTTGTTGTAATGCTGGTTATCGCGGTGTTGTTCAATTATCCATTCGCGTGGCGGCGATATCCGCAGGCCTGGTGGCGCGAGTCCGTCTGTCCGATCGAAAGCGCGGAAGAGAAATGCATGATCCCGCATAGCGATCTGGTCTATGCCTTATCGCAAATCGACACTTTCGTCGACGTCAGCGAAGAGGATTTGCAACGGATTTATGCATTGGCGCTGGGAAAACATCACGCCGCTTCAGAATCAACGCCCCAAATCTTCCAGCAAACTCGATAAATCATCGGCGTGTTCTTCTTCCATCGCGAGGATGCCTTCGAGCATGCGGCGCGTGGTGATGTCCTTGTCGCCAATATAACGAATCATCTCGCCGTAACTGTCGATCGCAATCCGTTCGGCGACCAGGTCTTCCTTGATCATGTCGAGCAAGGAATCGCCTTCCACATATTCGGCGTGCGAACGCATGGCCAGCCCTTCCGGATTGAAATTGGGTTCGCCTT
>OBEQ011878069.1_pt1 | contig 10092 bp, 9 predicted proteins | sample 1670901 | NCBI WGS metagenome assembly OBEQ01 (sample SAMEA104232315, study PRJEB22302) | groundwater metagenome | biome: forest; feature: aquifer; material: groundwater | place: USA | collected 2011-08-07 | depth 5.4 m | reverse complement strand
AACTTTTCTTGCCAGCCAGGAGTAAATGGAACCTCATCATTGTATGAGGTAGGAAAGTCTCCACTTAATCCTCTGCTTACACCATATTGAGCCATGAGAAGATCAAACGCAGTTGTAACAAAAACATCACCATTTAGTGTTTTAATTTTTTTAACAGGTACTTTGCGAAAGACAAACTTATCATTTGTGCTTTCAGTAAAATCAGAAAATTTTACTTTCATTACCTCATCACTGTTATCTATAAAACTTAGAACAGGATCTATTCTTTGCCCATTATTTCCATCTTTGTTTTGTAGGTTCCATTTACCATGTTCCTTTTGCCACCTAAAGCCCAAGGTTCCATTTGGTAACCTAATAGATTTGCTCCCGGCATCAAAAACAAATGTTTTCCACTCAGAATTTTCCTCGTTTTTTGTTTCTTCAATTTGGGAAGCTCTGAGTAATTTACCACAAACCCAGTTATCATCTTTGTCTTTATCTAAAGTAACTAAAAATGGAGTATCAGTATTATCTTTTAAATAATCAATAAAATATCCAGTTTTTTTGTCTACAAAATATTCTTTTAAAATTACATGTCCTACTGCCATCCAAAATGCTGCATCTTGTCCTTGATGAATAGGTATCCATTCATCTCCCGCTTTTGATGTCTGGCTAAAATCAGGAGAAAATACAACAACTTTTGATCCGTTATGCCTTGCTTCAACTAAGAAATGAGCATCCGGTGTTCTTGTCATAAAAACATTTGATCCGACAACTGCAATAAATTTTGAATGATACCAATCTGCACTTTCAGCAACATCTGTTTGTTCACCCCATATTTCCGGTGAAGCTGGTGGTAAGTCACAGTACCAGTCGTAAAAACTCATGCTTACGCCACCCATAAGCTGAAGAAATCTTGCACCTGCGGCATAGCTTACCATTGACATTGCAGGAATTGGTGAAAAACCAATAATGCGGTCTGAACCATATTTTTTAATAGTGTAAATATTTGAAGCTGCAATGATTTCATTTGCTTCATTCCAGGTAGCTCTTCTAAGCCCACCTTTTCCTCTTGCTTGTTGGTATTGTTGTCTTGCTGCTGAATCCTCTTGGATTGATTCCCAGGCACTAAGAAGATCACCATTGTGTTTCTTTTTAGCACCTCTCCACAAGTCAAGTAATGCTCCCCGAATATAAGGATACTTTACTCTTATTGGGCTATAAATATACCAGGAGTATGAAATACCTCTTTGACAACCACGAGGTTCATAAGGTGGGACATTGTTATCTAATTTTGGATAATCCAATGCTTGTAATTCCCAAGTAACAATTCCATTTTTTACATAGATGTTCCAACTGCAGGAACCTGTACAGTTTACTCCATGAGTACTTCGTACGATTTTGTCGTATGACCATCTGTTTCTATAGAACTCTTCCCAGGTTCTCTCATCAGGGTTTACAATATCTTGAATCCACGACATAATTATTATCTCATTTCTTTGTTAAATTTTTCCTAACCCCTCTTAATCTCTTTTTATAAAGCAAAGCAATTCCTATATATAAGAACAAGCAACCAAGCCCACTAAAGGCTAAATAATAATTCCCAGATTCTCTAATTGGCTCATCTTTAATAGATCTAAAGAAACCTACTAAATGTACAGATTCTTGTTTTGTAATAGGGTGATTTTTATAGGTTTCTTTCATGACTTTCCAATTAGAGTTTTCAATTGCTGAAGCCAAATTGTGTTTCCCAAATTTATTGAAAGCTGTTTCTAATGAAGGTCCCAATTTCCCCCCACCCCATTTACCTAGACTGGCAACGTTATGGCATGAGATACATGAAAGCCCACCATTTTTTAGTGATTTAGTTCCAAGAAATAACTCTTGCCCTGTTTTTGCATTAGGGGGATCAAGTCTTGCTTCTTCTAGTTTTGCAATTCTTTGAGATTCTTTTTTGATTCTTTCATCAGCCATTTCTGATTCTAAAAATTTTGCAAGCTCATCTGTTTCTTCTCTAGTAAGTGGACCAACTTGTTCTTGCATTCTGGAAATTGCTTTTAAAAGATCGCTATGTTGAAATGTAACGGCTTTTTTTAGATCAGGACCGGTTAAAGCTCCGCCACCTACTGTATGGCAGCCAGCACACTTTAATACAAATAATTTAGCGGGCTTATCCTCTGGAAAAGGAATTTGTTGTTCTTCTATAGAGTAGGCTGCTAAAGAAATAATAAAAGCAATTAAAGTACTACTAATGCTTAAAATCAAATTTCTATTTAATAGGGGTTTAATTCTCATTCTTCTCAATTTAAATTAACCCAAAACATTTAAACAAACCATCAGTCTAATTAGCGATTGTAATCAGTCTTTGGGATTAATTATTATAGAGGCTCACTTAATTGGTGCTAAAAATAAAATAATAACCATCCTTAAGGATGACTTCTTTTAAGTATGTAGTGAATGTTGTAGTGGGATTATTTTGAAGTGCTAGAGTAAAATTATTAAAAAGTTATTGACTAGTAGCAAGATCAATCCTAAAGATGGATGTTAGTTGATCGTTTGAAAGATACAGTTAAAATATAGATGAGTGAAAATGAAAAAAAAATAACACTAGTTTTAGCTGAAGATCATGTTCTAACTAGAATTGGTTTAAGGGTTTCTCTTGAAAAGTACTCTAATCTTAAAGTGATTGCAGAAACAGCAAATGGTCGGGAAGCTGTTGAACTTGCGCAAGAAAAAACTCCTGACTTAATCATTATGGATATTGGTTTGGTTGAGATGGATGGAATTGAAGCAACAAAAAAAATCAAAGAAGCAAATCCAAATATTAAAGTAATAATGCTTACAAGTCATGAAGCAGAAAGAGAAATTTTAGCTAGTCTTGCAAGTGGTGCAGATGGTTATTGTCTTAAAGATACTTCTCCTGAGCAGCTTTATACAGCTATTGAGTCAGTTTATGAAGGAAGTGCATGGCTTTCAAGTTCTGTTGCTGAGAAGGTTTTAAGAAATTTATATGGTAAGGATATAAGCCAAATTAAACAAATTGATTTTACTAAGGCAGCAAATAATCATAATGGGAATAAACCACCAGTGAAAACTAGCTCTATCCCTACAATTCCTTTGTCTGAAAGAGAATCAGAAGTTCTTAGATTAATTGTTGATGGTAAAAGCAATCAAGAAATTGCAAATAAACTTTTTGTAACACTTCCTACAGTTAAGACCCACGTGAGAAATATTTTAAATAAATTAAGTGTAGATGATAGAACGCAAGCAGCAGTTAAAGCCATGCGAGAAGGCATAGTAGCTTTTTAATTATCTTTAAATTCAGGCTTAAAATGGTATTGACAAACCCGTCAAGTAGTGTAATAATATATTCTATTCAAAGTTAACTATATAGAGCTATTTAGCTACAAAGAAGTAAGCAATAGTTTTTAGTTACTGCCTAGCCATTATATATAAAAAGCTTTTTGAGTGATTCATTCACCAAAAAGCGATGTGGATGAAGAACGAGTTGAGCATTAGTGCGAAACGAGTGGTGGGTAGAAACAGTTTTTAAATAAATAAACTATATGACTCTTAGTATAAAAGAAACCAGACAAATACCCGCAAATCGGATTAGAGACCAAGTTTGTAAAGCAAGACCTTCAGTAAATATTGAAATAAAACAACAGGCTAAACACCCTAACTATCCAGAAAATCCTAACTACCCTACTGTTTTTGAATTGCTAAAAAAGAATTTTTCAAATTTAAAAACATTTATAAAAAGCGCCTGGGAAAATCGCCAAGATCTTTTTACCTTGCTATTTAATCTACCTGGAAGTGGGAGAAATTATGTTCAGTGGATTGGAGATATTACTCCAACTGATCATATGAGGCATATATTTATGCCATTTGGTACGCACTACATAGCACCATATAATTCTTATAAAGAACTTTTTTGTTTATCCAAAGGGGATTCAACAGGATTAAAACTTGGGAAGTATAAGAATAATGGCAAAGAATATGAAGTCTATTTATTTACTCCTAAAATAGGTCCATTTTATGATCAATTTTCTAATATCGTTGGTAGAAAGGGACTGCTTGGTTCACCAGATAGTGAGTGCTGGCAGCATGTAAACTCACTGATAGATAGAAAAGATTTTCTTACCCCAGGAGCTGTACAAGGCTATGAGTCTAAAATAACTGAAATATTAAAAAGAAAAACAGTGGAATTTGAAAAAGAATTATCTAATAGTCCAAGCAATCAAAAATTTGATCTGAAAAAAAAGTCAAAAGAAGCTATTGTAGAAGCTTTAAGTGAATGTATCTTAGGGAAAATCTCAAAAAAATATTGGGACCATATAGTTGATGATTTTGCTCAATCTACTGAACGCCTTTTTTGGAGAAAATTATTTTTGCCTATTCAACTCCCGCCTGCTTTTAGTTCATCTACTCGTACTGGACTAAAAGCGTTGAATGACTTAGATCATATTTCATTAGTAATATTAGAAGATAGATTGAAAGAATTAGAGCATAGGAAACCAGAAAATTTGTTAGATATCCTGGCTCTTGAATCTGGACGTATTATAAATAACCCAGATAATGAGGCTAAGCATAAAGAAGGAATTCTCAGAATGGCAAAAGTATTTCTTGAACTGGTTTCTGCTGCTCATGCATCAAATATTAATTCAAAAGGTTTTTTTGATTATGAGGCTTTAATAAATAAAGATTTTAGAGCAGGTTTAGTTCATGCTATCGATAATTTAGGGACAAACAGTTTAGAAGAAATGGTTCAGAAAGTATTAAAAAATCCAGAGTTATTAAAGCCATTTGAAGCTGCTGCCTATGCAAGCTTTGCTCATAATACAGCTATTCCAGCCTTTACCCGCCAAGCAGATTTTTATTTGGTAAGTAAAGATAGCGAGGGAAAAGAAGAAAAGAAACTAATGACTGAAGCTGAAAGGCAAGATTTTGCATCAAGTAGTAATAATCTTCTTGCGCAGATACCTCAACATGGACAAATAGTCTTTCCACTTTTAGGTTATGCAAGCATTGAATTAAAAAACAATGGTTTTTTAGATAAAAACAATGAACTTAATTCTAAAACGATTTTTCAAAATAGTAGTGCAGAAACCTTAAAAAATATTGCTAATTCTATTTCATTTGGTCAAGGACAAAGAAAATGTGTTGGAAGTGTTCCTTCTCTTAGTCTGATTAAATGGGGAGCATTTTTCACAAGTTATTTACTATGGAAATTCCCTAATCTTGTACTTGCTAAAGAATCTAAAACAAAATTATCTAATTTGTATGGAAAAGAAAAAGTTATAGCAAAGCTAATTTAGCTATAATAGCTTTGTAAGCTATAGAAGGAGATAGTAAAATGAAAATAAACCTTGTTTCAGTAAAAGATGGCTTGTTGAACATATGGAAAGAATTACAAAAAGGTGGTTCAATTCAAAGAAAGAGAATTGAAGTAAAAATAAATAATCAAGATGAAGCAATACAGAAAAATTTAGAAGTGAAAAATGTTTTAAAAGAATATGGGATAAATGAAGTAAAAGTTGAACATGTATTCGATCAAAAAAAAGGAGCAGAATTTACACTTAGGGGTACAATTCCTATAACAACTGAAATGATGAAAGCATATAGGCTAGCAATGGATAAAATTGATACTCTTGGACTTAAGTTTTTTTACTCTCAGGAAATTAAAGGTGGGAAGTTAGCATTAAGCCCACTATACCCATATGGGTTTGGGAAATTAAAAGTTGTTAACTGATTTTATGCTTTTTTAAGCAATGCCATAAATGGTTTATATGGATTAGCAGGTTCAGGAAAAATAATTTTCTCCACTTGAAATCCTGTTCTTTTAAACATCTCAAGCCATTCTTCGTATCCTAGATAGTTTCCTGGTATTGGAACGTCAGGAGATGGATTATAAACTTTGTAAAGCATATAGTCCATTACTAAGTTAAACAGTTTAAGTTCTCTACTTGGGGCATCAAACTCTCTTACCAGAAGGTATCCATTTGGATCTAAAACTCTTGAAATATCTTTTAGTAGGCTTTCTGGTTGTTCAGCATGATGAAGAACGGTAAAAAGTGTAATTAAATCATGAGAATTAGGATCTAAAGGAATTTTCTTTCCATCAAACTGGAGGACTTTAACTGGAAGGTTATTCTTAACTACTACATCAAGTCCAAGTACTTTTTGATCTAGTAAAGCAAGTGCATCTTGAATCTCTTTTGTTATATCACCCCTTCCACAACCTACGTCTAAATAAGATCTAGGTTTGAAATTACCAAGCAATTCATGAAGCTGCTTTATTCTTCTTTGTACCCTTTCTTCCCTTTCCTTCGTAAATCCAGAATTTAAATTACATCCTTTTTGTAAGGACTTAAAAAAATCTTGTAATTTTGAGTAAATCTCTTCTTCGGTAATCTCTGAGTTACATAATTTGTTCATTTCTTCTAAAAAAGCTTTTCCTTCTTCGGGCGTGTTTTTAAAATTTCCATAAATAATAGATTTTTCAATTATGCTTCTTATATTTGGATCGCTCCAGGCTTCTTGTGTAAAGGAAGGAGCGCTAATTGAAAGAGGTTTAGCTATGCATTGAACAGTCTGAATTCTTTGTTTTAATAGGCAAGTGCCAGGCTTTATACTTTGAATATTCATAATTAGAATAATTCTACTAAATTGATTTAAATTAATTTATTAAATCTTTTTAATCTGATTATTTATTTAATATTGCTACAATATTTAAATATTCAGAGTATTTATCATTCCGAGTCTTCATTGTGTATTGTAGAGATCATTTTTTTATTCTCAAGAAATTAAAGGTGGGAAGTTAGCATTAAGCCCAAGATTTGATAGCGCTAACAAGACTATCATGAACTGTAGTCGAGGATTGATTTTTATTTTTATCTATCCGCCATTCCTGATTCACGAAGTAATCTTGTTGCAATTTCTCGTATATTTTTCTCCTCGTTTGTATTCTCAGAAATAGTTTTTAATTTATCTTTAAATTGTTGATTTTTTCTACCTGAATCTTAAACATTATGCATGAAATACTGTCGGATATCACGATTTTTAGGATCATCTATAGCTTCCAATAAGTAAGGGACTGCTTCTTCTTTATCAATTGATACTAAGGCTTCTGATGCTCTCATACGCACATTCTTGTCTGAATTATCCCTTAAAAGTTTTCTTATTGGTTCAAAAGATGCTTTTTTAAGATCAGCACTAATTTCCCCATCATTTTCAATCATTTTTTGTACTATGCTGTTAAAGTAAACTAATGCACTGTGCTTTTCATCAGGATTTTTATCGTTCTGAAAAATGTTAATTAATTCATTTGCTAGGGCTCTATTTTTAGGATCAATATCCTTGATCATTCTTTCTAAAGTCCATCGCTCTTTATAATTTTTTGGATCCTTTAGAGCTTTAAGTAAGTAAGGAACAGCATTTTTTTCGTCAATTACTAGCAATGCCTTTGCTGCTAGTATACGCACATCAATTTTAGAATCATTCTTTAAAGCTTTTATTAATGGTTCCCAAACCATTTTTTTTAGATCATCTAATCCTTTGCTTGGGGTAGTTTTTCTTGCTATTGTTATCAATTCAATCAATGCTGAAGATCTCTTTTCAAAATCAGGGGTCTTTATTTCATCTTCAAAAACACTAATTAAGTTCTTGATTTTTATATCTGCTTTATTTCCAGCTTTAATAAAACTTGGATTGCTTATTGGGTTAATTTCTACCATGTAATTTAATCCTCCTAATATTTAGTATTTTCTTTTGTTAAGTAAATAACTTTAGATAAATAACTAAAAAATTTATATTATTTATAAGCTTCAAATTTCTCAAGTGTCTTGTTTATTGACTCCCTTACATATTTATCTTCTTCATTCTTTAGCATTTGGTTCAATCTAAGAAGTACAAGCTCTCTTTGTGCATTTGGTAAGTTTTTATATGTACTTTTGAACATATTTCTACTTGCTATGAGACCTAATCCATTTACACAACCACGCCGCGTGAAAGGATTATTACTATAGGTACCTTGTAATAGGTGATTAATTGTCTCTGCCCCTCCTAATTTTCCTAATTCTTGAGGTATTGTTTCAAACAACTTTTGGGATTTTTCTTTTGTTTCTGTATTAAGATTTGCATTAAAAATTTCAATTAACGTAGGTACTGCTTCTGAAGCTCCCAGCTTTCCTAAAGCTTCTATCGTATCAGCTTGTATATGATAATTGAGATTCGGTTCATTTTTTAAAACCCTTAATAAGGGTGTAGTTATACTTTTATCTCCAGGTTTTCCTAAATATCCAAGTGCTCCTGCTGCACTACTACGTGTGCCTATGGTTTCATTATTTCCTTGCAAAATAGTAATTAATTTATTTATGATGGCTTTATCTTGGGTTTCAGTCCACCATCCAATCATATCTATTAAATGTGGTCGTATAGAGTCATTTTTACGTTCATTTAAAGCTTTTATTAAGTAAGGAGCGGCTTCTTGTTTACCAATTACCGCTAAAGCAGCAGCAGCATTGCTACGTATTTGAACATTAGTATCATTTTCTAAAACTTCTAATAGTGGTTTAAAAGCTATTTGTAGATCTTTAAGGTCTTGATGTTTTTCAGTTTTGTATACTGCTATTTCAGCTAACTGTACAAGTGCATTATTTCTCTCATCCGTAGTTTTATTTGGATTTTCAAAAATTTTAATTAAATTTATAACGTTTTTATCTGCTTGGTTTGCTGTTTGTGTAAAGATTCTATTGCTTATTTGATTTATTTCTGTCATATAATCTAAATTAATTTAAAAATCAAATTTTTTCTTAAATTAACCCCCCTAATATATTTAGTATTTTTTTTATTAAGTAAATAACTAGGGACTATTTACCCGCTGCTTATAATAAAAAAACCAAAATACACAAAGAAGATGATTTGTATAAGGTTAACCCTAAATTTTTAATCTGACTATTTAATATTGCTAAAGTCTTTGAATATTCAGAGTATTTATCATTAAGAGTCTTAATTGTGTATTCTAGTTTAACTAATTGATTTTTCTAGGGTTGTATCGTAAGATTTCTATGATTATCTGGAGGGGTTAAAGATGAATGTTACAAGAGTTTCTGATATTAATAGTAAGGTTATTACAAAAGGTTTTTTTAGAACAGCATATGAAGTTGTTTATAAAACACCTGATGGTAAGGATTTAAATTTAAGTGAGCCTGCAAGGAAAATATATGTTAATTATTCAGATGCAAAATATCAGTTAAGGAATTTTGATGATATTAGCAAGAACCTATCTGAGTTATCTAATTATTTATTTCATCTTATAGATGAAAATGATTCTAAAAATGCTATAAGCTTTAATCTTAATCATCCTATATGGAAAGCTTTTCAAAAGCTGCTTGAGAAACATGGTGAATTTGCCCAAGCTGTAGCTGAGTTAAAAGAGCTTTTAAATCCTCTCATAGATATAAATACTGGTAAAGTTGTTCAAGATGCAACCCTGTAATTTTCTAAAGGTTGTATACAGGATGCTTCTGATGGTGGGGAAATGGCATAGTAGATTTATATAAAACACGGGAAGATGGTTAACTTATCTGTCTTAAAATGTGGTTAGAGAGTTAAGGTTTTATCCTGCTTTATTTAAAAGAAAATTAAATATTCTTCCAACATCAGCTTTATGCTCATCTCCAAATAAAGCTTCAACTTGCGATTGTACTTCCTCTGGTTTTGTTAATTTTTCTTGTAGTATCTGTACAACGATTGCTCCAATTTTATGATCATCTGCAAAAACTTCTGCAAGTTGAGGGGTGCCTTCATTTTCAACTATTGTTCCAACTCTACCTCTAGATGCAAAAGCTTGTGGAGCTGCAAAACCACCTTTGCTAATAATTGCAAGGCTTTGATATGCTTCTAGATCCTCTTGACCTGCTTGAGGACTAATTTGTGATATTGCCTTTGGATTTAAGAGTTCTACAGTTTGTAATGCTACCTTTGGGCTTCCTCCAAAAACTCTTGTTAGTGCTGTAATAAATTTTCTTTGGTTAGTATCAATTATCATTTAATTTCTCCTTGTTTATAGTTTATATTTATAACACATGCAAAAAAAAATGCATTAAATTT
>OBEQ010209999.1_pt1 | contig 10092 bp, 10 predicted proteins | sample 1670901 | NCBI WGS metagenome assembly OBEQ01 (sample SAMEA104232315, study PRJEB22302) | groundwater metagenome | biome: forest; feature: aquifer; material: groundwater | place: USA | collected 2011-08-07 | depth 5.4 m | reverse complement strand
GACAAGTCGGCTACCGCCGCAATATCATCCTTGGATAAATTGATGAGGCTCCCCCAACTAAAGGCCGTCCAGAAGACAGGTTCAATATCTTGCCGGTCATAGCGACCCATCCTCTTTTGAACCGGTTCAATGCCTTTCTCGATCGCTTCGACCAGTTTGGAGTCCGTTCTGGAGAGACAGGCCAGTCCATAGTTTTTTCCTCTGCGATAAAATTCTTTCGCTCTCTTAAAATACATCTGATATTTTTCTGGATCCTTATATTGATACTGCAACATTCGATTTTCGAGAAAACCGAAAGCATAGGTACTGTAAGCCTTGGCCAGAAGATTCAAGTAAGTCGCATTTTTTGGATTGTGATAGCTAAACACTTCTAAAGTTTTAATCATGGCCAGGCCTGCGACCTCAGCCACTTCAACATCAGACTCCTGTTCAACAATAGGAGACCCCACTTGAAAAATAGTGGAGGTCATGTCGGAAGCCATTCGGGAAATACTGCAAGACGTAAAAGAAAAAATTGCTAAAAAAGGAAAAAGAAAGACAACGGAATAAGTCCTTAATTTTTTCACGGCTTTGGCCTGGTATCATTCACTCTTAGAAAGTGTCAAGAAATTACACCCATGGCCGTCACGTGATTATGTCCTTCCAAAAGTAATTGAAGACCTGCGGGCATGGATTCAAGAGTTCCTGCTTCTTCTGTAACCATAACGACCCAAATCAACCACCCGGTGAATCATCCATCGAATCGCACTTCTAAAATGGACCCCATGAAAAGGCGCCGAAATACTAATGTGCCGTGTCTTGCGTACTTTTCGTGCCACATCAAGAATCATGCTGGTTGGAAGATCATCGGGAAATTCAAGAAATTGACGGATGCCCAGAGCTAAATTCTCCTGTTGAACTCTTGGCGCTCGACCGATAGCCGAGAGGACTGACACAAAAATATAAAATATTTGACTCCGGATACAATCACCTCTAGCCTGAAAATTATTCATGACACCCGATCCCAAAACCGAAGAAATCTTATCTTTTCTCAAGGAAGAAAGGTCGCTCAACAATGCCCGCTTCACACAGGTTTCAACGGGCCTTATGGATTTAAAAGAAGAAGTGGGACAATTAAAAGTCGAACTGACAGCTAAAATCGATAAAGTTTATGATTCCCTTGCCCAAGATATTCAAGTCTTTGGAGAAGATTTGATTAGGGTTAAACAAAGAGTAGCAGTCTGTTGATAAACCTGTTTGACCCTTCGACTTCGCTCAGGGTGTCCCTTGTTTTATAAGGGTGTAATTGGACATTATAAGGGTGTAATTGGACATGGTGAGCTTGTCGAACCATGAATGAGCACTTTGTCAACAACCTGTTAGTCGTTATTTCCTAGGATCAAAATTGATCTTTTGATGAATTTTCCGAAACAGGTCTTTGGATTCTTCATCGATATGCGGAGGCACCATCACCTTAATCACCACATACTGGTCGCCCTTGCCTGATTGGCCCAAGTGAGGAATGCCTTTCCCCGGAATCCGAAATCTTTTACCGGAAGAAGTTTCCGGCGGAATCTTCAGGTTGACGGCTCCCTCTAGAGTAGGAACTCGGATGGAAGTTCCCAAAACAGCTTCCGTAATGGAAATGGGCATTTCAATGTGGATGTCATCTTCTTCTCTCCAGAAAGTTTGATGAGGACTGATGTGAATTTGAATATAAAGATCGCCGCCTCCGCCACCTTTTCCGGAGAGCCTTATTTTTCCCCCATCTTTTATGCCTGCGGGAATTTTCACATCAATTTTTTCTTCACGACCATTGCGTTCAACACTCACACGGCGTGTGGCTCCATGGGCCGCTTCTTCAAAAGAAATCGTTGTGGTCGCTTGAAGATCAGAAGGTTGTGCCCGAGTTCCACCGGTGCGTCCTCCCCGTCTGCCACTTCCGGCAGCGCTTCCCCTGGTTCCTCCAAAAAGATCCCCAAAAATATCCCCCAAATCAAAATCCATTCCGCCGCTACTTCCAGGCCCACTGGCCCAGGAATAGGTCCGATGCGCTTGTCGCGGATCGAAACCCCCTTGCTCTGACCATTCACCAAACTGGTCATATTTTTTTCTTTTTTCAGCATCTCCCAGCACCTCATAGGCCTGCGAGATTTCTTTAAACTTTTCTTCGGCGGCTTTATCTCCTTTGTTCACATCAGGATGATGCTGCTTGGCCAACTTGCGATAAGATTTTTTGAGCTCGTCCTGAGTGGCTGTACGGGGAACACCTAATGTTTTGTAATAGTCTTTAGCCATGTAATTGACTCCTAACCTCTTGAACAATCGACTCAGCGTCAACACCAAAATAGCGACGAAGCGCCTCGCGCGTTTCACTTCTTCCAAAACCATCGGTTCCCAAAGAAACAAGATTCGGCACCCACCGGCCGATTTGGTCGGGCACTAAACTCACCCAATCCGAAGCCGCCACAACGAGAGGATTATTTTTTCCAAGACACTGTTGAACCCATGGAATTTTATTTTTTGCACCCATAGCTTCGCGTCGTAATTCACTGTAACTGGTCACATTCCACACGTCTGATTCTATCTGATGTTGCTCCCGTAAAATTTGTTGCGCCTTTAAAACTTCTCTTAAGATGGCTCCACTTCCTAGCAAACTAATTTTTTGTTTCGAAGTTTTTGCCGGAGAGACAAGATACATCCCCTTCACAATCCCCTCCTCAACGCCCTCGGGCATGGCTGGCATAGAATAAGCTTCATTCTGAAGAGTGAGGTAGTACATGACTTCCTCCCCTTCTTCAACCATACGTCGCAAGCCCTCACGAATGAGCACTACCACATCACAGGAAAAGGCGGGTTCGTACGCTCGAATATTCGGGTAAGCGCTGGCAAAAAGAAGGCTATGGCCGTCTTGATGCTGCAATCCTTCACCCATTAAAGTCGTTCGGCCGGCTGTCGCTCCCAGTAAGAAGCCTCGAGCTCGGGCGTCTTGAGCGGCCCAAATTAAATCACCCACTCTTTGAAATCCAAACATAGAATAGAAAATAAAAAAGGGAATTAAAGACAGACCCTGCGTGGCTCCCGCTGTTCCAGCAGCCACAAAAGAAGCCATGGCCCCAGCTTCGGTAATGCCTTCTTCCAGGAGTTGACCGTCTTGGGCTTCCCTATAATAAAGAACCATTTTAGAATCCACAGGCTCGTAGAGCTGACCCACGGACGAATAAATTCCCACCTGTCGAAAAAGCGGGTCCATTCCAAAAGTTCGCGCTTCATCCGGAATAATGGGAACAATCTTTTTGCCTAATGTTGAATGCCGAAGAAGTTTTGAAAGAAAAGAAACGAAAACCATCGTGGTAGACACTTCACGTCCGGGTCCCGGACCTTTCAAAAATTCTTGAAATTCATTCAAGGGGAAAATTTTTAAACGATCTTGCGGAGATTTTCTGCGCGGAACAAAGCCTCCCAGAACCCGACGACGTTCCAGCAGATATTGAATTTCATCACTCGTCTCCTCCGGTCGATAAAAAGGGGCTTCCTTCAAATTTTTATCTGAGATGGGAATATCAAATCGATCCCGAAACTTTTTCAACTCCTGTTCATTCAACTTTTTTTGCTGGTGTGTAATATTACGTCCTTCTCCGGCTTCGCCCAAACCGTAACCCTTAATGGTCTTTGCTAAAACAACTGTGGGTTGGCCTGCGTGTTCGACAGCCGCCTTGTACGCCGCATAAATTTTTTGAGAGTCATGACCTCCGCGGCCGAGTTTTCGGATTTGGTCATCGGTTAAATGTGTGACAAGTTTTGACAACGGAGGGTGATTAAAAAAATGCTGTCGCGTATAACTTCCTGGCTCCACAACATATTTTTGATAATCGCCGTCGAGGGCTTCGCCCATTCGTTTAACCAACAGTCCGTTTGTGTCACCCTCCAAAAGAGGGTCCCAGTCGCGCCCCCAAATCACTTTGATGACATTCCATCCAGCTCCTCGAAAAACAGATTCGAGCTCTTGAATAATTTTTCCGTTGCCGCGGACAGGCCCATCCAAACGCTGAAGGTTGCAATTAATAACAAAAGTTAAATTATCGAGTTTCTCCCTTGCCGCTAACGTCAGTGAACCGAGGGATTCCGGTTCATCCATTTCGCCGTCACCGGCAAAAACCCACACGCGGCCCCCCTCACCCTTCATGCCACGATCCCTCAAATAACGATTAAACCGAGCCTGGTAGATTCCTTCTAAAGGAGAGAGCCCCATAGAAACGGTGGGAAACTCCCAAAAATCAGGCATCAGATGGGGATGGGGATAAGAAGGCAGTCCTCCGCCCGGTTGCAATTCTCGGCGAAAATTTTCCAATTTTTGTTGAGACAGACGTCCTTCCAGAAAGGCCCTCGCATAAATTCCCGGAGAGGCGTGACCCTGAAAAAAAACCTGATCGCCTCCGTCTGGAGATTCATGCCCTTTAAGAAAATGATGAAAGGCCACCTCAAAAAGATTGGCGCAAGAAGCATAGGTAGAAATATGTCCGCCAATGCCCGGAGCTTTGGTGTTGGCGCGTACAACCATGGCCATGGCGTTCCATCGAATCAGGCTTCGAATACGACGTTCGAGCACTTCATCGCCCGGATAGGTTGGTTGGTCGTTAAGAGAAATTGAATTAATGTACGGAGTTTCCAACATTTTTTTCGTGAAGCTCCTTTCAAATCCTGATAAAGTATTCTTCAATGTCTTCTCACAAGAATTCTTCGGAAACAATTCAATTTGATTACCTCTATCGTCTCCAAGACGGACGTGAAAAAAGTTTTTCACTCACATTGGACAAGGCGACGCTTCAACTTCAATCTGAAAATACAGAACCGCTTCCCGACTGGACAGATTTGACTTATCATCAGTGCCCCAACTGTCCTCTTAAACCTACTGAATCCCCTCGCTGTCCGGTAGCCACAAATTTTGCACCAGTGATGGATGCTTTCAAGGGAGACATTTCCTATGAAATGGTCGAAGTGGAAGTAAAGACACACCTCAGAACTTATGCGGCAAAAGTGCCACTTCAAAAAGCCATTAGCTCTCTAATGGGCATTTATATGGTCACCAGCGGTTGTCCTATTTTGGATAAACTGAAGCCGATGGTGCGTCATCATCTTCCTTTTGCGGATGGGGAAGAAACTCACTATCGGATTTTATCCATGTATCTTTTGGCTCAATATTTTAAATATAAAAAAGGATTGATCCCTGATTGGGATTTAAAGGATCTTCAAAAAATTTACGAAGAGATCCGGGTGGTCAACAAAAGTTTCAGCCAAAGACTGGCCAGCCTGGCAGCACAGGATGCCGTGCCCAATGCCGTCGTTCTTTTAAGCACCCTGGCAGACAGCATGATTTTTGCCATTGACCATGATTTTTTGAGCAAGATTGAAAAACTTTTTGAGGCTTACCTTTTACCTTTGAGAGGAACCTGATCGTCGTTTTTTGTCTTCTTCATAGTCAGAAAAATTTCCGTCAAACCAAGTCACGTGTCCGTCTCCTTCAAAGGCCAACATATGCGTGGCAATGCGATCCAAAAACCATCGATCGTGACTGATCACTACGGCACATCCGACAAAATTTTCCAAAGCCACTTCGAGAGCGCGTAATGTATTCACATCGAGATCGTTGGTGGGCTCATCCAGAAGCAGAACATTTCCGGCATCCTTCAAAGTCATCGCCAGATGGATTCGATTTCTTTCACCTCCTGAGAGAAGATGAATGGGCTTTTGCTGATCGGTCCCGGAAAAATTAAACCGGGCCACGTAGGCTCGTGAATTAATTTCGCGACTTCCGAGACGCATCATATCCAGACCTCCCGAGATACATTCCCAAACACTGCGAGGATCATCCGGCAAAAATCGATTTTGATCCACATAACCCAGCTTAACCGTCTCCCCCACTTTGATGGTGCCGGCATCCGGTTTTTCAAGGCCCATCATCATTTTAAAAAGCGTCGTTTTTCCAGAACCGTTAGCCCCAATGACTCCGACAATGCCTCCTTGAGGAAGAGAAAAAGTAAAATCTTTGAAAAGAACCCTGTCCCCATAGGACTTGCTTAAGTGATCTGCTTCCACAACGCTTTTGCCTAATCGAGGTCCGGGAGGAATATAAATTTCCATATCGTCATTCCGCTTCACGTGATCTTGGCTGAGCATCGTTTCGTATTGAGTGATCCGTGCTTTGGACTTGGCCCGACGAGCCGTCGGTGATTGGCGAATCCATTCCAATTCTCTTTGAAGAGTTTTCAGCCGCTTCTGATCGGCTTTTTCTTCATGAGCCAGCCGTTCTTCTTTTTGCTGGAGCCAGGAAGAATAATTACCCTTCCAAGGAATTCCCTGCCCTCGATCCAGTTCCAGAATCCACTGAGCCACATGATCCAAAAAATAACGATCATGGGTGACGGCAATGACCGTCCCTTTATATTCCTGTAAACAAGCTTCCAACCATTCCACCGATTCGGCATCCAAATGGTTGGTCGGTTCATCCAAGAGAAGAATATCCGGTTGTTTTAAAAGGAGTCGACAGAGGGCAATCCGTCTCTTCTCCCCTCCGGAAAGTGTTTCAACACGCCTGTCTGCGGCGGGACAATGAAGGGCATTCATCGCCATCTGAAGTCGATTATCTAATTCCCAAGCTCCGGTTTGTTCCAACTTATCTTGAACAGTCGCTTGTCTTTCTAGTAGCTTGTTCATTTCATCGTCACTCATGGGCTGAGCAAAGCTTTCATTAATTTTTTCAAATTCTTTCAGAAGGTCCACAATTTCTTGGACACCTTCGGAAACAACTTCCTTCACCGTCTTGGTGGGATCCAACCGAGGTTCCTGCTCCAAATAACCGATCGTATATCCTTTAGAGAAGTGTACTTCTCCCAAGTAATCTGCATCCACGCCGGCAATAATCTTTAAGAGGCTACTTTTGCCGGATCCATTCAGGCCCAGCACTCCAATTTTGGCTCCATAAAAAAAGGAAAGGGAGATGTCCTTCAAGACCTGCTTGTTGGGAGGATGAACTCGTCCGACACGAGTCATCGAAAAAATAATTTTGTGTGGGGTTTCGTCTGCCATTGAGGAACGTACTTTTAGACAGACTTAATTTTAAAATGCTAGAAAAATTTCAGACTTATTCAAAACTCGGCGGAAGGGCGAATTCGACCAGGGTATGGTCGCTTCTTCGAAGACGTCGACTAATCTCTCGAGCAATATTGATCACCAGCAGACCAAATAGTCTCGGGTCCGTTTCATAAAGCTGAGCAACGGCTCCGTAAGAAAGGCAGTAGACGGACAAGTCTGTCTTGGCCAAAACACTGGCGGAACGGCTTTGGCAATCCACGAGAGACATTTCACCAAAACAATCTCCGGCCTTTAATTCTCCGAGGCAAAAACCTTCTTTATCTCCATTAAAACTTTTCCACACTTCCACCATCCCCGAACGAAGCATATACATGGAAGTCGCATCCTGACCTTCGATGACCACCCAGTCGGCGGTTTTAAAACTATATTCTTCTAGGAGGTTTTTTATCTTTCCCAGCTGGTCTGGATTCATTCCGTGAAAAATTTTTATTGATTTGGCCACATCAAAAAAATTCATGAGTTTTCTCCTTGTATAGCTTAAGTATAGCATTTCTTTTTTCGAAGGAGAACATTCTTTTTTAATAAGTATTTAAACCCGCCGATGAGCTTTCATCAACATCCTGCTGGACAAACGGCTCATAATGATTAAGTTAAGGCCATGGTTATCTACGATCTTATTTGCTCCTTGGGCCACAAATTTGAGGGTTGGTTTCCAGGCCATCAGGCTTTTGAGGACCAGCTCAAAAAAAACCTGCTTCAATGCCAAATCTGTGGCGATACTCATGTGACAAAACTTTTGTCAGGCGGTCATTTCATTCAATCTTCGGTGGCTCGTGTCAAAGAAGCCCCTTCAATAAAAGAAGATCCAAAGCTGGAAACAAAGAAGGAAACCCTTTCAGTTGAATCTTTAGCGGCGACTTCCCCCATTGATACGGTCACCTTCCTCAAAACCCTCAAGCATTACGTCACAAGCCATTTTGAGAATGTGGGAAACCGCTTTGCTCAGACATTACGAGAGATGCACCGAGGGGAGATTTCTCCCAAAAATATTTATGGAGTGGTTTCTCCTGAGGAACAGGAGAAACTGATCGAAGAAGAAGTCCCTCACTTTGTTCTTCCAGAAATCCCGCCGGAGTTTGAGAATTAGTTACGGTTTTCCATTATAAACTACACCGCCACCGTCTTTGTATTGATCGAGAACCGCCACTGCCTCATGTCTGAGTAGAGTTCCTTCAACGTGAATTCCTAATTGACGAAACTGGGCCGGCCAGCTTCGTTCTTTAACACCTTCATTGAAACCAATATCCTCAACATCTCTAGACGTTGCGGCAAAATAAAGTTGTGCAACTCCCGCCCAAATTGTTCCGGTTCGACACATCCCACAAGGTTCAGCACTTGAATAAAGAACAACTTGAAGCCCCGCTTGAGCCGCACTAAAACTTTGAAGATACTCTCCCATCACACGAAAAGCCGTTATCTCACCGTGAGCGGTAGGATCAAAGCTGGGAACAACAAGATTCACGCCAACACCAACGAGTCTCCCCCTTCCCAATTCAAAAATAGCGGATCCAAAAGGGCCACCTGTTTTATGTTCAACATTCAATCCGGAAAGTAAAATGGCTAGTCTCATACGAGCTTCGTTGGTAGAAAAATCGGCCTCCAGATCAACTTTGCGTGTGACCCAATCAGGCAAAACCACCTTACATTTTCCTGAAGTCAGAAACTGACTAAGAGACATTTGATTCATGTATGTTTGCATAGCATGACTATCGTTCAGACCAAGAATTAGTTGCGAAAAAATTAGCATGCTTATCCACTATTTGTACCAAACCCAATTTATCCTTCGACAAGCTCAGGATGTCCCTGTTGTTTTTTAAGAAAATATTGGACATGGTGAGCTTTGTCGAACCATGAAATAAAGGTTTGGTATGCTTTGTGGATAAGCATGTTATTTTTTCGTTGCATGGGTATTACTTTTATATATAATAGTAATACCATGTCTCATGTGCTGACATTGAAGGTTCCCCACCCACTTTTGGAGCGTTTAAAAAAAGTGGCTTATGGGGAAGGGAAATCCAGAGGAGCCGTCGTGCGTGAGGCTATTGAAAAACTTTTGAAGGAAAAATCGGAGGACAAGAATGGTCAGGATCTTTTTCAAAGGGCCACGGAGGCTTATTTGAAGGGAAAGACCATTAAGGTCAAGGTGGATTGGGAAGAGTTGCGCCGCAAGGCTTCTGAAGGGGCACCTTCTATTTCACCGGAAGAAGAGGTTTTGCAAGGACGCCGAAGGAGACTCTTTTGAAGATGGTTTTTTTGGATTCAGACTTATTCGTAAGACACCTTAGGTATCCTCACGATGTTCACCGCGAAATAAACGAAAAGTTTTTGGATCGTGTCAAAGGAAGAAAGATTCGCGCGGCCACATCTATCTATAATGTGCTGGAAGTTTGTGGCGTCCTTTCTTTTAATTATACCCATGAAGATTTGTTAAAGTTGTATTCTGATTTTCCGAGTCATTTTGGTGTGAAGATTCTGATTTCCCTCAATTCTTCGGGAATTTTTGAATATGAATTTGCATCTGTGTTTGGCCAGATTCAGAAAAAACAAGCTCTGGGTGATGCTCAAATAAGTTCTGTGATTGAAAAATTTCAGGATCACCTCTCAGGGTGCGTTTCCTGGAATGCCCGCCATTTTGAGGGGAAGTTATCTGTTCCTGTCATGACACCGGAAGAATTCCTTAAAAAGTAAAATCCACTGCGATGGCATCGTGGTCGGAGGCGGGAATGTTCTTGTGGACAAGGTCGCCAATGACCTTTGGGGGAAGGCTGGGTCCTTTAAGGGAGCTGGTTAGTTCATTGGATTGAAGGATCTTCAGTTTTCTTTGGCTAAACCAATAACGAATACGTTGACATCCAATTCTTTGAGAGCAAGTAAAGCTGAATTCAGTTGACCTCGTCCGCCATCAATTAAAACCAAATCAGGCAAGGGTTTACCTTCGTCCTTTAACCTGCGATATCTCCT
>OBEQ010204638.1_pt1 | contig 10092 bp, 7 predicted proteins | sample 1670901 | NCBI WGS metagenome assembly OBEQ01 (sample SAMEA104232315, study PRJEB22302) | groundwater metagenome | biome: forest; feature: aquifer; material: groundwater | place: USA | collected 2011-08-07 | depth 5.4 m | reverse complement strand
TGGAAGTCGACCTGGTGAAAAACGGAAAAGGAGAACTCGCGGGCACCTTCGGCCAGCCGTCCGAGCAGCTGATGGGCCTTCCCCTCACCAATTTTGCCGTGGACGGCAGATCGGTCAGCTTCCAGATCAAGGGCGGCGCTCCTGGTGATCGCGCGTTCAAGGGCGCAGTCTCCGCCGATGGCACGTCGATGTCAGGTGATTATGCTTCCCATCAGGTCGGCACCGCGCCGTTCGCTCTCACCCGCACCGGAGCCCCCAAGGTTGACGCGACGCCCAGGAGCCTCGCGGTTGGCAAAGAGTTGGAAGGCACGTGGAACGGCACGCTGGACGCCAACGGGATGCAGATTCGGCTGATTCTGACGATGGCCAATCAACCCGACGGCACCGCCATCGGGAGCGTTGTCAATGTCGATGAAGGGCTGGAACTCCCGGTCACCAGCATCACACACGAGGCGTCCAGCCTGACCCTCGACGTCAAAGCCGTCGGTGGTTCCATCTCCGCCGCCTTGAACCCGGACGGAGAGTTGGTCGGCACGTTCACCAAGGGAACAGCCTCCATGCCGCTGACCTTCAAGCGCGCCGCCGGGAAATGAGAGGCACGACATGAATCAGATGACACGACACGCATACATCGCAGCCCTGCTCGTGATTGTGATGGCCGCCGGCCGAGGCTCTGGACAAGAGCATTCGAACGCACATCTCGGCACGGTCGATTTCCGGAACTCTTGCAGTCCGGCCGTGCAGGAGACATTCCAGCAGGCGGTCGCGATGCTGCATTCGTTCGGCGGTGAGGCCGAACAGGCGTTCCGCGACGTGCTGGCTCGGGACCCCACGTGTGCGATCGCGGCGTGGGGCATCGCCGCCATCCTGATGTCGAACCCGCTCGCCGGCGTCGGCCCCCCGGCGCCGTGGGTCGCGCGCGCGCAGGCCGCCATCGATCAAGGCCGCCAGCTCGGTGCCAGCACCGAGCGCGAGCGCGGTTACATCGACGCGGTCGCCGCCTACTACGAGGATTTTGCGAAGCGGCCGGAGCGCACACGCCAACTCTCACGGGCTCGCGCCTTCGAGGCGCTTGCGGCCCGCTACCCGGACGACGACGAAGCGCAGATCTTTTCTGCGCTCTATCTCGCGGCGACGCAGTCGTTGACGGACCAGAGCTACGCTACCTATCTGACGGCGGCGAAGATGCTCGAGCAGCAGCTCGCCAAACACCCGGACCATCCGGGTGTCACTCACTATCTGATCCACGTCTACGACGCCCCGGCGATCGCGCAGCAGGGATTGCCGGCTGCTCGCCGCTACGCCAGCATCGCGCCCGCGGCGCCCCACGCGCTGCACATGCCCTCGCACATCTTCACGCGCGTCGGCGCCTGGACGGAGTCCGCGGCGACCAACGAGCGCAGCGCGGCGGCCGCGAAAGGGGGTGGTGACGCCAGCCAGCAGCTGCACGCGATGGACTACATGGTCTATGCGTACCTGCAGCTCGCGCGCGATGACGAAGCGAGGCGCGTGATGGATGAGGGCGCACGGTTAACGGGATTCACCAGGGCGATCCCCGCCGGACCCTACGCACAGGCGGCCATGCCCGCGCGCTATGCCATCGAGCGCGGCGACTGGCAGCAGGCGGCGAGGCTGGAACCCCGCGTGGACGGTTTCCCGTACACGGTGGCGCTGACCCATTTCGCGCGCGCGCTCGGCGCCGCGCGAAGCGGCGACCCGGCGGCAGCGGCGAAGGACGTGGAGGAGCTGGCGCGACTGCGCGACGCGCTCAGGGCCGCCATGAACGAGTACTGGGCGACGGAGGTGGAGGTCAGCCGGCTCGGCGCGGCGGCGTGGACGGCGTGGGCGCAGGGCCACGCCGAGGAAGCGCTCAGCCTGATGCGGAGCGCGGCGGGCATCGAAGACAAGAACGAGAAGCACATCGTGACACCGGGACGCATCGCTCCGGCGCGCGAGCTCCTCGGCGAGATGCTGCTCGAACTGAAGCGACCTGCAGGCGCGATCGAGGAGTTCGAGGCGTCGCAGAGGCGCGAGCCCGATCGCTTCCGCGGTCTATACGGCGCCGCGCAGGCGGCGGCGCAGAGCGGCAACCGCGCGAAGGCGACGAGATATTTCGCACGGCTGGTGGAAATCGCCGGCCACGGCGCCGCACGACCGGAGTTGGTCCAGGCGCGCGCGTTCCTGGACACAATCCGTTGACAACGGTCGGGCGGACCCGCATGTCCGCAACGGTAAGGACCCGGACCCGCGTGTCCGCAACGGTAGGGGCGGACCCGCGTGTCCGCCCCGGGGGACGACCATGAACTGCTTCACGCATAGCCGGACCGCCGCCGTGGGCCTGTGCTGTTTCTGCCAGAAGGCGGTCTGTCACGAGTGCGTGGATCGTGACACACCGCGTCTCGTGTGCCGTGACTGCGCCGCGCGCGGCAGCTCTCTAGGGTATCCCTGGTACGGCTACGGGTACAGCTACGAGTACAAGTCGTCGCTGACCATCGGCGGATGGCCGCTCCTTCACGTGTGCGCGGGGATCAATCCGGAGACGCTGCGGCCGAGGATCGCGAAGGGTGTGATCGCCATCGGCAACATCGCCGTGGGTGTGCTGGCGATCGGCGGACTGGCCTGCGGATTGATCACGCTGGGTGGCGGATCGATCGGGCTGCTGCTGGCAATCGGCGGCGCGGCGCTGGGGCTCGGAGTCTCTGTCGGCGGTGTGGCCATCGGCTCGATCGCGATCGGCGGCGCGGCAGTGGGCTTCATGTACGCCATCGGCGGCGTCGCGATCGGACCGGCGGTGCTCGATGCCAGACAGTGTGACGGAGCCGTGATCGAGTTCGCACGCCGGTGGCTCGGAACGGGGCCCCTGCCGCCGAACTGCCGGTGATGCTCGAGTGAAGGGAGCCGTGATGAGAAGGCTTACTGGGCACTTGGTCCGTGGCGTGATCGCCGCCGCGCTGATCGCGTGGGCATTACGGCATTCGCAGACCCAGCCAGTGTTCGCCGTCACGGCGGGCGTATGCCTCTCTTTTCACCTCTGACTTGTTTGCAGTCCGCAACACAGTTGGCGAGCGAGGTTGACAATACGCAGGCGTGACCCGCGAAGTCCTGAACGTTGGTCTGAAACACCCTGAATACTTCTGAAATGACGCGGCATCGGCGGGAGCGTCGTCGGCGTTCCGCCACGGTGTCGCTATAATCAACGAGCGCCGTTTTTCAGTTGAGGAAGACGGTAATCACCGATCCTGCATGGAACGCCCAACCGCGACAATGCTTCGCATCGGCGCCTGGTGCGTTGATCCGACGTCCTGCCAGATTTCACGAGATGGAGAGACCGCTCGGGTCGAGGTGCGGACGATGCGACTGCTGATGTGCCTCGCCGAGCGCGCCGGCGAAGTCGTCAGCATCGATGACTTGCTCAATGCAGTCTGGTCCGGGGTCATCGTCAGTCAGGACTCCGTTTACCAGTCTGTGGCATCGCTCCGCCGTTTGCTCGGCGACGACGCCAAGCAGCCCACTTACATCGCGACAGTGCCGCGACTAGGGTATCGACTCGTCGCGCCGGTTAGTCCCTGGGCGGATCAGTCCATCGCACACGCGGGCACTTCTCGAGCTTCGGACAGTGAAGATCCGACCCCGGCGGCCACCGATGCGCCGACGCCCGGCCTGCGCCTCAGAGCCGCCTTCGCGTGGGCCGTCGGCGCGGCGCTTTGCCTCGCGCTCGTCGCGGCCTTCCTGTTCTACAGCAAGGTCGCGAACGACAATCACGCACCCTCACCCGCCATTGCTCCGCAGCCCCAGAAATCCATCGCCGTGCTGCCGTTTCTCGATCTGACGGAAGAGATGAACAACGGGCCCTTCGCCGACGGCATGACCGAGGAACTGATTCACAAGCTCAATAAGATCCCGGGCCTTCGGGTACACGCTCCCACGTCCTCGTCCAATTTCAAAGGCAAACGAATAACCATCGCCGATCTGGCCAAGATGCTGGGTGTGGCGTATGTACTCGATGGGAGCGTGCGCAAGTCAGGCATCAGGCTGCGGGTCGCCGCGCGGTTGATTCGTGCGGACGACGAATACGTGGTCTGGTCTGAAACCTACGACCGACCATTGGACGACATCTTGATCGTCCAGGACGACATAGCCGGCGAAGTCATGAAAGCGCTCAGGGCATCCATCGAGGCTGGACCGGACCAATCTGGACATCCCTAGGGATGCACGTGACGGAGACAGAACGCGCGCGATTTTCATGGAATCCTGATTAGGTGCCCATCGCGGCGAGCGCCATGCCGGCCCCGCCGAAGATGAGCAGCATAGTCGCCATCAAGTCGAAGTGAATCATCGCCCCGCGCGTCGTTTGGGCCATCGGCCTCGAAACTCAAATTGGCAGATCTAGGGACTGGTGGCGCGCATTGAGCGTCTGCGACCGCTCCGGGAGATTGAGCTTCTTTACTGATGCCGCAACGCGGTCAGCGGATTGGTCCGCGACGCGCGCCAGGCGGGAATGATGGTCGCGAGGATCACGCCGCCGAGGACGAGGGCCGCCGCCTCTGCGAAGGACACGGCGTCAGTCGCGCTCACGCCGAACAGCACGCTCGCGAGCAGTCGGCTGACGCCGAGCGCCACGACGATGCCGAGGGCGGCGCCGGCCGCGCCGAGCCGCAGGCCGCGTCCGAGAAAACTGCGAACGACCGAAAGCGCGTCCGCGCCGAGGGCCATGCGAATACCGATTTCGTGCGTGCTCTGCTTGACCGTGTACGACACGAGTCCGTAGATCCCCATCGCGGCGAGCGCCATGCCGCCCGCGCCGAAAACGAAGAGTATGTAGGACATGAACTCGAGGAGGACCGTCGCCGCGCGGGTCTCGCTGGTCATGGGCCTGGCGTGGATGAGCGGCAGTTCGGGATCGAGCGCGGCGATCCGCGCGCGCGCCTGGTCCACGAGGACGTTGTCGGGCGCAGTGCCCCGCGCATGCAGCGTCATGCTCGACCGGTACGCCTGAAAGAACGGCATGTACACGAACGGCGTCGGGGGTTCGTTGAGCTGCGCGTACTTCACGTCCGCGGCGACGCCGATGACCGTGCGCCAGTCGCCACTGCCGACGCGGAGCCGCTTCCCGATCGCGGTCGCCGGTCCACCGAAAAAGTTCTGCGCGAGCGTGTTGTTGACGACGACGACCGGCGCGCCGTTCTCGTCGTCGCGATCCTCGAACGCGCGTCCGGCCAGGACGGGGATCCGGAGCGTGCGGAAGTAATCCGGCCCGATGGTGTTGACCTGGAACGCCAGGTCTTCGCCCCGGCGCGGCGCGTAGCCGTCGATGGCCACGCGCAGGTCGCGGGTCCCGATCAGATTCATCGGCAAGCTCGAGGCGAGCGTGGCCGATTCGATCCCCGAGTCCGCGCGCGCGGCGTCGAGAAGCTGACGGTAGAACGCGCGTCCCCGCGCTTCGTTGTAGCCGTTCGCCCGGACATCGAGCATGACGGCGGTCACGTGGCTCGCGTCGAAGCCAGGATAGGTGTGTCGCGCGGCGTCGAGGCTGCGCGTGACGAGACCCGCGCCGACGAGCAGCAGCAGCGACACCGCGACCTGCGCGACGACGAGACCCGAGCGCACCCGTCCGCGCGCCGCCCCGCGCGGCGCCGCGTCTTCGTTGATGACGGACACCAGATCGATTCGCGAGCTTTGCAACGAGGGGACGAAGCCGAAGACGAGCGCGCTCCCGCAAGCGACCAGCGCGGAGAACGCGATGACGAGGCGATCGATCGGGATGTTCATGAAGAGCCGCTGCGGGGCCGCGAGCCCCTGGGCGGCGTCGACGAGCACGGGAATCGAGCGCGACGCGAGCAGCATGCCGAGGATGGCGCCCGGCACGGCGAGGACGAGGTTTTCGAGAATCAGCAGGCGCATGACGCGCGCCCGCGTCGCGCCGAGCGCGAGACGCACGGCGATTTCGCCGCGGCGCGAGACGCCCCGGACGAGGACGAGCCCGGCAATATTGGCGCAGGCGATCAGCAGGACCAGCAATCCCATCACGCCCAGCACGATCAGCATCGGCAACACCTTGGCCTGGCCACCGTACGGCGATTGCCAGATGCGGAGGACTTTCAACTGCCGCGCGACGTCGGCCAGCGCCGACTCGCGGGCGAGCCCCGCCGACAGCGTGTCGATCTGCGCGGCCGCGCCTGCGAACGTGACGCCCGGCCGCAGATAGCCGAGGACGTCCAGGATCCCCGCGCCCCGGTCGCCGAGAATGTCGGCGGAGGCCCCGGCCTGCAGGCCGCCGACGCTGATCCCGAGCTGCGGCGTCATCATCAGCGGGATGAAGAGCTCCACGTCGTAGCCCCCGATCGTGCCGTGGAACGTGGGATCCGTCACGCCGACAATGGTCAGCTGGTAGATGTTGACCTCGAGCGTCTTGCCGAGGATGTCCGGATCGCCGCCGAAGTCGCGCCTCCAGAAGCCGTCGCTGATGACGACGAACGGATGGCGTCCCGGCGCGACCTCGTCCGACGGCACCAGCGTGCGGCCTCGTTCGGGCCGGATGCCGAGCACCTGAAAGTAGTTGCCGCTGACGAGCTCGGCGTAGATGGGTTTCGCGCTCCGTCCCCGCCCCAGGTTGACGATCGTGAAACCGGAGGCCGCGAGCCCGGAGAACGCCGTGTCGTGATCGCGCACGTACTGATAGTCGTGATACGACAATCCGGCCTGCCGTCCCTTGTCGGTCTGGTTCACGATGATGCCGAGTTGCGACGTGTTCGCGATGCCGGCGAGCGGCGCGAGCGCCATGCCCTTCAGCATCGTGAAGACGGCGGCGTTGACGCCGATGCCTAGCGTCAGCACGGCAATCACGGTCAGCGCGAACGCCGGACTCTTGGCGAGGACGCGCACCGCGTAGCGGACGTCGCTCATCTGATCGTGTAAGGCGTCGAGCCCCCACGGGATCCAGACTCGGCGGGCGGCGTCGGCCGTCAGCGTGACATTGCCGAAGTCTTTCCGCGACGCGAGGCGGGCACTCTGGGGATCGGTGCCATTGGCGATTCGCTCGTCGGCGGCGATGGCGAGGTGCGCGCGAATCTCTTCCTGGAAATCGTCGTCGTCCGGGCGTCGCCGTTTCAGCCAGCCGAATAACGCCACGTCTACTCCTTGGGGCTGGTTGCGGGCTTCATGATGCGCCCAATCGCCGCCACCAGTTCGGTCCATCGCGATTCCTCGCGAAGGAGCTGCTTCCTGCCGTCGGGCGTGAGCCGATAGAACTTGGCGCGCTGGTTCGCGTTGGTCTGGCCCCACTTCGATGTGACCCACCCGCGTTTGGCCAGGCGCTGAAGCGCCGGATACAACGAGCCGGCTTCGACCTGCAGCACGTCCGACGATTGCGTGCGGATGGTCTGGCCGAGGGCGTAGCCGTGCTGCGGTCCCCACACGAGGGTTCGCAAGATCAGCATATCGAGCGTGCCGTGGAGCAGGTCCGTCCGTGCGTCGGGGCGGGAGGAATGCAAGGTCATGCTATAGAGAGTCTATATCCTTGGACGTAGACTGTCTATAGCCAGTTCCAACAACCGTCACGCCGGGTATCACGGCACATTCATCTCGCCAGATCCAATCGCTGGGTGGGAAACGGGGTTGGCTCGTCGAGATCGAGCGGGGTTACTGGCCGGCGCGATGCGCGATCGACTGCCATCACCCCCGCACTGAATCCAACCATGATGGCGACGAGCGTCAGGTATCCTGCCGTCGCCGTCAGGGCGAAGCGCTCGACCCACGCCAGAGCAAACGACACAAACAACAGAGCCGCCGCAGCCGCAACGCCGCGTGACCTCAGCTCGCCGCTCGGTACGTAGCCGCTCGCGAGCGGCACGAGCCGATAGCGCACGAATAGCGTTTCCATCAGGAGTGTCGATACGACAAGGCCAAAGCCGAGGTGAAGCGCCGCGAGGCGCGTGCCGAGGACAGTGGCGTGCCAGATGAAGAGGCTTGCGAGTATCGGCAAGACGAGCGCGATCCAACCCGCGAGCTTCACGCCAGACATGTACGGCGTCAGGTTCCCCGCCCACGCAAGACTGAACGTGGTGCTCGCCCGGAGTTCCGCCGGGATACGTACCGCGTGTCGAAAGCCACTGAGCACGCTGGCAAGCAGGAGCGATTGTCCAGCGAGGATCGTCAACGGAACGGATGCGACGTCGCTGACGACGTTGCCCGGCACTAATACCTGTCCGCGCGCCGTGATGAGCATCAACGAGAGTCCAACGGCCAAAGACGAAGCCAGCGCGACACGATGGGAGACCTGTCTCGACAGAGTCTGCATCGTGAAGAAGAACCCCGCCTGCCGGAGCGATGTTCTGGCAACCACGTGAGCCACGATCCACTTCCAGGCACGACCTGCCGCCCATCGCGCAGTCGCGCCGTAACGACGCGCTCCGCTACCCCCGTGCGCACGGCGACCAATAGCGATAGGAAGCCTCCGGCTGTTCCACGTGCACGCGGCAATCGTCACGCCGCAGACGATGACCAACGCCGCAATCCCAATCGACGCCAGCTCGTGATAGCGCGGCCACAAACTGCGATACAGGTCGGTTGCGTCGCGTTCCGCGACAACGAACACAGGCGGGAACCACGACGGGCGGGTACGCGGCAGTGTGTCGATCACCGATCCCGCGAGCGTTTCGTGCAGTCCGACGAACCACAACGGAGGAAGGGCCTTTGCCATCACGCCTCCTCGAGCCAGCCGGTTGCGAGCCACACCACCTGTGTAAGCTCCCGGCAGTAGCAGCAACGCGGTCGCGAGCGCCACGACCAGAGTGGCCTGCAAGGCGGCGGAGATCCGCTGGAATCGGGTCGGTCCCGCGATGGCTGACATCATTTCGCGCAGGCCGAGCACCGCGAGAAAGCCGAATGCGCCGGCGGCAGAGGTCGTCACACCGTGAGCCAGTGTCAGGGCCAGCGCGCCCACGAGGCTCACCCCCAACTTGGAAGGCACCGCCACAAACCGCAAGAGCGTCGGCGCAAGATTCCACGCGAGAGCCACGCCGATGGCCAGCACCGCGACCGCCATGAACTTCGTACGGACGATCACGGCTCGCGGAATCGGCAGCACGCCGAGAACCGCGGTGTCCCGCGCGTCGAGCGCGAGGGCATCCCATTGGGCGACCGCCGCAAGTGCCATCACCAGCATCGACGCTGACGTGAACAGAAAGCGGTCGTCAAGCGAACTGAGCGACACCATCCCGGGAGGCCAGTCTGGGGAGAACTGATACGGGATGGCGATCAGAATCGCCATGAATAGGCTGACCGCGACCAGCGCCCCACCGAGAGCCGACAGCACGACGAGCCGATCGGCGTTCGGCGAAATGAGATCGTGTTCCAGGAAACGCCACAGGAAATGGTGGACAAGAAGGCGATCACGCATGGTCGGCGACCACGTCGGCGATGTCCGCTGCCGTTCGTTCAGGATCCACGCGAAGCACGAGCTGCGAGAACACCTCCTCCAACGAACCGCGGCTCATCAGACGCTGGAGGGCCTCGACCGTATCGTTGGCGACGATGTTCCCACGATGAATCACGACCACGCGATCGCACGCCTTCTCGACCAACTCGAGGACGTGGGAGCTGTACAGCACCGCTTTGCCGCGTCTGGCGAGCGCGATCACGAGCTGACGCAGCACCAGCGTCGCCGTCACATCGAGGCCGGAGTCCGGTTCGTCGAGGACGAGAACATCCGGATCGTGCAGCAGCGCAGCGATGATCATCACCTTCTGCTTCATGCCTTTGGAGTACGAGCCGATGTCCTGGTTCGCCGCAGGCGACAAGCCAAACAGCTCGAGCAGCGCGCCGATTTTTCGCGTGAGGAGCGCAGGCGGCAGCTCGCGGAGCCGTCCGACGAGCTCGAGATACTCGATCGCCGACTGAAAGGTGTAGAGGTTGGGCTCTTCCGGGACGTAGCCGAGGCGCCGGCGAAAGCCGATTGGATCGTGCGCGATGTCCTGTCCATCGAAGAGCACGGCGCCTGCCGATGTCTCGAGGAGGCCGGTGAGCATCTTCGCCGTCGTGCTCTTGCCGGATCCGTTCGGACCAAGGTAACCGACCACTTCACCACACCGAACC
>OBEQ011932515.1_pt1 | contig 10095 bp, 7 predicted proteins | sample 1670901 | NCBI WGS metagenome assembly OBEQ01 (sample SAMEA104232315, study PRJEB22302) | groundwater metagenome | biome: forest; feature: aquifer; material: groundwater | place: USA | collected 2011-08-07 | depth 5.4 m | reverse complement strand
GTTTTACCAAGGATTCCATTTCCTTCCACTGTATGCATCTCTTGTTTGGATCGCTCTTCTCCACCTGGAAACCTTTGCGGAAGGAGTCAAACAAACTGTGGGTAAAATTGCTGTCTATGCAGTACCCCTCGTCATACTCGGTGTGATCATTTTTCCTTATGGGTACAAAGAATTCACCAGAAGCAATGACCCAAAGACTGATTGGTACGTCAATTATTCACCCTTTTTTGATTATGGTGAAACCCTTCGACTCCTTGCTCTCCCCACCGATACGCTCATGGTGATCCCCGACGTTCCCCTGTTGTACTGGCAGAGCGGATTTAAAAGTAATTCACTCTACTTCTACACGTATGGATTTATGTACAAAAACCCAATCATCAGTAACCAGCTCCTCTACTATTTCCGTATTCATCCCCCATCATTTATTTACGATGAACGTGATTTGCTAGCAGACGAATTCATAGGAACTTATGCAAAAGAAGCTTACATCCCTGTTCTTCTCCGAGGCAAACCATCGCGTTTGTACGTGAGAAAGGATAGCATACCAACGATCCTTTCTACCCAGTGGAAACAGGTAGAACGCTACGGATTTTCTCTCCATTGAAGCCCCCCGAGAAGGTGTATAACTAGTCCAATTTGAGCTCGAAAGCCCCCAACAGGCGTTACGTGCGGTTTAGAGCTCGTTTCACTGAATCTTTTTTAATCTATGCGGTATCCTATTTGACTAGCATTTCAAACTAAAATTAGTGGTATAATCGGCGCATGGGAAAAACACAGAAGATTAGGACTACAACTTATAAATTTCCAGTAATCATTGAAAAGGATGAGGATGGGTTTTTTGTGGCTGATTGTCCTAATTTACAAGGATGTCATTCCCAGGGGGGAACAATAGAGGAAGCAATCACAAATGTAAGAGATGCTATTGAACTTAATCTCAGGATTTTAAAAGAAGAAAAAGAGAATATTCCAAGATTAGAACCAGTTAGTATGACTTCTCTAGAAGTATCTATTTAATGCCAAAACTTCCTCAAGTTAAAGCCAAAGATATAGTCAAAGTCGTTTTAAAACTTGGATTTTTATTTAGAGATCAAAGTGGTAGCCATGCAGTTTATATACGTTCTGATGGAAGAAGGACAACCATCCCCATTCATCCCACACAAACCATTGGTGTCGGACTACTCACAAAAATAATTAAGAAAGACTTACAAATTAGCAAAAATGAATTTATTAAGTTGCTTAAAGACTAATTTTATGTGGTTCCCTATTTGTATAGCATTTCAAAATTGACCACTGTGAAGCGGCTCGTAGAAGGATTTGAGCACAGTGGCACCTTTGCGGTATTTGAGATTGGTGCCGAATTCGTCTCCCATGATACTGGCCGTATTGCCCATATGTACCCAGTAATTCATTCCGACCAGATAGTTTCGGGTACGAAGCTGGGATAAAAGCAAATCAATCACGTTTGCTTGATTTTCATCTGTTACCGGCTGAAAAATTTGATATCCCCACTCACCTAAAAGAATAGGGACATTCCAACGCGCATGGTACGTATCCAGATCATGCATTGTCTGCCGCACTAAATCCTGCGGATCATTGAACTCTCCAATTGTCTTGCTTTGGCCGACAAAGTGATCGACGACGATGAGGCCGAGCTTGTCCACAAGCTCCGGCGTATATTGATTCTCAACCACCCAACCATTGACAGACAGCCAATTGGTATACACCTTGCCCTTCAGCCCGATTTTGTCAAAGGATTCATTGGCAACGATCACTTGGGCAAGCATGAATGTCCGGTATTGATCCCAAGTGAGAAAGCGCTTACCCAAGCCCACACCAACCTGCTCCGGCTCTACAGCGACAGTAAGAGAGTCTCCAGATTGAAAAAGATCGGGATTATTCTGAATAAATTGTGACGTACGGTAGAGATAGTCTTCCGGAGTCATTGTGGCAGGTTTACCATCATCCCCCTCCCACTCATCCCAGTGTGATCGATACCAAACATGGAGTCCGAGTTTATGAATTTCTTCAGACCACATGCGCATTTCGTCTATTTTATCGTACGGCGTTCCGATAGCAATGTAATTCACACCTAGCTTTGACACCAGGCCCACTTGTTCGATGATTGAAGCCCTGGTGACATTGGGCCAATGCTTGCTGATAACTTGCGTATCGATCGATCGTACACTCCAGGGGTAAACACCCTGACTCAAAGGAGGCTGCGAGTAGTCGGCCATACTTTTGGAAGACTCTGTGGTTTGTCGCATATTTGCAATTGTTTCATACGCGGCGCCTCCCAAAGCCAAGATAATAAGTGTGTAGATGAGTACTGATTTTTTAAATTGTTCAATCATATTTTTTCCAAAAAGTGACAAAGCTGCATTTTTTACATTCTATGGTAACTGTGCATCTGATATTGGTACTGCAGCATGCATATCTTTTTTATACACATACGAAAAGTTGTCGTGATAGACTAATCGATAATTTGCTAAAAACAATGGATTGTGCCGAATATTGCGGTCGACTAAATCGCCTTTGTGCATGACTATCCACTGGGCATATACGGTAGGATCGCGAAGAGATGCTTCCCAGTAGCTCTTGGCTCCCTCAACAATAAACTGCTTTAGGGGAAGCCCTGAACGAAAAAGGAGAGCATCATTACTCGATGCTGCCGCGAGCACCAACCCTTCTTTTACATTATCTTTGATCCAATTTCCCGCCTCATCCAGATATTCTCCACTGGCTCCACGCACCCCATCCTCTATGGTAATAATTCTGTTACCCACGTACATGACCTGTATTTGGAGCATTATAACAGCTAAAGTGAGAATGATAGCAAACTTCCTGCCATTTACCATTATGCCAATTACCACCGCCGCCAGAGGCAGAAGCATCAGTCCGTAGCGATCATTAAACCAGGTATACGGCGGCAGGTCGGGTAGATGAATGACCGAGTGGCCGGCAACTAAACTAAGAATATTGAAAAATAAGGGAGCCAAAAGTACGGAGAGTGCAATTTTTACGTCTCGTGAATATTTTTTAGAAATCGTTACAAACCAGCAGCCAGCCACCGTAAGCAGGCTCAACCATGTCCCCAGATTGTAGCGAACTGCAAAGAGGTAGATAAACGTGGAGTAAAGTACATTGCCTTTGGTGAATAGTCTCCCTTGGGACAGGAGAACATCCTGTTGGGATTTTGCAGAAAATTCTCCCAATGCAAAATAGAGGGGGTCGCCAAAAATGACCAAATTCCAAAGGAACCAGAGAAAAATGCCAAATGCGGCGAGAGTGACGTAGATTACAATTGTCCCCTCGGCAAAGCGAAAACCCTTTTTTTTATAGGCAACCAGTGCAATAGCGAGAGAGATAAATGCCATGAGGAACCAACCATCGTAGCGGGTAAGGGTAGCTAAAAAAGTAAAAAAAGCGCATAGTACGAGGCTTGTTGCACGAAAAGATATAGCCCAATCCAATACATAGTAGGAGGCAGCTAAAGTCAGACAGAGGAGCAAAGATTCCGTCATGGGCGCTGTCTGTAAAAATAGAAGGTTGGGATTTAGTGTATAGATCGCGCCAGTGACCAAAAGTGCACCCCAACCCAAGCGTAGTTTGGTGCCAATTTTAACTAAATACACCCCGCTAACGATATAGGAAATCATTGAGATGACACTTCCTGCAATACCGGAATGCCAGAGATAGTCCTGCCAAATAAATGGCATTTCGAGTACATGATAAAGGGGTAGCCATACCGAACCAATTTGGGCAACACCCGGCTGCAAGCTGTCTACTACTCTTCTTGCCACATTTAAATGCGACCGCGCATCGTTGTATGCCAGAGTTAAACCCTGCTGAAAGTAGAATCCCCATGCTGCCACACTAAAGAGTATGAAAATGCCGACGAAAAGTGCCCACTGTTTTTTCGATACGATCGCGGGTATGGCTCTATCTTCTGATTTTCCCGGCAATTCAAACTGTATTTTTTGGAAGTTAAGTTTTAGTTTCATAGATAGCTGCTCCGTTTGTTTTGCATTGACTGCACGTAAAATATCGTTATGAGGGTTGAAACAATCAGAAAAAGTCCTCCTGCAAAATAAGGAAGGCTTAATATATTTCGAAAGAATGTATTGTAAACATATGATCCCGAAACGCCGCTATACAAAAGAGAAAAATTATAGAGAAATGTATAGGCGGGATACAGGGCTGCGCTTGATTCAATTCCTGGTGGAATCTGATTGGTGGTTAGTGCTCCCGTCAAACTTATGGCCAGACTGTAATTTAGAAGAATAAAATATACGAGCATAAAGACCAATTTTTTCCCATACTCATGAATAGCCACGCCCAGTCCAACGCCTAGAAACCCAAACATTGGTATAAGATACCGTGGACCAAACGCCCATCCTCCCCAGGGATCTCCCCATAGGGAGTAAAGTGTCAGAAATACGCCGACTTGAGCAAGTATTACATATCCGGCATCTGATTTTTTCCGAAGAAGGGGTATGCATCCGAGCAGACCCAAGAGAATAACCGGACTGAAAAAGAGTATGCCGCGATCACGGCTTGTCAGAAGGACTTCAAATCCTTGCGCCATATGCTCCGATTTAAAAAATCCCAGTGCCGTTTTTTTCTTATATGAGATTTGTACTTGTTCAGGTAGGTCTGTCGCAGATGGCTCAAGCGTCCGAACGCTTTTTAATGTACCAGCAAGTTGGAACGGATTACCATAGGCTTCCTTGTTGTACCAAAGAGAAGGAGCAAGCCCAATAATAATACCGATAATAACGAGAAATACTGAAAAGGAAAAAATAATATTGATATGATTTTCACGTTCCCCAAACTGTAGGTGCTTACTAAAGAGAAATACGAGAAGAGGTAAAAAGAAAATACCGTTGGGATAATCGATAAAAAGACTTATGCCGAATGCAAAACCAAATAATATTGTTCGCATGATATGCCGAGGAAAAAGCAGGATATAAAATGCCCCCAGCAGGAGAAATGCCGATAGGTGATGTTGGTATAACGTGCCGGCATAGGGCCAAGCAGCAGTTGCAAATAGAAAAGTAAGTCCTCCGGTCAGACCCGCAAAACCATTACCACTGATTTTTTTTACAATAAGAGCAATAAGGAGTAGATTGAAAAGAGCAAAAAAGCCAGATACAGAAAATGCCCCTATTTGGGCAAACCCTACCGATTTGCCCAAAAGATAAAACGGTATAGCAATTAAAGATACACCTGGTGCAAAAAGAGATACATATTTTCCTCCAATGCTACCCAAGTCAGGCACTGCAATTGCAGCAATATCCTTGGTAAATATAAAAGAATGATTCTCAACCATAGAGAGTAGAAGAGCATACCTCCCCCGCTCCGGAGAAAGTTCAAACGGCATCGTTTCAGAGCGTAAATCGCTAACAATTATAAGAGGTGTGGGATTTCCCCCAACACCTCGCAAGGTTGCCAAAAGTAAGATTGCAATCAAAAGAAAAAATACGATTGCAAAAAAGATTTTGGTACCGTGTAAAAGTAGAGAGAGTAGTTTTTTTATCATATAATTTCTCAATTTTAAACTAAAGCTCTCTTTCGGAGATGTGCTTTCTTATGTTTTTTATAATCATATTTTCTTTACAAAACTATTCTGAATCTTCAATGGATTTGCCAATATTTCACTCCATGTATTAAATTCTTTTTCTCTAAATAATGATAAAGAAACCTTTAGATTACTTTTCAAAGATTTCTTCTTTTTGTATGCTTTTTTCAACATATTGAGAAGCTTGTGTTTAGTTATGACCGTGCATGATATGCAATATTCTTCAACACCCAATAAATGCGCAATTCCATCCATTTTATGTTCATATGATATGGCGACAAATGGCACACCTTGAGTTGCCGCAATAATATTTGAATGCATCCGCATTCCCAGGAGTAAATTTAGATCTTTATATATGTTCATAGCTTTTCTTAAACTTGCATTGCAGTGTTTAGTCGGCAAAACTACTATCCCCAAGGAGAGTAACTGACAAATTACTCTTTTTGTGACCACCTCATCGATATCGCCGTATTTGGAATCCGCCACTTGAATAATAGGCGCAATAGCAATATTTCTTCTTTTAGCAAAATCTTTAAGTGTTAATACAACTATCTCTTCAAATCGGAGTTGCTCTGTTTCAGGAAGCCAATTTTTTAACGTAATACCTACTATAAATCGGGATTGTTTTATTTTTTTTCGTTTATTTTTTTTTGAATATTTTTCCAAGAGGAGTGCAAGGTCAACTGACGGAATAACTTTTTCTACTCCGTATTTTTTTAGTAGCGCATAAGAATATTTTTCTCTTGTTGTTATCACATCAAAGTTTTTAAGCATAAAAGCCGCTACCCTTGCTTGCCAAGCATATGCGAAAGGACCAAAACTCATGGGAGCGATAATTTTAGTTCCGCGAGATAATTTAGCGATATATAACATGCCAAGTTGCATAAATAAATTAAGCGTTTGTGTAAATCCTTTTTGCGTTCGTAGAATTCCCCCACCCGTAAATACAACCAGATCAGCTTCAATATAATCTAAAAGAATTCGGATCAAATTGCTATTTTTGAAAATGAGCATTGCGTCTGATTTTAGAAAAAAAACCATGGGAAAAAACAGTAAAAAGTGTCCCATCCGAAGTATGCGCCCAAAAAAACTATCGTCCTCAAAAACAAGATGGCTATAGAGTGTATGGTTTATTCGATCTACGGACATAGCTCCATACAACTGGGGATCTGTGCTATGAAGAACCACTTGGGCACGTTTCCACTTCCGGCGAATGAGCCTTAAAAGGACTGTAAGAATTGCCAGGTCCCCTACATTGTTAGGACTTGTTCCATTTGGTATGAGAATTTTCATAGGATTATGTTAGCTGCCGGAGTTTTTGTGCTTGTTGCCATTGTCCATATGGGAGTTGGTTTATTTGTTGGGATAACTTTTACAAGTATTTGAATAACAATATATCCCGCCATGTACAATGGATTATGTATAAAGAATCTGCAAAAGGCTTTTATCAATAAGAATTTTGGAAGATACTTTTCGCGATCTACAAGATCCTCGGGAATATGTTTTTTTAACTCTTTACGGTTTTGGTAAAAGCGCACACTTTGTCTTTGGTGATCCCTAAAGGACTCGGGAGTTTTATAAAACAATTGGACATGAGGAGCATAGGTATATCTAAAGCCCTCTTTTATGCAGGATAAATAGGAAAATGAATCTTCACCAACAATAAAGGGCCAGCGAATCTTTCCAGCAAGTTCCCTTGAAAATAATCGCGCCGTTCCTACGCAGGTATATAAATTATTTCCATTCCTGTACGAGGAAAACACGGACCGCTTAAACAAAACGCTATACGCGATAATTCTTCCAAATAAAGATTGTGCTTCTACACGAACGTTACTGGGGCAAACCAGGCCAATTTTTTTGTCTGTTTTAAAAACTGCTAAAAGAGAACTGATGAAATGCGGATCTTTAATAATAATATCGGCGTTGAGAAGAAGCAAAAAATCTCCTTTAAATAATTTAGCCATTTTATTTTGGCTAAACGCCAGACCTTGACGGGAGTTGTTGATAAAGAGCTTGATACGAGTGTCTTTAAAACTTCTTACAATATCTACTGTATGATCTGTACATCCATCTGCCACTACAAGTATTTCCGCGAGTTTCCATCCTTGTTCTTGTTGAGAAAGTACGGACCGTAGGACATACGCTATATTACCCTCTTCATTGTGAGCAGGAATTCCTATACTAATTGTGGGTTGTAAATTTTTTTTATTCATACATGTAGCCTTTATTTATATTAAACATATGCGCGGTTGGGTGTTACGGATGTGGGTAGTGTTGTTTTATCTATGAGTCGCAAAAACTTTGTCGCGCTATCTTCCCAACTAAACTCTTTGGCCCATTCACGGGCTTGTTGTGATAATTTCTTTCTCACTTCTGGGTTAATAATTAGCGTTTCCATCGCCCGAGCAAAAGCGTCTACATTGCGCGTTTTGACAAGTAACCCGGTCTTGCCTGCGATTATGGAATCGCGCAGACCATATATATTGGATCCGATCACGGGCGTCCCGCAACTATTTGCTTCTATAACCGTAATCCCCCATCCCTCAACCGATGAAGGATGGACAAGCGCCCAACATTGGGCCATGAGGCGTATTTTTTCGTTCTCGTTTACCCTGCCTAAAAATCGCACATGGTTGCCGATTCCCAAAAGACTGGTTTGTTCTTCAAGTTTTCTACGACTTTCACCGTACCCTGCCACCGTAAGTATTGCATCCGGATGCGTGCGGAGTAGTTGAGCAAATGCCGCCACCATGACGTCTACGTTTTTATAGGCTTTCAATCTCCCGAGGTAAAGAAAAGATGGGTAGGCAGTTTTTTTTGTACCATTGAGATTTTTCATCTCTACCCCGGGGTTGATCACCTCGACATGATCATCATCTGAAAGACCATGCCGCACAATCTGCACTTTGGATGAGTTGGAGACAGTGACAATCTGCCTATTCCTGTAGACGAACGGCATAAGTTTTGATTCCACAATGCGAGCGATATATGAAGGTATCAAAGGAAGGTGCTCGCGGAATACTTTCTGATGCACGTGATGGAGCACGAGAAGTGTCGGAACTGACGCATACAGCGGGGTAAAAAAGGGTACACCGTTCATGCTGTCAATGACTACATCAATGGTTTTTCTGAAACGCAAGATATAGTAGATAAGCGCCCATAGGTAGACCGTGTAAAAGCCGCCTCGGCGAATGATACGTATCCCATCTATCTGCTGATTGCGCGGTTTTTTCCCATCGTTGCCGCAGAAAAATGTGACACGATGTCCATCTGCTACCCAGCGTTTGGCCAATTCGTAAAGATATACTTCTGCTCCTCCGGCCCAGACATGTTTTGTGTCACGCCAGTTCATGATGAGTATGCGGTAATGCGCTGAAGTATTTACATGAGCGGATTTGATCGTAAATAATCCAAGAAAATCTTTGGCATTTGATCCAAGCGGAGCTAATTTTTCATGGAATGCGTGCAAGAGAATGATAGCAAACAGCGAGCCGAGACCTCCAACTGTTACAATCGCATTTATGGTGACAATCGCATCGTGGAAGAAGAAAATTCCCATGATCACAGATGACAAGAGAATAAAGTTAATGAATGAAAACACATACTCTTTTTTGGAAAGATGGTAGAAAACAATTGCCTGGCTTATGGCAAAACACGCCATACCAAGCGTGTATGTAGGCAGAAATACGAGAATTGGTAGCGTTTTTGCGCCCAGAAGAAACGGAACAGTGTAAAACCCATATACCCCGACAGCGATGTATCCTGCCAGCACAGACATGCTGGTGAGCATGAGAAGCATTTGAAATGACGCTTGAGCATTTTTCCCTGCCCCTTCTTCTCGGCTTACGACAGGAGTAATAAACTGGCTAAAAAGAGTACCGAGAAAGTAGATCATTTTTCCCACGAGTGAAAGCAGCGCGTAGTATCCGGCTTCTTTAGGCGGCAAGTAGTGTTTGGCCAAAATAACATCAAGGCTTAAAAAAGAAATGCTGGAGACTTTAGTGAGCAAAGAGCTCACAAAAAACCTTCGGGGAAGAGAGATGATTTTCTCCTGTACATTTACTACATCTTCATGGTGTATTCTTGTAGCCGCAATCCATCCCGTAAGGAATGCCAGCGTAGATGAGATGGTAAATGTCATATAAATATACTGATGCAGGCCCAAATGGATGAGAAGAACAGTAGCTAGGAACCGACTTATTACTTCCACAAGTATCATGGCGGCTAAAGATACAAACCGCATCGAACCGGTGAGAAATCCGGAATCAACAGCTGCCGCAACGCTGATAAACCACAGCGGTGCAATGAGTACAAAAGGAAGAAACGATTCTGCTTGAAAAAAATGAGCAAGTAACGGCGATGCGATAAGCCAAAGGATCACAATAACTCCCCCCGGCAGCCAGACACCACGACGCAGTGCTATCCACAGACTTTTGAGAGGCTTGCCGTATGTTCCCAATAAATAGGCACTGCGATAAGTGACCGTCCGAGAAAAAGCAGTCAGGGGTATGTCGGCC
>OBEQ011077817.1_pt1 | contig 10095 bp, 8 predicted proteins | sample 1670901 | NCBI WGS metagenome assembly OBEQ01 (sample SAMEA104232315, study PRJEB22302) | groundwater metagenome | biome: forest; feature: aquifer; material: groundwater | place: USA | collected 2011-08-07 | depth 5.4 m | reverse complement strand
TTTGGAAAACAAACCGGCCGTTTTGCAAACGGCTCACTCAAAAATCGTCAAACTTCAGATTGAACACGAAGCCCTGAAAAAAGAAACAGACCTTAAATCAAAAAATCGCTCCAAGGAAATTGAAAAAGCTATTGCTGACCTCCGTGAAGAAACTTCAGAGATAGAATTAAAATGGAACAACGAGAAAGAAACTGTTTCTGATATAAAAACCATCAAGAAACAACTAGAGGAACTCCGTCGTGAAGCTGAAACAGCAGAAGCCAAGTCGGATTTATCGCGAGCCGCCGAAATTCGTTACGGCAGAATTCCGGCTCTGGAAAAAGATTTGGAGACTAAAGCCAAGAGACTGAAAAAACTCCAGGGCAGTCGACAAATTCTCAAAGAAGAAATCACAGAAAATGATATTGCAACCATTGTCTCAAAATGGACTGGCATCCCGGTTTCTCGCATGTTAGAGGAAGAAGCCAATAAACTTCATCGCATGGAAGATGTTTTGAAAGGGCATATCGTTGGTCAAGACGAAGTGGTGAAAAAAATTTCGGACACAATCAAACGCTCTCGAGCTGGAATATCTGACCCACAGCGACCGATAGGCTCATTCCTGTTTCTTGGGCCCACGGGAGTTGGCAAGACAGAATTGACAAAAGCCTTGGCTGAATTTCTTTTTGATGATGATAAGTCACTCATAAGGATAGACATGTCGGAGTTTATGGAGAAACACAGTGTTTCAAAAATAATCGGCGCTCCGCCGGGATATGTCGGTCACGACGAGGGGGGAACGATAACAGAACTCGTCCGTCACAGGCCATATTCGGTCATTCTTTTTGATGAAATTGAAAAGGCACACCCAGAAGTTTTCAACATACTGCTCCAAGTTTTAGACAACGGGCGTTTAACCGACGCCAAGGGGCGACTAGTCAATTTTCGCAACACGGTCATCATCCTGACATCAAATATCGGCGCGAGATACATAGATAAAATGGAAAAAATCGGTTTTGCTTCTCTCCAGTCAGAAAAATCAGGCTATGATGAGGCCAAGTCAAAAGTCTTAGAAACTTTGAAAGACCATTTTCGACCAGAATTTCTCAATCGTCTGGACGATATAATTGTTTTTGATACTTTGAGTAAAGAGGCGGTTAGCGAGATTGTAAAAATCCAGGTAAATATTGTCCGTGAACGTTTGTTACAAAAAGAAATCAAACTAACTCTTTCAGATTCTGTACTAAAAAGTCTTGCTAAAGAAGGTTATAGTCCACAATATGGGGCGAGACCTTTGAAACGTCTTGTCCAGACAAAAATTCTAACACCAATAGCTTCACTCATGGTTAGTAAAAGCTTGTCAAAGGGCGGTTCTATATCTGTAGACATGAAGCCTGCCCGCAATGCTTCGCAGATTGATGCAGGCGGGGGCGAAGAGTTTACATTCATTGTGAAAAAAGGCAGAAACGGTTCGTTCGTCGGCAGTGGTCTCGTCCATGATAATGTGTTAGCATAATTTAAACTGATTTTTATCAGTTTAAATGCGTCGGTACTCAAGTGGTCAACGAGGACGGTCTGTAAAACCGTTGGCTTAGCCTACGTTGGTTCGAATCCAACCCGGCGCACCACGCCTGTGGTAATGTAAAATGTAATCGTACGCTCCACGACGAATTCCGTCACGGCTCGGCATCCGCTTCACCGAGCACCAGAAATGGTGCTCGGCTCCACTTCCGCTGTTCCGTGTCCGCCCTCGCCTCGCCACCGTATTCATGCTAGGTTTTTTGGCGCGACTTCCTTTTTGATTTGGTATGTCGGTGGCGGTCTTGAGTGGTTTTTCTTTCTCTCTTCAAAAATCAAGTTAAAACTGGTATAGTTTAAATAATTATTTATGCAAATAAAATCACAATTTACTGATAAGGAAGGCAAACTGGCAGAAGTGATCTATGAAGATGCAGATTCGTTCGATCATCTTTTGGACAAGAAAGTAACGCAAACATATGGTGTTTGTTTTGGGGGTGATAAAATCGTGGTTGTTTATAATAGTAAAAATAATCACTGGATACTTCCCGGAGGTAGTATTGAGGAAGGAGAAACATTTGAGGAGTGTTTAAGGAGAGAAATTAAAGAGGAGTCAAATATGAATGTCCTTTCATTTGCACCAATTGGATATCAAGAAGTTCATTTTGATGGGAAGATATTTAATCAACTACGTTATGTCTGCATGGTTGAACCTTATGGAGATTTCATCTCTGATCCAGATGGAAGTATTACTGAAATAAAACTAATTAATCCGAAAGACTATAAACAATATTTTGATTGGGGTGAGATTGGAGAAAGAATCATAGAAAGAGCGATAGAACTTAAGAGTAAGCTGGCATAGTAAAACTATGGAAATTAAATCACAATTTAAGTCGCGCAGTGGAGAAATGGTTGGTTATGTCTTCAGAGAAGGGTTTGATCCAATGGAGGGATTAGATGGAAAAATCCTTCAAGCAGTTCATGGTTTTTGTTTTTATGACGATAAGTTGGTTGTGGTATATGCTGGTGATAAAGGTTACTGGACATTTCCTGGTGGTGGCATAGAGCCAGGAGAAACATGGCAAGAAGCTACCATTCGGGAAGTAAAAGAAGAATCAAATATGAAAGTGTTGCATCAAGAATTGATTGGTTACATTGATGTGTACGAAAAAGATAGAATTATAAGACAAACTAGATCACTATGTATAGTTGAACCATACGGAGATTTTGTTTCAGATCCAGATGTAGATATCTCAGAAATTAAATTGGTTGATCCTAAAGGTTACGGAGAGTATGTTAAATGGGGAGAAATTGGTGATCATATCGTTAAGCGAGCTTTAGAGATGCTGGGCAAATACACTGAAAAAATTAATTAAATAACATGAAAAAACATATTATTATTGCAACATATGATGGTATAGGTACTCATTATAGCGGGGTTGGCACAATTGCAAAAAATATCGTGGCTTCTCTCACCGAGATATCAAATAGTTTGGATATGAAAGTTAGTATTGCTTATATTAATATTGATAAAACATCAAAAGTATTTAATAAAGATTGTTTTGATGAGGCGAATAATCTTGTATCTAAAACCGGAGGACAGATGATACCATTATGCAATTCTACTAAAGGTCAGAGTGAATGGGATATGTGGAGGAGTTTTAATGAATGGAATTTTTCCTGCGTGTCTCTTGTCACTGTCTTGAACTTGCTACTAAAAGAAAATGAAGATAGTGTCATTATTTTAAGTGACACTCCTTTTCTATTTTTTGCAAAATATAGAGATTTGGTTATGGTAAAAAATTTGAAATGTTTTTATTTTCCACTTAGTACCGGTAAAAATCATGCTTTTGGCGACGAAGAATGGAGAAATAATAGGATAAGAGTTGAGAAAGGTTGTTTCAAATTAATTGACTCGGAAGAAGGGTCGAAAGTAATATCACTCGGTAAAAGATTTGCAGAACGTATGAACGAAGATTACGGGCTTAATTTTGGAGAAGAAGATTACCTGCAAAATGGTTTATGTTTTGAAAAGTATAAAGATTTTCTAGATATAAAATTCAGTAATAAAGATCTCTTAAGATTTGGAATTGATATTGGCGAGGATAAAAAAATAATATTTGCGTGGGGAAGATGTTCGATAGCTAAGGGCTTTAAAGAATTAGCTAAAGCCTGGGTCGTTACATATATAAATCTACCAGATCATTTTTTAGTTTTGCAAATACCGAATAATTCTGGGGAGAATGATTATTTCTTAGAAGTGAGAAGTATTTTAAATAACATTCCTAGAGTTATAATTATTGATGATTTTAATCCAAATATTTGGAAAACAATCTTAAGAAATCGAAGTACAGATGTTGTATGTATACCCTCACTAATGGACCCTTTTCCACACACTTCTATCGAAGCAAAGCTTTTATCAAAAGACATGAATTATATAACATTAATTAGTGATGTTGATGGAGCAGTTGATGCTTTTGAAAAAGATGAATGTATTTATTTTGATCCAAGAAATAGTAATGAGTTTTCTAAAAAGATAATCGAAGCTGTAAATTTAGGAGATGTTGAAAGAAAAAGAATGATTGGTAGAAGTGATAAAACTATTGAAAAATTTGATTTTCCAAAAATAATGCTGAAGTTTATTAATAATCACATTAATTTGTCATGAAAACCAAACTCAATAACGTAACATTATTGGGAATAGATTGTATTAATCCATCTAGACTTCAAAAAGTTATGGATTTATGTGAAGAAAAAATTTCTTTTGAAAAATCAAAAATTCTAAGTTCAGATTATATTGATGATAAAAGATTGGTAAAGATTAATAAGATATTTAGTCACGAAGATTTTTCTAAGTTTTGTCTCAGTGATTTAAAAAAATATGTAGATACAGAATTTGTGTTATTGGTCCAATGGGACGGATTTATTTTGAACCCAGATAGTTGGACCAATGATTTTCTTGATTATGATTATATAGGCTCTCCTTGGATGGTTAAAGATTGGTCAATAAATGATTTTGATTTTCCTGAAGAACTAAGAGGTCAATTAGTTGTTGGAAATGGCGGCTTCTGTATTAGGAGTAGAAAATTTCTCGAAGTCTCTTCAATGCTATACAATGATGGTTATATTAAAAGATTTCACCCAGAAGATATTGCGTTAAGTGTTTGGTACAGACAAATTTTTGAGAATAAAGGTATAAAATTTGCGCCGAAAGAACTCGCAAAAAAATTTTCAATTGAAGGTGGAGATTACATTTATACAAACCAGTTTGGTTTTCATGGTTTTTATACAAATATTGATAAGTGGATAGAGTTACACCCTGATTATTCTGATGAATATATGTTGGTAAAGAATAAACCTCGACCAACATGGAAACCTCCTAAGATTAAAATTTAGATTAAAATTATATAAAGATAAAAAATATGATATTTCGATGGTCAATTTGGGGAGCACATAAGGAGAAAAGTATTGAGTTACTAAAGTACAGTATCTCGTCTTTTAGGTATTTTTTTGGCGATGATCATAAATATTACGTATATACAGACGATGTAACTAGCTTAGATAAAGAAATAAGTGGAATTGCATTTATAAAAGATTTTAACGAAAATGAAGAAAGTATTTTTAATATAAATTCTAAGACCACATGGATGAAATGGTGCCCGAGCATTAGGCTGGACATAAACGAGACGGAAATCTATATAGATTCAGACGTTTTTTTGTTGAAATATCCTAAAGAAATTGATGATTTTATCAATAATCCAAAATTAAAATTCTGTATCATGGATGAGTTTAATGGTCAGTTGTGGCAACATGGTGCAATGGTGCACAAGGCAACGAATCAAACTCCTTTTGTTAATGCAGGATTTTTTATTCAAAAAGCGGGTTATTCTATAACAGAAAATCTATTGAATGAATTTGAATGGTGGAAGAAAAATATACCAGCAAACGAACAAACTCATCATGATGAGCAGGGTGCATTAGCAGTCGCTCTTACTAGTTATTTAATTAATAGTGAATTGTATGTTCTACCAAAAGATAAATATATGCTAATTGGCCCAAATGAAAATAATGATATAGATAATCTCGAGAATGTAACTATGTTCCACGCGGTGTATCCAGAACACCCTGCTTTCTATAAATTCAAGAATTACCTTGATAATCTGCTTAAAAAGTAAGTTCAAATTTAGTGTAAAAATGATATAATGGACTGATGGAGTGTAGTAAAATTGCGATCCTCATGTCCGTGAGAAATGAGGAATCATATGTTGATTTAAATATTTCTTATCATCTCGATTTAGGTTTTGACTATATTTTTATCGCAGATCACTGCTCAACAGACAGAACCCGAGAGTTACTCAACTCATACAAAGATAACCCAAGAGTTGTTGTAATAGAGGAAACAAATCCTGTTTTTGACCATGCAAGAATCTCTAACAACCTCTTGAGTTACGCAAAAGCAAACTATAAAATAGACTGGTTTGTATTTTTAGATGTAGATGAATTTCTTTCTATAAAAGAAACAGACGTGCATGATTTTGTTGGTCGTTTAGAGAAAAACAACATACCGTATGCGACCATTGGTTGGGCAAATGCTCTTTTTGATTATACCTTCAAAGACTATACATGTTCTCCGACTCATCCTCTGGACACGACAAAATATTTTTACCCATGGCCAGAAAAAGTTTGGCAGGAATATGGGCACTTCAGAAAAGCGATTGTTAAAAATCACGAAAAGATGGAAATAGTTGTGGGTGGCCATTATGTTCGTACAGAGAATAACCTTGAATTTTTTGGTGGATACAACTGGAATCCTTTTATCATCCCTGAAAATGAAGCTAAGTTATTGCATTTTGAATTTCGTGGAAAAGCTGATGAAATATATGAAAAATGGAAAAAGCTTGCAGAATTTGAAAATGATTCAACCTCAAGTGCAGACGCCCCATGGATGGAGAGAATCGAGACAATCAAAGGTTACGTTAAAGAATTCAAAAACAATCTTAATGAGATAAATAAAAGGTGGTTTTCGGAGCATAGAACTTTCTGGGGGACAATAATACAGAATGAACGATTTATTTATGATACAACTCTTGTTAGGTGGTATGGAAAATACTTGAGAAGAAAAATAGAGAATGGAAAAATCAAATCCATATGTCTTGTTAGAAACGGCCATTTGGGTGATGTGATAATGTCTGATCCAGTTGCTAGATTTCTTTCAGGGTTTGTAGATAATGTTTCTCTTGCAACAGAAATTGAAGAAGCGGACTTACTATTTAGTTCTTATCATAAGATACATAAATATAACGATGTTATTAATAGAAACATTAAGAGTGACGCCGTTATAAGATTAGTATACGAATTGAGTGATAATCATAAATCATATATCCAAGGATACATGGAGTCAGTAGGGTTTGGAGACACCGAAACAAAAGATATTCCAATTTTGAACGATGATTGGAAAAGAATAATTGATGAAAAGTATATTCTTATAGCACCATATACAAGCTGGTGGGAGGAAAAGAAAAGGAGTTGGGGTTATGAAAAATTTATTCAGTTAAAAACTTTACTAGAAGACGAGTTTAAAATAAAGTGCATTCTTCTTGAGAAGAAGTATTCATTTTCAGAAATGATGTCACTTGTTAGACATTGTGAATTTATTGTGGGCAACGACTCTGCTCCATGTATAATTGCACAAAGTTTTAATAAAAAATCATTTGTTATATTTGGTGCAACTCACCCTAAGTATTTACATAAATCAAAAAATATGGTATCAATTTATGATGAAAATCGCCATAAACTTTGTTCTCATAATACAAGAGATGAGGAAATTAAGTGTTGTGAAGATTTTTGTATGGACAAAATCAGAGTGGATGATGTTTTTAACACAATAAGGTTAAATATATGAAAGAATTAGAATTAAAAATAAAATTGTCGTACATCACAGGTCTTAGATCTGTGGTGTTAAAGGAGTTGGAAAAAATTAACCCAAGTGTTTTTAGTGAAGGTGAAGATTCAGTTTATATTGATTTTTCAAAAGACGATCTCTCAAATGTGAAGCAGTTGAGAAGTGTTGCTCGAGCATATCTTGTCCTACAGGGTGAAAAGTACCATCCATCTTATATTTCAAACCATAAATCTGTTTTAGGATATATTATAGATTTTATTATTGAGGGGAATACTAAAAACTTCAGTAGTTTTAAAATTAGTTGTGCGGGCTCTGATTCTCCAGGAGTAAAGAATATTTCTAATTATATAAAAGAGAAATATAATCTTACTGAAAAAGATGAGGCAGATCTGAAAATTCATATTATTAAATCCGAAGAAGTTTGGGAGGTTGGTGCTCAGGTTACCCCGCGACCTTTGTCGGTAAGAGATTACAAAGTTGCAAATATGAGTGGGGCTATGGATCCAACGATCGCTTTTGCTGTCAATTCTTTTTGTAATCTAGAAAAAGCTCATTCATATTTAAATATTTTTTCGGGTAGCGCCACTCTACTTATAGAAGCTGGACAATTTTTTCAAAATATAGAGAAGTTAATAGGATTTGATAATAATAAAAAACACTTATCTATCTCTGTTAAAAATTTAAAAAAAGCTGGATTAATTGATAAAATTCAAATTAAGGAAGCTGATATTTTTGACAAACCAGATTTCGGAAAATTCGATGCAATTACCTCTGATCTTCCCTTCGGCATGTTGATTTCAAAGAATGAGGATCTTGATAAACTTTACAAGAATTTTGTTGAATATTGTGAGGAAAAATTAAATCCTAATGGAAGATTAGTAATATATACTAGTGAGTACGAAATTATCGAATCTGTCCTAGCCAAGTCCAGTTTTAATGTAATTCAATCATTACAATTAAAGTTTATTACAAATGTTAATGCTTACTTGAGGCCGAAGATTATTGTTTGTGAGTATAAGGATAATTAAATCTATTTCACATAAATTAGTTTCATGAAAGAACTGGATTTAAAACTTTTTTTGGAGAAATATAGAAATACAACAGTTGATTTTTATCGTTTTCCTGGCAATTATGGAGACTCGCTTATTTGGCATGGGACAAGGATATTATTAGAATTTTTGAATATTAAAGAAAATTATGTGGAGATTGATTCTCCACAACATAATAATGTTTTATTTATAGACGGAGGGGGTAACTTTGTGGATTATTATTCAGATGTAAGAGATTTTTTGATTAAAAAACCAAACTTATATAAGGAAGTTGTCATACTTCCTCATACAATACTTGGAGAAAAACAAATTGAAGTTCTAAATAATATTTCAAGTAAATTAACAGTATTTTGTCGTGAAAAAGTTTCTGCTAAATTTGTAGAAGATGGTTTAGTCCGTGGTGACGTGTATCTATGGCATGATTGTGCACTTTACAATGAGTTTCCAAAGGGTTTATTGGGTAGTGGCATTCTAAATGCTTTTAGATCAGATAAAGAATCTGTGCTAGGTACAACACCAAAATCAAACGAAGATATTTCTTATAATGGATATGCTACTAAACCTCTCGATGATTTTATAAATATTTTGAAAAAATACGAGCAAGTAAATACAGATAGATTACATGTGGCTATAGGTGCCACATTACTTGGAAAGCAAGTTAAATTATTTCCTAACTCATATTACAAAAATAAGGCAGTTTTTGATTATTCACTTAAAAGATTTCCTAATATAAGTTTTGTAGAAAATTTTGATTGGTGTGCGTATTGGAATGTTAGAAAAGAATTTGAAAATTAAGGGAGTGTATTTTATGTGTGCGAACTGGGAGGGTGGGTTAAACATACAGAATGTAGCCTTGGGCATTTCCGCTAGAGCGTCCGGTATCTGACGAGCGCCGCTGTCTTCAAAGTCTCTTCCAGTAGTAGCGGAAGCGACACTACAAACTCTGAAATGAAAACGAGAAGAGGGGTTGTGCGAGGGCGGACTCCGTAGGCAGGAACAATAAGTTACAAAGTAAACAAAAATAACTAAACAAAAGAAAGTACCGTAAACTCTCAACTATCTCTGCGAGGAGGAGACCGACGCTGGGGAGAGGATTCCTTCCTCTCCCCAAACAGATGTTCTGCATTCCGAACAAAGTGAGGAATAAGCAGAACTCCTAGCAATCTAGGCGCTCGTAGCCCTAGCGGAAATGCCCGAGGCGGATGCCGAGGGTTGCACCCACGGACTGCCACTAGCGAGAAATAGCAACGAGACCAAACGGCTCATATACCAGGAATTGAGCCGTTCAGCATTTCAGTTTGAAGCCTCGGACCTATTCCGTTTTGGGCGTGGTGAAGTAAAAGCAAAATGATATACTACCACTAGCCCAAAGGAATGTCTGAGGCGAATGAGAATGTCAGAGTTACCACACAAGGTTGGAAGTACAGTAGTTTGAATTCCGTCAGTTTCCTCCTTAGAGGAAACCCGCCCGAGACCGCCACCGCCATACAATTCAAAAAGGAATCCGCGCGAAACAAACCGTGCATGGATACGGTGGCGGGGCGAGGGCGGATGCGGAACAGCAGAAGCGGAGGAACACGCCTCACGGCGGGTTCTGGAGCGGATGCCGAGCCGGGACGGAATTCATTGTCAGAGGCACCACTTAAA
>OBEQ010333688.1_pt1 | contig 10096 bp, 16 predicted proteins | sample 1670901 | NCBI WGS metagenome assembly OBEQ01 (sample SAMEA104232315, study PRJEB22302) | groundwater metagenome | biome: forest; feature: aquifer; material: groundwater | place: USA | collected 2011-08-07 | depth 5.4 m | reverse complement strand
GGAGATGGCGCATGAAAAAGCAGATTGTTTGCCTCGGGCCAAAAGGGTCGTACGGCCATTGCGTAGCGGAGTGGGTCAATGAACGACATTTCTGTAATGAAGCGGACATCGTTTTTGTTAGCGGCAACAAGGAAGTGCTTTGTCGGGTTGATGATGGTCCTGAATATCGGAGGGTTGGCGTCGTGCCGATTTATAACAGCACAAACATTCAAAGTATTGTTCCCGAGGTGATGAGGTTTTTCTTGAGTCGCGACAATCAAGCGACTGAATATCTGTTGGGGAGGCATCCTATCCGCCAGCGCTTGCAAGTAACCGATAGGATCAGTTTGCGGGTTCATCACCAACTTTTGGTTTTAGAACCTAATGTTTCGATGGGAGAGATAAGAACAGTGAAGTCCCATCCCCAAGGATTGGGACAATGTGCTTACAATCTCACGCAGCTTGGCGATATCGCGTTGGAATCTGTACTAAGTACTTCCGGTGCGGCAAAGATGGTCGCCGAAGCGGGAGATCGTTCTATGGCTGCGATATCCTCATCCTTCTGTGCGAGATTGTATAATCTTCATACCTTGAAAAAAGATTTTGAAGATGATACGCAGGGAAACTACACGCATTTTTATCTCGTGGAGAAGATGCGTGGAAATAGACTCATCAGAGGGAGTTCCAAGGTAGTGATTTTGTTATGGCCAAAACAGAACAAACCCGGAGTGCTCCATAAAATTACCGAGCCCATGGACTCGGCAGGGATCAATATGACCTATCAGACAACTATTCTCACGGGAGGAGGCGTGGATGGGGAGATAGTATTTTTTATGGAGATAGAAATCCATAAAAATCCGCTGGTGATGGACGCGGTGCTCATTCTCCTCGCGGAGATGAGCAAAAAGATGGTGGTGTTGGGTTCGTTTACGCGCGAAGATGTCATTGATGACTAAAAAGGGAGAAAGATATGCCGTACGAAAATGGATTGAAGGATTTGGACGAGAAAGAAACGGAGAAGATTAGAAAAGTCGCACTGTCTGTCAATGAGGAAATACAAGTGCCGAATGGAAAATGCATTCATATTCCCACGCGAGCGATCTACCAGACGATCACGGTCCGAGGATCACTCCGCGTGATGGATATGTGTGAGGGATGCTTTGGCGTGATGGAGCGCGCCGGATGCATTGCCGAGATTGTGTCGTAGGTCTTTGAGTTAGTCGCGGGATGGCGCTTGCGCCATCCCGCTTTTGTTTTCCCCAGGCGTGAGGGGAAATGGCTCTTGACAGGATTATAGCCATTTTGGTATCATCTATTTTGTGATGAATCGAACGCAGAATCGTATTGTCGCGATTAAACACTTGATCCAACATTGGAGTTGGCGGTTTAGCGATACGCGATAACGAATCATCACAGCACACGAAACCCGCCGACTCCTCACGATGATGGGGAGTTTTTGATTGCCAAGCATCCATTGGCATTGTAGCTCGTTGATATCAGAATAACTCACACTATCTACGAGAGAGGTTATTTTTATGGCTTTGCCCGGCATTGGTAATCCTGTAGTTCCTATCACTTCGCTCTGTCCCGAAGATGGTTTTCAAGCGGGCCAAGACGTCACCCTCACTACATACGAGGGATGTGCTTTGCGCCTCCGGCTCGCCCAAGCGCAACAAGAAAGGGAAAAATGGCATTTACTCGGACGCGTGGTATCGGTTATTGTGCCAGATTTTTCTGTCGCTGGATGGAATCCGGACGCGTACGGAGGCGAAGACATTTTTGTTTTCGTGGGGTCCCAGCCATGGTTTCGGCTTGCTGGGTAAAGGAGGGAAGGGGGTGCCACATGATCAAGGATGCCTCAAGCATGGGCGTTTATTTGACTGGCGCACCAGTACATGGATGAGCGTGGATAAAAGTCAGTTTGAAGCGCTACAGCAGATTTTTGCGCATTTGGGAGCGGTTATCAATGTACAGCCGATTCCTTGCGATAGATGTCTGGCGGAAATAGCGGGGCGCCGATGCGCCGCATGCCGCCAACAAATTACTGAAGCGCGGTATGTAGTGGATGATAAATTGTTGTATCACATCTCATGCTGGTCAAATGCTTTTGACCGATTTATTGAGGCGCAAAAAGCGATTTTGGATGCGCTTACACAGATACATTAGGATCTGGGCCGGACGGCTATAGCTGTCCGGCCCTATTTTTACCGTGTCATTTGCGCTACCGCGCGCTTGGTGCAATAATACGAGGCATGAGCAAAAAAGGACGGATTGAAAATGCTTCAACGCGGGCAACCGAGTGGATAGGCACGCCTGCTTCTTTGGTAGCGCATACTTTCTTTTTCATTGCGTGTTTTTTCTTGGTGCTCATCGGCGTGCCGCTGGATGCGGTGCTTCTGATTCTCACCACCGCGGTGTCGCTGGAGGCGATTTATCTTGCGATTTTCATCCAGATGACCGTGAATCGCAATACCCGGAGCTTGGAAGAAGTGGAGGAAGACATTGAGGAAATACAGGAAGATGTCAAAGAGATTGAGACCGATGTGGACGAAATCTCCGAAGATGTGGAGGAAATCTCCGGTGACATAGACAAGATACAGGAAAAAGATGAGCAGGAGACGGTTGTGGAAGGCAACACGCGCAAGGCAATTGAGAAAATAGAGCGGGATCTCGGGACGCTTTTGAAAGATATTGAAAATCTAAAGCAAAGCCACCACTCCCCTACTGCCTGATTGTCATTCTCGCGAAAGCGGGAATCCAGAAGTCAGTGGAACTGAACACTAGACTCCCGATCAAGTCGGGAATGACAAGGCGGGGGTTGACAAGATTTCCGATTCCGTTTAACCTTGGATGAGATATGATTCATACAGCCGTGACAAATCAGAATGTTATGACAGCCGCAAGACGCGGCCTGTTGCTTGGCCTTCTTCTCAACCTCCTTAACCAGGGGAAGGTGGCAATGGGGCGTATGCAGTAAAAAGATAAGCAATCGCAAAACCCATCCGGCCTTTCCCGCAATTCGGGAAAGGCCGGATTATTTTATGCGAGAGTGGTTTTGTGGGCGATCACGGGTCTAAAGCCCGCGAAGCCCGAAGAAAAAGAGTATGTCGCTCTTTAACAATGCATTTACGGGAGGATTTATCTGTGCCAAGGAAAAGAGGAGAAAGAAAAGAGGAAAGACGGCCTCTTCCGCTTCCACTGGAAGACGAAGTTGTTTTTATCCCATCAGCAGAGGCATATCCATCAGCCAAAGCGTATATGGGTGGGAAAAAATGGATGACTGGCCAAGAATATGTTTGGTGGCAAAACTCTCTTCGGAAAGGTGAACAAAATGGCAGAGACAAGAAATCTGAACGCTCTTCAGGACCAACAGCTGATTAAAATGTTTAAGGAGTTTACTGGTATAGATCGGGAGCTCGTCAGGCGCGCGTTAAAACGGCGCTTTGATACAGGTAAGCTCAAAGCCGACCTTCCGAGTAACCTCCGCATGTCTTTGAAGAGTAAAGCGCAATAAAAAAAACAATCTATCTCTCGGGCGCCCCCACTACAGCGGGCGCCCTTTTATTTTCTCCAAATAAGTGACTTGACAGGGAATCGGCTTCGTGCATAATGGACAGTAGATATGAAAAATGCCGCATTCTACAGCCCCTCCGAGATGAACATGATGATGGGTATGATGATGCCTGCTTTGAGCGGGGGTTTTGGAATGCATCTTACGAGATAAGAGAACACTAAGAAACATTCCAAAACTCCCGCACTCGTGGTGCGAGAGTTTTTTTGTTGTACCTTGGCAGTTTAATACAGAGGAGTATATTTATGCCTACGGATTTGGGCGTGAACCAAGAAAGTGTTGAGCGGATTATCAAAGGCTTGACGGAGGGCATTATTCTTGGTGGACGAGAAATCGTTTTGCGTTACGTTTTGACCCTTTTCCAAAAAGAGGGCCCTAAAGCGGGCTTAGGATACATTATTGATAATGCCGAAGCAAAAATAAAGAAGGCGTTATCAGAAGGAATCTAAGGGTGACACCTCGATATTCGTAGTACGGCGCGGGATCACAAATCCCGTGCCGCTTTTTATTCTGCTCGGGGATAAAAAGCCGCGTCCCGAAAATCGGGACGCGGCGGGGTCATCTGTCGTCAATGGAAATTCAGCAGCACTTGCACTTTTTGCTCATCATCTTCATGGCGCCTCCGAGGATTACGAGCACCGGCCATGCAAGCCCCACGAATCCCTGCGTGAAAACGCCGATTTGCCCCAAAAGAAACAGCAAGCCGAATGCGACGATAAACAACGGGATCATGGAGTGATGCATGCATCCGCATTTTTTCCCCTCCATAGTATTTCCTTCCATCATAAAAATAAAAATAAATCCAATAAATCAGATGGTATACCCCGACCTTTAGGTTTTCTTATGCACGCCTTTAAATGGGCTCCGGTTTGCTTTTTGATCCATGAATTGTCCACTGGTCACATCGCGTTTGGTCCAGCGCCGGTTCTGCCTGCTAAACACCTGATCCCGTTGCTTGACGGTCCCGATGCGGCCGGCACCTCTGGGAGGATTCTTCGCCATGCCTTTATTTTACTCGAATAGAGGGTTTGTGCAAGGACGGTTATGCACATCCGTCTATGAGACCGGGTCTCAAAGGGATGGTATCGGGGCTGGCTTTTGCGATTTATAAAGCTCGGGGTCAATGGTGCGGGAGAAGCATGCGCGGCCTGCGCCATGATTCCAGCTCTCATTACGCGCATCGCCGTACGGGCCATAGGGCGCTATCGGCACGGACAAAGATTTTTCTTGTCCATGCTGTATTGCGGTGGCGAAGCGAAATGTTCCGCAGAGTTCAAAGATAAGTTTATTTCTTGTTTGGTATTCGTATGATTGGTTGGTTTCCGGGTCAAGCGGCGCTGAAAAACCGCTAATGCTGTCCGTGAGAGCGCCCAGCGAGTCCGGCAGTTTTTGTTTGAGCATCCAATAATTGATGATCTGACTCTGGATGGTTTGCAGATGCTCAACGCGCTGTTCGTCAAAACGGCGTGCCCGCTGGGTTGTCGGCGAGCCGACAATAAAGAATCCGGCGATGAGAGACGCAAGGACAATCCCCGCGGCCGTGCCTGCTGCAATGCGCGGGACGCGTGAGCGCGCGCCCGTAGGCGCGCGTAAATCCCACAAATAATATCCAAAGACCGCGGCGGCAGTCGCAAGTACTGCGACGACCTTCAGGATAAACGGGGTTTTGAGGTCGCCCCCGAGAAAATTATAAATTAGCGTGACCAGGTCAATAATAATAGTGATTGCCGAGATAAAGAGCGTAAAATAAATGAGCCATTTGCGGAGCTTAAAATCCCGCAGGCCGGGTGCCGCGACCATATCGCGGCCGATCAGCCAGGAGAGAAAAAGATAGACCGGGAAAACAATGAGGAGAGTAGCTTCGGAACGGCGGATGGTATCCAGGATGCCCGGATAGTAAGTTCCAAGCGCATCAGGAAATGCCACGTTGATGTATTGGAACATGAGCGCCAAAAAAGCCGCAACGCTCGCATAAAGCGTGGCGATCATGAGTAGGTGCACAAAGACATCTCGCGGCAAGCTACGATGTGATGGAGCCATGAAGAAAGTATAGCACGACGCGAACAATGCGCAAAGAGGACTTTTTCTGAAGGCGTGGCGTTCAATAGTTATTGACCGTGGAGGCAGTTTTCCCTTATGCTCAATGATATGCAAACTCGAATTATTATTCTTGCCGCGGGCAAAGGTACGCGGATGAAAAATGCGGAGATTCCCAAAGTGCTGATTCCGTTTGAGGGCAAGCCCATGATCGCGCACCTGCTTGATGCGGTGCGCCATTCGGGCGTCGATGAGCGTCCCGTGATGGTGACCGGCTATCAGGCCGAGCTTGTGGAACGGACGCTGGGCAACGGATACGATTATGTGCGCCAAGACGCACAGCTCGGCACGGGCCACGCAGTACAGTGCGGGGAAGAATTACTTGCAGGAAAAGCAGATCAGGTGATGGTGCTTTACGGCGACCATCCATTTGTCAAAGCGTCCACGATCGTGAAGTTACGCAAGCTCCATGAGCAGGAGCGTTGTCCCCTATCCATGATGACGGTGCGGGTTGATGACTTTGACGATTGGCGTGCGCCGTTTGCGGATTTTGGGCGCGTGGTGCGGGACGCGTCGGGAAAAATTGTGGCGATTGTGGAGGCAAAAGACGTAACGCTTGCAGAAAAAGAAATATGTGAGGTGAACCCCGCATTTTTCTGTTTTGACGCCGCATGGCTCTGGCCGCATCTGAAAAAAATACGCAACAGCAACGCGAAAGGAGAATATTACCTCACGGATCTGGTCGGCATAGCGATTGCAGAAGGCGCGTGCGTCGCGTCTATGGAGATTGATCCGCGTGAGAGTGTCGGCGTCAACACGCTGGCTCATTTGGAGCTTGCCGGACGGCTCGGCTTTCAATAAATCGGCGCGCCGCGGCAAGATTCGGCACGATGGCGTCGGCGGCGACGCTCCGTTCTCGATCGCGCCTGCGAATCATCTGCAGAACAAGAATACGCGGGAAGTTCTGTTTTACCGCGTCTACGAAATTTCTTCTGTCGTCAATAAAAACAATGCGGTTGCGCCCCGCGCGCTTTACCAGAGCGCGTACGGGATACACTTTATCGCTCGTATCTGCGACAATGGCGGCTAAAAAAAGCGAAGTAATGCCGCTCGAGTGCACTTTTTTCTCTTGAAATGCGTTGCCGCTGGAAACAAGCGCCAGCGCCTCGCCTTTTGATTGCCAATAGCGAAGAAACGGTTTAGTGTCGTGATACAAGTATTCGGCGGAATGTCCGAGAAGTTTCCAAATATTCTGTTCCAAAGCCGGAATCTGAACCGCCGGCATGTGCCTTTTGACGAGTGTCAAATGTAAATCGTGTCGATACCCGCCGCGGTGCAATTCTTTTGACGCGATGTATGCGTCCTGATGGATACGATGCGGGATGCCAGCGCGGCGGAACAGACGCCAATAATCGCGTTTGAAGCGCTCATCGTTGAACAGCACGCCGTCAAAATCAAGGATAATCATAAAAAGTTCATACTCAACCGATTGACGGCCATCAATCGGTTGAGTATGCAATGAGGGTTAATCTTTTTGGAGGGGCGGGGATTTTTTCAAGTCCATGCGGAATTCGTAGCCGACTTTTTTAAAATCAAAGCGTTCATAAAAGCGATGCGCGCCGATGTTTTCTATTTTGCTCGTGCCGATGAGTTTGTAACACTTTCTTTTTTTTGCCTCGGCAATAACGGCGCGCATGAGGATGGTGCCGATCCCTTGATCGCGGTACGCTTTTTCCACGTAGACATTCTCTATAAGGCCGTAGGGCTCCGGGTGCCGATCCTGAAAAATAAGATAGAGATACGCCCACGCGATTTTTTTGCGCCGTTCGCGCGCTTCCCATTTGACGGCGTAGGGTTTTTTTAGAACAGATTTTTTAAGCGTCATGCGTCAGAAAAATTAAGCAATGATTTTCCAAATCGCGCGGGCGGTTTTGTCGCTGTCATGGCGCAATGTGCTTCGGTGGAGCCGGTCGCCGGCAACGCGCCGATGCGCGGCCGTCGAGAGAAGATCTTCTGCAATGACCGTAACGTCAAGCGCGCGTATCACGGCGCTATCGGGCGCTACAAAACGCGCCCCTTCTTCTTGGTATCGCGCGCGTCCCGATACAGGAGGTTTTTTGCTATTGATAAGCGCAATATCCACCGGAGACGGCGCGCCTTTTTTTCCAAGGTATGACGCAATAACGCGGATGAAGTCAGACGCTTGAAATCCATCCGTCTGGCCTGCTTTGGTCATGATATTAGTAATGATGATTTTTTTGGCAGATGACGCCCTGATACGCTCGGCCACTCCCCTGACCAGAAGATTGGGGAGCACACTGGTATACAGATCTCCCGGGCCGAAAATAATGGCATCGGCTTTTTCCAATGCGGCGAGCGCGGCAGGATTTGCCGGCACACGGGGGGTGAGGGCGAGTGCGGTGATGGGTGCCGCGCGGCGTGTCCGGGGTTCATCGATACGGTGTTCGCCGATTATTTTACGACCATCGGCGTAGGCGGCGGAGAGCGTCGTGGGCTTCAGCGACACCGGCAGGACCGCGCCCCGGACATTGAGCATGGCTGCGGCAAGCGCGATTGTTTTCTCTCTGTCGCCCGTGATTTTTTCCAGCGCGGCAAGGATGATATTGCCGACCGTGTGTCCGGCAAGCGACCCTCGGTCAAAACGATAGGAAAAAAGATCGCGCATCGCTTCATCAGTGTATGACAAGCCCACCAGACACTGGCGGATATCGCCGACCGGCATCACGCCTAGTTCCCGGCGGAGCACGCCGGTGGAGCCGCCGTCATCGGCTGATGAGACAATGACGGAATTATTGGTAGGAAACTTTCGCAATCCGGCCAGGAGGGTGAACGTGCCGGTGCCGCCGCCGATAATGACAATATTTTTCATGGGTGAGTATTATAAAATGATGCGATACTTTTTTCCGACTCCCTCAAATGCGCGGATTGCCCGATCCATCTGCTCTTTGGTGTGGCTTGCGGAGAGTTGCACGCGGATGCGGGCTTTACCCATGGGCACCACCGGATAGGTAAATCCGCGCACATAAATCCCCTTCTCCCGCAGGGCAGAGGCCATGCCGGTGGCGAGTTTCTCGTGCCCGAGCATAACCGGCGTGATCGGGTGTGAACCGTCGCCGCCAAGGGTAAACCCCAGCCGCGCCATTGCATCTCTGAAATAGCGGGTGTTGTCTGCAAGGCGCGCTCGCGCGTCCCCGAGCGGCCCGTCAAACGCATTGAGCACTGCGAGGCCGGCTGCCGCAATTGGCGGAGGCAAACTATTGGAAAAAAGCGCGGTGCGGCTGCGCTGGCGCAGATATTCTATAATTTCTTTGCGGCCGGCGGTAAACCCGCCGCCGGCTCCGCCGAGCGCTTTGCCAAATGTGGAGGTTATTATATCAATGCGGTCCATCAGCCCCTCCACGCTTCCCCGTCCGGTAGCGCCCAGTACGCCGCTGGCGTGCGAATCATCCACCATCACGAGCGCGCCGTATTTGTCCGCCAGATCGCAGATTGCTTTGAGAGGCGCTGTATCGCCGTCCATACTGAATACGCCGTCTGTTGCGATGATCAAGCGCCGCCGCGATCCCGCGGCACCAAGCTGGCGCTCAAGATCCGCCATATCCGCATGTTTATACCGGAAGCGCTCGGCTTTGCACAGGCGCACGCCATCAATGATGGACGCGTGATTCAGCTCGTCGGAAATGATCGCGTCGCCCTCTTTGAGGATAGTTTCGAAAAGTCCGGTGTTCGCGTCAAAACATGAGGTATACAGGATCGCGTCCTCACTGCCGAAAAACGCCGCGATTTTTGCTTCCAGTTCTTTGTGAATAATAGAGGTGCCACAGATAAAGCGCACGCTTGCCATGCCGAATCCGTATTTTTTCATGCCCGTTATTGCGGCGTCGGCGACAAACTCGCTTCCGGCAAGGCCAAGGTAGTTGTTGGAGCAGAAATTGAGCACAGTCGCGCCGTCAATCATGATTTCAGTCCCCTGCTTGCCTTCCAAAACACCCTCCTCCTTGTAGGTGCCGGCATCCCGCATGGCTTGCAACTCGTCGGTGAATTCTTTTTTCGCGTGAGTGAACATAAAAATAAAATTAAAATTGGAGGAGGATTTTCGGATGGCTCGCCATTTTTTTCTCAAAATTCGCTTTGGTGTAGTCGGTGATGGGCATGATCGTGCCGTTGCCTTCGGCAAGCAGTATCGTAAAAAGTTTTTCCTGGATTTTATTCGCGGGGTTTTCCAGGAGCGTCCGCGTCGTCTCCCATGTCTGCCACATTTGGCGTCCGATGACTGCGTGCAGGGTGAGTCCGCGGACAATCAAGCGGTTGTAGTCCTCAAAAACAAAGTCCCCGTTTTTGAGGCCGAACAGGATGATGTCCCCGCCCCGGCGCGTGCTGAACAGCGCGTTGTTCACGGACGAATTGAATCCTGCCATCTCAAATGCTGCGTCAACGCCGATACCATTGGTGATGCGCATGATTTCATCCGTGATTGCCTGATCATGC
>OBEQ010576305.1_pt1 | contig 10097 bp, 10 predicted proteins | sample 1670901 | NCBI WGS metagenome assembly OBEQ01 (sample SAMEA104232315, study PRJEB22302) | groundwater metagenome | biome: forest; feature: aquifer; material: groundwater | place: USA | collected 2011-08-07 | depth 5.4 m | reverse complement strand
GGTGCTGGGATATCGCGGGCTGGCGCTGGGGACGGCGATCGCGGCGCTGTTCAACGCGGCGGCGTTGATCTGGTGCCTGCGTCGCGTCCTCGATGGGCTGGACGACCGGCGCGTTCTCAGTTCGTTCGCGAGGATCATTCTTGCTTCCCTGGTGATGGGAACGACGGCGCTGGCGATCGACCGCGTGCTTGCCGTATGGATTCCCGGCAGCGCATTCGTCGTGCAGGCCGCGCGCCTCCTGCTGACAATTGTGTCCGCGCTGGCCGTGCTCGCGATCGCCGCCCATGTCTTGAAAATTCGCGAATTCCGGGAAGGTCTTGCGCTTGTCATGAAGCGCGGCGGCCGCGAGTCGGTTTAGATGATGGGCTTGTGCCCTGGAATGGAGGTTGCTGAGTAGCGCGTAGTTGGAACAGACTGGAATCAGGAATCAATGCGATCCCGCTACCCTTCTTCCTCAACGCTCGCGTATTCATTCGGTCCGGGTCCGTGGACGCCCGCGATCAAAGCCATCATCATCGCCAATGCCGCTGTCTTCGTACTGACATACCTGGAACCGGCGCTGGAAGTTCCATTGTGGCTCAATCCTCAGAGCGTGGTTCACGGACAGATCTGGCGGCTCGTCACGTACATGTTCGTACACGACGGGGTGTTTCACGTGCTCTTCAACATGCTCTTTCTCTGGATGTTCGGCGTAGAGCTCGAGCGAATGTGGGGCAGTCGTTATTTCGTGCAGTACTACTTCGTGACTGGCGTGGCCGCCGCTCTGACGACCATCGTGCTTTCGTTCCTGCCGGTCTTCAATTTGGGTCAGTTGTACTTTTCGCGAACGGTCGGAGCCTCAGGTGCCGTGGTGGCGGTGCTGCTCGCGTACGGTCTGTATTTCCCTAACCGCGAAATCTTCATATACGGTATCTTCCCGCTGCGTGCGAAGTATCTGCTCGCGATTCTCGGAGCGATCTCGCTCTTCTCGCCCGGCAACGTCGCGCACACGACCCACGTCGGAGGAGCGCTCGCTGGTTACGTATACTTGAAGGGCGGGCGCATCCATCTGCTGTCGGAGATCAAGTACCGCTACCTGAAGTGGCGCATCAATCGGATGCGCCGCAAGTTCGACGTCTACTCAGGCGGGCGTGCCGAGAAAGACGTCGATCGCCGCGTGCACTGAAACAAGCCACAGAGACACAGAGACACAGAGTTCTTAACCAAGTTTGCCTCTGTGACTCTGTGTCTCTGTGGCCCGTGATCGCTATTTCGAAACGCTGAACGGCAGGCGTGAGCCGCTGATCGCGATCGCGAGCAGTCCGCCCAGCACCGGCAGGCCGGTTCCGTCCCTCAGAAAATCCGGCGACCAGAACGCGCTCGTCGCGAAGTGGACGTTCAGCACCATCAGGAACGCGGCAATCGCCGCCATGCGCGTCCAGAAGCCGACGATGAGCGCGAGGCCGGCGCAGAACTCGCCGAGAGGCGCGAGACGCGCGAAGATCGGCGCGCCGGGAATGCAGACGGTTTCGAGGTACCAGCGCACGCTCGGCGGCGCCTTCTGAAGAAGCGCCTGCAACTTCTGAAGCAGGATGCCGCTGTCGGTGATCCACGCAATCATGGTGAAGCTCGTGGCGATGAGGAAGACGCCGAGCATCACCGCGAGGATGCGGAGGCCAAAGCTGCCCGTCGCCCCCACGGCGCCACCACGCGCCCTCGCCTGCGTCGCCATTTACGGATTGCCTTCGTCGGCGGAATCGACCCACTCCGATCGAATCGGGCTGAAGACGTCGAGCTCCAGGGTGTCCTCGAGCGCCTCGGCCTGGTGCGGCATCCGCGAGGGGATGTGCAGCACCTCTCCTTCGCGCACCGTGATCTCCTCGCCCTCGATGAGAAATCTCAGCGCGCCCTGCAGGATGTAGGTCATCTGCTCGCTCTCGTGGGCATGCATCGGCACGAGCGCGCCGCGCTTCAGGTAGATCTGCGCGAGCATCTCGCGTTCGCCGGAGACGATCTTGCGGGAGATCATCTCCGTGACTTTCTCGAGCGCGATTTCATCCCATCGGTGGATACGGATCCGGGCAGGCATGCGACAACCGCACGAGTGTGACATAATTTTTCGGCCATGAAGGGGTCGACCCTCACCAACGGCGCAGAGACCCGCGCCCAGGGGGCGGCGAAATCGCGGGACACCGGGCTCGACGGACTGACCCGCGATGATCTACTCACCGCCTACCGGCTCATGCTCCTGTCACGGAAGATCGATGACAAGGAGATACAGCTCAAGAATCAGAGCCAGGCGTTCTTTCAGATCAGCAGCGCGGGGCACGAGGCGGTGCTCATCGCCGCCGGCAGGCACCTGCGTCCAGGCTACGACTGGTTCCTCACGTACTATCGCGACCGCGCGCTCGCGCTGACGCTCGGCGTCACGCCGCTCGAGATGCTGCTGGGATCGGTGGGGTCGAAGGACGATCCCGCCTCCGGCGGACGGCAGATGCCGTCGCACTGGTCGAATCCGCGGCTGCACATCCCGTCGGCGAGCAGCGCCGTCGCCACGCAGTGCCTCCACGGAATCGGCATCGCTGAAGCCGGCCGCCTCTACGAGCGCGTTGAAGGCATTCCCGATCGCCTCTCGAAGTTTCAGCCCGATGAGGTCACGCTGATCACCATCGGCGAGGGCTCGACGAGCGAAGGCGAGTTCTGGGAATCGCTCAACACCACGTGCGTGCGCAACCTGCCGGTGCTCTATCTCGTCGAAGACAACGGCTGGGCGATCTCCACGCCGGTGGAGGTGCAGACCCCCGGCGGCGATCTCTCCCGGATCGTCGAGCACTTCCCGGGACTGACGGTCTTCCGATGCGACGGGACCGATTACATCGCGAGCCACCGCACGATGCGCGAGGCAGTGGAGCACGTGCGCGAGCGCAAAGGGCCCGCGCTCGTCCACGCGAAGGTCATTCGTCCGTACTCGCACTCTCTCTCGGACGACGAAAGGCTGTACAAGACCGCAGAAGAGCGCGAGGCCGAAGCGCGCCGCGATCCGCTGCCGCGCATGCGCCAGCTGCTCGTGTCCGAAGGTCTCGCGTCGGACGGCGAGCTCGCGCAGCTGCTCGCGGAGGTGGAACGCGAGGTGAATATCGCTGCGGAGCAGGCGCGTGCGGCGCCGAAGCCCGAGCCGGACACGGCGGCGCGCTACGTCTTCTCGCCCGGCATCGATCCGACGTCATCCGCGTTCGCCACCGAGCCGAAGCCCAAGGGCGCGCGCGACACGATGGTCGCCGCCATCAACGCCACGCTTCGCGACGAGATGGCGCGCGACCCGCGCATCGTGATCTTCGGCCAGGACGTGGCGGACGTGAGCCGCGAGTCGGCCCTCGGAAAGGTGTCGGGCAAGGGCGGCGTCTTCAAGGTGACGCACGGGCTGCAGACGCTGTACGGCAGCGAGCGCGTCTTCAATGCTCCGCTCGCCGAGGCGAACATCATCGGCCGCGCCGTCGGCATGGCGCTGCGCGGCATGAAGCCGGTCGTCGAGATCCAGTTCTTCGACTACATCTGGCCCGGCTACATGCAGCTGCGCGACGAGATGTCGATGATGCGCTACCGGTCCAACAACAGCTGGAGCTGCCCGATGGTCGTGCGCGTGCCGATCGGCGGCTACCTGCGCGGCGGTGCGCCGTACCACAGCCAGTCCGGGGTCAGCATCTTCGCGCACTGCCCCGGCGTGATGATCGCGTTCCCGTCGAACGCGCGCGATGCCGCGGGACTGCTGCGGACGGCGATCCGCTGCGACGATCCGGTGATGTTCCTCGAGCACAAGCATCTGTACCGGCAGACGTACAACAAGGCCGAGTACCAGGGCCCCGAGTACATGGTGCCGTTCGGCAGGGCGTCGCTCGTGCGCGAAGGAACACATCTTGTCGTCTTCACGTGGGGCGCGCTCGTCCAGCGTTCGCTCGTCGCCGCGCAGCAGGCGGAGAAGGATGGCATCAGCGTCGCCGTCGTCGATCTGCGGACGATCGTCCCGCTGGACTGGGACACGATCGCGGAGTACACGAAAAAAACGAACCGCGTCATCGTGGCGCACGAGGATCAGCTCACGGCCGGATTCGGCGGGGAGATCGCGGCGCGCATCGGTCAGGAATTGTTCGATCATCTCGACGCGCCCGTGATGCGCGTGGCGGCCCTCGACTGCCCGGTGGCCTACGCACCGGTGCTCGAGGAAGTCATCCTACCCGGCTCCGCCGATGTCCTGAAGGCGATTCGAGCCATTGCCGCGTACTAGACTCCTCGTTTTCCTTCTTCTCCTCTTCATCGCGCATCCGCACGCTGCGCTGCAAGTCGATGTGCTGCGCTCGGTCGGCGGGCTTCCCGCGCACGTGGCGGGCCTGTTCGAGGAGCCCGCGGCGTTCCAGCAGGCGGCCAACGGCTATTACTTCGTCTTCGATCGCCGTGGCCACGCGGTGTACATCGTCGATCCCGATCGCGCGATTGCGAGGCGGATCGTCGAGATCGGCCAGGAAGAAGGAAAGATCATTCAGCCGAGCGGATTCGATATTGCGGCGGACGGATCGTTCGTCGTCGCCGACGTGCCTCGCGCCCAGGAGAGGATTCAGATATTCGGTCCCGGGGCGCTTCGAACCGGCGGCTTCTTCATCGCGGGACGCGCGGTGCCTCAGGTCATCTTCGGCAGCCTCGCGGTCACAGGCATCTCGTCGCTGCGGTATTCCGGCAGCTCGGTGTTCGTCAGCGAGCCCGCGCGCGGCGCGCTGATCACCGAGTACTCGGCCTCCGGCGTCCCCCGGAGAACGATCGGGCGGCTGCGGGACACGGGACACGAGCAGGAGCGCGACCTGCATCTGGCAATGAACGCCGGCCTCCCGCTGATCGATCCGACCGGGGGCTTTTTCTACGTCTTCCTCACGGGGCAGCCGATGTTCCGCAAATACGACGCGGACGGCACGCTGCTCTTCGAGCGCCATATCGAAGGACGGGAGATCGACGATCTCCTCGCGTCACAGCCGACCAGGTGGCCAACGCGGCGCGTCGAGGACCGCGAAGTGCCATTCGTGCAGCCGTTGATCCGCGCGGCCGCTGTCGATCCGCAGGGACAGCTCTGGATCTCGATGATCGCGCCGTATACCTACGTCTACGACGCGGATGGCGACAAGGCCCGTACCGTGCAGTTCAGCGCCGCCGGCATCATCAGCCCGACGAGCCTCTTCTTCACGCGCACCGGGCGGATTCTCGTGACGCCCGGCTGCTACGAATTCGATCCAGGCCGGGTCCGATAAGGACACAAAGACGAGATCAACCACGAAGGTCACGAAGAACACGAAGTTTGGAATCACAAAGAGCAATAACTTGCACGAGCGACGTGGAGCTCCGCCCGTAGCTTCCGTATAGTGTGTCGGCCTAATCCACTCCCGTGGACATTTTTCGCGCGTGCTCCGGAGATCCTCTGAGGGAAGACTCGGGAAATGCCTCGCGTCGAATGTCATTTCGAGTGTCATTGCACTGGCAAAGCCAGGATGGCAGAGGTGGCGCGTCAACACGCGGGAGGTGGTATCGCATGAACGACACGCAGCCTCACGGCCTACTTGTTAATCTCACGGATGCGATTCGGGACGTTCCACAAGGCGAGGCACAGCAGGCGTTCGCGAATCGATTCATCGCGCTGCTCGCGCCCTTGGAATCGAGGGACCCGATCAAACGCGGCCAATGGAATCTCGGAGCCCGGCGATGAAGCCAGCCACTCTTCCCCCGGATGAGCACCTCTACGAGGGAAGCATGGATATACATCGGCGCATCGTGGCGTTGTATCCGAAGGTCGCTGAGAGAAATGCGTTCTTCCGCGACCTACATCTGGTCTCGCCACGGATTCCCAGACCGCGCATCGGTGGCCCTTGGGGCGTCGACACGGATCGTGTGTTCTGTGCGTTGGCCATTCGAGCAGCAGCAACAAAGGAATCTATCGTGCTGCTCTGCGAGGCCGGCCACGGAGAAGGCGCAGTCGCGCTGGCAAGGGTCCTCTTGGAAAACGCTGTGCTCATGGCCTGGCAGCGTCTCGATCCAGGGCGTGAACGACTCGAGACATACATCTTGTTCACTAGCGCGCTTCACGAACGCGGAGTGGAGACGCTCGAGCATTTTCGTTCAGAGTTCCCCCATCTGTTCGACGAGGACGAAGAGCCCACACAGTCGGATCCTAGCCATCGCGCAGTGACTGAGGCAGTTTTTCACGATCGTGACGACACTTGGGCCTGGTTTCCTGATCCAGACAAGCCAGGAAAGCTGAAGAAAATTACTGTCGCTCAGATGTTCAGAGACGTGATGGAGAAGACAGATCCGAATGCGCGAACCATTGAATACGACGTGATGTATCACCTGGGGAGCCAGGTGATTCACACCGCGCCGTTCAGTCTAAGGGGCCTCCTCGCTCGAGTGAGAGCAAGCAAGACGTTCTTTCTCGAGCCTTTGCATTCAACCGATTCGCGGCTTATGGCATTGGCGATCAGCAATGTCGCGATGATCGTCGTACTCAAGACAGCGGACGACTATATTGGCCTCGACTTGGAGGCTGACCTCGAGGAGATCGTTGAGGCGAGTCGCGCCGTCGGCGCTATTACGGAACAGACGACGGTACCATAATTTGTTTTCTTTGTGCGCTAACCTTCGTGTCCTTCGTGACCTTCGTGGTTAAACAACCGTCTTCGTGGCCTTCGTGGCGACGTTAGTCGCGTCACACCTCACGCGCCGCTTCGACACGCGGCTTGCCGTCGACGACGTCTCGTTCGACCTCGTGCCCGGCGAGATTTTCGCGCTGCTTGGCCCCAACGGCGCGGGAAAAACCACGACGCTGCGCATGCTCGCGGGATTGATCGATCCTTCCTCCGGCGACGTGCGGGTGGATGGCGAAGCGATGTCGCGCAAGGCGGCTCCGCGGCTGCGCAGTCGAATCGGGTTTCTCACGGAGGCGCCCGGACTGTGGGATCGACTGACCGTCGGCCGCAACCTCCTGGTCTACGCGCGCCTGCACGGCCTGCCGGATCCCGCGAGCGCCGTCGATGAAGCGCTCGAGCTGTTCGACATCCGCAATCGCAAAGACGATCGAGCGGCGCAGCTCTCGAAGGGGTTGAAACAGCGCGTCGCGCTTGCGCGCACGCTGCTCCACAAGCCCGACATCGTGCTGCTCGATGAGCCGACCTCGGGCCTCGACCCCGAAAGCGCGCGCGGCGTCCGCGAGCTGATTCTGCGGCTGCGCGACGAGCGCCGGGCCGTGCTGCTCTCCACCCACAACCTCGACGAGGTGCAGCGGGTCGCGAACCGGGTCGCGGTCCTCAGCACGCGCCTCGTCGCCCTCGACACCCCTGCTGCCCTTCGCGCTCGCGTGTTTGGGCCGCGTGTGCTCGTCACGCTTGGCCAGCCCGCCGCCCGGTTCGCGGACACCCTGAGGGAGGCGTTCAATGATGTCCGCGTGAGCGATCACGCGTTGTCGATCGGCGTAGACGCTGTGGCCGTGCGCGCGCCGGCGATCGTCAGGACGCTGGTGCATGGCGGCGCCGATGTGGTGTCGGTGACTGCCGAGGAGCCGCCGCTCGAAGACGTCTACCTCCGGCTGCTCGAGAAGGAGACGACGTCATGAGGCGGATCGGCGCGCTGCTCTCGAAGGAGCTCGAAGACCTCCGCGGCAACCCGGCCTTGTTCGTCCCCGCCCTGATCACCGGCGTGATCTCCATCCTGATGCCGTTTGTCATCGCGATCGCGGTCCCGTATTTCACCGGCGAGCGCCTCGCGAACTCGAGCGACTTCAAGACTGCGATCGAGATGTACCGGAATCAGCCGGCCATACGCGCCCTCGATCCGGAGGGCGCGATCCAGGCGTTGATCTTCCAGCAGTTCCTGATTCTGCTGTTGCTGACGCCGGTGACCGGCGCCATGTCGGTGGCCGCGTACGCGGTCGTCGGCGAAAAACAGGCACGTACGCTCGAGCCGCTGCTCGCGACTCCCCTGACGACGTTCGAGCTGCTCGCGGCAAAGGTGCTCGGAGCGCTCGTGCCCGGCATCGTCCTCGTCACCGGCTGTTTTGCTCTTTACTTGTCAGGGGTCGCGGTATTCGCGCATCCGGGGGTCTACCGCACGCTCCTGTTGCCGAGGGCGCTGTTGACCATCTTCATGCTTGGCCCGCTTGCGTCGCTGGCGGCGCTGCAGCTCGCCGTGTGCGTCTCGTCGCGGGTCAACGACGCGCGCAGCGCGCAGCAGATCGGCGCATTGATCATCCTGCCGATCAGCGTGCTGCTGGTCGCGGAGGTCACCGGACACGTGCAGCTCACGAGCGCCGTGATTCTGCTGATCTCCGCGGTGCTCGCGGCGCTCGATGCGGTGCTGATCGCCATCGGCGTCAGGCTCTTCGATCGCGAATCGATCCTGACACGCTGGAAGTAGGATCGCTCTGATGACCGCGCAGTTCACCAGACCCGTCGAAGACCGATATTTCGAAGACTACGTCACGGGAAGCGTCCACGAGTTCGGCCGGATCGCCGTGGACGAACGGGACGTGATCGAATTCGCGCGCCGGTACGACCCGCAGCCGTTCCACGCCGATCCCGAAGCGGCACGGCGCTCGCTCTTCGGCGGCCTGATCGCGAGCGGGTGGCACACGGCGGGGCTGATGATGCGCCTTGTCGTGGAGCACTACCTGTCGCACGTCGCGAGCCTTGCGTCGCCGGGCGTCGATGAGCTGCGATGGACGCAGCCGGTACGGCCCGGTGACACGCTGTCGGTCCGCGCCACCGTGCTCGAGGCACGCCGATCGCGCTCCAAGCCCGATCGCGGGATCGTTTACACGCTGTTCGAGGTCCTGAACCAACGCCGCGAGGTCGTGATGTCGGTGAAGGCGATGAACATGCTCAAGGCGCGTGAACCGCAATCTGTCTGAGGTCGGCCGTCTCACGCGCGTTCTCGTCAAGCATCCGCGCGAGGCGTTCGGTGACGAGGCCACGATCGCCGCGGAGTCGAAGGCGCTTGGTTTCGCGGCTGATCCGTCGCTGGCGAACGCGACCGGCGAATACGAGGTGTTCCTCGAGATTCTTCGCACGGTGGGCGCGCAGATCGATTTCCTTCCACGCGACGCACGGACGAACCTCGATTCGATCTACGTACGCGACGCGTCGGTCGTCTGCGCGCGCGGGGTCATTCTTTGCAGGATGGGCAAGCGGCTTCGCGCGAACGAACCGGCGGCCCAGGAGGCGGCGTTCGGGCAACTGGGCATTCCGGTTGTCGGCGCGATCGCCGGGCCGGGATGCCTCGAGGGCGGCGATGTGGTGTGGCTGGACGACCGCACGCTGGCCGTCGGCCGCGGCTATCGCACGAATGACGAAGGCATCCGGCAGTTCCGGGCGCTGCTCGGCGATTCGATCGACGAATTGATCGTGGTGCCGCTCCCCCACTGGCGCGGCCCGGACGACGTGCTCCATCTGATGTCGCTGATCAGCCCCGTCGATCGCGATCTCGCCCTCGTCTACTCGCGGCTGCTTCCGGTTCCGTTCCGCGAGCGTCTTCTCGAACGCGGCTGCACGTTCGTCGAAGTTCCCGACGAAGAGTTCGACAGCATGGGCACGAACGTGCTCGCGCTCGCGCCAAGGCAATGCGTGATGCTCCAGGGCAATCCGCGGACGCGCGCGGCGCTGGAGCGCGCCGGCGTCGCGGTCGTCGAGTACACGGGTGACGAGATCAGTGTCAAGGGCGCAGGCGGACCCACGTGCCTTACTCGCCCGCTGGCCCGAGCTCCGGCATCAGGGCGCTGAATTGCTCGTGGTGTGGCGTGATGACTTCCACGCGCGGGAGCCACAAGGCCAGCACGCCGATGGCGGGCAGGTACGAGCACAGGCGATACACGAAGAAGATGTCGGTCCGATCGGCCAGCGCGCCGAGCGCGGCGGCGCCAATCCCGCTGATGCCGAACGCGACGCCGAAGAACAGCCCCGCGATCATGCCGACGCGCCCCGGCATCAGCTCCTGCGCGTAGACGACGATCACCGAGAACGCGGACGCGAGGACCATTCCGATGACGACGCTGAGGATGCGCGTCCAGAACAGGTTGGCGTAGGGCAGCGCCAGCG
>OBEQ012795404.1_pt1 | contig 10098 bp, 12 predicted proteins | sample 1670901 | NCBI WGS metagenome assembly OBEQ01 (sample SAMEA104232315, study PRJEB22302) | groundwater metagenome | biome: forest; feature: aquifer; material: groundwater | place: USA | collected 2011-08-07 | depth 5.4 m | reverse complement strand
TTGGGCACGCTGAAACGCTCGGCCAGCCAAAAGTTAGCCACTCGACAGACTACTACCAGCCAGCCGGCGGCCAGCAAGACCTCGTACCACCTATAAGGAACTTTATGGAAAAGGGCAGCGACTGCCGCAGCGCCGACCAGTACATACAGATAGTAGAGCATCAGACGATAGGTCGTTAGGCGGTCTAAAAATCGATCAACTGGGTCGATTAGTCTCTGCCAAAAAGATATAAAGAAGGTCATTTTGCTACTTTTGGGGGTTACAAATCCTGCAGCTTTCTTGGCTGGCAGCACTGGCTAACCAGTGACGCGAAGCTTGCCACCAGGGCTCGTAATCGTGGTAACCAATAAAATCGGCCGCTTGGCGCAAAGCCCAACCTAGCCAACCGTAAATATGTGTATTACCCCAAAGTACCGCCGCCCAGCGCGGTCCGGCCGGCGTGACGTAAATTGGCTGCTTGGTCACGTAGGGCTTTGGGTTTTTGCCGACCGACAATCGCTTTAAATTATTAGCCAAAAATAGGCCGTCATACAGAGCGGTCTGAGCCATACCGGAATACTTAGTCTGGGCGTTGTCGCCAATTATATAAATGCCGGGTTCGGCCTGCAGGTAGTCATCCACCTGTACTTTGCCGTGCTCGTTCAGAGCAAAATTGTTAGCCTTTAAGAACGGATGGTTAGTCACTCCAGCCGTCCAGACCACGGTGTGGCTGTCTATGGGGTGGCCACTAACCATTAGTGCCTCGGCCGTTTCGGCCTGGACAGTTTGACCCAGATAAAGTATGACGCCCAATTTTCGCAGGTGATTTTGGACAGCTTTGGAATAGGCTTTGGGCAGACGCGGTAAAACTCGGCCCTCGGCTTCTACTAGGTCAACGTGTATTTCGCGCGGCGCCAGGCCGTGGCGTTTCATGATATGGTTGATATAACCAGGCAGGCCGCCGGCCAACTCCACTCCGGTAGGTCCACCGCCGATCACCACGTAGTTAATGTCCGGCCGGCCCTCGTCGACTAATTGCTTGTGCAAATGGTCGCGCAGACGGTGGGCTTCCTCGACTGTTTTAATGCCGTAGGCATACTTATCCAACCCTTTAATGCCAAAAAAATTAGTCACTACTCCCAGGGCCACGATCAAAACGTCGTAGGCATATTTTTTGCTGGATTTGGTTTTGACAATTCTGGCCTGGCGGTCAATAGACTGAGCAGTCTCTTTGACAATGTGCACACCCTTGCCTTTAAAAATTTCGGCCAGGGGAATCGACGAAGCCACTTCGCTGCCACCAGTAGCCGTTCGGTAAAGTGTTGGATAGTAGCGGAAGTTTTCTTGGTCGGACAACAGCGTGACGTCAAAGGCCTCATGGCCGGCCAGCTCCAAAGCAGTTTTAATCCCACCAAACCCGCCGCCTAGAATCAAAACGTTGGTTTTATTTCGGGCCATTTCAAGGGTTAGTATAACAGCTTGCGTTTAATAAATAATGTTTGCGGGTCGCTAGGACGTCTGCTATGATTACTGCCAAGTGAGCTAACCTGGGAGACCTTAAAAGGAGGGTTACTGTATGTCGGCAAAGACGGCACGGCGTGAATTATCTAAACATTCTGAAAATAAATGGGTAATCCTGGCGCTTTTAGTGCTGGCCCAGTTCATGGTGGTGTTAGACGTGGCCATAGTTAATGTGGCTTTGCCTTCAATTGCCCGCGAACTGCACTTCGCAGCCAATAATTTGCAGTGGGTGATAACTGCTTACACCTTGACCTTTGGCGGCTTCTTACTGCTTGGTGGTCGGGCGGCCGACCTTTTTGGGCGCCGCAAGATCTTTATGGTTGCTGTCAGCTTTTTTGCCCTGGCGTCACTGGCTTGCGGGTTGGCCCAATCGGAAACCCAAATAATTGTCTTGCGGGCAATTCAAGGGCTGGCCGGAGCTTTTATGTCCCCAGCTGCTTTGTCTATCGTTTTGAGTGAATTTAAAGAAGGTAAGGAACGGGATACCGCTATGGGTGTGTGGGCGGCGGTATCAGCTGGCGGCGCGGCTGCCGGAGTGCTTTTGGGCGGCGTTTTGACCCAGTACCTAAACTGGCGCTGGAACTTTTTTGTAAACGTGCCCGTCGGCCTAGGCGTAGTCCTGGCCTCAGCTCGATTACTGCCGCACCATATCGGTGAAGAAAACGAGAAAGTAAAACTGGATTTGCCCGGAGCTTTTCTGGCGACTTCCGGGCTAATGTCGCTGGTCTATGGCCTATCAAAAGCGCCCAATCTGGGTTGGGGCTCTCATACGGTTATAGGTTTTATAGCGGCCGGTGTGGTGCTAATACTAGCCTTCCTTTGGAACGAAAGGCGTACCGACCAACCTCTTATGCCTCTAACCATCTTTAAGATTAAAAATGTTTTGGGGGCTAATGCGGCTTTTTTGGTGATTGCTTGCACAATGTTCTCGATGTTCTTTTTCCTGACCCTTTACGTGCAGCAAGTGCTGGGTTATTCACCGGTAAAGTCCGGACTTTGCTTCCTGCCAGTTACTTTCATCATCGGTATAATCTCGGGAGTAGTATCTAAGCTGGTGGGCAAGGTCGGCTACAAGCCGTTCATGGTTGCCGGCCCGGCAGTTCTAGCTGTTGGACTCTATACTCTTAGCATAACGCTCAAAGTACATGGTAATTACTGGCACAACGTTTTCCCTGGGCTTGGGACCTCAGCTGTGGGCATGGGCCTGACCTTCGTAGCCGGTAGTCTAGCTGCTACCTCGGGAGTACCAAAACATCTATCCGGACTGGCTTCTGGTGTCCTAAATACCGCTCAACAAGTTGGCGGAGCAATTGGCTTGGCTATTTTGTCAGCCGTGGCCTTTTCGACCGTTAGATCAGACGCGGCAGCGCACATCGGGCCAAAGTTCGCCCAGGTACACGGCTACCGTAGCGGTCTGCACGTTGGCATTGGCCTAGCAATACTAGCTGTACTGGTCGTAGTGTTTGTGGTCAAGAACCACAAGGTTGACCCCAAAGAAGCCATGATGGCCGGTTAAAACATAAAACACCCCTTCAGGGTTTCTTATCGCGCCGGGCACGAAATGAATTCGATGCTCGGGCTATCTTCCCGAGGATATTAGTTCAGATCTTAGCTACTAATACCGCTACAGGCTGGGCAGAGGCCGTGAATTTCTAACTGGTGGCCTCTGGGTGAGAAGCCTTCTTTACCGGCTACCGTATCTATCATAGTTTCCAGCATAGAATTAGCCGGCAGGGTATAAGTCTTGCCGCAGTTAGTGCAGTGAAAGTGGTGGTGGTGTCCCATAAAGACGTCAGAAAGTTCGATTTTGTATTTCCAACCGACGTTTAAGCGATGCACAATGCCCAGTTGTTCCAAGAGCTCGACAGTTCTATAAACTGTGGCGCGGTCAACTTTGTCACCGGCCCGCTTTATCAAAACCTGCATACTCTGCGGTTCCTGGCTGAGCAACAGGTCAAAAACGGCCCGCCGGGGCTTAGTTAAGCTAAAGCCCCCTTGTTTTAGCAGGGCTTTCAAAGTTTCGTAAGGCATAGCAAAATTATATAAAACTGCGACAAATTTGCAAATTTTAATCGGAGAAAGATACAATCGGCTCATGGTAGTCTTTCTGCTTACAGTAACAGCCTCAATCGCAGCTTTAGCCGGAGGCTACGCTGCTATGCGCAGCCGACGCTGGCTGAACCTGGCAGTGGCTTTGACCTCTGGGCTAGTTTTAGGATTGGTAACTTTTGACTTACTACCCGAAATCTTCAATATTGCCCAGTCGCAGAAACTTGATCCGGTATGGCCGATGATAGCTATGACGACTGGTTTCTTGTTGTTCCATGTATTTGAGAAATTTATTCCACTGCACCAAGCTACCGAAGAGCAATATGGGCCGCATCGTCATCCCAGACTGGGGGTGGCTAGAGCCGTAGCTCTTAGTGGACATAGCTTTTTAGATGGGTTGAGTATTGGTGTTGGCTTTCAAGCTAGCACTGCGGTTGGAACGGCCGTGGCCATTGCCGTTATCGGGCACCGCTTTGCCGACGGTTTTGATACGACAATATTTATGTTGTTTCACCAAAATAAACTGGCGCACATTAAAAGATGGTTGGCAGTCGTTATTGTTATGCCAATCATCGGTGGCTTGGTAAGCCTAGTTGTTACATTATCTGAAAAAACATTGGCTATTTACCTTGGTTTTTTCGCCGGCTTCATACTTTACATCGCCGCCAGTAATCTGTTGCCCCAAGCCCACTCTGAAGATTCAGGCCGTAAAACCATCGGTTTAACTGTTCTTGGCGTGATCTTCCTATTCATCGTCACCCGGCTAGCTTAATCTCGACTCTTAAGCATGTCTTCAAAGTCCTGGAGCCCTCTATTGACTGAAGCACTTGTTAAAGCCCTCATCTTACGTCGGTGCAGGGAATATTTAACACCGTAAGCAAGTCCCGCTAAAACAAAAGCTCCGCCTATCGCACCACCAAAAAGCTCAACCGGGAAAAACTGTTGCGAAAAGCTTTCCGGAGGTTCATGAGAGCTAAGCGTAGTAATTTGGGTCTGTTTGGTGCCTATCTCTCTTTTCAGAAGTTTTTGTAGACCAATCTCCGCCGGTGTATCGATCTTTCCTAAATTTGCTTGGGCAGTTTTTAGGCCATCAAGTTCAGTTTGCACTTGAGATATTTTTAATTCAAATTCGGCTCGTGGATTGGGACTAGTGAGGTAGTAAGTCGTTATTCCCGCTGCTCCCAGGCCAAAGCCAATATAAGCAGCTATTCCGTCTACTCTGTCTGTAAACTCGGGTCGCTTATCAAGCTCAAAGGGATCTCCTTGCATGCTCATACCTATACAATATAAGATTTAAGGAATTTAGCAATACAGGCAGAGTCTTCTAGTGATTCGAGGTACAATATAGACATGTTGGTGGCAGTTATCGCCTTAGCCGTGCTGGTAGTTTTGCTGGCGGCGCTTTTTATTTGGAAGAATCTTCGCACCAGCGGGAGCAATAGCGATGCCTCAATGCTTTTAAAAACCGACATGTCTCAGTTGGCTGAATCCATGAATCAGCTTAGAGAAGGCTTGCAGAAACAGCTAACCGAACAACTCGGCCAGAGTAATAAGCAGGCCGTCCAACAATTCCAGGAAAGCGCCAAAATTATCCGCGAAGTCACCCAAAAACTGACTGAACTTGATAAAACCAACCAACAAGTCGGCAATGTGGCGGCCGAGCTAAAAACGCTGCAGAACGTACTGTCTAACCCTAAACAGCGTGGCGGCATCGGCGAAATCTACCTGGAATCGGTTTTAGAAAACGTCTTGCCGCCTGGAATATTCCAGATGCAATATAGCTTTAAAGACGGCCAAACGGTCGATGCCGCCATCTTCTTGGACAAGAAAATTCTGCCGGTTGACTCCAAATTCAGTCTAGAGAACTACAACCGCCTCATTGATGAAAACGACAAGGATAAAAAAGCCGCGCTGGTCAACGTCTTCAAAGCCGATATTAAAAACCGGATCGACGAAACGTCAAAATATATCCGTCCCAAAGAAAACACTACCGACTTTGCCTTTATGTTCATCCCTTCAGAAGCCATTTATTACGACCTGTTGATCAATAAAGTCGGGGTCAGCAAAACCTCGGCCCGCAATTTGATCGACTATGCCTACCAAACCCGCAAAGTCATTATCGTCAGCCCGACTACTATGTTGGCCTATCTACAAGCAGTTGCCCAAGGTTTAAGATCACTCAAAATCGGCGAGCAGGCTAACGAAATTATTGCCAGGGTAGGTGAGCTTAGCCGGCACCTAAACACCCACGAGGAATACATGCAAAGGTTGGGCGGCAGTTTGGGCACAACTGTTAATCACTTCAACGCCGCGCACAAAGAACTCAAAAAAGTCGACAAAGACATTGTGAAAATTGCTAAAACCAGCCCCGGCATCGAGCCAATGCTGCTTGACCGCCCCAACCCAGACGAGGATTAATTTTTCAGAAGGTCGATAGTAAGAGCGGCCGTCCAGCTGAAGTTTTGGGCGCCGACGGCTTTGCCATTTAGGGGGCTAAAATACTCACCAAAGCCGCCTTCGGCTACCATTTGGATGGTTCGTTCTCGTAGAACCCTGGCTTCAGAGAGCAAGTTATAACGTTCCAACCCATCAATAATTAACCAGTTAGTATTAACCCACGAAGGGCCTTGCCAGTACTTGAACTGGTCAAAATAAGGCGAATGCCTTGGCACTGTTGGTACTGGCCAGGACGTACCAAACCACTTTGGGGCCTTTAAAAGCTCCACCAGCCTTTTGACCCTCTCCTCGGAAATGGTACCAGCGTAAAGGGGAAGTAGAGTGGCGATGGTCGACTCTTCAATTAATTTATGGCTAACAAAACTGCGGCTATAGTATTGGCCGTCAGTTTCGTCCCAAAGTTGCTCTAATGCCTCCTCGGTTTTGCTCATCCTCTGACTTAGCCACTGCGGCAATTCTTCTTTTAGGGCCTTAGCGATGTCTTTCAAGTTAGAATTAGCCCTGATTAAGATGCAGTTGAAGGCTAGATCTTCCACGGCAAAAAGCGAGCGGCTCAGCAGCGCTTCGCTATTGTAAGCTTTACGGCGCAGGCGTCTCAGCGCTGCCCAGTAAGCCAAGGCCTCAATGTTGCTCATGCGCTGGGCGGCCGGAACATGCCGGGTGTCCCGGCGAAAAGCATTGACCAGGCTATCTAAATGAACCCTTTCGATGGCCGAGACCCAAAGCGGCATGTTGTGTTTTCTTAGCTCGCTCAGCCAGGGTGGTGTGCTGTCCAGACCGGATTCGTAGGGGTGTAAGAGAATGACCAAACCTTCGTCGTGTGGGTCGCGTTCCCGGTACAGCCATTCGTGGTAAGCCAGAAGGTGAGGGTACATTTGGCGAAACCAGCTTCGACGTTCCGGCAGGTGCATTTTTTGGCCGATCCTAACCACCGCTTCGGCGAGCATCGGTGGCTGGGTCAGGCCGCTGGTGGCAACATTACTAGGCGCGTAGGGGCTAAGATAACTTCGCCACAGCTCTAACTCGCGGCGGTGGATTTTGCCTGGTGTAAAAATAATATGTGGTAGCATGCCGTTGCTCCACTGGCCGCGCAGCAAGCTGATAAGCTCGGTCTGGGCCCGCTTTATGTCCAGGTGCCTAAGGCCAATGGCGATAAAACAGCTATCCCACAGCCATTGGTGGGGGTAAAGCTCACCAGCCGGTACCGTATGAGAGCCACGGTCGTTTTGCTTCAAAACTTTTTGGGCTTCTTCAAGTAGCTCGGCCGTGGTCTTTGCCATAGCTTGAGTATAACTCAAGCAGGTTAGAGGTTACAGGTTATAGGTTAGAGTGTTTGCTTTAGCCACAGAACTTAAGAGTTTTTAAGTTTTCTGGTTAAAGCGACAGAGTAGGTATGGAAGGGGCGGCGTAACGCCGCCCCTTCTTCGGGCAAATGTGGGCTAGTGTTATCCACTTGCCGCACTTGTCACACCACAGCATGGCATCACTTCCTTTCAGCCTTGCCTGTGGGTCAGGCAGAGGCAGGGGGAGGGTAGAGCTTGCTGAGGACGGAAGCACCACCTGGCGACAGCAAGGCCGCGAGTATGCGGGGAGCCTTGCGCGACCGTATGGCATAGGCCACCCTCTCGAGCTCTTGGCGAAGTTCGTCACGGTGGCTTTCGAAGTACTCGTCCCACACCTCGGTGACGACTTCTTCTGTGGTTGTACCACGACGAAACGCCTCGGCACGGACCCATAGAGCGACATCGACCGGTACCTCGATGGTGGATGTTGCGTCTTGTGCCATTGTGACTCCTTTCGACTGTTCGTAGGAGCTAGTATTCCTCGTCCATGGCAGTCATCAACATCAGTAAGCCGATGGGCCAAAGAAGGAGGCAGAAGAAGAGGGCTTTCAGTGGAGCCGTGAAGATGATTCCTCCGACCATCATCAGGTTGACGAGGGAGAGCACCACGAAGCACACTCCACCGATCCCGAGGTAGACACCGAAGATGACCCAGAAGGTGTGCATCCGATTCCTTCCTACTCTGTCGAATTTTGAAGGACGATTCGCGAGCGTTGATGCTTCGTTGCTCACGAAACACACTCCAGCGAAATCTACAACAACTTTACCATCTACCTGTTGAATTGTCAATTTAGCTAACAGATACGGGCTTTGTTATACTAAAAGACAATTATGGAGTATAAAAACGTCGAGGTTCGGAAAGCAGCCAAGACGCTTAAGGACAAATTGGCTAAAGCCGATGACAAGCGGGCGGTTTTGCGTGCCCCGGAGCTGGCGGCCTTGTATGACCGCATCAAGACTCTGTCGGCCGGCAAGCCACGGGCCGCTTTTGGTAAAGAAGTCAATGCGCTTAAGACCGAACTCGAGCAGCTAGTACGCGAAAGTGCGCTGCCTAAAGCCGCGCCTAAAAAGCCAATTGACGTTACCGCACCATTTGACGTTAATGTGGAGCCCCAAAATCGGCCGCACATCCTAGTTGCCGACCACGGCAGCCGACATCCTCTAATGACCGAGCTACAGATTATCCTGGATATCTTTGCTCGTATGGGTTTTTCGGCTATAGAATCACGCCAACTGGACGATGACTACCACATGTTCACTAGCCTTAACTTCCCGCCCGGCCACCCGGCCCGCGACGAATACGATACGTTTGTTACTGAAGAGGGCTTAATTGCCCCAGCGCACACTTCCACCATGCAAAACCGTGTCCTTAAAGCCAATAAACCGCCGATCCGCTACGTAATCCCTGGCCGGGTCTTTCGTAATGAAGACCTGGACGCTCGCCACGAACACACTTTTTATCAGTTGGAAGGCGTCTATGTAGATGAAGGCATCAACGCCGGACATTTGGTAGCCACCATCCGCGCCTGGCTGAGTGCTTACTACCAAAAAGACGTCAAAATCAAAATCCAGCCCTTTTATTTCCCATTCACCGAACCGAGTTTTGAATTCGCCGCCTCTTGCCCGTTCTGCGAAGGCAAAGGCTGCAATGTCTGTAGCTACACCGGCTGGATCGAGCTGGGCGGCTGCGGCATGATCCACCCTAACGTCTTGCGCGAAGGCGGTATCGATCCAACCAAATACACTGGCTTTGCCTGGGGCTTTGGCATAGAGCGGCTAGTTATGCTCAAATACAACATAGAAGACATTCGCCACTTTGAATCCGGCAACCTAAAATTCTTGAGACAATTCTCATGAGGATAAACTCAGACAAAGCCAAAGAAATAATCGAAAAGATTAAATACATCACGATTGCGACAGTCGATGCAAACGGACAACCCTGGAATAGCCCAGTTTATAGTGCTTATGATGAGGACTATAACTTTTATTGGGCCTCTTGGGTGGAGAATCAGCACTCGCAAAATATAGCCAGGAACAACAAGATTTTCTTAGTGATCTATGACTCGACTGTGCCAGAAGGTACAGGCGAAGGAGTATACGTATTAGCCAAAGCTCACCAGCTTAACAAGATAGAAGAAATCGAAAGAGGACTCAAATATTTGGATGGAAGGGTAAATAAAAAACCTCATAACCCAGATGCATTTATGAGTACTTATCCGCGCCGTGTTTACAAAGCAGTTCCGAAAAAATTTTGGATGAATGACGACGGTGATGTAGGTGGTAACTTTGTAGATATCAGAAAAGAAGTCTCATGAAAGAAGAAAAACTTTTCCAATGCCCGGAGTGTGGCTTGCATTACACCGACGAGCAGACGGCCAAAGAATGCGAGGCCTTTTGCAAAGCTCATAATGCCTGCAGCCTAGAAATCAGTCAAAAGTCTGTAGAGGCCCAGTCCCAAAAAACCGAGGCAGATAATGAAAGTTAGTCTGAATTGGATTCGGTTTATCAATGAGAAGTACCGCTGCGCGGCCGACCCAGCGCCCCACGGTGTTGATAAGCTGGTCGAAAAAATCGGCGCCCAGCTTGGTGCAGTCGAAGAGGTCGTCGACCTCGGCAAAAAGTACCAAGGAATCCTGGTGGTTAAAGTTGTCAGCTGCGTCAAACATCCCAATGCCGATAAGCTCAGCGTTTGTATGGTAGATGCCGGAAAAGGTAAACCGGTTCAGGTAGTCTGCGGCGCGCCCAACGT